>Ga0070727_10003324_pt1 | contig 14740 bp, 16 predicted proteins | sample tdAd472_FD_66722 | JGI IMG/M metagenome (GOLD analysis project Ga0070727, IMG submission 66722) | Marine sediment microbial communities from the Atlantic coast under amendment with organic carbon and nitrate - tdAd47.2 | ecosystem: Environmental > Aquatic > Marine > Coastal > Sediment | place...
CTCGCCTTATCGACAACCACCCGCTTAATTCCGACTTGAATGATCGCGCGCGTACAATCAACGCAGGGGAAGTGCGTGACGTACATGGTACACCCCTCAATCGCCGCGCCGACCCGCGCCGCATTGAAAATAGCGTTGCGTTCGGCATGTTCGGTCCAGTCGTATTTATTCGGGCGCTCATGCCTTTCCTCGCGGTCGTCGTCTACAGCGCGCGGAAAACCATTGTAGCCGTAGGGTCCAGGCGTACGGTCGGGATGAACGACGACGGCGCCGACTTTGGTTGAACGGTCTTTTGACCAACTGGCGACCTCATGGGCCAGCTTCAAAAAACGGACGTCCCATTTGGACATTGATCGCCCTTCCCAACTGCTTTCTGTAACGGTCGATGGAAGCCTAAACTTGCCACAGGCGGCATCGCTTGAAAACAGACAAAAGAAAACCCGGCCAATCCGGGTCTATCCACTGTAAAAATGTTTTCAGAGCTTACATATCAAGCCAGGAATCGTTCGATACCATATCGATGTCTTCATCGGAAGCCTCCGAACCGCTTCCCATCCCCACATACACCGTTTTTCCCGGCTTGAGATTGTAAGCGACTTCCCTTCGCTCGTTAGCCCAATCGAATTCCTCCATAGGCAGCCCGGACTGCTTGTAGAGCGCCATAAACCCATGCTGCCCTTTGTCGGTCATGAGGATCCGGACATTCTTCAGCTTCACCCGCGCCTTTTTTGCCAAGGCGTATTCGAAGAACTCCAAGTCCTCCACATTCAGCGCCTTAAGGATGATGTGGTTGGTCAGCCGCCCTCGTTCATACATCTGATCGATCAGCGCTTCGACATCGCGTTCGGGCGCGTCCGCGTCGACCAGTAGACTGGCGACTGCCCGGTCCCGTCCCTCCAGCACCACCTCTTCGATGAGAGAGTCTTTCAGCTCGTACCGCTCGACCAAGGCCATCTTCAGTTCGCTAGAAACAACCGAAATAATTCTTTCGGCGACTTGCGAGGGAAGATTTGGGCGTTGGGCCAAGAGATCGGCAATTCCCACATCTCCGTCATACGAATCGACGACTCGTTGACAGGTCATTTCCGAAATATCGGCGCCGTCATTTCCGATTAGCGTATGAACAACGTTTCGCCGCCCTGTTGAGACCAGTTCATCGGATAAAATTTCCGGAACGGCCTGCCGGCGGGCGATTGCCATTTGCTCCGCCTCTTCACGGGAACGAACCAATGAAATCAAGTCTTCGGTCGTCAAGATATCCGAAAACTCCAGCACCGGAAGCGCAACCTCGGCGACATCATTGGCCATGGTCATGGCCAATTGGTGGGAAATCTTCGTACTCTTTTTCAGAGTTTCGGAAAGCGCCCGGCGGACTTCGATTTCGACATCCCGAGCAAGAAACTGAAACACGTTATTGGCCATTTGGAGCTCTTTATCGGTGAGCTCCTGCTGATCCACTTCGGACACGACCTTTCGAACCGCCATCGCCCTTTCCTGGACGGGACGGTCCTTCAACAGGTCGTTTACGTCTTCGCGAAGTAAAGCCATTTCCCGGTACTTAGCCGTTACACACAACAAGATTCGGAATCTAGAAATCCAAATTGAGTGTATCACAGCCTTTTCATAAGAACCGAGTCAGCTTTACTCCTCCGTTCACTAAACTGAACTTACGCGCAATTGGTTGAAAACGACTCTCACGCTAAATGGAAAAACCGCCGAGTTTCGTTTCAAGATACTCATCAATCCCTTCATGAGCCCCTTCCCGGCCAATCCCGCTGTCCTTCATCCCGCCAAACGGCGCGGCGGCAGACGTTGGGTTGATGTCGTTAATGCCGACAATACCGAAGCGCAACCGTTCAAACGTTCGCATCGCCCGCCCGATATCGCGGGTGTAGATATAGGCTGCAAGGCCATATTCCGTATCGTTCGCCATGGCGATGGCCTCGTCTTCCGTATCAAACGGAATAATCGGCGCGACAGGCCCAAAGGTCTCTTCACGGTAAATCAGCATTTCCGGCGTCACCTCGGCCAAGACGGTCGGCGCATAAAACTTGCCGTTGGCTAACGCCCCGTCGGTTAGAACATGACCACCGGCAACCACCCGCGCTCCTTTAGCGACGGCATCCTTGACCTGTGCGTCGACCTTGTCGATGGCCGCTTGATTGACCAACGGACCGATAGAAACGCCGTCGTCAAACCCGCTTCCCGCTTTCATTTTGGCGACACGCGCCTCAAAGGTTTCGGTAAAACGTTCGACCAGACTGCGGTGCACCAGAAAACGGTTTGGGCAGATACAGGCCTGCCCCGTATTCAGAAACTTGACCAAAGACCCGCCTTTGGCGGCATGTTCCGGGTCGGCATCTTCGTGGACGATAAACGGTGCATGCCCGCCCAGTTCCAACGAAATCCGTTTCATCCTTTTGGCAGCTTCACCTGCCAGCATCTTGCCGACAGCCGTCGACCCGGTGAACGTCAGCTTACGAACCGCCGGATGGCTGGTAAACACAGCGCCAATCGGCTTCGGGTCGAGTCCGGTGACCAAATTAACGACGCCCGGCGGCAACCCGGCTTCCTCGAAAATTTTGAACATAGCGATGGCGCAAAGGGGCGTTGCTTCCGCAGGCTTGAGTACGACCGTGCAACCGGCGGCAAGGGCCGGCGCAACCTTCCGCGTGATCATTGAAATGGGATAGTTCCAGGGCGTCACGGCGGCAACGACGCCGACCGGTTGTTTAAGGACGATGAAACGCTGATCGGAACGGGCCGACGGCAAGACCAAACCATTGACCCTTTTCGCTTCTTCAGCAAACCATTGAAGAAAATCCGCGCCGTACTGCACTTCGTTTCGAGCTGCTTTCAGCGGTTTGCCCTGTTCTTCGGTCATCGTGCGGGCCAGTTCTTCCTTGCGCTCCAGCATCAAAGCATGAGCGCGCATCAAGAAGGCCGAACGCTGATAAGCGGTTGTTTGCGACCAATCGGCAAAGGCGCGTTCCGCCGCTTCAATCGCTCGCACGGTCTCCGCTTCACCCCCATCGGGCACCTGAGAAATGATTTCGCCGTTGGCCGGATTGAAAACGTCGAAGGTCTTGCCGCCGTCGGCAGCGCTCCACTTTCCGTCAATGAACATGGGATCCCCGTTTCCTATATTTGTATGACTTAAAGATCTGGAGCAACCATAGACCAATCGGCCCTGGAAAAAAGTTCGATTTACGAACATTTACATCGCAAAGCTTTTTTAACCGGCCTCGCCTAAAGTTCAGTATGGAAGGAGTTTTCCGTGGGCCAAACTTCGAAAGAGCAACTGGATTTCAGGGCCAAATTTAAAAACCCGACCCCCGACGAGCGGGCCGAGTTGGTCGTTAAGCGCCTTGAAATGTTTATCCGCGAAAACCGCACCGAACACGGCGGCATGTCATTTAAAAAATGGCAGGACTTGGCGCAGGCCGAAATCGTTGCCGCGCTGTTGGAAGATGAAGCGGACTGGCGGCGCGACGACAGCTTTATGACCAAGCTCTACGCGGCGACGGCGGCAGCCCTCGTCACCATCGGCATGTGGGGCACGGTGATGGCCTTTCTCAATTCAAAAAATCACACCATAGAAGGCGTCATGCTTTTCGGCGGCGGCATGGCGCTGCTCGCCATCGCCACTAGCTTCGGCACATGGCAGGCCTTCAAACGCTTTAAAAAGAATCGCCGGGATGAACGGCTAAAGCGGGTCCGGAGCATGGACGCCAAACTAAAGCAGCTTGACCGGGACCTTGAGAAACGGGTCAAGGATATGGAAGGCGCGGTTGAAGAACTGGCGCGGCAAAAAACAAAACGCATGGCGACGACCAAGCTCCGGGAAGAAGCGATCAATCAGATGCGGGGCCTACGGGCCAAACTCGAAGCCGGGTAATTGCAAGCCTACGGGCGGTTTTTCCACCTTCCGTTTTGTTACGAAAGTTTTGGGAAATCAGTTCCTTGTCATTCACGGCAGATTTTATCCATGACCCTTTTTGACCTTTTTGGACGCCTTGCCGATAATCAAATTGCCAGCACGGCGATCCTTATTGCCGCCGCCTTCGCCGTCAAATTTGGCGCCCGCAAACTGTTAAGCCGGGAAAAATTTGAAAGCGACTACCGGCGGCGGATGCTGTCCAATTTACGCAACGCTTTATTTTTTATCCTACTGTTCGGCATCGCCCTGATCTGGGCGCCGGCGCTGCGCACATTCGCCCTTTCGCTAACCGCCTTCACCGTCGCCCTGATATTGGCGACAAAAGAACTGATTCTCTGCTTAAGCGGCGCAACCCTTAAAGCCACCAGCCGCTCAATGCGGGTTGGCGACTGGATTGAAATTGGCGGCTACCGGGGTGAAGTGGTCGATCAAAACATCATGTCCACCACGCTTCAGGAATTGGGTAAGGGCGACGAAGCCTATGAATTTACCGGGCGGACGGCGGTGCTTCCCAACAGTATTTTCCTGACCGCCCCGGTCTTCAACGAGCAGTTCTACAAACGCTATATCTTCCACCACATCAACATGGTGGTTGAAAGCTGGGTGCCGGTCGAAGAGGTCGCTCAAGTCATGATCGACGTCATCAATAAGGAAATGGAAGAACGGATAGAATTGGCCCGGCGCTATTTAGCGCTTATCGAAAAAAAGGCTGAAATCGATCTGCACAATGCCGCTCCCGATTTCAAAATTATTTATAAGGATGACGGACGCGTAAAAATTTCAGTGGTTGCTTTTCTGCCGACCCGCGACGCCCGATCGATCGAAAAGAAAGCCCTGTTAGCCGGCTCGGCAAAGCTCCGCCAGTTGCGGCCGCCAGAAAACAAACCGGCTAAAGAAAAATAAGATTACCGGAAAACGGCGGCCTACTTTTCCAATTGCTTCTTAAGTTTGCTTGATTTGCCGCGCAGCTCGCGGCGTTCCAAACGGATGCTTTCCAGGTAATCCTCATCGGCCGCCCCTTTATCGAGCTCAGCCTTCATCGATAAGGTTACGGCCTCCAAAGCATTTAGAACCTGCTCCGCCTGCTCGCGGGTTACGGGATCGAGCACGACCTCTTGGTCCATCATCATTTCCGAATAGGCGTCGTGATCTTTTTGCGCTAACTCGGCGAGCTCTTCATCAATGTTTTTCCAGGTATCGGCCCAGGCCTCGTAGGCTTTCTTTGCCGCAGGGTCTTTGGCGACCTCCTCAAACCAGACCATAACGCGAACGAACTGCCAGACGGTAAACCTAATCTGCATCCCCGCTTTCCTCGTCTATTTGGTGGCGCGAAATCAGCGGCGCTTGGCTCATGGCAAAAACCAGCGTCAGACCAATAATGCCAAAGACCTTGAAATTGACCCAAAAGTCCGTGGTCTGGGTGCGCCAGACCGCTTCGTTGATCGCCGCCATGACGAGGAAAAACATTCCAAAACGGAGCGTCAGTTTCCTCCAGCCTTCATCGTCCATGGCCCAGGCCGACCCCATAAGATTTTTGAGAAAAGAACGGCCAAACGCCAGTCCGGTCAAAAGGATGACGCCGAAAGCGACTTGAACGATCGTCGGCTTCATCTTGATAAACGTATCGTCTTCCAAATAGATGGTCAGTCCGCCGAACACGCCGACCACGACGGCCGTGATCAACGGCATCAAAGGGATGCGGCGTTCAAAAATCAGGGACAACGCCAAAGAGACGACTGTCGCGCCCATAATGACGGCGGTTGCGGTCAATATACCGTCGTACCAGTAGGCAGCGAAGAACGCGACCAACGGGCCGTATTCGGTGACCGGTTTCAGCCACTTAGGGGCTCTGTGCATTAAATCGGACATGTCGCCGTTATGGGTGATTTCAACCGCGTCGGCAAGCCATTATGATTGTGAGAAAGCATTTACAAGGGACGATGCCGTAATGGCCAATCTGACTGACAGACGTTTTTGGGAGCGCACGGCTTCTTTTTTGACCATTGAGGGGCACGAACAGGCCGCAAAGCCAATCCCATTCGATTCGGAAAGTCTTGAAAGAGTATCCGATATCTTCTGGCGGGAAGGCTATCTTCATCTGCCCCCCGTGTTCACCGATGACGGCCTGGCGCCAATTCGCAGAGGAATTGAGGCTCTGGTCGTCGACGGCATTCATCCGGCGTTTATCTACATCTACGATGAGCCCTGGCGGCTATTTCAAAGACTCTCACACCTGATCAGCCACTTCCTCGGTGAAAACTTCGGCTTACTGCCCCACCTTTGGGCCTGGTACGTCGCCGAACGGCCCGACCGGGCGGGCTGGCCTCCCCATACCGATTGCGAGGGACAAACCCGTTTTACCGAAGACAGCATGGAAATGCTGATGAGCTTATCGCTCTGGGTGCCTTTAACCGACGCGACACCGGAAAACGGCTGCATGTACGTTCTACCCCGCCCGTTCGAAATGGAATACATCCCCCCGATTATCGATCCGGACCAAATTCGTCTGCAGGATATACGGGCCCTTCCCGCACCGCGCGGTTCCGTTCTTGGCTGGCCCCAAGATCTCTATCACTGGAGCGGCCGCAGCTCACACCTCGCGGCGGAGCCGCGCATCAGCCTGTCGTTCGAGTTTCAAAACCGCGCTTTCGATCCGATGGCCGAAGAACTTCTGGACCTCAATCAGGTACCGTCGTTCGAAGAACGTCTTGACCTGATCGTCAGACAATTCGACAAATACACCCATATGGAACGGCCCGGAAAGGTAATGCGGGACCTACTCAATCAATTTCGTCCGGGGCTCGAGGGATAACGCAAACAATGGTCGAAATTCTTTCCATTCTGATCGCTGCGGTCATTTCCGTGCTACTGTTCAGCCGCATCGGATTTGGCGCGGTTCTCGGCTATTTGTTCGCCGGGGTTATCATCGGCCCAAGCCTCCTCGGGCTGGTCACCGATGCCGAAAACATCCGGCACGTCGGAGAATTCGGCGTGGTCTTCCTGCTTTTCATGATCGGCATCGAAATAAAGCCGCAACGGCTTTGGCTAATGCGCCGAATGGTCTTCGGCATCGGCGGCGCTCAGGTGTTCCTTACAGGCGCAATTATCACTGCTGTTGCAATCTATGGATTCGATCTCCCTTCATCCGCCGCCATCATTGTGGGGTTTGGGCTTGCCTTGTCGTCAACCGCGTTCGCCGTTCAGGCCATGGCGGAAAAAAATCAGTTGATCACCAATTGGGGCCGCACGAGCTTTGCCGTTCTTTTGCTGCAGGACCTTGCCGTGGTTCCATTGCTTGTCCTCGTCCCCTTGCTTGCCGCAGGCAGCATCAATTTAACGGCGAGTATGGGGCTGGCGGCACTGGAATCCTTTGCCATTTTCGGCACTGTTTTAATCGTTGGCCGTTTTGCGATTTCTCCGGCCCTTCGCCTTATCGCCAGCAGCCGCAGCAAGGAAGTTTTCGCCGCCACGGCCTTACTGCTCGTTTTGGGTTTCGCCTGGGTCATGGAGATCGCCGGGCTTTCAATGGCGATGGGCGCTTTCGTCGCCGGGATTTTGTTATCCGAAAGCGAGTTTCGCCACCAGATCGAAGCCGATATAGAACCGTTCCGGGGGCTTCTGCTCGGACTATTCTTCATGAGCGTCGGCATGTCGGTCGACCTTTCCGCCGTCATGGCGAACCTAACGCTCGTCTTTACCGGAACGGCAGCCCTGCTTTTATTCAAAACGCTCCTTATTTTCTGGATTGTTAGATTAGGGGGACTGAACACCGCCGAGGCAATCCGTTCAGCGTTCCTGCTTAGTCAGGCCGGTGAATTCGGTTTCGTGCTTTTTGCCTTGGCCGACACCCACAACGTTTTGCCCGATGGCTTTTCCGAACCCTTGATCAGCATCATCGTTTTGAGCATGGCGATCACGCCGGGGATGATCTTTGTTGGCGAATTAATCGCCAAGCGCATTTCCTCGGGCGCTTCCCCCCTAAGTCTCGATAGCTCCGAGGGGCGGGACGAAGTGGTGCTGATTGCCGGATATGGCCGGGTCGGACAGACCGTGGGGAAGATGCTCGATATTCTCGAACAAAAATGGGTCGCTATCGATCTGAACGTCGACCGGATCACCAATGGCCGCGCGAAAGGGCATGAAATTTATTTCGGCGACATCAGTCAGGAGAAAGTTCTCCATGCTCTTTCCACAATCAATCCCAAGCTCATCATTTTGACAGTGGACGGCGTTCGCTCGACAGAAAAAAGTATCCGGGCAATCAAGCATCTTTTGCCGACGGTCCCGATCGTCGTTCGGTCCCACGACTTAAAAGTCGGAGAAAAACTCAAGGTCATGGGAGCCGCGCATGTCGTGCCCGAGGTCGTGGAAACAAGTATCCGCTTGGGGGCTTCCGCCATGCAGGCCATGGGGTATGAGGAACCAGAGGTCCGCCACGCTATCGATACGATGCGTGACGACGACTACGGGAAGGTCAGAAGCCTCGATGAAGAAAAGGCCCATTGACCAACCCGCTCTTATCTGCCGCCCCTAACCGTACAGATAGCTGCAGATCACAACGGCAGCGGCAATCCCTGCGACATCGGCGGTGAGTGCTGCGACCAACGCATGGCGGATACGCCGAATATTGACCGCACCGAAGTAGACCGCCAGGACATAGAACGTCGTTTCCGTCGATCCTTGAATGGTGCTGACCAAATAGCCTGTATAGCTGTCCGGCCCGATGGCGGGATCGTTGATGATTGAAGCAAGAATGCCATAAGCGCCGGAACCGGACAGAGGACGAAGCAAGGCCATGGGAAGCGCTTCTGCGGGCAAATTGACCAATCCGGTGATCTTGGACAAAGGACCGATCACCAGGTCCATCGCCCCGCTGGCGCGGAACATACCGACGGCAACCAGAATGGCGACCAAATAGGGGATAATGCGCAGGGCGACATTAAAGCCGTCCTTGGCGCCTTCGACGAAGACTTCGTAAACCCGTACTTTGCGCAACACGCCGAAACCGAGCAGCGCCACCATCAAGCCCGGAATAATCCAAGGCGCAATGGAACGGCCGTACAGCACGGTCAAAGGAATCAATCCGGCGATACCGAGGAGGACCGTGTAAGACACCCATGTGGGATAGGCCTCCCCGGAATGGCTTTGAAGCTCCTTATTTTCCGACGACAACTCTTCCACTTCCACCTTGCCGCTTTCGGGAACCATATCGGAACCGCCGACCGGCATGGGGAACCATCGCTGACAGGTTTTCGCCATGAAAATGGCAATGGCCGTCGAGCAGATGGTGGCGAACAGCGTCGTCGGCAGAATTCCGGCGGGGTCGGTCGAGCCCGCTGCGGCGCGCAGGGCGATCACCCCGGTCGGAAGCAGGGTCACGCTGGAAGTGTTGATGGCGAGGAACAGCGCCATGGAGTTGGTCGCCGTACCTTTATGACGGTTGAGACCATCCAGCTCCTGCATGGCGCGAATACCGAACGGCGTCGCCGCATTGCCCAAACCCAGCGCGTTGGCCGACATATTGAGAATAATCGCCCCCATGGCCGGATGATCGGCGGGAACCTCGGGGAACAAGCGCACCATTAGCGGCCGCACGGTCTTGGCGATGATCACCAAAAGCTCTCCGGCTTCGGCCACCTTCATCAAACCGAGAAACAGCGCCATGACGCCGACCAAGCCTATGGCCAATTCGACCGATCCTTCCGCCGCCTTGATCATGCCTTCCGCCAAGGCTTCCATCGGCGTGGCGACCTCTTCGCCCGCACTCGGCGGTGCCCAAGTGGCCTGCCGGAAACCGGCCACGACAAAAGCGATCAAAACTATGGCGAAAAAGATACCGTTCAAGGAAGTCCCCGTCGTTTTTTTGCCCCAATCCCGCCTTTATGACCCGTTAAGGGTGAAGGAATGTTTTAAGGCGGGCGATTTGATGGTAGGTTCCCGCCGCAATTTCAGACGACCAGGAAATAAACCATGCGTTTTCTTGCCGCCCTTTCGATCTCATTATTGGCCGTGACCTCCGTCCAGGCTGCCGAACCGGACCCCAATGCGCCGACACCGCGCATGGCGATCAAGTTCATTCTTGAGCAGGTTCCGCAGCACGGCGGCTTCAATCATTGGATGGTCGTCGACGAGGAAGGGTACCAAACCAACGCAACCAACGTCATCAAGGTCGAAATAACGAAAAACGCTTTGGTTCTCAACGAACGGATCGACTTAAAAGGCGTCAAACGCGACGACGATTCGCTTTATAAGGCGCGTTTCAGCTTCCGGCGCACGACCTTCCCGATCATGGAGATCGAGCCGAAGAACGAAATGCAATACACCGACTTCGGCGGTCAGGTTGCCGTCAAATGCAAAACGGGCGACTGCATTACCCGTGAAGTCTGGGAAGGCTACGTAACCGAAGCGTCCAGCCTGTATTCAGCCCACAGCGAAGCGAAAGATACGGCTGAAGAACGGTTTGAAAAAGACGAACACAAGGTCACCGTAAAATTGCCTGCGGGCGAAATCCCCTTCATGGACGCCATGCGGGCGACCAAGGTTTCAAATGCGCTGCACTACTTGGCGATCAAAGCCCAAAAGGGCGAGGCCGAAGAGATGGGAACGATTAAGTAGAGTTCCCTACTTGGCCTCGAACAACACGCAGCCGTACTCGCCACGGCACTGAAATTTCGCCAGTTCGTCGTCGACCCGGGCAATGGCCCGGATAGGGTTATCCATCATCTGGACGACCCGGTCACAAATACCAAACCCATCCCGCTCGTCTTCCGTTTGAAATTGCGGATTTGGTTCGAACCGCCACGATGCGCAGTCCTGGCAAAAATTGTCGCTCATTGCTTCCCCTCTTATTTGTTGGTCACCCAACGAATCATCGCTCCCCAACCTATCACGGTGGGGAGCGATGCAAAACCGACGCTGTTGCGTTTTTAGCGACTAGTAGCTCAGGGGATTACGCACAGCCATGTTTCCTTGTTTGCTGCGGTCAGCCAGTTTAAGCGAGCGGCCTTTGCGGTATTGCGAAAGCATTTTCGGGTTCATCAGACTCTCAATCGCAGCCTGAAGAGACTCGTTGGGATTGCTGTAACAATATTCGAACAGGAAGCCTTCGGTATTCCGAAGATTGATTTTCCGCACCGCTTTGAAATCCTGAGCCGCCTTTAGGTAGCCCAACACATAATTGAGCGAGTTGCTGTAGGCGGTCGGCGCTTTCAGGCGATAGTCGGAAAACTGTTCACAGGTCAGATCGACCGGTTTGAAAGGCCGCTCGCCGGCAGACGCCGTGTGCTGCGAAAACAACACGACAATGGCGACGACAGAAAGGGTGAGCAATAAAACGAGATAGCCTATGCTTGGAGCCAAGCGATTGCTGAGTTTGTAATTCGACATCCCATTCTCCGTTCGGTGGTCCCGCTGCCATACCCTTATTTTTGTTTTGGGCTAAGGCCGGTGACTTTGCGTCCCGCCGTTTCCGACGGTTTGCCGTTTCGTGAAGTCCGATCACTATAGATTAATTTAAAAGAATATAAAAGCTTTATTTTTCAATTAGTTAACACAATTTTCTTAAAATTTTATCTTTCTCTATTGCGGCGCACCTTTGTAATAGTGCCAAAGGAACAATGCCCCCACCGACCGCCAGGGTTTCCACTTGGTTATTTTCTTCCGCGCAATGACAGCGGTCGGGCGTTTTCTCATTCTTTTCAAACGCTTCAACGCCTCCTGAAGCGCCAAGTCGTCAGCCGGAAAGATATCGGTCCGCCCAAGGCTGAACATCGCATAGATCTCAGCGCTCCACACGCCGATCCCTTTCAAGGCGCTCAACTCCTTGATCACGTCGGTGTCAGGCTTAACATGGAGCGACGGCAAATCCAGTTGTCGACGCGCAATGGCTTCGGCGATCCCCCGGGCGTATTCGACCTTGCGGGCCGACAAACCGCAATTGCGCAGAGCCTCATCGTTGAGCGCGAGAAACGACTCCGCCGTCCGGTCGCCCATGTGTTCCTCAACCCGCGCCATGATCGCCGCGGCGGCATAGGTCGAAATCTGTTGGGAAACGATAATCCTGAGAAGAGTTTCAAAGCCATGCGGCCTGATCCGCGGTTCCGGGTCGCCGACCAGTTCTCTCCCCTTCGCCACATCCGGGTCGACCGCCGCCAAGGCGTCCATGGCTTCCCGGATGACGGCTTCATCGATCATTTTTGATACTTCACCAGCTCGGCCCGGATCGCTTCGGGGATCGGTACGGGACGTTCGGTTTCGCGGTCGACGAACACATGAACCCAATGCCCTTCAGCCGCAGGCGCGTCCCACTTTTCGCTGAACAGGGCCAAGTCGTAGGTAAAGCTGGTGTTGCCGATCTTGTCGATCCGCATGGCGCCGGTCAGTTCTTCCGGGAAGGCCACCGGTTTCTTGTAGCGGCAGAGGTTTTCCGCCGCATAGGGAATGTAGCGGTCGTTGCCCCAATCAACCCCGCACTTCTCCATCAGGAAGCGCACCACAACGGCTTCAAAATAGCTGTAGTAAACGACGTTGTTTACGTGGCCCAGCATGTCGTTGTCGTTCCAACGGGTCGGGATCGGCGTAAGGTAGGTAAAATCGTCGCGGGTCCAGGCCATGCTCAGTCGTTGTCCTCTACCGTAATACGTTCCAGGGCGTTGCGGATCGATGCCGGGATCGGCACGGGCTTGTTGGTTTCGCGCTCGACGAACACATGGACGAAATGCCCCTGCGCCGCCGCGTCTTCACGGCCTTTCTTAAAAATACCGATCTCGTAGCGCACCGAGGAGTTTCCAAGTTTGCCAACCCGAAGCCCCGCTTCCAACGGTTCGGGATAGGCCACCGAGTCGTTGAAATTGCAATGGGTCTCGACCGCGATCCCAATCACTTCGGCATTGTGAATATCCAGCCCGCCCTCGTCGATCAGGTAGCAATTCACCACCGTATCGAAGTAGCTGTAGTAGGTGACGTTGTTCACATGCCCATAAAGGTCGTTGTCGGCCCAGCGGGTCTGCACCGGCAGGATATGCGGATAGCGGTCGCGGGTTTCAACCAGCTTCTCGGCCATCTACAGCACCCGCTTCATGGCATCCAGGGTCTCACCCGGCTTTTCAATCATCATGGTATGGCCGCAGGCATCGATCAGGATGGTTTCGCAATCGGCAAGGTTGTCCTGCAACGCTTTGGCGTTGCGCGGCGGCGCCATCATGTCGAGCTTGCCGAGAATAAGCGTCGCCTTGCATTTGACCTTTTGGGCTGCCTCGGCGGCCGTTTCGTACTGATCGCAAGCGACCAGATCGTTGTGCAGAACGCCCGGTCCGCTACGCTCCAGCAACCGGTTGACGCCACCCATCATCCAAAGGCCGGGTTGTTGATGGCCACCGATATGAGCCGGTTTGCCGTGCCCCCAGGAGTTGACCAGATCGAAGGCCAAATGGTCGTTACGCTCGGCGGACCCGATTAGTTCCGGGTGCCCTTTCATCAAAGCCGCCACGCCCAGCAGACCGATCCCATTGATCCGCTCCGGCGCGCGGGAGGCCGTCTCCAGGCTGATCAGCGCGCCCATGGAGTGACCGGCCAGCGACGCTTTTTCGATACCCAGTTCATCCATCACGGCGACGATCCAGTCGGCCATGCCGCCGATGGTGTCGATCACCGGTCCTTCCGAGCGTCCGTGACCCGGCAGGTCGACGGCCAGCAGGCTACGGCCATGATGGGCGAAGTAGCGCGACTGCAGGTACCAGACCGTATGGTCCATCCCCGCGCCGTGAATCAGGATGACGGCGGGCTTGTCCTTGTCGAACGGCTTGCCGCCGGTGGCGATGAAGGTCTTTTTGCCTTGAACGGTAATCTCCATAGCCGCCCCCTATTTCTGCGAGGCGCGGAGCGCCTGTTTCAAGTCGTCGATCAGGTCGCCGACGTCTTCCAGACCGACCGACAGCCGCACCAGTTCCTCGCCCAGTCCCGCCGCCTTCATCGATTCCGCGTCCATCTGCTGATGGGTGGTGCTAGCCGGGTGAATAACTAGGCTCTTGGCGTCGCCGATGTTGGCGAGGTGGGAAAATACCGTCAGCTTCTCGATAAACTTACGGCCCGCTTCCCGTCCGCCTTTGATGCCGAAGCTCAAGATACCGCCGCACCCCTTGGGCAGCATCTCGGCGGCTAGGTCGTGGTCGGCGTGGGTGGCGAGGCCCGGATAGTTGACCCACTCCACCGCTTCCTGTTCACGCAGGAAACCGGCAATGGTCAAAGCGCTCTCGCAATGACGCGCCATACGCATGGGCAGGGTTTCCACCCCTTGCAGAATATAGAAGGCGTTCTGTGGCGCAAGACAGGCGCCGAAATCGCGCAAGCCTTCGGCGCGGGCCCGCATGATAAAGGCCGTAGGGCCGTATTCCTCGGCGAAGTCCAATCCGTGATATCCGGCATAGGGCTCGGTCAGCGTCGGATACTTGGCGGCATGAGATTCCCAATCGAAAGTGCCGCCGTCAACCAGCGCCCCGCCGATGGCGATCCCGTGACCGCCCAAAAACTTGGTCGCCGAATGCATGATCAAATCGGCCCCATGATCGAAAGGCTTGAACAGATAAGGCGTGGTAAAGGTCGAATCGATCAGCAGAGGCACCCCTGCCGCATGGGCCACGTCGGCGACCGCACGCACATCCATCACTTCAAGGCCGGGGTTACCCAGCACCTCGCCAATCACCAAGCGGGTTTCCGGACGGATCGCCTTGGCGAATGCACCGGGATCGCGCGGGTCGACGAAGGTGGTCTCGATGCCGAAGCGCGGCAGCGTGTGGGTGAACA
>Ga0070727_10003326_pt1 | contig 14721 bp, 14 predicted proteins | sample tdAd472_FD_66722 | JGI IMG/M metagenome (GOLD analysis project Ga0070727, IMG submission 66722) | Marine sediment microbial communities from the Atlantic coast under amendment with organic carbon and nitrate - tdAd47.2 | ecosystem: Environmental > Aquatic > Marine > Coastal > Sediment | place...
TTGCGGTTGGCGGCGCGGCCTTCCTTAAATTCCAGGGTTTCGGCTGGCTCTTGCGGCGCGGGCAATGCCGGGATCAAAAGCCGCGCTTGTTCTTCAAGCCAGTTTTGCACTCGCACCGGCACCGGCTCTAGGCCGCGTTCCATTTCCGAGATATCGGGCTGGCTGTACCCGAGGATTTCACCAAGAACGGCTTGTGTCCGGCCCATTTTGCGCCGGACGCGGCGTAATCGTTGTCCGTGGGTCATGCTGCTGCTTTCCTTTCGGTTTCGATAAAGTTGATTGTGTTTCCTGTCTTTTCTTCGGCCCAAGCCTTGTTGAGGGCTTCGGCGTGTTTGGAGAGGATGCGAGAGAGTATGAATTTGCTTTCGGCTTCAAGGTTGAGTGAGCCTTTAGGCCCGTTGGTCAAGGTGGCTTTTGACAGGTCCATCTTGAAGGCCAAGCCGCCGGTTGCCTCACTGAGGGTGTTGAACACTTTGATCCAAGCTTTTGCTAAGTGCTCTGGCACATCATCAGCAACAAGGGCTTCTTTCCCCTTCAGGGGTTCGCTTGTTGTTTCGGCTTCGGCTTTCTTGGGTTTGTTGAACCTTAGCCATCCTTTGAAAGCTGCTATTGGGCAACCTGTGGGGGCTTTCTCTGGATAGGCTTTCCAGTAGTCGAGCGCTTTGGTTCTTTCCTGCTGCAAATCGTTAGGAGTAAATCCGAGGCTTTCACCGAATGCACAAAGATCAATATCCACCTCAAAATCCAGCGAAGCGTCTTTTCTTTTTTTATCGGAAGGATTAAAGGAAGGATTGGGTGTCATGGGTGACACGTTTTTTGGGGTGGTTTTGACACATGTGTCATGGGTGACACGTGTCACCGGTGACACGGGCAAGAGAACTTCCCAACATTTCGTTGTAACCGAACCGCGAGGCGTTTTAGTCGTCGTCGTACCTTGCTGATTTAGGTAGCCGTGTTCGACCAAACGCTTAATGCTCCGCGTGACGTTGGAACGTTCCGAACTGAGAATGTCAGCTATGGTGGTATTGGAGGGCCACGCCAGCCCGGTTTCGCTGTTCCTGTGATCAACCAACACGGCGAGGACGCGGCTGTCATGGCCTCGTAGATTGGCGTCCATCGCGGCAGCGATCCAGAGTTGTCCGGCTGGTATCAATTGGCGTTCCCTTCCCCAAGGTTTCCTCCGCTTCGTGGTGGGTGCCGAAGCACCACACCACTAGGGGGAGGGGGTGTAACTACATGATGTGCGTTACACGACAATACAGCCCCAATAAAAAGGCCCTTGTCAACGGCAATAGTTGGGTTAAAATGAGCTACATACTAGATATTGTGCTTGACAGGAAAACTGTGGAAAACCTCACCGACTACATTGAAACGGCAAAGCAAGCCATTGAGACGGATAGCGACAGAGCGCTAGACCGTGCTCTTGGCAACAAAACCACGCTTGTTTATCAATGGCGGACTGATAGGGCTTTCCCCTCTCCTGAGAAGATGTATCAACTTGCCGATTTGTGCGAGGAAAACCCTGCTAAGGCCTTGATGCAGTTGGATATTTGGAAGGCCCAAGCGTCGCACCAACAAGAGTTGGTAGAGGTCTATAAAGGCATATTGCGGCAGCTTTCCCACGCGGCCTAGGCTCTCCCCTCGCCTATCACTTTAGGCCCCCTCTCCCACCGAGAACGAAACGGGCACAAATAATCGTCTGAATAGTCGTAACCATACATTATGCGACAATATAGACATACTTCTCCACAAAAGGTATCTGTATCTCCTCTTCCAATTGTTGGTACAATTAACATAACTATTCTTTCTTCATTGGCCTGGAAGAAACATGACTGAGCAAACTGATCGCCTTATCGAAATCATGGCGAAGCTTCGAAATCCAGATGGTGGTTGCCCGTGGGATTTAGTGCAGACTTTCGAAACGATTGCGCCTCACACAATTGAAGAAGCCTATGAAGTCGCTGACGCCATATCTGAGGATGATATGCCTTCCCTTAAGGATGAACTCGGTGACCTTCTTTTTCAGGTTGTCTATCACTCTCAAATGGCCAATGAACTTGGTGCCTTCTCTTACGAAGACGTTGCTCAGGCCATTTCGGATAAAATGATTCGACGCCATCCCCATGTATTTGGCGATATGGAAATAAATTCAGCTGAGGCGCAGACAACAAACTGGGAGCAACAAAAAGAAGCCGAAAGAAGAAAAATGGCTGAAGCCCAAGGGGAAACACATAGCGCACTTAAGGGAGTTACGCGCGGTCTCCCTGCCCTGACCCGCGCAGGAAAACTTCAAAATCGTGCGGCCCGTGTTGGTTTCGACTGGCAATCTGCCGATGATGTTATCCCAAAAATCGAAGAAGAGTTACGCGAAGTTCAAGATGAAATGACCAAAAGACCTGATGCAGAGCGCCTTATGGAAGAAATCGGCGATCTGCTGTTTAGCTGCGTCAATCTCGCCCGCAAGCTCTCAATTGACCCTGAAACAGCACTTCGCAAAGCAAACAGAAAATTTGAACATCGTTTTGCAAAAATGGAGCAACTGCTCGAAAAACCCATCGAAGAGGCATCATTAGGTGAAATGGATGCCAAATGGAATGAAGCCAAAAAAATTGACGCCTCTTAAGAGCTGTATATCATTCGACTTTCGTCATTATTGACAAGGACTGCCTTCTTTCATGTGGTTTCGCGCCCTCCTCCTCATTGCTCTTTTGCCAGTCCTTTCAGCCTGCTATCTGCCCGCGCGCTTCGATGCTGAGATTGATCTACGCCGCACCGGCCTATACACCATTGATTTTATTGGCTATATCGCTGAAATCAATCTCTACCGGAAACTTCATGAAGGCTCCATCACGGCTGAAGAAGAGCAAAAGCGCCGGGAAATTGTTGAAAAGGACTTCTTGAGAGATTCATCTACTAAAGAAGTGACCTATTTCCAGAAAGGGCACTTCAAGGTCAATTGGCATAAGGAAGGCGATATTGTTAAAAACCGCTTCGTCACCTTCTTCAGACGAAACGAAAATATCTTCAGCATTCAAATGTCAGCCAAAACGGGACAGATCGATATCCGCGGCAAATACATCAAAAAGAAAGATAAGGAACGATTGGTGGAATATGGCCTCTGGATGGAAGGTGAGTTTAGGGTAAAGACCGATACGAAAATTGTGGAGCACAATGCGACCCAAGTGATTGAGGGCAAGGACAAAGAGAAAACCTTGATATGGCGTATTTCCAGCCCCTACGACCCCGCCCCCAAACTATCGCTCTATCTCTATTAGCTTTTTCGATTGAAGTTTTTAATTAGGCTCGAGGTATCCCATCGGCCACCGCCCTGCTCTTGCACCCTCGCGTAAAACTGGTCAACCAAAGCGGTAACCGGCAGATTTGAGCCATTTTGGTTGGCTTCATCGAGCACAATCCCTAAATCCTTGCGTGCCCAATCAACAGCAAAACCGAAATCGAACTGATCATCAATCATGGTGGTTGCTCGATTATCCATCTGCCAGGACTGAGCTGCACCTTTTGAAATCACTTCGATAGCCCGTTTCATGTCGAGGCCTGCATTTTCGCCAAACACGATAGCCTCTGCTAGGCTTTGAACGGCACCGACCCAGCAAATCTGGTTGACCATCTTGGTTAATTGACCGGATCCAGCATCTCCCATAAGTGTTACAGCCTTTGAGAAAGACTGTACCACAGGCTCAGCCTTATCGAAGACACTCTGCTCTCCACCGACCATAACCGTCAGAGCGCCATTCTCAGCGCCTGCTTGGCCACCAGAAACCGGACCATCAAGGAATTGAACGCCCTTTTCTTGGGCCGCTTCATTAAGCTCTCGCGCCAGAGTTGCTGAAGTCGTCGTATGGTCGATGAAGATGGCTTCTTTTGCCATTCCAGCTAAGGCGCCGTCATCCCCATAGAAAATTCCACGCACGTCATCATCATTGCCGACGCAGGCCATGACAATTTCTGCACCAGAAGCAGCCTCAGCAGGCGTTTTAGCCCAGTCACCTCCATGCTCAGATTTCCATTTCTCTGCTTTTGCCGGGGTACGATTGTAGACAGTCACAGAGTGACCAGCATTTTGAAGATGCCCAGCCATGGGATAACCCATAGCCCCAAGGCCGATGAATGCCACTTTCATGGTAGATGCCTTCCTTAGTTGAATTTGTTTGGCTGAACTTTAAGGGTCCTTTAGGGAGAGTTTCAAGAAATGCCTGCCTAAGAATTAAAAAGCCGGTTCAAATTGTCCCAATCGTCCTCACTTGGCGCAAGCAAAAGCCTGTTTCCTTTTGTCTCAACCGCCCGATAAGGAGCCTTCTCACGGACAAGTGCACTAAAACCTCCGGCCTCTTGGTGAATGAGTACTCCAGCCGCGTGGTCCCATGGCTGCAGCAGCCCATACTGAGCAAATTGAAAGCGCCCTAATGCCATGTCGAGGTACTCGTGGCCGACACAGCCATAGTGTCGAATGACCTGAGGCATCTTGCCGAGCCCTTTGCCCGCATTTTTCCTCGAGGTTTCCTCAAGCTTACGCCACATTGGGCCTTTCAGGTCTTTTGGTGGTACCCCCTCCTGAACAACGGACATGCTTTTGCCGTCAAATTCTGCCCCGCTCCCCTTTTCAGCAACTGCGGTCTTATTGTTCAACGGATCATGTATCCATCCAGCAAGAACTTCCCCAGAGCGGCAAAGAGCGACCATCGTTGCAAACGTGGGGTTGCCCTTGGCGAAATTTGACGTTCCATCAACCGGATCGACGACCCAAACCGGTTGATCATTTTCAAGGGGCTCTAAGGTCTTTTCTTTGCGACTGATTGCTTCCTCGCCAATAACCAAACTTCCTGGCAAAGCATCGCTCAATAAACGCTCAAGAAGATATTCAGTTTCAACGTCAGCAACCGTTACCAAATCACCTGGGTTTTTCTCAGAAATATCGTCTTCGGAGAGTTTTTGATATCGAGGCAGAATTTCTGCTTCAACGGCTTCTCTGATCAGGCCTGTGATATGGCTAACATCAAAATTCAAGGACATCTTGAGCTCGTGTAGAGATCTCGGTCACGGTGATATCCCTCTTCAAATATTTCCAGCAAACGAGCAGCTTCCTCGTTAAAATCAGCCTGCTGCATCAGCGACTTTGTCACAAAGCAAGAAAATGTTACAGCCTCCCCCTTACCCTCAAGATCATGCCGATCTGCAATTTCTTCAAGGTATTCATGAACCAACTTCCGCGCCATCACGTTGAGTTGGCGTTTGAGAATATGGTTTTTCCGTCGCCATTTGGTTTGAGCTTCTGCCGTTGCCATTTAAACCTCCAATTCTACTAGTAGATAATCTTAGAGAAATATGGAGTGTCTGGCAATGCAGAGGGGTAGCGCTTTAAGACAGTTGGAATTTTCGCTTATAACGTTCAGTGTTTGCTGGCGTAAGGCGCACCGAGAGAGAAACAATGCCTGTCTCTGGGTCATCTGATCGCTCAATCACTTCACCATGATTGTAGAGCCAAGACATTTCAGCCCCATTTGCAGGGTCTATGGAAACCTCGTGAAGGTCCATCCCTTCCCGCATAAGCTCATCAATAACTTCTAAAAGGGCCGCCTGCCCTTCGCCTGTTATTGCTGAGACCCCGACACAGGGAGCGAATGAACGTTCTGCGATGTTAGCCACAAGATTTTTACGCTCGTCGCTCATCAGGTCGATCTTGTTTTGAACCTCAATGATGTTGCCCTGGCTCTCTACATCAATTTCCAATTCGGAAAGCACTCCAACAACATCATCCTTTTGAGCATCACTGTCCGTATGAGAAATATCTCGAACATGAAGAATGATATTGGCTTCCTGAACCTCTTCGAGAGTCGCATGGAAAGCTGCGACCAATTCATGGGGCAATGATGAAACAAAACCAACGGTGTCAGACAGAATGACCGTTCTTCCTGATGGCAGATCTAAGCGCCGCATGGTTGGGTCAAGTGTCGCAAAAAGCTGGTCTTCTGCCATGACCGAAGCTTGAGTTAAAGCATTGAAAAGTGTTGATTTACCGGCGTTTGTATAACCAACAAGTGCCACGACAGGAAACGGCACTTTCTTTCGTGCCTTGCGATGAAGCTCGCGTGTGCGACGGACTTCTTCAAGCTTGCGCTTAATACGAACTATCCGATCATCAATCATCCGCCGATCAGATTCGATTTGGGTTTCGCCCGGCCCCCCCATGACTCCATGACCACCCCTTTGACGCTCCAAGTGAGTCCAAGAACGCACAAGCCTCGAGCGCTGATATGTCAGAGAAGCAAGTTCAACCTGGAGACGGCCTTCTTTGGTCTTCGCCCTCTCACCGAATATCTCAAGGATCAAGCCTGTCCGGTCAATAACCTTGGCTTGCCAGGCTTTTTCCAAGTTTCTCTGTTGAATTGGGCTCAATGCACCATCGAACACTACAAGCTCGATAGGGGTTTCACCGTGCTTCTGCTCTTCGATTAAGTCACCAACAAGATCGACCCCACCTTTGCCTAGCAGTGTCGCAGGGCGTGGCTTTGAAACCTTTATGATCTGGGCGCTGGCAATATCGAGACTGATAGCTACAGATAATCCAACAGCTTCTTCAAGGCATGCATCGACATCCCGGAGCTTATCAGCGCCAGGGTCACGATAAAAATGAGGGTGAATCACAACGCAGCGAGCCCCAACCGCTTTCGCGGAAGGGTCGATTGTGTCATTACCAAAAGTGGTCAAAGCTTAGCTAGATCTCTCAGCCTTCGGCTTCTTCATCATCATCTTTTCCTGGCTCAAAAAGTTGAACAGGAACAGATGGCATGACAGTCGAAATGGCATGCTTATAAACAAGCTGGGTATGACCATCCCGGCGAAGGAGTACGGAGAAGTTATCGAACCAGGTCGCGATACCCTGTAGCTTTACGCCATTGACCAGGAAGACGGTGACTGGAGTTTTATTTTTCCGGATATGGTTCAGGAAAACATCCTGAACATTCTGGGATTTTTCGGAAGCCATGGGCTTTCCCCTTTTTTTTATTACCCTGTTAGGTACCCGAGGTGATTGGAGCCACCTCATTTAATAGATATGCGTTTCTTATCGGAATTCGCCTGAAAAATGAACCTGTAATTGAATGATTTTGAAAGTTTTTCGATCACCGCGGTTCTTCAGGAAAAAAACGAACTCCTCATAATGTTCTAACAAGACTAAGTAGCTCTAAGCAACTCTTGAAATAAATTGTAGGCTGATGATCACCAAATTCGCCGTCTTGAGGCTCCGTTTCCCGCACTAACACAGGAACGCAGGCTCCATTATTCGCACATTCAAGGTCGATGTCGGCATCGCCGACATACCAAACATCACGACCTAAGTTGTGCCCAGACCCTTCCAAAGCCTTCCTTAAAGGCTCAGGATCTGGTTTATCACGTTCAGCATCTGTTGCGCCGACAATATGGGTGAAATAGTCGCTCCATCCAAGATGCTCACATTCTTTGCGCAGATAACGTCCTGTTTTATTGCTCACAATAGCAAGATAGAAACCTTGTCTGCGGAGTTCTTCAAGCATCTCACTCGCCCCAACCTTTGGTTTCAGCTTTTCAATATGCGCCTCTTCAAAACGTGCATAAAAAATCTTTTCAGCCTCTTTCCAGCGCTCCCCAAACATTTCTGGGAAGCTGTCTCTGAGAGACTTACGAACCCGCCCCAAGGTTTCTTCCATTGTCCAAGGGGCTTGCCCCATAGCAACCAAGGTGGTGTTGAGGGCATCGGCAATAGCCGGCCAATTATCAACTAGCGTGTTATCCCAATCGAAAAGAATAGCCTTTGGGCGGTTGATCACCTTATTCATCACCCTGACCCTTTTTCCATATAACTCACGTACCACTCCAGAAGGCTCATCGAAAGCTTGCCAGCCTTACCCTGCCCGACAGACTGGTCATCAATATGGGTAACAGGCTTAACAAAACTACTCGCGCTCGTAATGAATGCTTCTTCAGCATTCAGTGCTTCTTCGCGCGTGAAAGCTCGCTCTTGAAAAGTCAGGCCATGTTGTTTGGCAATTTCAATTACTGAAATGCGTGTTATTCCCGCTAAAATCTCAGGCCCAGTTCTCCTGGTAAGAACTTCCTGTTCTTTCGTAACAATCCAAGCATTGCTTGCCGTTCCCTCGGTCACAAAGCCCTTATCATCGATCATCCAGGTCTCAAAGGCCCCCGCTTCCGTTGCCTTTTGCTTAAGGATTACATTAGGAAGAAGAGAAACAGTCTTGATATCGCAACGTTTCCATCGAATATCAGGTGAAGTAATAACCTTAACGCCTTTTAGGGTCGCTTCTTTATTAAATGGGGGGGTCGACCTTGCAGTTACAACAAAAGCAGGGCTTACATTTTCAGGAAAACCATGGTTTCTAGGGGCGACACCGCGGGTCACTTGGAAATAAAGCAAGCCACTCTTTAGCAGGTTACGTCGCACCATTTGACTGAAGACGACGCACATTGCCCTTCTGGCAATAGGCATGGGAATGGAAAGCTCACGAAGCGAACGTTCCAAACGATCTAAGTGTCGCTCTTGGTCGATTAGTTGCCCATTATGAACAACAATCACCTCATAGACGCCATCAGCAAACTGGTACCCCCGATCTTCAATATGAACGGCAGCCCGCCTGTGGGGCACATAGCGCCCATTGACGTATGAAACTCTCGGCATGCTGATGCTTCCTAGAAATACTCAAGGCGAACGGAGAACATTTGTTCGACTTTGCGCACCGATTCAGCGGCGGCAAAGAGAACAACTCGATCTTTGGCCAGCACAACAGTGGAGCCTCTGGGACTAATCACCTTGCCGTCCCTCACCACAGCACCCAAAACAACACCAGGAGGCAAGTCCACCTCTTTGAGAGGCCTATTGACCAACGGTGATGTCTCTAAAGCTTCAGCCTCAATCAATTCACCAAATCCATCACGCAAACTATGAACTGAATGGATACGGCCTCGCCTCACATGCTGCAAAATGGTTGAAACAGTGATTGCCCTTGGGCTCACTGCGGCATCAATATCGAGTGGAGCTAACAATGGCTCGTAATTACTCTTATTTATCAACGTAATAACCCGCTGACACCCCGCCCGCTTGGCCAAGAGTGATGAAAGAATATTTGTTTCATCGTCATTGGTTACGGCAACTACTGTTTCTGTTGCCCGCACATTGGCTTCTTCTAACAATTCAGAATCAAGAACATCACCATTTAAAACCACGGTGCTAGAGAGGCGACTTGCAATTTCACGGGCTCTGTCGGGATCGGCCTCAACAATTTTTGCGTTTACCCAGGGATACTCACGCTCAACTTCCTCAGCAAGGAAAAGTCCAATATTCCCTCCACCGAAGATCAGCAAACGTCTTGCTTCTGTTTCTTCATGACCAAAGGCTGCCATAGCTCTTGGAACGTGATCGCTATCGACGACGAAATAAACCTCGTCTCCCACCAGCATTTGATCCTCGCCAGTTGGGATAATTGCCTTACCCTCGCGCACGAGCCCAATAATCACAATCTTTAGGTCCGGGAAGAGCTGAGTCAGCTGCCTCAAAGGCGTATTGATCAAGGGACAGTTTTCTTCACAACGAACGCCAAGTAGTTTCACCTTATCGTTGACCAATGAGATCATGTCAAAAGCGCCAGGAACTTTAAGGCGGCGCGTTACAGCCCGCGCAACTTCAATTTCAGGCGAAATGATCACATCAATGGGCATGTGTTCGCGGGAAAATAGATTGGCCCATGTGGGCCGTAAGTAGCTCTGGTGGCGAACACGGGCTATCTTGGTCGGCACATCGAACAACGAATGAGCCACTTGGCAGGCGATCATGTTGACTTCATCGGCGTAGGTGACTGCAATGAGCATATCAGCATCAGCAGCACCAGCCCCCTCGAGCACATCCGGCAGAGAGGCCTGACCAACAACGCCCTGGCAATCCAGGCTATCTTTGATTTTGCGAACCAATTCAACCGACTGGTCAATGACGGTTACATCGTTGTCCTCAATCGCCAGATATCGGGCGATATTGAACCCCACTTGTCCTGCACCGCAAACAATGACTTTCATATGCTAATACCCCGACCCTATACGGCTGTAATCATTTGATTAACTGGGCTTTTCGTCACTTGTAATGCCTAGGCTCTTAAGTTTTCTGTGAAGGGCAGAACGCTCCATCCCAACGAACGAGGCTGTTCGAGAGATATTCCCGCCAAATCGGCTTACTTGAGCCTGCAGGTACTCGCGCTCAAATATTTCCCGAGCATCACGCAATGGCAGGCTCATAATTTCGCCGGTTCTATCGATGCTTACGGCTTCTCCGCTGCCACCTTCTAAAACCGCGGAAAGCATATCAGCCTTAATTGGTTCATCTGCTCCGCCAGGAGCCATGATAAGCAAGCGTTCGACTAAATTCTTAAGTTCCCGAACGTTGCCTGGCCATTCGTATGACTGCATGGCAGCCAAAGCATCATCGCCAAACTTGCGCTCTGACTGCCCCATTCCTTTTGCCGTCTGGCTCATGAAATGATCGGCTAAAACGGGGACATCTTCCCGTCGCCCGGTCAAAGCAGGAAGAACGATTGGAACGACACTTAAACGATAGAAAAGATCCTCCCGGAACCTTCCAGCAGCAATCTCTTCGCTTAAGTTCCTCGTTGTTGAGGCGATTACGCGCACATCAACTTCAACCTTTTTCTCACCCCCAACTCGGCAGAAAGTCTGCTCTTGGAGCGCTCTAACGATTTTCCCCTGAGTTTCGAGAGGCATATCGACCACCTCATCAAGAAAAAGCGTGCCGTTATGAGCCTGCTCAAAGGTTCCGACTTTTCCTGACTCGCCATTCGATGCTGTCTCAATGCCGAAGAGCTCTTCCTCCATACGCTCGGGTGCCATCGTCGCACAATTGAGAGCAACAAAAGGCGCAGCAACCCTTAAGGATTGCTGGTGGATAAGCCGAGCAGCTACCTCTTTGCCGGACCCGGCAGGTCCAGAAATTAAAACCCGACTGTTGGTCGGAGCAACTTTTTCAATAGCTTGACGGACCAAATTAATGGCTGGAGAAATTCCGATGAGATTGCTTTGCCCACCAGCCCGTATTTTGAGCTCTTCGTTCTCTCGTTTTAAGCGCGTAGATTCGATCGCACGCTTAATAACCAATATAAGTCGATCTGTCTTAAACGGCTTTTCTATAAAATCATACGCACCAATTCTTAGCGCAGAAACAGCGGTTTCGATCGTGCCGTGACCACTCATCATCACCACAGGTAAATCGGCGTGCTCGGCTTTAACAGCTTCGAGTATACCCAATCCATCGAGTTTGCTGCCTTGGAGCCAGATATCAAGCAAAACAAGGCTTGGGCGGCGTGTCTGGATGGATTCCAGCGCCTCTGTGCTATTGCCGGCTTCTCGTGTTTGATAGCCTTCATCCTCTAGGATTCCGGATATTAGAGAGCGGATATCCGCTTCATCGTCTACTATGAGAATATCATATGCCATCGGTGGTCAGCTTAACTGCTAAGTCCATTGGTTCTTGTTTCAACTGCTCGGCAGAAGAATCGCCCTTGCCATCTTCGCTCACAGCTCCTCCTTCAACAAGGCGGAAAAGCATTGTAACGGCAGCTCCTCCTCCTTCTCGGTCATCAAGTATAAGGTCGCCGTTATGCTCTTCCATAATTTTTTTAACAATAGCCAATCCTAGCCCCGTACCTTTTTCTTTATTTGTCACATATGGCTCGGTGAGCCGTCCTTGTAATTCCTTAGGAAACCCTGGGCCATTATCTTCAATATGTACGATGAGCTGGTCATGTTCAGAATATGCCTTAAGAGAGATAAACCCCTCTTCTTTCTTCTCACAATTTTCAAGGGACTCTGCCGCATTCTTTAAAAGATTTGTCAGCGCACGCCCAATTTGCTTCTCATCGCAGAGAATACTCAGACTTTCCTCGGACAGGTCAACTTTGAAATCTATTTCCGGGTGACGATTCTTCTCCAGAAACACCGTTTCGCGACATAACTGCTTAATATTTGTTTGGGCCAAGACAGGCTGCGGCATTCTGGCAAAAGAGGAAAATTCATCAACCATCCGCCCGATGTCTTCTACATGCCGGATAATCGTTTGGGTACAGAGTTCAAATGTCTCTTTATCTTCATCAATTCGGTCGAGATACTTGCGCTTCAGGCGTTCTGCCGAAAGTTGAATGGGAGTGAGCGGATTTTTAATTTCATGCGCAATACGTCGGGCAACATCTGCCCAAGCAGCTGTTCTCTGCGCAGACTGCAAGTCCGTAATATCATCAAAGGTAACAACATACCCTAGCACTTCATCACCGAGGCGTTCTGCGGCAATTCGTGACAAAAAGGTCATCTTTTTTTCGTCCCGAATAAGCGAAATCTCGGCCTGAACACTTCGCTCTGGCCTACGGATAACCTCTTGTAAAAGATCATCCATTTCCGGAATCGCATGGGCGAAAGGTTTCCCTTTTAGACCTTCAAAGTCAGTGGACAATAAAAGCGATGCGGAGCGATTGGGTAAGTGAACTAGACCATTTTCATCAAGACCAATAACTCCTGCACTGACCCCGGAAAGAACAGTCTCCGTAAAGCGGTGCCTCTCATCTAACTCTCTGTTGGCTTCCATCAAGCCTTGGCGCTGACTTTCAAGCTGGCTCGTCATGCGGTTAAACGCTCGGTTAAGGGTACCGATTTCGTCGCCACTTTCGACTGTGGGGACACGTACAGACATATCGCCTTTTCTTATTTGCTCCGCTGCAGAGATAAGTTGAGCAATAGGGGCCGCAAGCCGGTTTGCCATAACCAAACCAACCCATCCCGCGACAAGTAGCAATAGAAGTGCCACAAGACCGAAAATCATCACAAAAGTGATCTGAATCCCTTCTCGCTTTGCTTCGATATCCTGATATCGCTGGACAGCTCCCTCGGTGCGGTCAATATGCTCAAAAACCTTCGGATCAACAAAACGACCAACAAGCAGATAAGAATCAACAAAACGATCAAGCCTAGTGATCGCTCGGACCCGATCATCATTCTCACCGGTAAGGATAACCACCTCTCCTGATTGAGCTTTTTCAAGCGCACCTGATGGAACAAGATCAAATTCCAGAGAAAAACTGAGGCGAGACCGCGCCAGTATTTTTCCGCTACGATCTAAGATAACCAACTCAGGTAGTGTCCGGATTGAGCCGACAGTATCTAGGAAACGGTTCATTTGATATGGCGACTGCATTAGGCGCGGTGCATTGTTGTTGATGTCTGACGCTACGGCGAGAACATCCGCCTTAATCGCTTTGCGATGCTCTTGCAAATAGGCACGAACAACCTCGCGGGATTCCATGACCGCAGTAAAAACCTTGTCGCTAAACCATGCTTGGATACCAAAGTTGAGGAAAAGCCCTGCAAAAACGGCAACAATTATGGCCGGTGTAACAGCAACAAGGCTGAACATGAGCAAGAATCGCGTATGGAGCTTCGAGCCCGCAACCCCTTTCTTGCGTTCAAGCCAAATAGAGAACAGCCGCCGAGCAACAATGGTCCCAAGCCCAAGCAACAAAATGACGTCGAGGTACAAGAGAGCAAGAACGATGTCGGGGTTCATCGCCTCTGGCCCCGTACCCGCCATGCTGATTAAGGTCGCAAAACCCGATACAGCTGCTGCACCAGCAAGAGAAAAGGCGATTTTACGGTTTAGGCCAATTTTTCGCGACCAGACACTAAAGCGTCTAATTGGATCGACAATTTTAGGCGTGTCTTCGGTCATTTCATTACCGCCTAAAACTCATTCTTTCCACCCCGAACAACGGGAATCTCTAGTGTCTTAATCTTTTTCCTAAGTGTATTTCGATTCACCCCAAGCAAATCAGCGGCTTTAACTTGGTTTCCTCGTGTTGCTTCAAGGCAAATTGAAATCAGCGGACGCTCTATTTCTCTTAAAATTCGATCATAAAGGCCCGCCGACGGCAATGCGTCGCCATGGGCACCGAAATAGTCTCGTATATGACGCTCAACAAGATCGCTTAACCCCTCACCTTCAACTGGGTTACTACTAGCAACTCCAGAAGTGCCAGCCAGCTCAGCCTCAATAGCTTCGACCCCAATTTCTTCTTCAGAGTAGAGCGCAGCGAGACGGCGAATAAGGTTTTCAAGTTCACGGACGTTGCCTGGCCATCGATAACCCTTCAAGCGTTCCATTGCTGCACCTTGGACAGTCTTCCAGGGGAGGCCTTCTTCGGTTGCTTGAGCAAGGAAGTGATTAGCCAATTCAGGAATGTCCTCAACCCGTTCGCGCAAAGGCGGGAGGCGTATAGGAACCACATTCAAGCGATAGTACAGATCTTCTCTAAACAGGCCCTGACGGATAAGCTGACTTAGGTCCCGGTGTGTAGCGGCGATGATCCGCACATCGGTCTTAATGGGCGTGCGCCCACCGACAGTGGTGTATTCACCTTCTTGCAGCACCCGAAGAAGCCTCGTCTGGGCTTCTGGCGGCATATCGCCAATTTCATCAAGAAATAACGTTCCACCTTCGGCCTGCTCAAAACAACCGACAGACCGAGAAACCGCACCTGTAAAGGCTCCTTTTTCGTGGCCGAAAAGCTCACTCTCAATCAGATCTCTTGGAATTGCTGCCATATTGACAGCGATAAATGGCTTGTTTCGACGCTTCCCATAGTTATGCAATGCCTTAGCAATAAGCTC
>Ga0070727_10003335_pt1 | contig 14703 bp, 15 predicted proteins | sample tdAd472_FD_66722 | JGI IMG/M metagenome (GOLD analysis project Ga0070727, IMG submission 66722) | Marine sediment microbial communities from the Atlantic coast under amendment with organic carbon and nitrate - tdAd47.2 | ecosystem: Environmental > Aquatic > Marine > Coastal > Sediment | place...
AGGTGGCTGCACCGGCTAGGAGGAAGGCGAGCCGCTTCCCAAGATTGGTCCACATGACCATCCAGCCAGAGCCCATGAAGACAACGACCGCACCGATCGTGATGGCGATTCCGCGCATCGCGAGCGAGAAGTCGTTGACGTGACCCGTATCCTCGTCAATCTGACCGAAGACGGTACCGATCGCATTGACGCCGAAGTCACGGACAGCAGGAATCATCGCGAGCAGTGAGATTGCGAAGGCGATGAGGCCGGCGGTCTCGAGCTTGGAGAGTCCCGACTCCTCTCGTCTGACCAGTTCAAAGGCTCGCTTGACCATCACAGCGTCCTCTCAAACAGTGCAATTAGTTCAATCTGCTGCTCCGAAAGCACAAGTCCGAATGCCGGCATGCGACCAGTGCCAAGCCCGTTGACTCCGTAACGCTTCGAATCCTCAGAACCCGAGATGATGAATCCCACATGGTCCTCAAACGAAGGGAACTGCAGAACGGCTCGACCTGCAAGCAGCGATGGACCCCACGCTCCTGACCCTGCTCCTTGCTCGAACGCCGCCCCTGCTGAATAGCCGCCTGTGTGGCATCTCGCGCAATAAGCGTTGAACAGACCTGCCGCCTCCATCGCCTCTTCGACCGTGACGCCCATGGCCTCCGCCGTGGCTGCGTAGTCAATCAGCCAGAGTTGCGTGTCGGCGGCCTCCGTGAGGAAGTCGAGTCCGGCGTCGAGGTCGGCGAGGAACGCGTCCTCCCGATCAGATGTCACGCTCAACAGAAGCACTTCAGTCTCGAGCGTTTCGAGCAACAACTCGGCAGCGTCAAGATCGGGAAGGGGTGCCATCGTGTCCGGATCCTCGTTCGAGAAGGCGTTGAGTGGCTCGAAGACGAATGAGTACACGGCCTGCGACGCAGGAGATGCGCCGACAATGGCTTCGAGCGATTCGCGGGCGATCCGAGTCACCTGTCCCTCTACGGCGTCGGCCAGCCCATCTCTGTCTGCATCTGGAGCTGGGTTATCACAAGCAGAGGACAGGAGGGCTGCTGATGCTTCTGTACAGGTTCCGTCGGCCTGGAAGAGGTCCTTGATTTCGTCTGGGAAGGATCCAACGATCGCAACCTGCCGGCTCGCATCCTTGACCAGGACGATCTCTGCTTCTTGTCTTGCGATCAAGGTGGCGGTTGAATCGGCGCCGCCATCAATGGCAGCAACTGCCAGACTGGTCGCGGAGTCCGACTTCGCAAACGCTTCGTCCTGGGGCACCTGGATGCTGCGGAGGTAGGCGACAACCTGATCGACCTCTTGGACCGACATTGCACCGCCACCGTCGAGACCATTGGCTGGCATCGGAGTTCCGGCACGGCCATAGATGATCCAGTGCTTGATTTCGTCCTCTGAATACCGATAGAAGATGTCGTTGAGCGAAGGGACCTTCCAACTCGTCGCGACACCAGACCTCGGTTCGGGGAAGGGTGCAGCGCCGCCGCCACCACCTGGACCGTGGCAGTTCACGCACTGGAATCCTTCGACGCTATACCAATGTTCACCGGCCTCGATGTCTTCCTCAGCGATGAGTTCCGCAGCTTCTGCCTGACGGTCTGGCTCATTGATCGCATACCAAGGCATCGTGACGGCAAGCAGTATCGCTCCGAACAGCGCAGCTCGTAGCACCCTCGTGAGCTTGGCGTTCTCCAGTTCGTCGTCAGAAAGCGGAGGCGACAGGTTCGGCGGAGCTGGCTCTGCTGCCGCTGACCTGCGACGACGGGTATTGACGTACAGATATGCCATCCATCCGAGCAGCAATGCAACGGCGAGTGTGAGTACCAGCGCTCCAAGGCCGACTCCACCAGTGGACACGGGTTCGGCGCTCTCAGTGGCGAGGACAAAGCCAAATGCGTCAAACACAGAACGGCCCCTGTGGGTAGGCGACTGTGAAGCTCTTCGAACGCGATGTCTGGACGACGTTCCCGGTATCAATGATGAGGTCGCCTGCGTCGTCGACCGACACGCCGAACCGGTCAAGGTTTCTCGGGGCCGGACCCTGTGCGTATTCGCCGTGACCGTTGTATTTCGATCCGTGACAAGGACATTCAAATCCTTGCGAAGACTCACACGACGGAACGCGACAGCCAAGGTGGACGCACCGCTGCCACAACGCCATGAGTCCAACGCCGTCTGATTCTCCGCCTGCCACAACGAAAGGTGTGGATTCGTAGGACGATCCGGCCAACTCGGTCATCGGGAAGGGGACAATCCACGCCTGGGCTGGGGCGAAGAACTTCGGAACAGCCGAGGCACCGACGATGACTTCAGCCTTGAGCTCAGACACTTTGCCTGCGTTGATTGGCGTTCCGAAACCGCCTTTGAGTTTCGGCCAGACAAAGGCAAGACTGGCCAGGGTGAATTGGAGCATGAACAGGCCAAAGACGGCGCTCAGCGCCCGGTTGAAGAATTTGCGTCGGGTGACCCCATATTCGGTCGCTGAGATCTCTTCCCTTGGTTTCTCCTCCTCAAACCCCGCGGGTGCAGCAACCAACGTGGCAACGCCGCCGCCTTCCGCTTCTTCTGCATCTGCTTTGGCTTCAGCAACAACGGCCCTACGAGCACGGTCGGCCTTGACAGCTTTGCGGTCTAGTTCTGCCGCCGTGGCGGCGCCCTCGCTCTCGGAGCGCCGCATGGCAACCACGATTACACCTGCAAGCGCTACCACGCCTGCGCCGATGAGGATGAGGATGAAGGTTGTTGTTGTCATTCGAGAATCGTCAGTAGGTCGTCGAAGAAGATGCCGTCTCGCCAGGGGAATGTGAAGTTGAATCCAGGCCCCCTGAAGAAGGACCCGAAAATGGTGAGGACTGAAGCGGCCATGAAGAAGACCGTAAAGATCGCGATCGCGAGCTTTCGATCAGACGGTCGGACCGACGGGTTTCGGTCGACATACGGAATGAACGCAAGCGCTGCGAGACCGAATCCCGGGATGATCACACCGGCGACCTGGGGATCGAAGTAGGCGAGCAACTCCTGCAGACCGAGGAAGTACCACGGAGCCTTCGATGGGTTCGGCTGCTCGTTGAAGTTGGCAAACTCGAGCAGCGGTGCATCGATGAACGCGGACAGCAATGTGAGGAATGCGAGCATCGCAAGCAAGGCGACAAATTCAATAGCGAGTAGATGGGGCCACACATTGACCTTGTCTTGGGGCTCCATCGTGGTGCCTTGAATTGCGCCAGCTTTGACGACGGTCAAAAGGCGCTGGGTCCGCACGCCAGGCGGCGGTCCGGAGACAGGGGGCGGTCCGCCAGCTGCAGCGACAGGTGCCACAGCGCTTGCGGCCGGTGCAGCAACGGCTCCGGCCATCGCTGGCACCGCTGTTCCGTCCTTGCGAGCCCTCGCGAACATGCCGCGTTCAAGCAGATTTCTTGGCACACCGAACTTCGCAGACTCGGCATCGAGATCCCGTGTTGGTCCGTCGGTCGCGACCGCGGGTGCTGCGGCCGCCTGGGCAGGTGCAGCAGTTGGCGCCGCTTCGCCCTTCATCTCAGCAAGGACTTCATCGACCGAGCGGCCCTCGGCTTTTGCTCTCGCTTCGGCTGCTCGCCTCAGGAGATTCTCTGGTAGCTGTGCCACATGATCTCCTTACAGGGGTCCCGAGATGCCGCCGTCTTTACGAACCCGCCAGAAGTGGACGGCCATAAAGATGGTGATGATGAATGGAAGGAAAAGAACGTGAAGGACGTACCAACGCAAGAGTGTGTCGGCGGTGATTTGGACGCCGCCGATCAACGCGAATGACACCTGTTCCCCAAAGACAGGGGTATACGCGGCCATGTTTGTGCCAACGGTGACCGCCCAAAGCGCCAACTGATCCCACGGAAGCAGGTAGCCAGTAAATGAGAGGAGCAGCGTCAGGAGCAGCAGGATGATTCCGACGACCCAGTTGAACTCGCGTGGAGGCTTGTAAGCGCCGTGATAGAACACACGGGTCATGTGGAGGAACACCGTCAACACCATGATGTGGGCTCCCCAACGATGCATGTTCCGGACAAGCTGTCCGAAGGCAACATCGGTGGCAAGCGCCTGAAGATCGAAGTAGGCCTGTGGTGACGTCGGCCGGTAATAGAACATGAGGAAGATGCCGGTGACCGTCAGCAAGATGAACAAGAAGAAGCTCAAGCCACCAAGACAGAGCGTGTAGGAGAGCTTCACGCCGTGGCGCTTCACCTTCACCGGATGAAGGTGATACAACACGTTATTCATGACAACGTACGCACGGTTTCGTGGCGAATCGCCGCCGTCGGCGCGGGCGGGCGACCCAGGGCGGAAGATCGAGTTCCACACCTGGGAATTACGGAGGTGGCTCCCCATCCCCGACACGGCGGTCTTCAAGCCGCCTTTCCCGTTTCCGTCTGCCACGCCTACTCCTTCAACTTCCTACCAGCGAACGCCATACGAGACACCGCTCTTGGTGTCTCTGGCACCAGTGTCGTACTCCCACGGCGCCGACACATAATCGTCAGACTGATCGGCGAGCGACCCCCCGAACTTTCCGATCGTGATCACGTTCGTCGGACACCGGTCAACACACAGTTTGCATCGAGTGCACTCCGTGTCGTCAATCAGGAACAACGCGCCGTTCTCTTCCTTGGCGCTCGGGTTCTCGACGCCAAAGGTCTCGGTCACGATGTCGGGAGAAAGGAAGTGGATGCACTTCCATGGGCAAATGTCGACGCATCCCGCACACAGGATGCACTCTGACTCATTGATGTGGATGAACTGCTTCGGCTTGACCGCAGCGTTCATGTATTCGGTATCGACAATCGCAAGTTGATAGTCGTCCCTGATTGGCGGCGTCTCCAGCCAGACTTCCTTCGCCATCAGCGATCCGCCCTGAGCGGCCGGCCGTAGTCGGATACAGGTGTCGGCTTCGGTACGTCAACCCTCTTGGCTCGCTCCTGCCATTGGTACATCACAATCGGAATCACGATGAGAAGCGTTGTGACATACCCGGCGGAGATCATGTCCTTGAGGGCGGCGTAGGAGATCTCGACCTCGTTGTTAAGGACGAGCACGGCCGGAATCGTCACGAAGATCTTCTGTGGAGTCCACTCCCACGTCGACTGTGCCAACGTCAGGAACTCGTTGGGAATGATCGCAAACAGAATCATCATCAGCCCTGCGTAGAGCAATGCAGCAAACATCGCACGGGCCCACGTGAGTGGACGCTGCCAAAGGAACCCGAACGTCGCTCCAGCCATAGCCAGAAGCGTGCCGCCGAGAGCGATCGATTGGAAGACCGTCACGACCAGCCAGCCACGCGGCATGAATGAGTACAACTCGCGGCCGAAATCGTCAACTTCAGGAGCCGAGGCCATGTGAACGGCGACGGAAGCGACGAGCGTCGTAACGACCCCGATGAGGATCGCGAGAATTCCGATGGTGAGTCGTCGTCGTTCGTTCAACCGTGTTCCTTCGTGACGCCGCCATTGTACGCAGTCTGTGGACACTCTGATAATCATCTCGGCGACGCCGAGGCGCTGTCTTGTCGCAACCTCTCGCCCGGGCGACGAGGACGCCCGGAGGAATACATGTGACGACGACTCCACGGCTAGAGTTGCGACGGCCGACAGACGGCAGGGCAATGGACCGCATGCAGGAGGAAGCCCAAAGCGTGACCGCCGAAACCTCGACGACCGACAACGCATCTGACATGTCGACTCCCACTGCCTCACGGATCGCAGGCCGCTTCACGATGGTCGCCGTCGGCTTCCTCGTCCTTGGGACCATCGTCACAGCCATCACTGCGTTGCAGGGTCCTTTGCCCGAACTCCTTTCGGGAAATGCAGCGACGACCATCGGAAGGCTTGCGCCAGCTTCGAGCCTTCTTCTCCTGAACGGATGGATCATCGCCGGACTCCTTGGCGCCTCGATCTATGCCCTTTCGCGTTCGACCGGGATCGACGTCAAACGGACGGCACTGGCAAATGCAGGGCTGCTCCTGATCATCGTCGGCACCCTGGCGGGAGCTGCCGCGATCATCGGAGGTCTGCAATCAGGCATCGTCGGATTTGAGGCCCCGTTGTGGGCTCGGGGAATCGCCGTCGCTGGCTTTGCGTTGTCGGCCCTTTCGCTTTCGTCTACGGCAGCAGCGGCCAAAGACAAACTCGGCGTCACCGGTTGGTACCTCACCGCCGGAGCTTGGTGGCTTGCACTCTCGGGCATCGTGTCACTTTTCCCACCGATGGACGGCGTGGCTGGAGCGGTGCACGTGGCGTTTTCATCGGCAGCCATCGCAGGGTTCTTTGTCGTCGTTGTCAGCGTGGGTCTTCTGTATTTCGCAGCGACAAGCCTCACGGGAACCGACCCAACCGAACCTCGCCCGCTCAGCGCACTCGCCTTCTGGTCGCTCGCACTCGTGTGGGGCTCGATGGCGGCAACACCCCTCGTCTTTTCAGCGGCTCCCGATTGGTTCGAGACGCTCGGCATCGGCCTTGCGATCTGTGCACTCGTCCCGATGTTTGCGATCGCAGCCGACCTCGGATTGATGCTGCGTGGATCAGTGGGAGCTATCGCAGACCGCGCAACGCTGCGGTACGGCACCGTCGCTTTCGTATCTTTTGCGGCGCTGACCGTCGTGAACCTCCTGTTGACCTTCCGTTCATCGAGCGCCGTCCTTCAATACACGTCGTTCACACAGGGAAAGTCACTCCTCCTGGTTCTGGGTCTCGGATCGTTTGCGTTATTCACCGCGCACTCGATCATTGGTGGCGGCAACCGCGAGGGATCTTCGCTTCACTTCTCATGGTCCGTTGCCGGTCTCGTTGGTGTAGCCGTCGGCACACTCGGCGGCGGAGTCGTCGCTGGATTCTCGTGGGCATCGGGACCAGCGAGCGGTGTGTTTACAAACACCGGCACTGCGTGGAAGATCACAGCCGTCTCGATGGAGCCATTCCTGTGGGTCACCGCTGCGTCGGTGGTCCTGTTCGGACTCGCTCAGCTTGTCTATCTCGCCAGCCGGGGGCCGAAGCGTTCGGCCGAACCCCTTCCCTCGACTGAACACGATGCGTCCTATGACCTTGAGTTCGAGGGGGAAGCCGCTGCCCCAACATGGAAGCGGCTCGCTTGGGGCGCTGCTTCGGTATGGGTCGCTGCCCTTCTGTTCACCGGCGTGTTCCCTGCCCTCGACCCAGCAAATACAGAATCAACGATCCTCGGTGACGAGGTACGCATCTATCCGGCAGGAACCGTTGAACTCACCGGGCGCAATCTGTACATCTCAGAGGGCTGCGTCGCATGTCACACCCAGAGCGTTCGACCTGTCGGCACCGACGTTGGTCTCGGACCGGTCAGCGTCGCTGGCGACTACGTCCACGAGAGCCCAGCGCTCATCGGCTCCTTGCGCGTCGGACCCGACTTGATGCACACGGCTAGCTCTGCCGAATTCGATGCAGGAGCCCTCAGCACCCACCTCCAGGATCCGAGACAGGCGCGACCATGGTCGACGATGCCGTCGTACTCATATCTCTCGACGTCGGATCTCGATGCAATCGTCAGCTACATCGAGACGTTGAGGTAGGCCATGGAAGAGCTATTGAACAAGGTCGCAGAGATGCGAGGCATGCCTGCATCGCTCGTGAAGCGCTCGGCAGAGGCACGGGCTGAGAAAACAGGATCCACGCTCGAGGCCGTCCTACGCGACTGGGCAGGAGAGGATGGCGGCGAGGAAGTGGCCGTCCCACCAACCGATGATCCGGTACCTGCCTCCGAAACACCGCAGCCAGCCGCCAAGACACCCCCACCTGCCACGGCTTCTGACAGCGTCCCGTCTGAGATCACCGTCGACTACCTGATTCAGCTCGCAGCTGATGCCAAGCGGATGCCTCCGAAGCTCATCCTCAGTTCTGCCGAGGCCAGGGCGAAGCACTCAGGAGCGTCGCTTGAGACCGTTTTGGCCGGATGGGCCGGCGTCGATCTTGCGGACCTCAAGGCACAGGCACTCGACGCACCAGAAGGTGTCGCTGACGCTCCGGCCGAAGCAGCAGCAGAGCCGGAGCCAGAACCCGTCACGGAGCCAGCGAAGGAAGCACCGGCAGCTGCACCTCCAGCAACGGCCGCTGTTGCCGGCGCAGTGATCGGCATGGACGAGCTCCTCGAGAAGGTCGCCGAAGCCAAGGGCATGCCAGCTGTGCTCGCCAAACGGTCGGCCGAGGCTCGCGCAAAGAAGACAGGAGAACCGCTCGAAGCGGTGCTCGCCGACTGGGCCGGCGTGGATCCATCGACCGTTGCAGTCGGAACCGCCGAAGCTTCTGTTCCTGCGCCAGACGAACCCGCCGCCGATGTGCCAGCCGATCCAGAACCAGAACAACCCGATGAGATTGAGGTCATCGAAGCGACGGCACCCGAGACAGCGCCAGCAGCAGAGGCTCAGGATGCGCGGTCGTTCAGCAGATACCCCGCTTGGCTCGCGGCAGCGTTTGTCATCATTCCACTGCTCGCCGTTATGTACATCATGGTGTCGCCAAATGGTCCAGATTGCGGTACGTCTGGTCAACTCCTCATCGACCCGGTCACGGGCGAGGCTGTCAACTGCGACGGCTCCGCGTACGGAAGCCAAGTTGTTGACTACTTCGGGAACGGCGCTGCGGTCTATGCACAGTGCCAGGCGTGTCACGGCGCAGGTGGCGAGGGTGGCGCAGGACCAGCGTTCAGCGGCGGCGAGCTCCTCATGACCTTCCCGGAAGGATCGTGCACGGATCAGATTGAATGGGTCGCTCTCGGCACAGCCGGATGGCCGGACCCGACGTACGGGGCGACGAACAAGCCCGTTGGCGGCGTCGGGCTGATGCCGGCTTTCGCCACGACACTCAGTCCGGAGCAGATTGCCGAAGTTACGCTGTACGAACGTGTGCAGTTCGGAGGCCAGGACCTGGCCGCAGCCGAGGCTGATTGCGGGTTCGGAGACGATCACAGTGACGACGAAACAGCCGTCGAAGCTTCCGGGTCCTGACCGTCGCAACACCTTGAGCCTGCGGTAGCCTCGCCACTATGTCAAAGACTGTTCTCGTCGTCGGTGGTGGACCAGGTGGGGCATCTGCTGCCTATTGGCTCGCCAACAACGGACTCGATGTACACCTCGTTGAGAAGAAGAACTATCCGCGCGAGAAGGCCTGCGGCGACGGACTCACCCCGAGGGCCATCCACCAGCTGCTTGAGATGGGTTTCGATTTCGATGGACTCGACCTTCATCGCATTGACGGGCTCCGTTCGTACGCAGGGGATCTCAAGATCGAGCTGACATGGCCAGAGCATTCTGTGTTCCCAGATTGGGGAGCCACCATGCGACGAGCCGATCTCGACGGCGCGGTGGCAATGCTCGCTGAGGCGCAGGGGGCGACTGTTGAACAAGGCACAACGGCAACGCCGATTCTTGAGAACGACGCTGTCACCGGGGTCGTGCTGTCGAATGAGGATGGCGATCGAACCGTAGAACCGGATTTTGTCGTCGTTGCCGACGGATCCAACTCCAGATTCGGACGTGGAATCGGAGCGTCGCGTAGACGGGACTATCCCTACGGACTTGCGGTTCGGGCGTATTACGAGAGCCCAAACTCAGACGACCCTTTCATCGAAAGCCAGCTCGACATCAGAGATGCAAAGGGCAGGGCAATGCCTGGCTACGGCTGGGTCTTTCCGCTCGGCGACGGCGAGATCAATGTCGGGGCCGGTCTTGTGTCAACATTCAAGGGCTGGAAAGAGATCAACACGAGCCACATTCTTGAGGCCTACTCGGAGGCATTGCCTGACCATTGGAAGGTCGATGCTGTCACACCGCACACGAAACCAATCGGCGGCAAGCTACCCATGAGCCTGTCGGTCGGGCCAAAGGTCGGACGCAACTGGGTGCTCGTCGGCGACGCGTCTGGTGCCGTGAACCCCTTCAACGGCGAGGGCATCGATTATGCCTACGAGACGGGTCGCATGGCAGCTCGGCACATCGCAGAAGTGGCAGCTGGCGCCAATCCGAACCTCGCCGGTTATGCCAGAGAGCTCGAGGACGTCTATGGCGACTACCACAGAGTCGCTCGGGTGTTTGTCAAGGCGATCGGCAACCCAGCGGTGATGAAATCGCTCACAACAGTCGGTCTGAGATCAAAGCCGTTGATGGAGTGGACTCTGAAGGTCATGGCGAATCTGCTCGACCCCGACGAAGCCAAGATGACTGAACACGTCTACAACGCCATCGAGAAGGCTGTGAACGTCGGTCGATAGGTCGCCACTGCCAGCCAACGTCTGGCGTCAGAGCGACGACCGCACGTGCTCGAGGTCGATGATTCCCTCCGTGATCACGGAGCCGGTGGCCGTTTCGACAACAGGGACTCGTTCGTTGTACGTCTCCAGGAGAGCCAAATCGAGGTCGATATCGATCACGTCGATGGTCACACCGGCATGTTTCGCGATTGGCACAATTTCTGCCAACGCTTCGTCGCAGAGCGGGCAACCGTTCCGGGTCAGAAAGCGAATCGACCGCTGATTATCCATTCTGTGGGCCACCAGTCTCATCAGACCCGTCACAGAACCCTGGGTACGCGGGCATCGCTATCTTGCGTGGCGTGAGACCTGTGACCTCGATTGCTGTGGCTGTGCTGTTGGCGTTCATCGTTGTTGCCTTCGTCATCAAGCTGCTCACCGGCGGTCTCAGTCCGTAGATGGGACGATTTCTAGGTTGATGCGGTTGCCCCCGTCTGGACGGCCGATCACGATTGGGTCACCGACGCTCATCGGGAAGTCGTCGTCGGCCCTTCCACCCCGCACCGCTAGCGCCATCTGTCCATGCGAATCGACATGAACAACCGGCTCGCCGTCTTCGACGGAGCCGTAGGACTGCCCCCAGGTGATGCGATAGTTCTGCATCGAAGCGCTGACGAGGACATCGTCGCCCACAGAAAGTCCGAGACCGGCGAGATCGTCCGGACCGACGTTGATCTGGATATTGCCAAACCCATCAATCCACAGAACCGAGCCCTTGATGGCTCCGTCGCCGTTCGGTTCGGCGAGCGGTATCAGAAGCGGTGAGATTGCGTCGGGGTTGACCTCTGGCCCGAGATCCGCAATGTCAGCCTGTCCAGATGCGAGGACCGCGGCGGCTGGACCAAAGACATCTCGACCGTGGAACGTTGCACCCTGGCTCGGGAGCTGGAAGCGTGGATCCTCGAGGGAGACAATCAGATCCGCTCCGCCGACCATCGCAACCGCGGGAGCGAGTACGCCATTGTCTGGCCCCACGAAATATCCGACAGAGGTCCGTGCGGCGACCGCAAGACGATCGGTGCCAACGCCAGGGTCGACAACGGCAAGGAACACCCCGTCCGGCATGAACTGGACGGCCCTCGTCAGTGCAAGCGCCCCTCCATGGATATCGCCGCGACGAATACCGTGTGTGACGTCAATGATGCGCGTATTCGGGGCAATCCGTGCAATAACACCGTGGACAACACCGACGAACTCGTCCTGGTGCCCAAAGTCGGAGAGAAACGAGATCGGAGAATTCATGAGTACAAGCGTAGCGACAGCCGTTCGGACCGAATCAGAGCGTGGGGTTGTGAGTATTGTGTGGTGACGGCCAGGAGGGATCGTTGACCAAGGACAAACACACAGGGCATAGCGCTGGCGACCGATACTCACCTGAGGGCAAGCTCGACAAGAAGTTCTACGAAAAGGAACTCGAGCGCCTCCAAGAGGAATTGGTAAAGCTGCAGAGCTACATCCGCTCGGAAGGCCTCCGCGTCGTTGTCGTCTTCGAAGGTCGCGACGCTGCTGGCAAGGGCGGAGCCATCAAGAGAATCACCGAACGGCTCAGTCCTCGCATTTGCAGGGTCGAGGCACTCGGAACACCGTCGGAGCGTGAGAAGACGCAGTGGTGGTTCCAACGATACGTCCAATACCTGCCTTCAGGTGGCGAGATGGTTCTCTTCGACCGCTCGTGGTACAACCGGGGACTCGTGGAACCAGTCATGGGGTTCTGCACGCATGAGCAGTACCAAGAGTTTCTTCGCTCGTGTCCCGAGTTCGAACGCATGCTTGTGAGGAGCGGGATCATCCTCATCAAGTATTGGTTCTCGGTCAGCGACGAGGAGCAGGAGCGTCGCTTTCAGGCACGCATCGACGACAAGTCGAAGCGTTGGAAACTCTCCGGCATGGACCTCGAGTCGAGGGCAAAGTGGGTGGAGTTCTCAAAAGCCAAAGACATCATGTTCGACCACACAGACATCAAACAGGCTCCTTGGTATGTGGTGAACTCAGAAGACAAGAAGCGGGCACGGCTCAACGTCATCAGCCATCTACTGTCGATGATCCCCTATGAGGATCGCACGCTTGGACCGGTTGAACTCCCGCCTCGGCAGGCTGACAGCGGCTACATCAGACCACCAATCAGCGAGCAGACCTTCGTTCCAGACGCGTACTGACTTCGGAATCGCCAACCGTGGAGCGCTCGCTCGTCGACCGACGCAGCTCTAGGTCTGCATGATCCGAAGCATCGTCGTTGCGATCCATTCGTTGATTGCCGTCGGTACTGGCTGAGGACCGTTGTCAAGACTCGCTGCATCCTGTGCGAGTAGCTCAAGCGAGAGTGCCTGCAACGTAAATCCAAGGTCCATCGACTCAATCGAGTTGCCTCTGCCACCTTCGACGGCAAGGTTGGCCATCTGACCATCGGCGAGCACGAACAACGTCCGACCAGACGGCATCGTGTGCTGTGTGACCGACGTCTTTATCACCGTACGTCCAGCGTGTCGATGTAGCCCTGGAATATCGAGCTCCGTGTCGACGTGGCCGACGTTCACCAGAATCGCACCGTCCGCCATCAGCTCCATGGCCTCGTATGGCACAACGTTCGGACGTCCGGTCGCCGTGATGAACACTTCACCGAACCCCGCCGCCTCCTCAAGGGTTGCCGTATTGAACCCATCCCATGCAGCCTCGAGCGCCTTGATCGGATCGATCTCGACGACGGTGATATCCGCTCCGCGGTCGCGACCGTACATTGCGATGCCGCGACCGCACCAGCCATAGCCGAAGACGACGACCCGCTTGCGGTGCAGCGTGATGTTGGTCGTGCGCACAATCTCATCGATCGTGGACTCACCGACAGCGTGCTTGTTCTCAACAATCGCCTTGAGCGGACTGTCGTTGATCACAATGACGGGGAACCCGACCTGCCCCTGGTACTTCTCCCGAAGCAGGAAGGCCCCTGACGTTGTCTCCTCCGTTGCACCAACCGGAGGGGCACCGTTGTCGAAACATCGGATGATCAGTTCGGCTCCATTGTCAAGCACGATGTGGGGCTCCGAAGCCGCGATGGTGTCAAGGTTCGCCGCGATGTCGGTCTTGGATTCGTCCGGCTGCTCGATGATGTCGGCACCGGCATCCCGCAAGAACTCGACCGTATCAAACTGCGTCGTACCCTGATTGCCGATGGCAAGGATGTTGGCACCGCCGGCGAGGAGCGTTTCGACGAGGACGGCCGTTTTGGGTTCGAGGTGGATCCGAAATCCCATGTTCATTCCGTCGAATGGTCTCGATTGTTCGAATCGCGACCGCATCTCGGCAAGAAGCGGCATGTGTCTGCGAGTCCATTCAATCCTGCCTGCTGCTGTGTTCAAGGGATTCTCCTAGGGTCGATTCCAAGCTACCAGCGACGGCTGCCAGAGCCGACGCCCAAGGTGTGGCAGACTCCCTCGATGCAGGACACCCGTGTGCAGTTCGACTTCGCTCTCACTTTTTCGAACGGCGGAGGGTTGCAGGGTCAGGATTTCCGGCTCGACATCCAGAGCGACACCATCAGCGATGACGAACTCGCATCACTCATCGTCGACGATCTCAGACTTCTCATGGTCGACGGCGTGACCATCGGGAAGAAGACCTACATCAAGGAACCGCACAAGCGGACCTAGAGGTTCCCCCGACGCTCCTGTTCACGTTCGATCGACTCGAAGAGTGCCTTGAAGTTGCCGACGCCAAATCCGGTCGCTCCCCTGCGTTCAATGAACTCAAAGAACACCGTCGGTCGATCCTGCAGCATCTTGGTGAACGTTTGGAGCAGGTAGCCGTCATCGTCCTTGTCGACGAGGATGCTGAGTTCCTCAAGTCTGTCCCAGTCAAGGTCGTACTCTGAGAGACGTGCCTTCGCCTCCGGGTAGTACGTGGACGGCACATAGATCGTCTCGATCCCTCTCGAGTGAGCGTCAGCAACGGTCGTCTGAAGATCTCCGGTTGCTAACGCCATGTGCTGGACACCAGGCGACTTGTAGTAGTCGAGGTATTCCTCTATCTGACTCTTCTTCTTGCCCTGAGCTGGCTCGTTGATTGGCAGCTTGATGATGCCGTTCCCTCCGGACATGACTTTCGACATAAGCGCTGTGTACTCGGTTGAAATTGCATCGTCGTCGAAGTGCTTGAGCATTGTGAAGGAGAAGATCTTCTCGTAGAACCCGACCCATTCGTTCATCTTGCCGAGTTCCACGTTGGCGACCACGTGATCGATTGCGTGGAGGCCCGTGGATCGAGCAACCGTATCTGTGCGAACCTCAAACCGAGGGTCGAGGCCTTCGAGTTCGATGAGGGAATGGATGGTGTCGCCATAAGCCTTGATGCTCGAAAGCACCATCCGTCCATGATCAGCTTCGATGACCCTCGGCTTCTCATGTGGCTCAGCGCCTCGTT
>Ga0070727_10003336_pt1 | contig 14699 bp, 15 predicted proteins | sample tdAd472_FD_66722 | JGI IMG/M metagenome (GOLD analysis project Ga0070727, IMG submission 66722) | Marine sediment microbial communities from the Atlantic coast under amendment with organic carbon and nitrate - tdAd47.2 | ecosystem: Environmental > Aquatic > Marine > Coastal > Sediment | place...
CCGCTGCGCGCCCGGGGTCCTGATCACGCGCAATCGCTACGGAGCCGAGATCCTCAACACCGAGCAGGTGGCCTTCGTCGACGTAGACCTCGACCTGCGCAGCGGGCGACCCGGGTTCTTCGCGCGCCTGTTCGGGGCCCACGACCCGGGGCCGCAGCAAGCGGTCGCCGATCAGGTGGAGGTGCTGCGCGCTGCGCTGAAGGGGATCGCCAGCGCGCGGGTCTACCGCACGCACTCGGGGCTGCGCCTGCTGCTCACCGATCGGCTCCACGTTCCCCACGAGCCACAGACCCTGAGCATGCTCGAGGCCCTGGGCAGCGACCCGCTCTACCGCACGCTGTGCCGCGAGCAGCGCTGCTTCCGCGCGCGGTTGACGCCCAAGCCCTGGCGGGTGGGCTTGCGAGACATGCCCGGCCGCTGGCCCTACGCCGACCCTCAGGGCGTCGAGGCCTGGGTCGCGCGCTACCGCACCCGCTGTGAGCAGCTGGCCAGCACGCGCTACCTCGAGACCCTCGGCGACGAAGCCGAGCTAGCGGAGGTGCGCGCCGTGGTCGAGCTCCACGATCGGCTCTCGGGCGCGCACTCGGGGCGCGAGTTGGCCTGAGCTCAGCGCGCCTGAGCGAGCAGCCGATCGAGGGTCTCGGGGTCGACCTCGTGCAAGCGCAGCCTGCGCACGACCTCCCGCTGCTCGTGGGCGCGGATCAGCTCGCGCAGCGAGGCGTCGAGCTTGGGGTCCTGGGTCAGCGGTTCGTGGGTCTCGGGGCGGGCGTTGGCCCAGTATTTGGCCACGGTGCGCCCGAAGAAGATCACGTCCTGGTCGCTGAGCTCGGTCACCTCGCCCCGGGGACGCTTCTTGAAGTTGACGTAGGTCCCGTTGGACGAGCCGCTGTCCTCGATCACGACCTTGCCACCCTGAAGGGCGACCCGCGCGTGGAAGCGCGAGACGCCTGGGTCTGCGAGGCGCACGAGGCAGCTGGGGTCCTTGCCGACCTTGATCTCGTTGCTAAAGCTGAACGACTGGCCCCAGCTCTGTCCGCTGAGGATCTCCAAACTCGGCATCGACGCCTCCGACGGGCTGCTACGAGGAGCGAACCTGGTTGATCAAATCGGTCAGGCGCGCCCGGTCCAGCTTGGCGAGCCCGAAGCGGCGCAGCGCGGCGATCCGCCCTGCGTCGTCGAGGGTGGGGTCCCGGACCCCGAGGTCCGCGGAGCGGAACATCGTCTCCAACTCCGCCCCCCGAGCAAGTGAGGCCGGAGTCTGCGGCAGGTGGCTCGGTGCCGTGGGCAACGAAGGCGCCACCGGCGGCGCGCCGAAGGGGTCGGCGGCCGGCGGAGGGGGCGGTGAGATCGCGGTGTCCGCGTCGGGGTCGCCGAAGGGGTCGCCCGCCTTCTCGCCGAAGCGATCCGTCGACGGCAACCCGCCGGGCGCGGGTGGAGCAGGCGGACCGCCAAAGGGATTCGCCCCGCCTGGCGGCGGGGGCGCGCCGAACGGATCCGCGCCACCGGCGGGGGCGGGGGGCGCGCCGAACGGATCCGCGCCACCGACGGGGGCGGGGGGCGCGCCGAACGGATCCGCGCCACCGGCGGGGGCGGGGGGCGCGCCGAACGGATCCGCGCCACCGGCGGGGGCGGGGGGCGCGCCGAACGGATCCGCGCCTCCGGCGGGAGCCGGGGGAGCGCCGAACGGATCCGCGCCACCGGCGGGCGGAGCGCCGAAAGGATCCGCGCCACCGGCGGGGGCCGACGGAGCGCCGAAGGGATCCGCGCCCCCAGCGGGGGCCGACGGCGCGCCGAATGGATTTGCGCCCCCAGCGGGGGCCGACGGCGCGCCGAACGGATCCGCGCCCCCAGCGGGGGCCGACGGCGCGCCGAACGGATCCGCGCCCCCAGCGGGGGCCGACGGCGCGCCGAACGGATCCGCGCCCCCAGCCGGGGCCGGCGGAGCACCGAAGGGGTCGCCCCCGGCCGGGGCGCCGAAGGGGTCACCCCCGGCTGGGGCAGTCGGGGCGGCAAAGGGGTTGGCCCCAGCGGGAGGAGCGCCGAAGGGATCGCCGCCCGCGGCGGGGGCAGGAGGTCCGCCGAAGGGATCCGCCGAAGGCTGCTCCGGGGGCCCCCCAAAAGGGTTTCCCGCCGGCGCCGCACCGCCGCCCGCGAAGGGGTTTGGGGGTGGGTCGGCGAACGGGTTGGCCGGGGCGGCCGGAGCGCCGAAGGGATCGGCCGGGGGGCTCGCCTTGGGGTCGCCGTAGTCGATGTCGAAGTCGAACGGGTCGTTCTCGCCGGCCATGGGGTTCAGCTTCCTGCGGGGGCTGAAGATTCTGTCAGCAGCGGGCTTAGGTGGGGCGTGCGGGCCCCGCTTAGACGCTTGAGACTAGCAGGTGGCCCAGGGGCACGCAACGTGCTCGGTTGTGGCGGTAAGCGCTTGGCATGGAGTGCTTTACCGCGCCAGGTCTGGATTTGACATCGCCCTTGCACCGTGGTAGCGTTCGGGCCTCTAGACGCCTGGTATTTAAGTACTTACCACTTCCGAGGTTTCATGGAAGAAGGCACGCAGGACGCTGCCAGCCCGCAGGGCGAGGGGACGACGAACATTCGGCTTAGCCCGGATGACGTCCAGTACTTCAACCGGCAGATTGCACAGTACGCCCGGCTCAACATGCCCTTCTCCAAGGGGCTGGAGATGATGGCGCGGGACGTGACCGATCCCAACTTCCGCACCTTGCTCGAGATGGTCCAGCAGGACCTCGACGAGGGTCGGACGTTGGAGACGGCGCTCGCCCGCCACCCGCAGACGTTCACCACGCTCATGCTCGAGGTGATCCGGGCGGGAGAGAACAGCGGCAACCTGGCGCTGATCCTCGAAGAGCTCAACGCTCACACCGAGGCGATGAAGCAGGTGCGCAACCGAATCGTGGAGGCCGTGCTCTACCCCTCGGTGATCTGCACCCTGGTGCTCGGCTTCGTGATGTTCTTCATGCTCGCGGTGGTGCCCCAGTTCGAGGGGATCATCCTCGAGCGGCACAGCTTCAGCGCGACCACGGCCGAGGAAATGCAGCGCTTCAAGGACCTCAAGGCGGATCGCCCTGACCTCTCCGAGCGCGAGATCGTGAAGCTCCTGGTCCTCGACAAGCAGGTGTTGGCCACTCGTCTCGTGATCAAGTGCAGCCGCCTGATGCGCGTGCCCTGGTGCCTGATCCCGTTCCTGGCGTTCCTCGGGGTGGGGGTCGCGAGCGCGGTGCGCAAGCTGATCCGGATGGGCAGCGAATACGACGACTTCCTCTTCCGCATCTGGCTGTTCGGGCCGCTGTTCAAGGCGGCGGCGCTGATGAAGGTCACCCGCACCATGCGCGACCTGCTCGCCAACGGCGTGTCCATGGTCGAGAGCCTGCGCCTGGTCTCGAACACCGTGGGCAAGAACCGGATCCAGACCAAGCTCGTCGAGCTGCGCGAGGCCGTCGAAGAGGGCGGGAGCTTCACCCGCAACCTCGAGGGCGGCGGCGTGTTCCCCGAGAGCATGGTGTGGAAGCTCCAGCTCGCCGAGGAAAAGGGCATGCTCGAGGACGCCCTCGACGAGCTCTCCAACGAGTTCCAGATCTCCGTCGACCGGCAGACCATGGTGATCACCAAGTTCGCCACCCCGGTCATGCTCGCCGGAACCGGCGCGATCGTGTTCGTGCTCTTCGCGGCCTGCTTCCTCCCCCTCCTCGACTTCAGCGGGGTGTAGCTCCGTGCGCGGCGGTGACCTGGACAACGCGTCCCTCGAGGACGTCTCGGCCTACCTCTCACGCATGGTCAGCAGCGGCGACTTCCGCGTCTCCGAGCTGTGCAACGTCGTGCTCAAGAAGGCCGTGCTCGCCAAGACCAGCGACATTCACCTCGAGCCGACCAACAAGGGCACCCGGGTCCGCTACCGGATCGACGGGGTCTTGCGCGACGCCGCGCTGCTGCCGCTGACCCTCCACGACCAGCTGGTGAGTCGGATCAAGGTCCTCTCGGATCTGCTGACCCACCGCAGGGATATCGTCCAGGAGGGCCGGATCTCGATCCAGGTCGGGAAGCACAGCACCGACCTCCGCGTCTCGATCGTGCCGACCGTAGGCGGTGAGAAGGTCGTGATCCGCGTGTTCTCCATGCACGACGCGGTCTTCGACCTCGCCCAGGTGGGCTACAACGAGGACATGCAGCGCCGGCTGAAGGCCGTGCTCTTCGACCTCGAGGGGCTGTTCCTGCTCACCGGGCCTTCGGGCTCGGGCAAGACCACCACGCTCTACAGCATCCTCAACGAGATCCAGCGCGAAATGGAGGACTTCGCCTCGATCACCACCATCGAGGATCCCGTCGAGTACGAGTTCGGCACGTTCTCGCAAATGCAGGTCAACCGGCAGGTCGAGTTCGACTTCGCCGCCGGCCTCAAGGCGGCGCTGCGCCAGGACCCCGAAGTGATCATGGTCGGCGAGATCCGCGACGTGGAGACCGGCGAGGTCGCGCTGCGGGCAGGCCTGACCGGGCACATGGTGCTCTCGACGCTGCACTCTGGCTCGGCCCCCGAGACCGTAACCCGCCTGATCAACATGGGCCTCGAGCCCTTCGTCGTCGCCTCGGCGCTGACCGGGACGATCGCCCAGCGCCTCGTGCGCCGGCTGTGCCCCGAGTGCATCGAGCCCCACGAGCTCGACCCCATGAAGCTCGAACTGATCCAGCGCCTGAGCCACCTCGAGGGGAACACGGAGGAGCAGACGCCGGAGTTCTTCCGCGGCAAGGGCTGCGAGGCGTGCGGCTTCAGCGGGTTCTCCGGCCGCCTCCCGATCGCCGAGTTCCTCAGCGTGGACGAAGACCTGCGGGGCATGATCCTCGACAAGGCTCGCACGGGCACGATCCGCCGCCACCTGCTGGAGAGGGGCTGGAAGACGATCTTCGACGACGGCTTGCAGAAGGCCCAGGACAAGCAGACCACCTTCCAGGAGGTCATGCGCCGCGTCAGCCTGCGGGAGGTCCTGTGAGGAAGCTCCGCCGTCGCCGCGGAATCGCCATGGCTGACTTCATCGCCGGCTCGCTGATCTTCTCGGCGACCCTCGGCGTGTTCGTCGGCTTCACCCAGCTCAAGTTCGAGACCCTCCGCCAGGCGGAGTCGCTCTCCCGCGCCAACGCCGCGGTGGAGGCCGAGGCCGATCGCCTGCGTGAGGTCGGCTCGATCACGGCCCCCCAGGGCCAACCCGACCTCAACGGGTTCCGCGAGCTCTCGCAGTTCGACGTCGACGACCTCTACGGCGCCGAGGGCAAGGTCTCGGCGCGCGCGCTGCGGATCGAAGGTGGCGCCGCCTACCAGCTCTACGAGGTCCGAGTCCAGGTCAGCTACACCGTGGGCGCAGACGACCGCGACCGCACCGGGTGCTCGCTGGTGCTGCCCCTGCGCGCGGGAGGTGGCCGGTGAACCGTCGCGGACTTCGGCGCGGTGTGACCCTGGTCGAGCTGATCGTCTACATCAGCCTCGTCTCCGCCGGGGTGCTCCTGATCGGCGGGGTCGAGCTCTTCGCCCAGCGCTGCCTGCACCTGCAGCAGAGCCTGATCGAGGTCGAGCTGCAGACGGCCGGGTTCGGCGGGCAGCTGCGCCGCGACGTCGAGGAGGCGCGCGCGCTGACCGTCGACGGGGACCGGCTGCAGCTCGTGACCCTCGGCGGCGAGACCGTGCGCTACCTCCCCGGCGAGCGCGAGCTGCTCGACGCCCAGGGTGAGGTCGCCCAGCGCGACGAGTTCCCCGAGGTGGCCGGGTGCAGCTTCACCCTCGAGCGCCTCGCCAGCGGCCGCATGCGCGTGACCGCCGCCATGGAGTTCAAGGTGCGCGTCGACGGCGAAGAGCGCAGCCGCACCCGCACCCGCAGCGCGGTCACCCGCCTGGCGGTGCCCGAATGAGCCGCCCGCGCCTGCCACTCCGTCGCCGCCGCGGCGGCAGCTACACCGTGATCGTGATCGCGAGCTCGGTCCTGATCCTGGCCACCTCGAGCGTGCTCCTGCGGGCCACCGGGCATACGTTCTCGCTGACCGCCCTCGACGGCCGCCGCAGCCACGCGCGCGAGGCCGTGTTCTCGGGCTTGCGCTGGGCGCAGGCCCACGCCGACCGCGTGGGCCCCCAGGCGGCGGAGGTCACCCTCCAGCTCGCCCAGGGCGACGTGGAGGTCCGCTGCGAAGTCGACGGTCAGGTGCTCGAGGTCGTGTGCCGGACCACTGGGGTCGACCTCGACCACACCTTGAGCGCGCGCCTCGTCCCCGACGAGCAGGGCCGCTACCAGGCCGCCGGCTTCACCCTGGAAGGCAAGGCGCACCGGCTCGAATAGACCGGCGCCCCGCAGCGAGATCGCGTGGGGCCAACGCTTCGCCGACGCGCTCAGCCGCTGCCCGGAAGACGGGGCGCGATCGCGGACGACTCCCGCCTCGGCGCCCTGGTGCCCAACACGAAGGCCTGAGCGACACCTAAACCCCTCAGCCCCCGAGGCCCGCCGTTCTCCACATTTCCACGCGGCTAAAAGATCTCGCGTGTGGTGGTTCGCGTCCCTGGCCTCCCTATCATGGGGGCTTCCCCCACAGGAGAGCCCATGAGCCACGTCGCCTACGCGCGCAAGTATCGGCCCCGTAGCTTCGACGAGGTCGTGGGGCAGGCTGCGATCGCTGAGGCGCTGCGCAACCAGGTCGCGCGCGAACGCACCGCCCCCGCCTACCTGTTCAGCGGGACCCACGGGGTGGGCAAGACCTCCATGGCGCGGATCTTCGCCAAGGCGCTCAACTGCGCCCAGGGCAAGGAGGGGCGCCCCTGCCTCGAGTGCGAGGTGTGCGAGAGCATCGACCGCGGCGAGGCCCTCGACGTGATCGAGATCGACGCGGCGAGCAACCGCGGCGTCGACGACGCCGAGCGGATCCGGCAGAACACGCGCTACCGCCCGCAGGGCTCGCGGTTCAAGGTCTACATTCTCGACGAGGTGCACCAGCTGAGCCGCGTGGCCTTCGACGCGCTGCTCAAGACCTTCGAGGAGGCCCCCGAGCACGTGCGCTTCGTGCTCGCGACCACCGAGCTGCACAAGGTCCCGACCACGATCCGCTCGCGGGCTCAGGTGTTCAATTTTCGCCAGAGCACCCGCGAAGACCTCGAGGCGCGGCTGAGCCAGATCGCCGAGCAGGAGGGGCTGGAGATCACCCCCGCCGCGGTCGCCCTCGTCGCGCGTCGCGCGCGCGGCTCCATGCGCGACGCGCAGAAGCTGCTCGACCAGGTGGTGACCCTCGGCGTCGACGGCGCGATCGACGCGCCGCAGGTCGCCGAGCTGCTCGGGGCGTTGACCGGCGACGCGGTCGAGGGCGTACTGGGCGCGATCGTCGGCGGCGACGCCGGGACGCTGCTCACGATCCTCGACGGCTACCTGCGCCAGGGCGGCCGGGTGACCACCTTCCTCGAGGAGTTGCAGGACGCGCTGCGCGCCGTGCTCTACCTGCAGACCTGCGGCGGCGAGTCGAGCCTGGTCGCCGAGACCGGGCACGCCAGCGCGGCGCTCGTGCCCGTCGCCGAGCGGCTCTCGCTGGAGGGGCTGCTGTTCTGCCTGCAGCTGCTGGAGGAGACCAGCCAACGCCTGCGCCTGGCCCGCGAGCCGCGGGTCGTGCTCGAGGTGACCCTCGCTCGACTCGCCCGCGCCAGCGAGCTGCGCCCGATCGGTGAGCTGCTCGCCCGGCTCGAGCGCCTGGAGGAGAGCCTCGGCGGCCCGGCTGCGACCCGCGGTCCCGCGCCGGCCCCCGCCCCAAGCGGGGGCAGCAGCGGGCCCCGCGGTGGCGGCGCGCCTCCGCGGGGCGGCCCCTCCCCCAGCGCGCCGCCTCAACGCCCAACCCCCACCCGCGGCTCGACCTCACGCGGCAGCAGCGGCCCCCCGCCCCGCCAGGGCTACGACTACCCCGGGCGACCCCAGCGCGACGCCCAACCCCGCCCCGACTGGCAGGCGCAGCCCCAGCCCCCGCAGCCGCAACAGCCCCCGCAGCCGCAACAGCCCCAGCAGCAGCAGCCCCAGCAACGGCAACAGCCGCAACCGCAGCAGGCACCCGCCGCCGCGCTCAGCGGCGAGGTCGCCGCCAGCGCCGAAGACGCCTTCTCCTGGGTCATGGGCGAGCTCAAGGCCCAGGGCGGGCTGCTGCCGAGCATGCTCGAGAAGACCAAGGCCCGCCTGCGCCCCGAGGGCGACGAGCTCGTGCTGGTGTTCTCCGCGAGCACAATGATCTTCGGCCAGATCGACTCGCCGCGGAACAGGGAGACGATCGGCACCCTGATGCAGAAGGCCCTCGGCTGCCCGGTCAAGCTGCGCTTCGAGCGCGTCGCCCCACGCGAGGCGAGCCAGGGGAGCTCCGGTGACGGCGGCGCCTCCTCGGTCTACGAGGAGCCGCTGGTCAAGTTCGCCCAGCGCGAGCTCGGCGCCCAGATCATTCAGCAGTAAGCGCGGAGCAACCTCGCGCGCCTGCTTCCGCTCAGCCGTGGACGACCGCGTCGAGCTCGGCGCGCAGGTGACGGCCAAGCTCCTGGGCCTCTTCCGCGCCGAGGGCCGTCGTGCGGCTGCCGAGGTAGAGCTCGAGGGCGTCGTCCGAACGGAACGCGACCAGGCTCGCCCCCATGGTGCGGCACACCGGCGGGTGCAGCAGGTAGCGTCCCAGACGCAGCGCGCCAGCCGAGCTCTCGCGCACGAGGCGACCCAGGCCCTCGGGGTCCTCGAGCCAAGTGTAGTGGCCGCTGGCGAAGCCGCTCCAGGCTTCGTTGGCCGCGAGGCGCCGGAACAGCGGCCAGGGCAGCCAGCGCCCGGGCGCCGTGAACAGCGGCATGGCCAGGTGCCCGCGCGCGGCGCGCTGGGCGCGCAGCTGCTGGCCGAAGCGCCGGGCGAGGACGCCCAGCGGAGCGCGCCCGGGGCCGTCGAACACCAGCGGCGAGACCAGGTTGCCCAGGACCTCGGTCGCCGCGCCGCGGCGGATCGAGAACGGGATCTCGAGGCTGACCTTGGAGCCGGGGTCGACGCCGCGCGCCGCGTTGAAGCGCGCCAGCGCGCGCGCCCAGCAGGCGGCCACGCACACACTGGGCGTGACCTCGTAGGCCCGCGCGCGCAAGGCCAGGGTCGCCAGCTCGGACGACTCGAGGCGCACGGTGTCGACGCGGACCGGGCCCGGGTCGCTGGAGCGGATCGCGAGCCGGGTGGCGTCGTTGGCCTGACCCTCGCGCTGCAGCCAGCGCAGGTAGCGCCACATGGAGGCCAGCTTGCTGCGCCTCCCGCGGAGCAAGGACAGCAGCCCGAAGGGGTGCTCCGCCGGGCGGGGCCCCCCGCCCTCGGGCTCGGCGCCCGCGACGGCCAACCCCACGCCGCGGAGGATCGCCCGGACCACGACGTAGAACGCCTGACCGTCGGCGAGGGCGTGGTGCACGCGGAACGCGAGGCGCGCGCCGCTGGGGCGCGGCGACCAGCGCGCGGCGAAGGGCGGCTCGCGGAAGGGGTCCACGAGCTGGTTGCGCCAGGCGACCGAGCCGGCCGGTGGCCCCTCCTCCAGCTCGAGCCGGGGCTCCCCCGCCCAGCGCACGCCGAGCAGGCCCGCGCGCAGGCGCTGACCGAGCACCGGCCAGCGGCGGACGGCGTGCCGCAGGGCCCGCTCCAGGTGCTCGCGGCGCACCGGTCCCTCGAGTTCGACCTCGCAGGCCAGCTGCAGCGCGACCCCGTGCGCCTGCTGGTAGGCGACGAAGAACGCGTCGACCTGGGTCAGTCGGGTCACGGCACGATCCGCAGGATCGGCTTGCCGGTGCGCGCGCGATCGAGCAGCGACTGCTGCGCCTCGCCGGCGTCCTCCAGCGCGTACTCCTGGGCCACCTGCGGGATCAGCCGCCCTTCGCCGACCCAATCGAGGATCCGGCGCATGAGCGCCTGAACCTGCTCGGGGCGCTCGAGCAGCGCGCGCAGGTGAAAGCCGAGCAGGCCGCGGGTGTGGTGCAAGAGCTGCAAGGGCTGCACGGGGTCGCTGACCCCGCTGCTGCAGCCGACGACGACCACCCGCCCCCAGGGCTCGAGCCGGCGGAGGGCCACCCGGAGGAACTCCCCGCCGACGCTGTCGAGGACCACGTGGGGCGCGGGGGCGCGAGTCAGCTTGTCGGGAGCGAACACGGAGTCGGCGTCGAGCTCGACGGCGAGTTTCCGCTTGGCGAGGGTCGAGGCGAAGGCGATCGGGCGCAGCTCCAGGCAACGCGCGATCTGCAACGCCGTGCTGCCCAGGCTCCCGACGGCAGCGGGGATCCACACCGTCTCCCCCGGCGTGGCGCGCGCAACCAGGCTCAACGCGGCGAGGGCGGTCAGCGCCGAGACCGGGAGCGCAGCCGCGGCGTCGGGCCCGAAGCGCACGGGCCAGGGGGCGCAGAGCGCGGCCGAGACCACGGCGTGGGTCGCGTAGAGCCCGCCGGAGGAGACGGCGACCACCCGCTGGCCGAGCTCCAGGGCCTCGACCCCTGGTCCGAGGGCCGCCACGACGCCTGCCGCTTCGTTCCCGGGGACGAAGGGTGGGCGCGGGCCACCGACGTAGCTGCCCTCGCGCTGGAGCAGATCGGCGAAGCCCACGCCGGCCGCGTGAACCTCGAGCAGCACCTCCCCCGGTCCCGGCGCCGGCGTCGCTCGCTCGACCACACGCAGCCGCTTGGGACCGCCGAACCCGCTGACCTCGATCGCCCTCACCGGTCTGCCTCCTGCGCGATCCGCTCGGCCACGGCCTCGGCGTCGCGCGCGATCCCGCGGAGGAACGACGACGCCAGGCTACGGCCGTAGCGCACCCCGAGCACGTAGAGACCCGGGACCCCCGGGGCGGCGGCGCGGCAGAGCACGGGCTCGCCGCGGTGGTTGCGAGCCACGAGGTCCCCCAGGTGCGGGGCGGCGTGGCGGTAGCCGGTGGCGTAGACCACGAGCTCCGGAGCGAACTCGCCCCCGGAGCCGCGCACCGTCTCGCCCCAGTCCTCGACCGCGCCGAGGTTCCGGATCGTGCCCTTGCGCAAGGCGCTGTGGAGGCCGAGCCCGAGGGCCGGGTCCTTGGTCCAGCCGTGGTGCGGGCCGGGCCAGTGGCCGGGCCAGAACTCGAGGGCCCACACCCAGTAGTGGCTGTCGATCCCGAGCACGCTGCGAGGCACCGCGTTGGGCGCCGAGCGCGCGGCGACGACGACCTCGCCGCCAGGGTTGACCCGACGGTAGGTCTCCACGGTCTCCCGGGCCGAGGTCCCGCTGCCGACCACCAGCAGGCGCCCGACCTGGGCGAGGTGCTCCGAGCGCACGTCCCGCGAGTGCAGCGCCTCCCAGGGCGGGTGCTCCGGCGCCTCGTCGGGGCGCACCGGCTGGGTCGTGGCTCCGCTGGCGTCGATCACCCAGCGCGCGCTGTGGGTCCGCACCCGCCGGTCCTCGCACACGTCGACCTCGAACCGACCGTAGCGCCTGCGCACCGCGACGGCCTCGACGCCGCAGGCGACACCCACGCCCTGCTGCTCGCGGTAGCGGTCGAGCTCGGCGGCGTAGCTTCCCAGCGAGAGGTAGGTCGGTGAGCCGGCGGCGAAGCGCATGCCGGGCAGCCGCGAGAGCGCGCGCGGGGTCAGCAGCCGGACCTCGGGGTCGAGCAGCTTCCAGCCGTGGCTTGGCCGGTCGCCCCCCTCGAGCACCGTCACCGGCACTCCGCGGCGCTGGAGGCACGCCGCCACGGCGAGCCCAGCGGGGCCGCTCCCCAGCACCAGCGCCTCGCTCACTCGCCCTCCCAGGCCGCGAGCCAGCTGGCGAGGCGCGCGTCGCGGGCAGCGATCGCGGCGCCCCACGCCGGGTCGCGCGGCTGGAGGCTGAACACCAGCTCGGCGCGCGCGCGGACCTCGCCCTCGACCGTCGCCTCGGTCCGGGCGACGCCGCTGCTCGGCTCGCGCCGCACGACCTCGGCGCTGAGCTCGATCGCCGCCGGGAGCGGGGTCGGCGCGAGAAAGCTCGCGTGGCGCACGAGGCCCAGCACCGCCCAGCGCGGAGCGTCGCCGGTCTCCTCCAGCAGCGGGCCGGCGGTCTGCGCCATCAGCTCGATCAGCAGTGTGCCCGGCAGCAGCAGGGCGCCGGGGAAGTGGTCCTGCAGCTGAGGCAAATCGGCGGGCACCCGCGCCCGCGCCTCCGCGCACACCCCCTCGATCCGCATCGCCTCGATCAGCTCGAACACCGTTCGCTCACGTCCCCCGGCGGCTCTCGGCGAGGCGCGCGATCGCGGCGACGGTGCAGTAGCGCGGGAGGGCCTGGCGGTGGATTCGCTCGGGGAAGGTCTCGGGCGGGGTGTCGTGCAGCAGGCCCATGAGCTGCTCGCGCCCGCGCGGGGTCAGCACCCCGTCTTCGCCCTGGAACTCGGCTGGGGGGAGGTTGCCCTGGGAGAGGGCGGCGAGGGTTCCCTCGGGGATCTTGATCCCGAAGCGCTCTTCGACGCGGAACAGCAGGTCCAGCAGGTCCATGGAGGTGAAGCCGTGGTCGTAGAACAGGAGATCCGTCGCGGCCACCGGCGTCTCGGCGTCGAGGGCCAGGGTCTCGCGCACGAGCTCGACCACCGCCTGCAAGGTCTCGGAGTCTGGCTCAGGCATGCTCGTCTCCCCGGCGCAGGATCAACGCCGCGTTCTGACCGCCCATGCCGAACGAGCAGGAGAGCACGTGCTCGTGCGCGAGCTCTCGCGCGTCGAGGACGTGGTCGAGGCTGCACTCCGGATCGGGTTGGTCGAGGTTCACCGTGGGCGGGACGCGCTGCTCGCGCAAGCCGAGCACGCACACCACGGCCTCCAGCGCGCCCGCCGCGGCCATGGCGTGGCCCAGCGCGCCCTTGACGCTCGTCACCGGCGGGCCGGGCTCGCCGAACACCCGGCGCAAGGCGGAGGCCTCGGCCGTGTCGCCGACCCGCGTGCCGGTGCCGTGGGCGTTGACCGCCTGGATCGCGCGGGGTTCGAGGCCGGCGTCGGCCAGGGCCCGGCGCAGGCAGCGCTCGGCTCCAGCCCCGTCGGGAGGCGGACGGTTCAGGTCGAAGGCGTCCTGGCTGCTGCCGAAGCCGACGACCTCGGCCAGCACCGCGGCCCCCCGGCGTCGGGCGTGAGCCTCCGACTCGAGCACCAGCGCTCCCGCGCCTTCGGCGAGGGCGAAGCCGCGCCGGCGCACGTCGAAAGGGCGACAGGCCAGCGCCGGGTCCTCGCCCTCGACGTCCGTGGCCACCGCGCCGAGGGCGGCGAAGCCGCTGGCGTAGAGCGGACTGAGCAGGGTCGAGCTGCCCCCGGCCAAGCAAGCCGTGGCCCGCCCCGAGCGGATCAGCCGCGTCGCTTCGCCGAGGGCCTGGGTCCCCGACGCGCAGGCCACCGCGATCATGCGCCGGGGGTGGGCGTGCCGCGCGGCGAGGGCCTGGAAGCACTCGCTCGCCAGGCGCCGCCTCAGGCCCTGCGGGGTGAGCTGATACGAGTCGAGGCCGGAGGTCCAGATCAGCCCCGCCGCACCGGGGTCCAACTGGGCCTGGGCGAGGGCCGCGTCGGCGGCGCGGCGACCGAGTTCGACCTGACGCGCAGGGAGCTCGAAGGGCAGGCTCGCCACCGCGCCCCCGGCGGTGGCGCGCAGCCCGCAGGCGGTGAGGTGTGGCTGCCGCCGTACACCCGAGCGCCCGGCGCAGAGCTGCTCCCAGAGCGCCTCCGGCGTATCGCCCAGCGCGCTCAACGCGCCGAGCCCGGTCACGACCACCCGCGCGCTCACGCGAGCTCCCAGCGGAGGGTGATCGCGTCGAGGCCGTCGCCCTCGGCGGCGGGCACGCGATAGCTCCAGGGGCCCGCGGGTCCGTCCCTCAAGGCGGCGAGCAGCCTGGCCAGCCCAGCGCTGGCGCTCGGGTGCACGTCGGCGGGGGCGGGCTCTCGCTCGACCGCCAGCAGACGAGCGCGCCGCCCGTCGAGCTCGCGCGCGTCCCGCGCGAACCCAAGCGCGACCCCCAGCCCGGCGTCGAGCCGGTCTGGACCGGCGTGATCCCCCGCGAGCACCAGCCCCTCCGCGTCGTCGCGCTCGAGAAGCAGCTCGAGGGCGGCCCAGGCTTGCCCAGGGGCGCTGCCCAGGCCGAGGCCGTAGCCCTGATTGCCCAGGGCCAGGGCCAGGTCGCTGAGGGCGAGGTTGTCGATGGCGTGCAGCGTGTGCACGGGGTTGATCCGGAGGTTGCCGAGGGTCCCCGACTGCGCGCGCGCGCCGACGCGCTCGATCCAGTCGTGCAGCGCCGCCGAGCCGCCCCAGCAGGGAGCCAGGCTGAGGACGGCTGCGTGCGCCGGGTCTCGCAGCTGAGGGTGGACCCGCTCGGCCGCGCCGAGGGCCAGCTGCACCGGGAGGTTGTAGCGGCGCACCCTGCGCCACAGCGCGCCGTCAGCGCGGAGCTCGGCGAGGTCGTCGCAGGTGCTGGCGGCTACGAGGTACACGGACAGTCCCGGGCGGGGGTGAACCCCGCCCCTACACGAACGGCTGCAGGGACGGGGGTGAACCCCGCCACTACACGGACAGCTGCGGGGGCGGGGTTTACCCCCGCCCGAGCTACACGGACAGCTGTAGGGGCGGGGTTTACCCCCGACCGAGCTACACGGACAGCTGTAGGGGCGGGGTTTACCCCCGCCCGAGCTACACGGACAGCTGTAGGGGCGGGGTTTACCCCCGACC
>Ga0070727_10003338_pt1 | contig 14693 bp, 12 predicted proteins | sample tdAd472_FD_66722 | JGI IMG/M metagenome (GOLD analysis project Ga0070727, IMG submission 66722) | Marine sediment microbial communities from the Atlantic coast under amendment with organic carbon and nitrate - tdAd47.2 | ecosystem: Environmental > Aquatic > Marine > Coastal > Sediment | place...
CGATGGCCATGGCGGCGGCGAATTTCGGATCCAGAAAGAGCGTCGGGTCAAGTAGTGGCGATTTCGTTTTTAGCTGGGTATAGATGAACAGCACAAAGGCAATGATGCCACCGGTTGCGGTCATCAGCGTCATATCCGACGACCAGCCCCAGCGCTGGCCGTTGCCGATGGCCCGCATCACCATCACCAGCGAGATACAGAGCAGGATAAAGCCCGACCAGTTGAACGGCGGCAAACGGCGTTCGAACGGTTTCGACGGCATGAAGATCAGGCCACCGATAAATGCCAGCACGACCAGCGGCAGCGGCATCAGAAAGGCATATCGCCAGGACAGCAGATCGATGGTAATGCCGCCGACAAGCGGGCCGAAACTGGGCGCCATCGTCACACCGAGGCCATACATCCCAACGGCGAAGCCTCGCCGGTTGCGGGGAAATACAGCGACCATCGTCGCCAGCACCAGTGGCTGGATGATGCCCGCCGAAAAGCCCTGCATGATGCGGCCGATGATAAGAATGTCCATGTTCGGACTGAGCGCGCAGACGAAGGCGCCGGCGACGAAGATCGTCAGCGTCATCGCATAGGCATACCGCTGGCCCAGCGCGCGCACGACCCATGTGTTCAGAAGCTGGCTCGCGACCATGGTCGACAGGAAAGCCGTCGCCGACCACTGCGCGACGTCCTGGCCGATACCGTATGCGCCCATGATGCTGGGCACCGCGACATTGACGATGGTCGCCGACAGGATCATGGCAATCGCGCCGGTCAGGCCGCTGAAGGTCACCAGCCAGCGGTACGCCGGGCCGTAGCGATCGAATTGCCTCTGGATTGCCGGATCTTCGTGGGTCTCGGCCAACGGTGGGGTTACTCTTGGACGGCGATCTTGACGACGACCATCATGCCGGGCCGCAGACGCGGATCGGTGTTTTTGATGGCGATGCGGATCGGCAGACGTTGCGTGATCTTGGTGAAGTTGCCGCTCGGGTTCGGCGTCGGCAGCAGGGCGAACTGACTGGTCGCGGCGGAACCGATGTTTGCAACGGTGCCGGCAAACGGCTCATCCGGATAAGCATCGATATGAATATCCACTTCCTGTCCGACTTTAAGCCGACGGATCACGGTTTCCTTGACGTTGGCCTCGACCCAGATATTTTCCGGATTGTGCGTCAGCAAAAGTCTTTGCCCGGGCGTCACGTATTCGCCGGCATCGACGAAGGTCTTGTCGACGATGCCGTTGATCGGCGACTTGATGGTGCGGTCGGAAATATCGAGCCTCTGGCGCGATATGCGGGCGCGGATTTCCGCTTCCTTCTGTTCGAGAACCAGAACCTCGCCGGCCAGCACGTCGAGCCGGGCGCGGTCGGCTTCGACTTCGGCGATGCGGGCTTTCGCGGACTGCAATTCGGCAACGGCGATACGGTACTCGCGGTCGATCTGCTGGTGGGCGGCTTCGGCCTGATCGAGCTGACGGCGCGATGCAACCTTGTCGGCGAACAGTTTCTTGGCGCGGTTCAACTCGCGCTCGGCCAGTTCTCGCTGCGGGCGCAGTGACGACACCACGACTTCGGCGGCTGACACGCGCGCGCGTTCGGATTGCAGGCGGCTGTCGATCTGGCTGGCGATCAGTTTGCGTTCGGCGTCAAGACGAGTGCGCTCGGCATTGGCGGCTGCGGCCTGGGCTTCCAGTTCGCTCAGGAAAATGCGCGACTCGCGATCGTCGATCTGTACCAGGACGGTGCCTTCCTCGACGGTTTCACCCTCGGCGGCGGGCATCTGCGTGATCCAACCGGCGACCCGTGATGAGACGGTCACGAGGTCGGTATGGATGCGGGCGTCTTCCTCGAAAACATAAGTCAGCCGCTTGTGCACTTCGTGGAAGCCGAAGTAGACGGCGAAGATCAGGACCAGAAAGGCGACGATAAAGACCGGGCGGACGCGCCGTTTCGGTTTGCCCGCGCGCGCCTTGTCGCTGCTTGGGGGGGCAGTCTCGGAGGCTTGCCCGTCGGGGGCGACGCGGCCTTCGGCTTTGGTTTCATCCGGCATGTTTCTGTTCCCGTGTGCCCTGCGATGGGTTTCTGATGACCCGGACACGTCTGGAAGTTTGCATCCATTGTTCGGGTTTGGAAAGACCCGGAACAGGCGTCTTTGGAGGAATTGTTTAAATTCAGGGTGTTGTCGGATATCGGGAAAGCCCTTGATCTTCCAGTTACTGGAAGGTTTATGTTATTCTTCAATCAGAACGACTGGAGGCACATTGTGCACGCTAGGGAAGCGGAAACCGGTTCCGAAACGTTGACGTTCGGCATTTCCGGGATGCATTGCGCCGGGTGTGCCAGCCGCGCCGAACGCGCGCTGCAGGCATTGCCGGGGTTGCAGGATGCGCGCGTCGATTTTGCCACAGAACGTGCGGTCGTCGCGCAGGATCGCGTCCCGGCGAACGATATCAAATCGGCACTGGACGATGCCGGTTTTACCGCCGAACAGACGGCACTCGATCTCGATATCAGCGGTATGACATGCGCCGGGTGCGCGGCCAATGTGGAACGGGCACTGCTTGCCGTTCCAGGCGTCGTGAGCGCCGAAGTCAATCTGGCGCTGGAACGCGGACATGTGACGTGGCTCGGCAAGGACGTCTCGTCGCGCACGCTGGTGGATGCGGTGGACGCCGCCGGATACCGGGCTGAGCCGCGCGCCACGGATGGGGAACTGCGCCGGCGCCAGACGGCACGGCAGGCCGAGGAAGACGCCCGGCGCCTGAAACGCGAAACTTTGCTGGTGGCGCTTTCCGTCGCGCTCAGCTCGCCGTTGCTGGCGATGATGGTGCTGCCGCCGATGGGCGTCGCCTATCATGTGCCGGCGTGGCTGCAACTTCTGTTATGCCTGCCTGTGCAGTTTTGGATCGGTGGACGTTTCTACAGTGGTGCCTATAAGGCGCTAAAGGCGCGCACCGGAAATATGGACGTGCTGGTCGCGCTCGGCACCTCGGCAGCGTTCGCGCTCAGCACCTGGATTATGTTCAAGGAAGGCTGGGCGACCACCGCACATCTTTATTACGAAGCATCTGCGGTGGTCGTGACGTTGGTCGTCGTCGGCAAGCTGATCGAAAGCCGGGCCAAGCGTGGCACAACCGAGGCAATTCGCCAGTTGATGGCGCTCAGGCCGGAATGTGCCCGCGTCGAGCGCGATGGCGCAGTGACGGAAATCTCCGTTGATGACGTGCGCGTCGGCGAACTGGTCATTGTCCGGCCAGGTGAACGAATCCCCGTTGATGGAACGATCGAAGCCGGTGTGTCTGATGCCGATGAATCCCTGATTACCGGCGAAAGCGTGCCTGTTGCCAAGAATCCGGGCGATCATGTCACCGGCGGGGCGATCAACGGTGTCGGTGAACTGCGGATCCGGGTTACGCGCGTCGGCGAAGATACGATGCTGTCGAAAATCGTGCGGTTGGTTGAAAACGCACAATCGGGCAAGGCGCCGGTGCAGAGGCTGGTGGATCGTGTCAGTGCGATCTTCGTGCCGGTGGTGGTTGCAATTGCCGTGCTGGCATTCGCCGGGTGGCTTGCCGCCGGCGCCGGAATGGAAACCGCCGTGATCAACGCGGTATCGGTGCTGGTTATAGCCTGTCCGTGTGCGCTGGGGCTGGCAACGCCGACCGCCATTGTCGCCGGAACCGGGGCGGCGGCACGGGCCGGTATACTGATCAAGGATATAGCCGTGCTGGAGCAGGCCTATAAGGTCGATTTGGTGGCCTTCGACAAGACCGGCACTCTGACGCGGGGGGAGCCTGTGCTGATGGATGTCGTCGCGCTTTCGGGCACCGAGGACGATGTGCTACGGCGGGCGGCGGCGGTGCAGGCAGGGTCGGAACATCCGCTGGCGCGGGCCGTTCTGGATGAAGCGGCATCGCGGGGCATTTCCTTGGCGCCTGCATCGGGCACCAAGGCGCATATCGGCGCCGGGGTTGAAGCCACTGTCGACGGTGAACGCGTGCTGATCGGCAATCGGGCACTGATGGCTGAAATGTCTATCGATATTAAAGGCGCCGAGGACGCGATGCAGCGCTTCGAGGCTGAAGGCAAAACGCCTGTCCTTGTCGCCGCCGGCGATGCGCTGATCGCTGTTCTTGCCATTCGCGATGGTGTGCGAGAGGAATCGGCGGGTGCTGTTTCGCTGCTGAAGCAACTCGGGATTGCAGCGGTCATGTTGAGCGGTGACACCGAACGTGTGGCCCGGGCCATTGGTGCCGGAATCGGTCTGGATGATGTCCGCGCCGGCCTCAAGCCCGAGGATAAGGTGCGTGCGTTGCAGGAACTGCGGGATGCCGGCCGGCAAACGGCGATGGTCGGTGACGGTATCAACGACGCGCCTGCGCTTGCCGCTGCGGATGTCGGAATTGCCATGGGATCGGGCACGGACGCGGCGATGGAAACCGCGGGAATCACATTGATGCGGTCGGACCCGCGCCTGGTTGCGGGCGCGATGCAGATTGCACGCGCGACTTGGCTCAGGATTCGTTGGAACCTGTTCTGGGCGTTTATCTTCAACATCATCGGTCTGCCGCTGGCGGCGCTCGGTTATCTGTCGCCGGCCATTGCCGGCGCGGCAATGGCGATGAGTTCTATCACTGTCGTCAGCAGTTCGTTGATGTTGCGCGGTTGGCACCCAAAAGGACTGGATGACGCTGAACGGGAGCGAGATAGATGAATGTTCGCGATGCCGCCGAACGCAGCGGCCTTCCTGCGAAGACGGTGCGGTACTATGACGATATCGGACTGGTGGTGCCGGACCGCCGCGACAATGGTTATCGGGATTACGATAACCAGGCGGTGCAGAAACTCGCTTTTCTCAAGCGTGCGCGGCAACTCGGCTTTCCGATCGAGGATTGCCGTCAGCTTTTGTCTCTTTACGAGGATAAGGCTCGCGCCAGTGCGGATGTGAAGGCATTGGCGGAACAGCACCTTGCGGAAATCGACAAGCGCTTGAATGAGCTTGAGCACCTCCGAGACACGTTGAAACATCTTGTTCATGCCTGCCGTGGCGATGACAGACCCGACTGCCCGATTCTTGCCGACCTGTCCGGCGCCGAGCAGGAGAAGTAACAATTTTCTGAACTGCGGAAATCACGTATTTCAATTGCCGCTCATGATCTGCCATTTTCGATGCGAATACCTTTGTAAACCCGGGTGTGGTAAGCGCATCTGATTTTAGGAAGATTTAGCGAAGAAGATGGCTCCTGTCTTGCTCACGCGCCAGCGCGCGGACACTCCGCGTATGCCGGCGTTCTTTGAATCGGCCAATATCCGTGTCTTTTGGGAACACATGACGGAATTGATGCCGGCAAGCGGTGTCGTGCCGGCTTCGGCATTCGATATGATGAATATCCACCGGTTGGTGCCCGACATCATGATCTGCGATGTGCTTGCGCAGACATGCCGTCAGCGTGTGCGCTTCGCCGGGACACGGATTGCATCGGTTTTCCAGCAGGAAACGACCGGACGCTATCTTGATGAGGTCTATGTCGGCCCCTATCGCTCGCAGCAGCTGGCGGCTTTCAGCATGGCCGTAGCAACCGGTTGGCCACAATGGACGCGCGTCAATATTCTCGGAACAGTCGGAAACCTTCCCAAACAGGTGCAAGGCGCCGGTGCCTGCTATGAACGGCTGGTGGTGCCGCTCGCCGCCGCCGACTCATCGGTTGTGCAGGTAGCGGCTATTTTGAATTTCAGTGATGGATGCTCGGGTGATAGCGAATTTCTGCACAGGGAAATCACGCCGCTTAAAAACTAGCGCGCTTCCGCCAACCGCTCGTACGCGCTGGAAAGAGTGCCGTGCGATTGTTTGTCAGTTGATTTTTACGCGTTTTTGCTGACGAGCGAAGACAGCATATCCCCGAAATCACGCAAAAGAAGTTGCAGGCCGGGTTCCTCGACCGCGCTGGCAGCGCTCGGGAAATCCATCCACAACCGTTGACGCTCATGTTTCTCGGGCCAGTCGTCCGACATTGAAGATACGGCCATCGGATAAACGCGAACCCGATATGAATTGTCATCCGGTCTGTCGATCTTGGAGTAGGAATAAGTGCCGATTTTAGTATCGGCGAGAGCGCCGGTGATGCCCGCTTCCTCGAACGCTTCCGCGACCGCTGCCTGCTTGGCTGTTTGCCCGTCTTCGATACGCCCCTTGGGCAGAACCCAGCGCCCGCGGCCACGCGAGGTGACCATCAGCACCTTGGGAGTGCCGCCTTCGAAACAATAGGCAAGAACCGCCGATTGCGGAATATCGTTCACGCGCGCCATTGGATGTTTTCCGTTTCCGTGCAGAGGCCGCATTTTCCCAGGACCGGCCACTTTTCCCCAGATATATGGGATCAGCTTCCGGTATCGGTCTTTTTATTTGGTTAACTATATGACACTTTTATTGCGATTTGTCCCGCGTACCGGACGGCATTTTGCCGTAAACGCGATATATAACCAAGGCTGGACCCGTTACAAGGGTATGAATTTTTTCGATAATTCCCCGAAGCAGCCGGAAGATCTCAAGGCGCAACCGCTCGACAAGGATCTGAAGCGGCTCAATCAGCTTGAGCATGCCGCCAAGGAAGTCGGTACCAGTGTTTACAGCATCGGTATGGGGCTTCTGTTCCTGATCGGTGTTTGGGTATTCACGTACATCCATTCCGGCGGCGAGGCGAGCGGCGTACTGATTGCGGCTGCCGTTATCGGCGGCTATATGGCGATGAACATCGGCGCCAACGATGTCGCCAACAACGTCGGCCCTGCGGTCGGCTCGAAGGCGCTCAGCCTGGCCGGCGCACTGGCCATTGCCGCCGTGTTCGAAGCCGCAGGCGCCGTGATCGCAGGCGGCGAGGTGGTGTCGACGATTTCGAAGGGGATCATTTCAACCAAGTCGATCGCCGACGTCGATACCTTCATCTGGGCGATGATGTCGGCGCTGTTGGCGGCCGCGCTTTGGGTCAATCTGGCGACGTTTCTGAGCGCGCCGGTGTCGACGACCCATTCGATTGTCGGTGGCGTTATGGGGGCCGGGATCGCGGCCGCCGGAATGGATGCCGTCAACTGGCCGGTGATGAGCGCCATTGCCGCGAGCTGGGTGATTTCGCCGCTGTTGGGCGGCGTTATCGCGGCACTGTTCCTGATCTTTATCAAAGCGGCGATCCTGTTCCGTCAGGACAAGGTCGCCGCCGCCCGGCGCTGGGTGCCGGTGCTGGTCGCGCTGATGGCGTCGGTGTTTTCAGTCTATCTGATGATCAAGGGGCTCAAGCGGATCTGGAAGCCGGACGTGCCGACGATCATGCTGGTGGCGACGTGTGTGCTTTTCATCTCGTTCGCGTGGTCGCGGCGGATTGTCGCCAAAGCGGCGACCGGCATGGAAAACAAAAGAAAATCTGTTGCCAAGCTGTTCACGCTGCCGCTGATCTGCTCGGCGGCTTTGCTGTCATTCGCGCATGGCTCAAACGACGTCGCCAACGCGGTCGGTCCGTTGGCGGCAATCGTCAGCGCCATTGACCTGGGCGAAATTTCGACCAAGGCGGCACTGCCGTTTTGGGTGTTGTTGATCGGCGCGGTCGGCATTTCCATCGGGCTGGCGCTGTTCGGACCGAAGATCATCAAGTTGGTCGGCGAGAAAATCACTAAGCTTAATCAGGTTCGCGCCTTCTGCGTTGCGTTGTCGGCGGCGATAACGGTGATCATCGCGTCCGGACTGGGTCTGCCGGTCAGTTCCACGCATATCGCCATCGGTGCCGTGTTCGGAGTCGGTTTCGTGCGTGAAGCGATTACCAATCGAGGCGGCGGCGGAGTTGCTGAAGGCACAATGATCAGCCCCGATGCGCTGGCCGATATCGACGAAGGCAAGTTATTCAAGTCGTGGCGCAAGTACCGTAAACGCAAACTGGTGCGCCGCCAGCATATGTTGTCGATTGCCGCCGCATGGGTGGTGACGGTTCCGGCATCGGCGCTGCTGGCGGCCGTGCTTTACTGGGTGATCACGCACCTGTTGTAAGCTCCGGCTGGTTTTCCCTTGCCGTTCAGGGCCGTATCGGCGAAGAACGAGCGACGGGTGGGCTGATGCTTTTCAATTCATACACGTTCCTGTTCGCATTCTTGCCGCTGACGCTGGCGGGCTTCTGGCTGTTGGCGCGTGCCGCCAATGCGCGCGGCGCGATGCTGTGGCTGCTTGCCATGTCACTGGTGTTTTATGGCTGGTGGAACCCGGTCTATCTGATCTTGCTGATCGGCTCGGTCGTCGCCAATTTCCGAATGGGAATGTTCTTGGCCGACGCCACGCGCGCGGGTATGGCGAACAGGTCCATGCTGTATGCGGGCATTGGCCTCAACCTCGGCTTGATCGGCTGGTTCAAGTATCTGGGTTTTTTTGCGGGTATTGCCGACGCCGTCGCCGGAACCGGGTTTGGCCCTGTTCAGGTCGCGTTGCCGCTCGCCATTTCATTTTTCACGTTCCAGCAAATCGCCTATCTGGTGGATTGCCACAAAGGCATCGCCGGCGAGGGGGATTTCTTCAAATATGCGCTGTTTGTGACCTTCTTTCCGCAGTTGATCGCTGGGCCCATCGTGCATCATTCCGAAGTCATGGGGCAGTACGAGCGCGCCTTTGCGCAGAAGCTTTCCAGTGTAAATGCCGCCGTGGGGCTGACGCTGATCGCGGTCGGGCTGTTCAAGAAAGTTGTTATTGCCGATCATCTGGCTGCGTATGCGACGCCGGTCTTCGCCGACGCGGATGCCGGTGCGGTTGTCGGCTTCGCCCGTGCCTGGTCGGGGACGCTGTCTTACACGTTGCAGATCTATTTCGATTTTTCCGGCTATTCGGACATGGCGGTCGGACTGGCGCGGCTGTTCGGCGTGCGCCTGCCGGTCAATTTCTTTTCGCCGTACCGAAGTGTCAGCATCATCGATTTCTGGCGCCGCTGGCATATGACGCTGAGCCGGTTTCTCAGGGACTATCTGTATGTGCCGCTGGGTGGCAGCCGAAAGGGACCGCCGCGGCGATATATGAATCTGATGATCACCATGCTGCTCGGCGGGTTGTGGCACGGCGCCGGGTGGACCTTCGTCGTTTGGGGCGGGCTACACGGGGTGTTTCTGATCATAAATCACGGCTGGCGTCGGTTATGTACCGGGTTCGGTTGGCAAGGCTCGGGTGCCGCGTATCGAATTGCCGGGTGGGCGTTGACGTTTGCGGCGGTGACGTTGGCGTGGGTGTTTTTCCGCGCCGATACCTTCCCGGGGGCGCTGGCGATGTTGCGGGGCATGGCCGGACTTAATGATGTATTGCCGTCGCTGGGATGGACGGACGGGGCGGTCATTGCCGATCAAGAGGTCGGGCGGCGTACCTGGCGCTGGATCGGCGCGGCGCTTGTGATCGCGCTCGCCATGCCCAACGTCTACCAGTTGATGCGCCGCTATCATCCGGCACTGGGAGTGCCGGGCAAGCGCTACACGTTGCCGGGGGGCATGCGGCCCGCATGGCGCATGACGGCGCCGTGGGCCATCGGCAGCGCGATGCTGGCGCTCGCCGCCTTTCTGATGCTGACGCAGGTCAGCGAATTTCTGTATTTCCGGTTCTGAGCCATGAAAACGCGCGCCCGCAAATACATCGGTCTTTTTCTCGGCATCGCCTTCGGACTGTATGCGCTGACGGGCACCGTGAATTTCTTCGTCGACCCGTTCGGCCTGTTTCCCGGTCCCGAGATAGAAGGCTTCAACGCGATCAAGGCGGACGTCGACAAACATGTGCGCATGGTCAAGGCGTATCAGGTGCGCGCGCATCCACCGGCGGGCGTTATCGTGGGCTCGTCGCGCGCCCTGCTGGGGGTGCCGACGGAGCATCCGGCCTGGCCCAAGGATGCCAGACCCATCTACAACCTCAGCCTCTACGGCGGGTATCTGTATGAAACGATGCGCTATTTTCAGCACGTGCTGGCGCTCGGCACGGTCAAGCATGCGTTGCTGTCGCTCGATCTGTGGATGTTCGACCGCGACTGGGTGACGCGACCTGGCTTCGACGAGCAGCGATTCCTGGTCAATGTCGACGGCACGCCGAACACGCCGGATGCGCTGGAACCGCTGCGACTGCTGTTTTCGTGGGACGTGTTGCGCTCCAGCATCCGCACCCTGGCGCGCCAAGATCGCGACGACATTCTGGTACAGCATGCCGACGGCGCCAGCGTGTGGCGCAGCGATGCCGCATGGCTCCGTACCAAAGGCTCGCATCGACAGCAATTCGGTTATATGGAACGGATGTTCGCGACAACGGCATGGCAGCCGGAACGTGAGCGGCGCTGGGACGTTACCGATCCCGCCGATCCGACATCGCCACTCCGTATGTTCCGCCAGATGGTTCGCGATGCCTATGCGCATGGTGTCGACCTGCGGATCGCGATCTCGCCCAGTCACGCCCGTATCTGGGAGGTGTTGTATGCCGGCGGCATGTGGCGGACGTGGGAAGACTGGAAGCGCGCGTTATTGCGGATCACGCTTGAAGAAGCAGCGAGAGAGGGCAAGCCGCCATTCCCGCTCTGGGATTTTTCCGGCTACAACGCGATCACGACCGAGGATGTGCCTGAAGGCGCCGCGCCCATGCGCTGGTACACGGACGGTTCGCACTTCAAGCCGGCGGTCGGCGGCCTGATGCTGGAACGTATCTATGACAAGCCGTCCGCTGCATTGCCCGACGGCTTCGGGCGCAGGCTCCAGCAGGCGACAATCGATGCCGTGCTCGGCGAAACCCGCGCCGGTCGTGCGCGCTATGCGGCGACACACCCGGATGAAGTACGTGAAGCCGCCAAATGGGTGGCCGAGTGACAGCGCCGATGTGCTTTCAAATCGTTCGTGCGATCAGTAAGCTATCCGTCAAATAAGAACGTTAACGGGCGTAATAGCCCGAGGGAGGAAGCTTGAAACCCGGTTCGGCGCGGAAGCCGCGTGCAAAGGGTGCGGGTCGAAGGTATAACGCCGCCGATCAGCGCAAGACCTATGCCGCTATCGATCTCGGCACCAACAGCTGCCGCATGTTGATTGCCGTGCCGGACGACGCCGGGTTCAATGTTGTTGATGGGTATTCGCGCGTTGTCAGACTGGGCGAACGGGTTTCGGAAACGGGAAAATTCCAGCGCACTGCGGTCAACCGGACGGTATGGGCACTCAAACACTGTGCCGAGCGCATGGCCAACCGCAATGTCACACTGATGCGCGCCGTGGCGACCGAAGCCTGCCGTCGGGCCAGCGACGCCGCCGCTTTTGTCGAGCGTGTTCGCGTCGAAGCCGGTCTCGATCTTGAAATCATCGGTGCCGATGAGGAAGCGGCGCTGACCGTTGCCGGGTGCGGCGATCTGCTGCGGACCGGGTATGGCAATGCATTGGTGTTTGATATCGGCGGCGGTTCGACGGAAATCATGTGGGTGCAGACGCCACGCGGCGAGCCGCCGAAACTTCTGGACATGATTTCGCTGCCGTTCGGGGTCGTGTCGCTCAGAGATGAATTCGGTCCCGAGGCTCTGCCGACGGACGTTTTTCAAGGGTTGCTGAAACGTGTCGATGACGCCATTGCACCATTCGATGCCCGCAACCGGATTTCCGACGCCATTGCCGCCAACAACGTGCGCATGGTTGGCACGTCTGGCACGGTGACGACGCTGGGGGCGATGTATCTGGAATTGCCACGTTACAAGCGAAACCGGGTCGACGGGCTGGAAATCCGCTTCGACAGCATCCGCCAGATCGGTGCCCGCCTGGCGGCAATGTCATGCGACGAGCGGATCGCCCATCCGTGCCTCGGGCATGGCCGGGGTGATCTGATGTTGATGGGCCTCGCCGTGCTGCGTGCAGTCTGCGAACGTTGGCCGGTCGGTAAATTGGGGATTGCGGATCGTGGCATCCGCGAAGGAATCCTCGCCGAACTGATGGCGGCGGACGGACACGATAAATTCAGCCTAGATCTGCAACAGGGCGGCACGCATGATTTGCCGCTCGTCCGAGAAGGTAATGATGGCATCTAAAGGTGGAAACAAGACCGGCGGCAACCGCGGGCTGCATACCCGGGTGAAAACCGCCAAGGGGCGTCGGCTGTCGTCGACCCGCTGGCTGCAGCGCCAGTTGAACGACCCTTATGTGATCGAAGCCAAGCGGCTGGGGTATCGCTCACGCGCCGCGTTCAAGCTGATCGAACTGGATGACAAGTTTCATTTTCTGAACAAGGGCGCGAAGGTCATCGATCTTGGCGCCGCCCCGGGCGGCTGGACGCAGGTCGCCATGCAGCGCATCGGCGACAAGGGGCACGTCGTCGGCATCGATTTGCAGGAAATGGAAGCGATTGCCGGGGCCGACCTGATACAGGGCGATTTCCTTGATGACGATGCGCCGGACAGGTTGAAGGATCTGCTGGGTGGTCCCGCCGATGTGGTGCTCAGCGATATGGCCGCTGCTTCGACCGGTCATCCGCAGACCGACCATCTACGGATCATGGGATTGCTGGAAGTCGCCGTCGATTTTGCCGCCGACGTGCTGGCACCGGGCGGCGCGTTCGTCGGCAAGGTTTTGCAGGGCGGCACGGAGAACGAGCTGCTGGCGGCGCTGAAACGGGACTTCAAAACCGTCAAGCATGCCAAGCCGCCGGCCAGCCGCAGCGACTCGGCTGAGGTCTATGTCGTCGCGATGGGCTTTCGCGGGGAACATTAATCGAAAACCTGAACAGATGCCCGGTTGACCGCGCAAGTGGTCAGGCGATGTTTCGCGTCAGCAGGGTGGCGCCGTCGAGCGCCTGCAACAAGTCGTCGACGATGTCGTCCGGCGCTTCAAGGCCGACCGACAAACGGATCAGGCCGTCGGAGATGCCGAATTCCTGACGTTCCTCGGGTGTGTACGTCGAGTGAGTCATGCTCGCCGGATGCTGGATGAGGGTTTCCGCATCGCCAAGGCTGACCGCGCGCTTGATCAACCGCAGGCGATTCATCATGTCGGTGCCGGCGTGGATGCCGCCGTTCACTTCAAAGGCGATCATGCCGCCGAACAGGGCCATCTGCCGCTTCGCCAGCACATGCTGGTCGAAGCCCGGCAGACCGGGATAGTAGACGTGCGTGACGCCGCGGTGCTCTTCAAGAATATGTGCGACATGCAACGCCGACTTGCAGTGCCGTTCCATACGCAGTTCCAGGGTTTTGAGTCCGCGCATTACAAGCATTGCCGTCATTGGGGCCATTACGGCGCCAGTCATGTCTTTAAGTCCAAATAACCGGATATTCTGTATGTCTTCGGTGCCACCGGCGACAATGCCGGCGACGACGTCGCCGTGCCCGCCCAGATACTTGGTCGCTGAATGCACGACAAGGTCGGCGCCGAGGGTGATTGGCCGTGTCAGGTAAGGAGTTGCGTAGGTGTTGTCGACGATAACCTTTGCGCCGGCTTCGTGGGCGATGCAACTGATGGCGGCGATATCGACGAGACGCATGTTCGGGTTGGCCGGCGTTTCGAAATAGACGACGCGGGTTGCGTCGCAGATGGCGTTGCGGAGATTCTCCGGCTTGGTCAGGTCGACGTGTCTGATCCGGATCCCGAAGCGGCTGAGCCCGTGTCGCATATAGGCGAAGGTGCAGCCATAAAGAGTCTTGTCGACAATGATTTCATCGCCGGGTCGGACCAATGTCCACAACGCCGACGTAATGGCCCCCATGCCGGACGCCGTCGCCAAAGCGGCTTCTGCGCCCTCGAGGCAGGCCATGCGCCGTTCGAGCAGGTCGAGGGTGGGGTTGGAAATGCGTGAATAGACATGTCCCTGACGTTCGCCGGCAAACATTTCGGCGCCGTCTTCCATGCGAGCAAAGGCAAATGTCGATGTCATGTGCAGCGGCGGTGTCAGCGCGCCTTCATTGGCGGTTTCGTCATAGCCATGGTGAATGGCTTCCGTTGCGAAGCCGAGGGGATGCTTGCCGTTTGCCGTTCCGCTCATGGGCTCTGTCCTTGCTGTTGAATGTGTACGACAGCAAGGAGAATAGGCTAACAAGCCAGCAAGGTTCTTGCAAATATTGCCTTAAAAAATGTATTATTTGGCAATAAATGCTAATTTTGGAGAGAATATGGATAGAACAGACCGCCGTCTTCTGAGGGAGTTGCAGCGCAATGGGCGTATCACCAACAATGAACTGGCGGAAAAGGTGCATCTGTCGCCATCGCCGTGTCTGCGACGGCTGCGTAATCTTGAAAAGACCGGCGTGATTGCCGGCTATACGGCGATTGTCGATCCCGAGAAATTCGGCTTGCCAATCAACGTTTTCGTCATGATCCGGCTCGACAAGCACGACGAGGAAAGAGTGGCGGTATTCGAACGCAAGGTTCAGGAGGTCGACGAGATCATGGGCTGCTATCTGATGGCCGGGACGCACGATTATCTTTTGCAGATCGTCGCTGCCGACCTTCACGATTATGAGCGGTTCGTGAAGCATGTCCTGCACAAGATACCGGGGATCGCCGCCATCGAATCGAACATTGCCTTTGGTACCGTCAAACGCGCCTATGTGCTGCCGAACCCGGTGCTATATGACTGAATTCAAGGGGTGAATTGGCCTCTTTGCACCGCGCTTGTTAAAGGTTTCGGCGTGTGTATTATGACGCGCCAACGCCACAGCGGTAACCGGAGGCGTCATGGCACCGCCCAAGATC
>Ga0070727_10003341_pt1 | contig 14686 bp, 14 predicted proteins | sample tdAd472_FD_66722 | JGI IMG/M metagenome (GOLD analysis project Ga0070727, IMG submission 66722) | Marine sediment microbial communities from the Atlantic coast under amendment with organic carbon and nitrate - tdAd47.2 | ecosystem: Environmental > Aquatic > Marine > Coastal > Sediment | place...
CAGCGACCGCGGCTCCCCCGACTACAGCCGCGCCGAGTTCGTGCTCCTCGTCTCGGCCAAGCTCGAGAGCGGGCACTACTTCAACCCCCACGCCCAGCGGCTGACCGAAGCCCGCGAGGCGGGCACCGAGATCGCGGTGCTCGACATTCGCCTCTCGAACACCGCGAGCATGGCTGACCACTGGCTGGCGACGCACCCGGGGAGCGAGGCCGAGGTCCTGCTCGCGATGGCCGGGGTGATCCTGCGCGAGGGCTACGCCGACCGCGCGTTCCTCGAGCGCTGGACCAATTGGCGCGAGACCGCCCCGCACCTCGACCCCGAGCTCGGCGACGACGTGAGCTTCGACCGGTTCATGGACGCGCTGACCGCCTACTACTCGGAGAACTTCCCCCTCTCCCGCGCAGCAGCCTCGAGCGGGGTCAAGGCCGCGGTGATCGAGGACGTCGCCCGCCGCGCCGGGCGCGCCGGCTCCAAGCTCGCGACCCACATTTGGCGCAACGCGGCCTCGGGGAACCTCGGCGGCTGGCAGATCGCGCGCGCGTTGCTGTTCCTCAACGTGCTCACCGGGAGCCTGGGCACGCCAGGCGGCGTCTCGCCCAACGACTGGCACAAGATGAAGCCGCCGACGCCGTTCCCGCCGCCTCCCCACGGGGCCTGGAGCGAGCTCCTCTGGCCGCCGGAGTATCCCCTCGCCCACTACGAAATGAGCTTCTTGCTCCCGCACCTGCTGCTGGACGGGCGGGGCACCGTCGACGTCTACTTCACCCGGGTCTTCAACCCGGTGTGGACCTACCCCGACGGCATGAGCTGGATCGAGGCCTTGCGCGACGAAGAGAAGATCGGGCTGCACGTCGCGCTGACCCCCACCTGGAACGAGACCGCGCAGTTCGCCGACTACGTGCTGCCCATGGGCCACTCTCCCGAGCGCCACGACCACCAGAGCCAGGAGACCCACATGGGTCGCTGGATCGGGCTCCGCCAGCCCGTGCTCCGCGAGGCCAAGCGCCGCGCCGGGCAACCGGTGAGCGACAGCCGCGAGACGAACCCCGGTGAGGTGTGGGAGGAGGCCGAGTTCTTCCTCGCGCTGAGCTGGGCCATCGACCCCGACGGCTCGCTGGGGATCCGCAAGCACTTCGAGGCCCCGGACGCGCCCGGCGAACCAATGACCGTCGACCACTACTTCGACGCCGCCTTCGCCAACGTGCCCGGCCTCGCCGACGCGGCCAAAGAGGCCGGCGAGTCGCCCCTCGAATACATGCGTCGCCGCGGCGTGTTCGCGGTCGAGGCCCCGGGCACCGACCGCCTGCAGCTGCACGAGCTGGAGGTCGGCCCCGACGAGCCCGGGGTCGAGATCGACGGTGTGCGCCGCCGAGGGTGGGGCACCCCCTCGCGCAAGATCGAGCTCTGGTCGCGGACCCTCTCCGAGTGGGGCTGGCCCGAGCACGCGCTCCCGGGATCCATCGTGAGCCAGGTGGCGACGGAGGCCCTCGACGAGGGTCAGATCGTGCTCGTGCCGACCTTCCGGCTCCCGGTCTTGATCCACTCGCGCTCGGGCAACGCCAAGTGGTTGCTCGAGATCGCGCACTCGAACCCGCTCTGGCTGCACCCCTCCGACGCGGCCCCGCGGGGCCTGAAGCTGGGCGACCTGGCCAAGGTCACCACCCGCATCGGGAGCTTCGTGCTCCGGGTGTGGACCACCGAGGGGGTCAAGCCCGGGGTGATCGCCTGCAGCCACCACCTCGGTCGCTGGCGCAAGGAAGGGCAGCAACCCAACAACCGCTGGAGCGCGACCCCGGTCCGCTTCGAGCGCACGGGCAACCAGCTCCTCGTGCGCCGGCTCACCGAGGGGCTCGAGCCCTTCGCCAGCGGCGACCAGGACTCCGAGCGGCTGTGGTGGAAAGAGGTCGGGGTCCACCAGAACATGACCTTCCCGGTCCAGCCCGACCCCATGAGCGGCATGCACTGCTGGCACCAGGTGGTGACCCTCGAGGCCGCGGGCCCCGACGACCGCGAAGGCGACGTGCGGGTCGACCACGACAAGGCGCGCGAGGTGTGGCGCGAGTGGCTGGAGAAAGCGCGCCCAGGGCCCGGCCCCGGCGGGCTCCGCCGCCCGCGCTGGCTCAAGCGGCCGCTGCGCCCGCGGGAGGAGCTGTTCGAGGCGCCCTCCGCGGAGGACGACACCTCGGCATAGGGGCGTGTGGGCTCGGCAACGGCGGCGGGGGTGGTGCACCTCCTCCTGAGGCGTGTGGGCTCGGCAACGGCGGCGGGGGTGCCGCACCTCCTCCTGAGGCGTGTGGGCTCGGCAACGGCGGCGGGGGTGCCGCACCTCCTCCTGAGGACGTTCGCGCGGTCGCTACACTCGGGAGGACGCTCCTGTGGATAGGCCAACGTGGCGGAGAGTGTAGCGATCCGTGCAATGTCCTCAGGAGGAGGCGCGCCACCCCCGCCGCCTGCGCGCTTGGGCTGGCGGGGGGGAGGCTCCGCCTGGACCACGCAAACCAGGAGCGTTCGATAGGGCAAGCACGTCTGCCAGCCCCGAAGAGGACCGCCGTGGCCACGCCACGGCGAGCCAGCAGCGACCCAAGAACCTCGAAGCCAGCCCTGCGTTGCTGCCAAGTCCCTGCGCGTGATAGCGTTGCGGACTGAACACGGCCGGGGGCTCCCCCGTCCAAGCGCAAGACGTGGGGGACGACCCGCGTCGGGTCACCGAGGAGGACGAATGCGCTCACTGTGGATCGCGACCGGCGCGTTGGCGCTGGCGACCGGGCTGGCTTCCGCGCAAGACAGCAAGCCAACCGCTTTGCGGATCGGCGTCAAGCTCACCAACTCCATCGACGGCGAGCCGGAGAAGGTCAACCACGTGCAGTGGTTCGTGTGGCGCCAGCTGCACCTGTTCGGGATCCGCGTCGACTCGCTGCTCCCCACGCAGAACGCCAAGACCGAGAGCTACATCGAGCAGACCGTCAAGAAGTGGGAGGAGCTCGAGCCCGACGCGCCGCCGGCGGCGTTCATCGTCGAGGGCAGCGCCTCGAGCAACTACGACAACTCCGAGTTCTTCGGCCAGGGTCAGGCCCACAACTTCAAGGGCGAGATCAAGGTCGAGGTCAAGACCGCCGAGGGCGAGGTCGTGGCCAGCTTCAACTGGAAGCACAGCTGGGGTCGGCTGCCCGCCAACTACACCAAGAAGCAGACCCGCCAGGAATACACCGACATGCTCTGGACCAGCGTCCTGATCGGCGTGCTCGAGGTCCCCGCGATCCGCGAGAAGATCCACCCCTCCAAGCACAAGGAGGTCGACGAGTGGATCAGCAAGAACATCAAGCGGATCAGCGAGCCGCTGACGAAGCAGAACATGGAGGACTGCGACATTCAGAAGTTCTTCGACTCGCTTCAGGGCGAGGACGAAGACGGCTCGGAGGGTGAGGACGACTCGGAAGGTGGAGACGGCTCGGAGGGTGAAGACGGCGACAAGTGAGGCCTTGCCTCCTCGCCCTGCTCCTCTGTGCCGGCTGCGCCGGCGACCCCGAGCCGCAGCCGGTCGAGCTCTCGCCCCTCGGCGAGCGCCCGCCGGCTGAGGCCTCGCCCCCCGAGGCGGACCCCCCGCCGCTCGCCTCCAACGACGAGGGCCCTGCGGATCCCGCTCCCCCCACCCCCAGCGAGCCCCCCGCGGCTGGGCCCGCTTGGATCGAGGCCGGCGCCGAGCACGACCAGGCGCCCAGCGACCGGCTTGCGGCCGTGCTCGAGCCGCTGCGTACGGAGTTCGGCGTGGAGGGGATCGTGCTGCAGGGCAGCCTCGCGACCCGCTACGACGGGGCCAAGTTCTTCGGCAAGGTCCAGGCGCACAACTACCACGCGCTGTTCGACCTGACCCTGGTGCTCCCCGGCGGTGAGCAGCGCACCCTGAAGCTGAAGCACAGCTGGGGACGCCTGCCCAAGCACGCGACCCAGGAAGAGGTCCGCGCCGTGTTCGCCGAGGACGTGGCGCTGGCCCTCGAGGCCTGGGTGTTCGGCTTCCCCGAGGTCCAGGCCCTCGCGGACGATCCCGAGGCCCTCGCCGAGCGGGCCGAGGCGTCCCGCCAGGGGCTGCTGGAGCGCCTCCGGGACCGCCTCCCGCGAGGCCGCCTGGCGACCGCCGCCCGGGGCTGGGGCGAGCGCTGAGGCGCGGCGTCGCTGGCGTAGGGCGTTGTCTTTCAGTAACTTAGGAAGTATCCCGGAACACGGGTAAACCCTGGTCGCCCCTCGGGCGTCCATCGGAGTGTCCCGTTCCCTCAGGAGGCGAACCGATGAGCGGCAAGCGCAAGCGCGAGCTGCGTGACGACGACGAAGGGCTGCGGACCCCGACTCGCAAGCGCCCCAAGGCCAAGGACTCCAAGAAGAGCGCCAAGAGCAAGAGCTCCGCGTCCAAGAGCGTCAAGAGCAAGAGCTCCGCGTCCAAGAGCGTCAAGAGCAAGAGCTCCGCGTCCAGGAGCGTCAAGGACAGCGGCTCGAGCAAGCGCAAGAGCGGCTCGCACCCCACGCGCAAGAGCGGGGCGCACGCCGCCCGTGAGCCGGGGACGCCGGCGAGTGAGCGCAAGAAGAAGGGCGCGCTGATCCCGCTGCTCGCGGGTCTGCTGGTCGTCGGCGGCGCCGGCGCCGGCCTCGCCGTGCTCGTCCTCGGCGGGGACCCCCCCGAGGACAAGGAGCCTCAGCGCGTCGCGGGCGCGAGCGACAAGCCCGACGTGCCCGCCGAGCGCTTCAACGCCGACGCCAAGCAGGTCGGCGCCGCGACCACCGACCAGGGCAACTCGTCCCCCCCCAGCGAGGGGCCGCAGGAGCTGCAGCCCGTCGCCACCCAGCAGCCCACCCCGGGCGAGCAGCCGACGGCGACCCCCAAGGCGAACCCCCTCGACGAGCTGCGCACCCGCTCCCCCGACCACGAGAACGTGGCCCGGATCCTCGACGAGTTCGCCGACCTGTTCTCCTTCGACGGGCTGAGCCAGAACCCGATGTTCGACGAGTTCCAGGCGCGCCGGCAGCGCGAGGAGGAGCTGATCGCCCGCCTGCGCGCCCTCGGCCCCTACGCGGTCGAGGCGCTCAAGGACATGGTGCTAGGGCTGAACAACCGCGCCCACCAGATCTTCCTCGCCAAGGGCATGGCCGGGATCCCGGGCCCCGAGACCGTGGCCGCCGTGCGCGACATGCTGGGCCAGACCAACGACGTGGCGCTGCAGACGACCCTCGTGCGCTTCCTCCCCGAGGGCGACGACGCGGCGGGCCTCGTGCGCGACGCCTTCAGCGAGCAGACGAACCCCACCGCCCGCACCATGCTCCTGCGCGAGTATTCGCGGCGCACCATGGACAACGACCAGGCCGACACCACGGTCCTGCGCGAGGCCGCCCTCGGCGACAGCAACGCCAACGTGCGCAGCGAGGCGATCTCGATCCTCGGCCGGCGGGGCAACCCCGAAGACGCCGCGCTGATGGAGCAGATCGTGCGCGAAGAGAAGAACCTCCAGCTGCGCCAGCGGGCGGTGGTCGCCTACGGCGAGACCGGCGGCGAAGGGACCCTCGACACCCTCGACGGGTTCATGCGCGACCCCAACACCCCGGTGCGGCTCAAGGCGAGCACCGTGCTCGCGATCAGCCGGGTCGGCGGCGACCGCGCGATCTCGAGCCTGGACCTGATCGCTCAGAGCGACCCCAGCCAGGACATTCGCACCCGCGCTCAGAAGCTGGCCAACTCGCTGCGCGCCCGCCGCGACAACCCCGCGCCGGACATCGTCGACGAAGAGCCCCTGATCCTGGGCCCCGGCAAGCCCGTCCGCTAAGCCAGCGGATGAGCGAAGACCGCGCCGTCGTCCTCCTCTCCGGCGGGCTCGACTCGACCACCTGCGCCTGCTGGGCCCTCCGCGAGGGCTACGCCCTGCACGCGCTGTCCATCGACTACGGCCAACGCCACCGCCTCGAGCTCGAGCGCGCGGCCCAGATCGCCGAGGCCCTCGGGGTCCCCCACCGCGTGGTGCGCGTGGACCTGAGCGCCATCGGGGGCAGCGCGCTCACCGACGCCGCGATCGAGGTCCCCAAGGACCAGCAGCCGAGCGGCGCCGAGATCCCGGTGACCTACGTCCCCGCGCGCAACACGGTGTTCCTCTCGGTGGCCCTCGGCTACGCCGAGGTGCTCGACGCCCGCGCGCTGGTGATCGGCGCCAACGCCGTCGACTACAGCGGCTACCCCGACTGCCGCCCCGCGTTCCTCGCCGCCTTCGAGCGCCTGGCCAACGTGGCCACCAAGGCCGGCGTCGAGGGCCGCCCGCTGCGGGTGCTGGCCCCGCTGCTGCAGCTGAGCAAGGCCGAGATCGTGCGCCTCGGCCTCGAGCTCGAGGCGCCCTACGCGCTGACGGTCAGCTGCTACGACCCGGTGGGCGAGCGGGCTTGCGGCCGCTGCGACGCCTGCACCCTGCGCCTCGCGGGCTTCGCCGGCGCCGGCGCCAGCGACCCCGTGCCCTACCTTGGCTGACCTCCGCCTGCGCCTGTTCGCGCGCGAGCCCGAGGACCCGGCGAGCCGCGCGCGCGCCCTCAGCGAGTCGGAGCGCAGCGGCGTGGGCACCCGCGCACGCGAACCTGGCGGAGCTCCCCCACCCACACCTCGAACGCAGGCGGCGGACCTGGCGGGCCTCCCACACCTCCCGCGCACGCGAACCTGGCGGAGCTCCCCCACCCACACCTCGAACGCAGGCGGCGGGGGTGGTGGGCCTCCTCCTGAGGACATTGCACGGATCGCTACACGCTCCGCCACATTCGCCCACTCCACAGGAGCGTCATCCCGAGTGTAGCGACCGCGCGAACGTCCTCAGGAGGAGGTCCACCACCCCCGACGCCGTCGCCGAGCCCACCCCCTCAAGCCGAGCGAGCCGACAACCCCACGCGATCCGGCAACGGCGCGAACCCGGCCCAGCCGATGAACCGCTCGAGCTCCGCCTCGACGTCGACGGCGTCGCGCCCGTAGCGCCGCACCTCCTGCCGCAGGTAGACCGCCAGCCGCGCCTTGGCCCGCAGCGACCGCTTGCGGACGACCGCCGGCTCCTCACCGAGCTCGTAGGCGAGCTCGCTGACCTCGCGCCGACGCACGATCGTCTCCTCGAGGGTCGCGAACAGGTCGGGCCGCTCGCGGCGCATGCGGTTCAGGCAGCCGAGGAGCAGCACCTGCAGCCAGAGGCGATCGAAGCCCGCCCGGGGGTCGTCCTCGGAGGAGATCACGTCGAAGTCCTCGAGCCCGTGCACCCGACCGCGCCAACGCTTGCTCTGGTGACGTCGCTCGCGCAGCTTGCGCTCGCGGTCCCGGAGGACCGTGAACACGAGCTCGCGAAAGCGCGCGGTTCCGGGGCGAGCGCGCACCCGGGAGCGCGCCAGGACCTGCAGCACGCGCTGAGCGGCGTCGGGCGCTGCCTCGGCGAGTCGCCGGCGACGGAAGTAGGTGATCACGAGCGGGCGGAGCCAAGGCAAGCGCTGCGTGAGCCGCACCACCTCCTGCTCCTGGGCGTTGCGAATCCGAATCAAGCGAGTGGTCGTGGTAGCCATGGCTGGGTCCTCCCCCGTGCGCCGTCTCCCTCGCGCGCTGCCTCCTTCAACCGACGTCTCGCGAGACGGTTTCGCAGAAGCCGAGGAGGTCCGGTCAGCACGATCTACGCCCGCCAGACGGGAGGAGCTGAGGAACTATTCGCCCGAGGGCGTCCAGCTCTCGTAACCCGCGTAGGGGTCGTCGTCTACGGCCTCGACCTCCGGTTCGGGGGCGGAGAGGATCGCGACCACCCCGCCCAGCGGGAGCGCGCAGGCCGCGACGGCGAGCCCCGAGAGGGCCCAGGTGGGCAAGCGCCGCAGGCGCGGGCGGTCGAGCTGCGCGCCAAACAGGGGCACGAGGGCGAAGCCGAGCGGGACCCAGGCCGAGAGCTCGTAGGTCAGCAGGCACCCGGCGACCGCGATCCCGCCCCAGAGGAAGGCGATCGCGGGGAGGGTCGCGCGGGGGATCCCCGCCTGGGGGCGCAGCCAGGTGAAGCCGGCGACCACGGCGCAGATCGCGGCCAGGGCGCCGCTGGCCTGGGCCAGGCTCAGGCTCCCGGCGATCCCCCAGATCGGCGCCGAGGCGCCGATCGCGGCGCTGAAGCCGAGGACGGCGGGCAGCTCGCCGCGCGGGCCCTGGCCCCGCGCGTGCCGGGGAAGGGACTGGGTGGCCTGGGCGAAGATCAACCAGGCCAGGGCCAGCGCGCCGATCACGTAGATCGCCTGGGGCCAGGTCCAGGCGAAGCGGACCTTGTTCCAGGCGAGCAGCGAGCAGGCGAGGATCGCCGCCGCCAGCCGCAGGCCCAGCGCCAGGTGCGGGCGCGCGTCCCAGGCCAGCAGCCGCGGATGCACGGCGGCCAGCAGCCCCAGGAGGGGGATCCAGTCGATCCCGCTGCGCGGCGGGCCGAACGGAGGCACCCACTCGCTGCCGGGCTCGGCGTGCCCCACACCGCTCATCAGCAGCACGGTGCACACCAGGAACGGGAGCGCGACGGCGATCCCGCCGCGCCAGGTGCAGGCGGTCCCGCTCTTCGAGAGCGCGAGGGTCCCGGCCAGGAGGCCGGCGCTCAGCAGCGCCGGGAGGACCCCGGCGAACAGCGCGCCCTCGACGAGCGGGTGCACGCTACTTCTTGCCGCCTTCGACGGCGACCATCAGCACGATCTCGTCCGAGACCGCCGGGATCAGCTTGCTCATGCCGAAGTCGCTGCGCTTGATCGTGAAGGTCGTCGCCGCGCCGGCGATCTCGCGGCCCTTCATGTCGCGACCCTTGCCGGTGACCTCGACCTGAACCGTGATCTCCTTGGTCACCCCGTGCAGGGTCAGGTTCCCGGTCACGTCGAGCATGCCGCCCTTGCCTTCGGCGACCTTGGTGCTCGTGAAGGTGATCGTGGGGAACTCGCCGGCGCTGAAGAAGTCCGGCCCCAGCACGTGCTTGTCGCGGGCGGGGTTGTTGGTGTCGACGCTGCCGGCCTTGACGGTGATCTCCACCGAGCACTTGCTGCGGTCGTCGTCGAGGGTGAACGTGCCCTTGACGTCCTTGAACACGCCGTAGAAGTAGCTGGTCTCGAGGTGCTTGACGCGGAACACGACCGAGGCGTGGACCGGGTCGACGGTGTAGGTCTGGGCGGAGGCGACGCCGGCGCAGAGGCAGGCGGCGAGGAGGAACGAACGAAGCATGAGGTTGACCTCTCGGGTTCACGGTTTCAGCGGGTACGCGCTCGGGCGACGCCGCGCGGAGATCCTGCGCTAAGCTGCGGAAATCGCAAGCGCGACGACCCGGGGACGTAACGCGCCAGCCGACGATTCGATTCCCCGCAGATCCTGGAAACCGGAGTCGCCGTGCCTTCGCCCGCCCTCGAGCAGCTGGTCGCCCAGGCCAGCCCTCCCCCCGACGCGGCCCTGCACGCGTCGATCGTGCGCGCGCTGGAGGACCTCGACCCGCGGCGGATCCTCGAGGCGGTCACGCCCCAGGCCCCGCGGCGCTACCAGGGCTGGTCGCTGGCCAGCGGGCCCGGGGCCCAGCTGAGCGTGTTCGCCCTCGGCCCGCACACCGAGATTCGCCTCCACGACCACCCCGGCATGCACGTGTTCACCCGCGTGCTCCAGGGAGACGCCCGGGTCGAGGCCTGGGACTGGGCCGACCGCGAGCGGCTCGAGGTCAGCAACCGGACCGAGGCCCCGTTTCGCCCAGGCTCGCCGGTGTGGCTCACCGAACCCCAGCGGCAGAACCTGCACGCCCTCGACGCCGGGCGCGCGGGCTGCGTGTTCGTCGACCTGTTCCTCCCCTACTACGACGAAGACGCCGGCCGACGCTGCAGCTACTACGAGGTCACGACCCGCCGCGGCGCGCGCGCGCGCTTGCGCCGGCTCGCCCTCACGCGCCAGGCCGACTGATCAGGCGAAGCTGGCGACGGCCTCGTCGACGGTGTCGAGGATCTGGATCACCTGGGAGAAGCCCAGCAGGTCCATGATGTTCCTGATCTTGTCGGGGAGCTGAGCGAGGCGAATGTCGCCCTCGCGCTCGCGGAACTCCTTGGTCATTTTCGAGAGCACGCCCAGCCCAGCCGAGCTGATGTACTCCAGACCCGAGAACTCGAGCACGACCTTGGGCTCCATGTCGCTGATCGCCTCGAGGGCGGCCTGCAGCTGGGGGAAGGTGTGCGCGTCGAGCTGACCCACGAGGCTGAGCACGCGCACCCGCGCGTCGCCGGCCTGCTTCACGGAATCGCTGATCGAGAACTGAGTGGACATGCGTGGAGTCCCTCCTCGTGAATCGTAACCCCAGGCGTGGGTGGGGGAAAGCGGCCCCGTGGACACGAGGCCGTGACTCGTCCGTGAGATTCCCCCGCTAGACTGAGCCGCATGCGTAGGATCCTCTGGCCGTTGGTGTTGCTTTGTGCGGGGTGTTGGACGCCGCTGGAGCGCAAGCCGATCTTCGGCGGCGAGCCCGAGGCCGCTCCCGAGCGGGCGCCGGCGGCGCGCCCGCGGCCCTACCGCGAGCGGCCGGCGGAGGCGCTCGTGCGCAAGCTGCGCAACAGCACCCCAGCCGAGCGCGACGAGGCGATCAACGAGCTGCTCGAGCGCGGCCAGGACGCGGAGGTCGTGGAGCTCCTGGTGGCTGCCCTCGACGAGGAGCTGCTGCTGGTCGATCTGCTCGAGGACCTGCTGTTCAAGCTCGAGCCCGGCGAGCCCCTGCCCGACGCTCAGGCGACCGACGCAGCCTGGGTGCAGCCCAAGCTCAGCCAGGCCCTCGAGCGCTTCGGGCGGGGTGACCTCTACGGCGCCCTGCGGATCGCCGACGCGGTGTTGGCCCTCGAACCCCGCGCGATCGAGGCCGAGCGCCTCCGACGCTTGCGGCGCAAGATCCTCGATCGCGTGGTGCGCGAGAGCGTGCTCGCCGCCGACCTCGAGCCCAAGCACGAGCAGCTCGGTCCGAGCGACGCGCTCCAGCTCGAGCTCGTGCTGCGCAACCAGGGCGAGGAGCCGCTCTACCTCGAGGAGGGCGACGACCGCGTGCTGGGCGTCCTCGTCCAGAGCTACGAAGAGCTCTCCCCCGGCGGCACGCGCACGCGAATTCACAGCGAAGTCCCCCTGCGGCTGCCCGAGGCGATCGAGCTCGAGCCCAAGGAGCGCGTGCGGGTGCCGATCCGGCTCGTCGCCCCGCACACGGACCTCGAGTCGGGGGCCGTGGGTCGCTACCACTTCGCCGGGCGCCTGCGGATGGACACCCTGCGCGTCGGCGATCGGATCCACTCCCTGTTCCTCCCCCTCCCTCCGCGGGAGCTGCTCGTGCTGCCCCCCGAGGCGGCCGACCTGTGGGAGGAGCCCGCGACCGCCTTCCTGCGCGCGCTGGAGGATGCCTACGCCACGATCAACGACCGCGAGCGAGCTCCGCGAGCTCGGTTGCGGTTGTTCGCCGCCGGGCTGCTGGCCGTCCAGGTCGACTCCACCCAGGGGTTGAGCGCGATCTTCTCCGCGCTGGAGACCTCCCGCGGAGAGCTGAGCCGGACGCTGTGCGCGCTGCTCTCGGCGGTCACGCGGGAGGCGCTGGGCTTCTCCCGCGAGGAGTGGCTCGCCTGGTGGCGTTCGGATCGCGCACGCCCGCTGCGCGAGGAGCCGCGCGCGGAGTAGGCTCGCGCTGCGGCGCAATGCTATTCTCGCCGCCGCGCACCCGGCGCACGCCTCGGAGACCTCATGAGCGACGCCCGACCCGCCCCGACCCGCCCCAGGCTGCGCAAGGCCGCGCAGGCAGTGCTGGTGTTCCTCGCGATCTACCACGTGCTGACGGGGATCCTCTGCGTGTGCTTCCCCGAGTATTCGCGGGACATCTACGCCAAGCTCTATGACTTCAACCCCAAGTATTGGGACCAGTACCGCCTGATCCTCAAGCCCTGGGGCAGCTACGCGTTGTTCACCGGGGCGGTGCTCTTCGTCGCCGCCTGGGACCCCGAGCGCTACCGGGGAGTGATCTGGTTCATGGCCTGCCTGCTGCTGATCCGCTGCACCTACCGCGTGGTCTTCGCAGGCGACGCCGAGGAGATCTTCAAGATGGACCGCGGGCGCAACTACTTCAACGTGGCGCTGATGCTCGGCTACAACTGCGTGCTGATCCCCTGGTCGGTCCTCCAGTGGCGCGATGCCGGTTCTTCAGGGGGCCTCTCCGAGGCCCCCTCGCCTGGTTCCTAGGGGCCGCTCCGAGGCCCCTCGGGCTCGCAGCGAAGCAGCTCACCCCCGCACGTGAATTGCTCGGGCTCACCCCCGAAGGCTCATGCGAGCTTGGTAGACTCCCCGGCCTAGCAACGGGCCTCTCCCAGGCCCCGATTCAGGAGGCAGCGTGCGCTGTTTGGTGACGGGCGCGACCGGGTTCCTTGGACGGCACGTGGTGCGGGCCCTGCTCGACGCGGGCCACGAGGTCACCGCCCTCGTGCGCGAGTCGACGCTCTCCCTCGAGCGCGAGGGCGCCAAGCTCGCCGTCGGCGACGTGCTCGACCACGCGAGCGTCGCGCCCGCAGTCGAGGGCATGGACGTCGTGTTCCACCTCGCCGGCGGGGTGCGCCACCAGGGGGAGGTCAGCGAGCTCTATCAGCTCCACGTCGAAGGCACCCGCAACGTGCTCCGCGCGGCCTACGAAGGCGGCGTCCCCCGTTCGGTGCACATGTCGAGCTCGGGGACGATCGCGGTCTCCCGCGAAGGCGACGTGATCGCCGACGAGCAGAGCCCCTACGCGACCGAGGTCGTGCGCAACTGGCCCTACTACCTCTCGAAGATCTACGCCGAGAAGGTCGCGCTGCAGGCCGGCGCGCTGGTGCTCTGCCCGAGCCTGCTCCTCGGCCCCGGCGACGATCGCCTGAGCTCCACCTCCGTGGTGCTGCGCTTCTTGAACCGCGAGCTGCCCGCGGTCCTCCCGGGTGGGATCAACGCCGTGGACGTGCGCGACGTTGCCGCCGCCACCGTCGCCGCCGCGACCCAGGGCGAGGCCGGCCAGCGCTACCTGCTGGGCGGACAGAACATGACCGTGGAGGCGTTCCTCGTGCTCCTGGAGAAGGTCACCGGGATCCGCGCCCCTGCGCTCAAGGCGCCGCGAGTCGTGAGCGACTGGACCGCGCGCATGCTGGGCGCGCTGGAGGACGTCGCCGGCGAGGGCGACGAGTCGGTGGCCTACGCCATGGCCGGCCACTTCTGGTACCTCGACTCGAACCTGGCCGAGGAGACCCTCGGCTTCAGCGCGCGCCCCCTCGAGGAGACCCTCCGCGACACGGTCGCCTACCTCCGCTCGCGGGGTCCCTTGCCCGAACCCACTGGCTTGCTCGGATTCACCGTCAGCAAGCTCCGCGGGGCCTTTTCGAGCGGTCGCTGAACCGGCCGTAAGTCCTCGAATTTCCTGAGAATCCACGATGGACGCATACGTCCACGCCGAGTAAACTCCTGCCTTCCCGTTGGAGGAATCAGACACGTGAGTCGTAAACGTAAGAAGCAGCGCGAGAAGATGCGCAAGGCCGAGATCGAGCGGAACCGTGGGCGTGCGTATTGCACGATCTACGGCATGTGCGAGGGGGTGTGCCGCGAGCACAACTTCCGCCGCTTCAACCGCGTATGCAGCGAGGCCTTCTACAAGACCAGCGACGGCGAAGTCCCGGTCAAGTTCTCCATGAGCTAGGGCCCCCTGGCCCTGGTGCGAGCGCGAGCTCGCCGCGGGCCGTGGACCGAACCGTGGAGTCGACCGCGCTGCCCGCAGGCAGCGCGGTTGCTTCGTGTGTGGGGCGCACGCCCCGGAGGAGATCGACGTGGAGCCGAGCCGGGTCGCCGAGATCATTGAGCAGGTCGGCGAGGACCATGGCTACGACGTGATCCAGGTCAAGGTCGACCACACCCGCCAGGTGCGGGTCACCGTCGACCACCCCCAGGGCGTCACCTCCGACGGGACCCGCACCCTGAGCAAGCAGATCTGCTTCGCCCTCGAGGACGCGGGCACCGACCCGGGCAACTACCGCTTCGAGGTCGAGTCTCCAGGGGTCGACCGCCTGCTCGCCCGCCCGCGGGACTTCGAGCGCTACGCGGGCCAGGAGGTCACGCTCAAGCTCGTCAAGCGCGGCGACGCCCCGCGCAAGCTCAAGGGCCTCCTCAAAGGCTGGGTCGAGGAGCAGGTCGAGGTCGAGGTCGGGGACGAGGTCCAGCGCTTCCCCCTGGAGGCGATCCGCGAAGCGCGGCTGGTGCCCGTGCTGCCCTTCCTCTCGGCGGGGGAGCAAAAGGCGAAGCGCAACAGCAAGCGCAAGCACTCCAAGTCGGGCAGCCACAAGCGCGCTGGGCACCGGAAGCGCAAGCGTAAGGGCGGGCGCTAGTTCGTCGCCCTCCCAGCCTCTCCTTTCTGCCTCGAGGCGTGGCCCGACCCTCGAGGCAGAACCTGGGGCTGTGCCAGGCAGAGGTAGGGGCGGGGGTTTACCCCCGCCCGAGCTCAGCAAGAGGCAGAGGCAGAGGCAGAGGTAGGGGCAGAGGTAGGGGCAGAGGTAGGGGCGGGGTTTACCCCCGCCCGAGCTCAGCAAGAGGCAGAGGCAGAGGCAGAGGCAGAGGTAGGGGCAGAGGTAGGGGCAGAGGTAGGGGCGGGGTTTACCCCCGCCCGAGCTCAGCAAGAGGCAGAGGCAGAGGCAGAGG
>Ga0070727_10003343_pt1 | contig 14675 bp, 14 predicted proteins | sample tdAd472_FD_66722 | JGI IMG/M metagenome (GOLD analysis project Ga0070727, IMG submission 66722) | Marine sediment microbial communities from the Atlantic coast under amendment with organic carbon and nitrate - tdAd47.2 | ecosystem: Environmental > Aquatic > Marine > Coastal > Sediment | place...
AAACCCTGCTCCCCGACACCTGGCTCAAAGCCAACCCCCACCACCGCTGGACCATCGCCGACCACAGAAAAGAAGAACGAGCCAGAAAGGGAAACCTGTAGTTCGTCTGGCGCTTACGACTACAGGTTGTTTTTATGCCTCTTAGTCGAGGGTGATGGCTGGTATGTCAATGAACGATCGCAACTTCATGTTCCGATGTGAAGAAAAGTATAACACGCATCTTGACTGGGTGTTCAATAGGGACGAACGCGTTGTGGATGTTACCCTGCGGGTGCACTTGGAAAATGAAGAGTACGACTATCTCGGTAGAAGCACGTCGTTGCAGCATCTTGCAGTATACGACGATAAGTATGGTGACGAGCATGTCGCGATGTTGCCGAGGAAGCTCAAAAGCCTGTCTATTGGGTCGAAGCAAGTGACTGCACTCGGTCTGTCAGCCATTTCTTCCATAAATACGATCGAAGAGCTTTCTTGCCGGCATTGGAGTATTCCTGAGTGCGAATGGGGCATGCTATGCAGTATGCGATCACTAAGGCATCTATCAGTTGCCAAGTGCCCACAATTCAGGATCTCTGCCCTAGCGTGTTGCGAGAACTTGGAAGAAGCTACCATCGCCGACGCATTACTGGAAGTGCAGGATCTGGCTGAGTTTAGATGGGATCATCGGCTTCGTGTACTTCAGTTGTTTGATTGTAGGCCTGCGTCCGATGTCAGACTGTCGATGCTATCGAACCTCCAGAGACTTGAGAGTCTTGCGGTCGTTCGTGGGGCTTGGACAACCGAAGCGTTCACTGATATCCGTTTCCTTAAGACGCTGAAACAGTTGTCAATCTCGCATTTGCCCTCTGTCGGAGACGACGTGATGCCTCACGTTACGCAGTTGCACCACCTTGAGTGGCTGGGATTGGACGCGACTACTGTTACCGATGCAGGGATGCCGTGCCTGTCTCGGGGCAGCAAACTGCGATTTGTCTCAGTCCGAGGAACGGGGGTAACTGCGGACGGAGCCAAGTGTGTAGAATCACAAGTGCCAGGTTTGCGGATTGATGTTGACTAGCAGGTAAGGTCAAGGGACCCGAAAGATTCTTCTGGCCTATACAGGCGGATGGGTTCGCTGCTGGGTGGTGGCGAGGACGTAAATTTCGGAGACCGCGGTCCTACGCACGGTCGCAGCACCGGTCGAATGAAGATGTCTGTGTACGGCGACATTTTGGATCTAGCTCTCGCGTCGTTTCATCAATTGCTGACATGGTCTGCCCAGCACAAACTGCCTCTGGCCAGGGTCAAAAAGCAATCGCCGACGACGACGACACCGGTCGGCCTCATTATGGAAGATGCGAGCAATGTGAGCGAGGACGAGTTCGCGATGGTGCGGCAGGTCATCGCCGACACGCGCGAGGGATGCATCGACGCACTCGGTGTCGACACGGCAGTCTGGGTCTGGGAATTCGTAGACGGTCGGCTGACAACAAGCAGCAGGAACTCGGGAGGCACGCTGTCGCCTGAATCATACTGGACCAAGATGGCAGCACTCCTCGAACTCGCCGGCATCCACAGCCTGCCGCTGCGTCAACGGTCCTGACGTTGCATCCGAGATGCGAGTATCCCAGGACTGTAATCAGCAAGGGACTCGATTTGCTGAATGAATCCATCCCCGTCGAAACAGACAATCGGCGACCGACTTCGTTCAAGAGGATGCAGCCGCACAGGTTCCCGTTCAGAAACCAGCCGAAGAGGCTGGTTTGTGAACCAGCTGCCGGGTTTCGTGAATCGTCGGAGTCAGTTTTCACGCTACGCCCAAAGCTGGAGTTTCGATACGGCGGGCGGCAGCTCCGGACGCAGTTTTCGAAGCGGTTGTTTCGTCGTGGCGGTTTGCGGTCACCGCCGCATTGAAGTCAGGCTGCTGAAAGTCCACCTGACGGCGCACTGGGCAACACTCAGTTTCGGGCCAGGCAGTCAGATGGTTGCTCCTGTCGCGTATCGGATCTGACGCAGTTCGTGCTGGCTGATTCCACAGGCGTTCGTGTCCGGCCAGATGAATTCGCAGCCCTTGGGAAGTGGCACGAAGACATGAAGCTCAAACACCATCATTCAACAGCAGTCCGCTCGCCGTTCCTCCTGGCCGTTGCATGTTGAATCCATGCCGGCGGGGCGTTCCTCAGGACGCTGTCCCGACAGACGAGATGGCGATCCAGATGCTGGTTCATCAGGTAGTCGACTTCGCGGACTCGTTGTCGATCCGTCCCAAGCGTGAGCACTTTTCTGATCGGTCGAATGTGCATGTACTCGAAGTAGCTGAGTGTTCCGCCGGGTTTCAGCAGCCGGACGTAGCTCAACAGAATGTCGTCGACAATCGCCGTTGGAAAGTTGATGTGCGGCAGGCCGGAGATGATGAAGTCGTAAGGTCTGTCGGGACAGAACTCCTGCAGCGGCATCGAGTGGATCGCCGTCAGGTCGGCAACTGCCTGCCAGTGGAGTTCAGTCTTGAATCGGCGCCGCAGGACTCGGACAAACGACTCGTTGAGTTCCACGATGTCGAACGCGTCGCCCGGTCGCAGCATCCGGACGATTCGGTCGGTGAACGGGCCGGTTCCAGGGCCGCATTCGAGGACGCGGATCGGTTCTTCACCGCGCTGCGAAAGTTGCCGCGTAATCGCCTGAGCGACGAAGCGGCTGCTGGGAATTAACGAGCCGGTCGTCTCAAAGCGGCTGAAGAATTCTCTAAAGAAGATCGCTCGATCGCGGAGCTTCTGAATCATGGGACGGGCCTTCGTGGTTTCCATTATCGAGGTGTAACTGCTGCCGGCACTTCTTCCAGACGAAGTAGTAGACGGCGGCGAACGCGACCAGAATCAGAGCGAACCCTGTCACAGCGACCTGGGATTCGTGGATCAGGCGTCCGATCCAGCCTCCGAAGAAGTAACTGAGCAGAAAGAAGACCGTGACGACCAGGGCCGCGCAGGCTCCGTCGCAGATCAGGAACCGCTGGAAGTCGACCCGCAGTGCTCCCATCGCCAGGTAGATCGGCGAACGCAGACCGACGAGAAACCTGGCGAAGAGGAAGACTGTCATCCCGTGCTCCTGGACGATGCCTTCCATCTGCTCCTCACGCTCGGCGTGCAGCAGCCGCGAAAACCAACGGTGCTCGCGAAGGAACGTTTTTCCCAGACCACGGCCGATCGCGTACATCACACAGTCACCGACAACAGCCCCGCACAGGCAGGCGAGGAGCGCGGGCATCGGCTCAAGCTGAGCAACGTCAGGAGAACTCAGAACGCCAGCTGCAACGATGATGGCTTCTTCCGGCAGCGGCAGTCCGGCTCCTGTCAGTGCGAGCAGCAGGAAGACTGCAAGATACGAACCATGCGAGAGGATGAATTCTTCCATTGGAGTTCACTGACAACTGGCAGCGTCGGTCAGGCGGCTCTGGGAGCACCTTTGGCAAGAGGAGCCAGTCCAAGGGGGGCTGGCATCGCGAGGGGTAGCCGGTTACGAGCAGACGCGGCTTCGAGGCGCTCAAGCGGATGGCTGGCGTAGAACGATTCCAGGACAAGTTCTCCAGTGTGGAATTCCACCAGCCCGGTGCAGTTCTCGACCCAGTCACCAGCGTTGATATAGGTGAACTCTGCCGACGTGTTATAGGTCGGCGTATGGATATGTCCGCAGATCGCTCCGTCACAGTTGCGTTGCCGCGCGTATTCCTGAAGCTGCTCTTCAAAATGGCTGAAGAAACGGACGGCGGTCTTCACCTTATCCTTGACGATCGCGCAGCCACGATACGGGCTGCAGTCCCGGCCAGTGAATCGGTTGACCAGCCAGTTCGCTGAAAGCAGCGGCTCGTAGGCGTAGGTCAGCAGCACCGACAGCCACTGATACTGCGATTCGATGACATCAAACTGGTCGCCATGCAGCAGGAGCAGGCGGCGGCCATCCTGAGTTTCAAACACAAACTCATCGCGGATATTCACGACCACGCCGCTGCGGCTGAGGAACTGCCCGACCTGCGGGCAGCGGAGAAAGGCGTCGTGATTGCCCGGTGTGTAATAAAGTTCGGTACCGGTGGCGGCGAGGTCAAAAATGCGGTCGATAATTTGAGAATAAACGGGTTCCCATCGCCATCTGGAAGTGAGTGCCCAGCCGTCGAAGAAGTCGCCCAGGATATAAAGGTGCTCGGGCCGCACGGTCTGAAGGTATGCGAGGAAATTCTCCGCCTGCGCGAAGCGGCACCCGAGGTGGACGTCGCTGACGATCACAGTCCTGACGTTACGCTCGTACGTGTTCCGGTCGATGAACATTGACCCCTCCCTGGTTGATGAGAAGCGGTTCCGCGAGACGTGTTGGTGTGCTGGCCTGCTCTGGCTGAGATGGGCTTGATCGCTGTCCGCAAACGATTGATGCGGCACGGAACGCCAGCACGAGTCCCTGCACGAGTGCCGGTCCCAGCAGCTTTCGCCCGGTAACAACCTGGCTTCCCTGGGCGAAGTGTTCGATCGTTTCGACGTAGTGCTGCCGGACACGCTCGACGGCGCGATTCCAGCCCCATGCTTCGACTTCGGTCCGCGCGGCCTGGCCGAGATCGTTGCGTGCCGCGTCACTTGTCAACAGTCGTTGGAGTGCGTTGACGGCAGCGGACGTGTCGCGTGGCTGGTAGAGAAGGCCGGTGTTTCCCTGTGAGATGAGGCTGGGGATTCCGCCTGCTCGCGGAGCGACAACAGGGACGCCTGAGGCCATCGCTTCGAGGATGACGTTGCCCATCGTTTCCGTTTCGGAGGCGTAGACGAAGGCGTCGGAGGAAGCGTAGGCCGTCGCCAGTTCCTCGCCTTTCATGTATCCGAAGAAGCGCGTGTTAGTGTCGGCGAAGCGTCGTTCGAGTGCATCGCGATCGGGACCATCGCCGACAATCGCGAGACGTGCTGCGGGAACCTGGCGAATGACGTCGGCGAGAAATTCGACATTCTTTTCCGGCGCCAGTCGCGAGACCGTGAGTAGCAACGGCTGCTCGGGATGGCCGTCGGACAGGCGGTTCCGCATTTCGATGGTCGCGCGATCCGGGCGGAACAGTTCGCAGTTGACGGCGGGGGGCCAGAGTTCGACGCGGTCGAATCCACGAGCCTGCAGGTCGTGCTGCATAATGGCCGAGACGGTCAGGTTCCGGTCCGCTCGATTGTGATAATCACGCATCAACCACCAGAGCACTTTTGAAAGTGGCCGCAGCAGCGCGTACCGCTTGACGAATTCACCATACAAAGTGTGAAACGAGTAGACAGTCGGCAGCTCGATACCAGCCTTGTGCAGGATGTCGGCACACTGAAATCCAAAGGCGAACGGATTGAAGAAGTGCAGCAGGTCCGGCTTGAATTCCTCGATGGCTTCAACAATCCGTTCGTCGGGAATGCCGATCCGGTACTCGGGATAGGCAGGAAACGGAAAGCTGCGGAACTCGACCACGGGAACCGGCGAGTCTCGTTGCCCTTCCACTTCGGGGCAGATCACGAGGATCTCGTCGCCGCGATCGAGCAGGTGCCGGATGAGGTTCATCGTTCTGATGACGACGCCGTCGACCTTCGGCAGAAAGACTTCGGCAATGATGGCAATTCGCATTTCAGTCGGGCTTTCTGGCGAGTGCGATGACGATGCGGTGCACGTCGGAAACCGGAAAGATGAACGTGTTCAACAAAGTTCGCAGCAGGCGTCCGGCGTTCTGCAGGCCGAGTTCTTCGATGAACGGCGTGAGCCAGCCACCTCGCCAGGCGAAGTTCATGAAGTCGTCGAAGTTGCCGAAGTAGAGTTCAGGCTCGAACGTTTCCGCGTGGTAAACGTCGAAGCCGCTGAGACTGAGAATGTCGACGACCTCGGCTTCGTCAGCTGGCGTTTTGAGATCGGCCAGGCTGATTTCCTGCCCGCCAAACAGAAACTTCGCCAGGCCTGAACGGGCTGTTCTCTGCAGCTCGGGAAAACCGTGACTGGTGCCTCCCACGAAAGACCAGTACCCGCCGGGTTTGAGCTTTCGACTGATCTGCGGAGCCAGTTCGTTGAGCGGAACAAAGCCGGTCACGAAGTGAGTGCAGATCAGGTCAAAGTGTGTGTCATCAAAGTGGCGGCTCAGGCGGGCTGCGTCGTCGACTTCCGCGACCAGATCGGGCAGTCTGGCGGCGGCCAGGTCAATCATCTGCCGCGAGATGTCCAGGCCGTATGGCAGGATGGCACGCTCGGCCTTGCGCCGCAGTTGTTCGAGAAACAGGCCGGTTCCAATGCCAACATCCAGCACCGCGGCGGGAGGCAGAATCCGGCTCAGGCAACCGGCTTCGCTGAGATGCGCGACGGCTCGGTTAAGTGCCCGTCCGGTGACGGCGAGTGGGTCACGGTCGTAATGAGGGGCAATGACTTCATCGTACTGACGCTGAATCTCCGCCGTCGCCATCTGCGCTTCCCTGCCTGACGGTGTTGCCTGATTGGAATGGGCACATCGAATTCACTTCTGACTGGAGAACTGTCGTCATTGAATTCGTGGTTTTGGCCAGGGTTTGTTGAAAGCCTGATGAAGCGCGGAATCTTTATCGAAGCGGATTCTGAACGCGGCATTAGCGCGGCGTTAGCAGTGCTTGAGGATAAGTCCAATGTGTGACCGGGCGCCTGCTTTTGAATGCACGGAAGCGATGCGGAATGCGACAGGACTTTGATGCCATCGTGATTGGAAGCGGAGTCGGCGGAGCGGCCTTTGCTCATGTGTGCGCGACAGCCGGTAAGAGTGTGCTGCTGATCGAGCGAGGCGAACGTCGCGATTCAAACACGCGACCCCTCGATGAAAAAGACACGTTGATCGACAAGTCGCCGTACGACGACCGCACGGTCAACGTCAACGAAGTCCCGTCGCGGCTGTATATGGGAGGCGTGTTTGGTGGCAGCAGCGCGGTATTCGGCGGAGCGATGCTGCGACCGGCAGTAGACGACTTTCATCCGGGACGCCATTACGGACGGCTGCTTGACCGCGAACTGTGGGACTGGCCGGTCGGTTACGACGAGCTGAAGCCTTTCTATGACGAAGCAGAGTCGCTGTACCGGCTCGCGGCAGTGGCTGGTGCGGATTACTCGCCGTTGAATGCTCCCGGCAGCAAGGCATCGGACAGCGTGTTGCCGCTCGCGCCGATTAACGAGCGACTCGTGGCGACGGGACGTTCTGACGGTCTGCGTCCGTTTCAATTGCCGCTGGCGATCGACACGTCGCGGTGTCTGAGTTGCGATTCATGCGCGGGCTTTCTCTGCCCGAACGGAGCACGGCGGTCCGCAGGGCAGGTCGTTGACGAAGCAGCTGCCGATCGGTCGCTGCAGGTGCTGACGAACGCGGAAGTCGTTCGGCTGGAAACGACGCCGTCGGGAGAGATTGATGGCGTTGTCGTCTGGGACCGCTGTTCCCGGAGCGAGAAACACTTTCGAGCGGGGGCCTACGCCCTCGCTGCCGGAGCAATTGGTTCGCCAGCGATCCTGCTGAAGTCGGGCGTCGACGGGCCGCACGTCGGGCGGAATTACATGATGCACTACTCACCGATTGCCGTCGGGGTCTTCGCCCGTTCGACCGGCGCGGACGAGACGTTCATCAAACAGGTGGGCTTTGCGGACTTCTACTTCGGGACGGAAGACTGTCGGCACAAGATGGGACTGGTTCAGTCGCTGCCGGCTCCCGGCCCGCTGATGCTGAAGAAGAGCGGCCTGAAACACTGTCCGATGACAATCCTGAAGATGCTGCGTCGGCGACTGCTTCCGCTGGCCGGGATCGTTGAAGACCTGCCCAATCCGCGGAACCGGGTTGTCGTGCGGCGCGACGGAGCGATCGGCCTGAAGCATGAATTCAGTCCGTTTGATGTCGAACGCGGTGCTGCTCTGGGGCGTGCCATGTGCGGAATTCTGCGACGGGCAGGAGCGGTTTCCTGTCAGTCGCGGGCGTTTCCATCGCGTGAACACGTCGCTCATCAGTGCGGAACGTTGAGGTTTGGCCGCGATCCAGCGCACGCAGTTGTTGACTCAGACTGCCGAATGTTCGGTCGGTCGAATCTGTTCGTTGTGGATGGCAGCGTCCTGCCGACATCGACCGGCGTCGGGCCGTCACTGACGATCGCCGCGAATGCGCTACGAGTTGCCCGAGTCGCGCTGACGGCAATGTGACGTGTGGGCTCACTGCCCGATTCAGGGACCTGCGGAATTGAAATTGTCAGGGTGTTTGAAGAATGAGCAGATCAGAAAACGTAACGGCAGCAGGCAGTGCTCGGCTGGAGCAGTTTCGACAAGCGCGGCGCATTCACGGCGGCCTGGTCAACATGTGGGCTGCCGCGTGCGGAGTCCGTCTGTCGCGTCTGCCGATTCCGACGCGGCGTCTGCGGGAACGTGTTTACCGCACGGTTTACGGGCAGAAGTACAAAGCACTCAACGAGTCGGAACTCGATCGCCCGCTGTCAGAGTATCGATCGCTCAACGAGTTGTTCACTCGCGCGGTGCGTTCTGAGTTCCGCCCCATCGCGACCGATGGCAAGCAGCTCGTTTGCCCCTGCGACAGTACGGTTCAGGACGTTGGGCAATTGCAGGAAGACACTCTGCTGACCGTTAAGGGAATCGAGTACTCGCTGGAATCGCTGCTGCCGGGAATCGAGACGCAGCGTCTGCACAACGGGGCGTTCAGCATCTTTTTTCTGTCGCCCGCTGACTGTCATCGCGTGTTCGCGCCGGCTGCCGGAGCGATCCGCGAAATCGTTCATGTGCCGGGACGCCGATTGCTCGTTCACCCGCCGTATCAGCGGGCGGAGTTTCCGGTGTTCGCGCTGAATGAGCGGGTCATTCTCAGACTCTCGACGGAGATCGGCGAGTGTGTGCTGGTCATGGTCGCTGGCTGGGGCGTCGGCAACATCACGCATCCGTTTAAGACGCGATTGCGGCCATCGTCGCGAGGAATCACTCGGGAGCAGTTCGAGACGCCGCGACCGATCGAACGCGGCGAGTGGATCGCGACGTTTGAACTCGGCTCGACGGTGATCCTGTTGACCGATCAGACGCCCGGAATCAGGCCGCTGATCGAACGTGACCAGCAGGTGCTGTACGGCCAGCCGGCGTTTTCGGTTTCAGCTTCCAACGTCTCAGAGAACGAAGAGTGAGCGGAATGTCTGGTTCTGCAGTCACTGTTGAAACGACGGCACTCAATCCGTCGTCCCGCGACGAGCCGCGAATCGTCAGTGATTCGTCGGGCCAGTCGGCCTCGCGCGGGGCGACGGTTGTTGTCGATCCTGACGGCGAAGTCGGTCGGGCGTTCGCGACGGCTGTCGGGGCCGTTGAGCTTGCCGACGACTTCAGCGGACCGATTGAGAGAGCGGTCGTTTTCTTGCCACGATCTCCGTCAGTCCACGCGACGCAACTGATCGATCGCTGTGTCGCGATGGTCGAGCGGAACCCAGGCTGTTGCGTTTGCCTGGTCAGCTCGTTCCGGATTCATCTCGGCGACCAGACGTTGCAGTTGATCGAAGACGAAACGCGGGCAACATTCGAGTCCGTCACTGGTCGGACCGTCGTGCTAAGGGCCGGAAACATTGTCGCGACGGATGGTCAGTTGTCGTCAGGATTCGCAAGGCTCGCGCAGTTCCGATGGCTGATTCCGTCGAGCGTAACGAGCGTGTTTCTGAATCGTGATGAACTGTTTGCGGCGATCGACGCTGCGACGAGCGACAGCGGCGAGATCAGAAGCGAGTCGTCCGGTCGTACGCTGACCGTGCTCGGCAGCAACCGTCCGCTGCGGGACGTACTCGCGGAATTCGGCTCGACGGGAGGCTTCACAACGGTCGTTTCCTCGATTGCCTGGCTGCTGAGCTGCCTGCAGATCGATCGAGTGATCGCTGGTCTGTTTGCCGTTGCCGGGTGGATCGCACCTGCCAGCCTGCGTCGCTGGCGTCTGACGACGCTTGAACCAGCTTCTGTCAGCGAGCTGCTGACGCTTGTGAACCCGCTCAATCAGCAGCACGTCGCACTGGCGGGCTACAACACCGGAGTCGTTCACTTCGGGTGGAAGTATCCGGGGAAGACAGTCGTGCGGACGACCAGTTCGGGGAGACTCGTCCGCGTGCGGGACCAGGTTGTCAATGTCGATGCCGGGGTGTTGCTCAAGCGGCTGATCGGCGAGTTACGGGAACGCGATCGCGAGTTGTTTGTCGTGCCGAACTACTCGTACATCAGCGCCGGCACGACGTTCATGGTTCCGGTGCATGGTTCGGGCAGCGAGGTCTCGACGCTTGGTGACACGATCGAACGGACTCTCATCTATGACCCTCAGACTGACCGGCTGCGATTGATCAGGCGCGGTGACGAGGACTTCGGTCGGCTGATGTACAACTCGGCGAGCGGCGTTCTGGTGCTGCGACTGCAACTGCGGATTCGCGAACGCTCGCGGTATTTCGTGCAGAGGAGCGAACTGCAGTCGCCTTCGGCTGCGGATATCTGGCAGGCGTTCGCTGATCCGGAAGCGTCGAATATCGAGCTGCGGAAATCGAAGGCCACAGATTCGTCGGTCGAAGTCAGCCGGTATTTCACGACGCCGTCCGACGACCAGGCAACGATGGAAGTTCCTCGCGACTCGATTGGCCGGCTGTGGGACCGACTGGAGGAGAACCCGGTTTCTTCGTGGCTGTTCCACGCCTTCGTGCGTAAGTGCGGGTTTCATGTCGAGCTGTTTCTGAACGAAACCGAATTCGAGGTCTTCTGGCGGGCTCACGCGACGCTGCCGCTCTCGAAGATTCAACTTCGACTGGTCAAAGCGGACGGACTGTCGAATTCACCGTTTGGAGACTGCGACCGCATCTCCGCTGATACTTTCATGAAGCGCAAGAACAGCGCCGCCTTCCTCAAGTTCATGCAGGAAAACCTACCCGATGCCAGGTTCAACCCAGGCAAACACAGCATGTGATGAGCCCCTCGGTGCTGCGCCGTGCGATGATCTGTCGCGATCGATCGTGCCGATCAGCGTCACCTTTGACCGGATGATTCGCGAGCGGATCCCGAACTTCTTCCGGCTGTATCACAATCCGTATGTCGCTCAGGCGTGTTACTCGCTGACTCGACTGGTTGCGGATGGCTGGCCAGGTCAGATCGATCCAGACAACTGGCAGGTCTTCCTGGCGAACAGTGGCGAGGAAGCTCTCAGCGGTGCGATCAAACTGTCGCGTTACGCTGCCAATGCCGAGGGCTTTTCCGGTACCGGCATCCTGCTCGATGAGGATCGTCGGTTTGAGTACTTCGCGTCCGACGAACGTGGTGGTGACGAACGGCTGTCGTTTCTTCCCGGCGTCGAAGTCGTTCGAGATCGAATCGCGCTCGCCAGCCGACTGGCCGATGCAGAGTCGTTACCGGGTTTCGTCGTTGTCCCTCACGATCTGTTGCGGTCGGAGACTGTCGACGAATCGCCGCTGGCTGCCGTCCTCAAATCACGCAGTGACGAGTCACCGTTTCCGATTCTCATTTCCTGGTGGTCGGTTGGTCGTGTTTCTGAGGGGAGCTGGATTCGCAGGAATTCAGAGTCACCGGACCAGACTGAATTCTTGCGAATCCAGCTACCGGCAAACCACGCTGCCGGGGCTGCGCCGGACATTGTGGTTTGCGACGAATCGTTCGTTGACGGCGAGGTACCGTTCGGGGCGTTTGTTGCCTCGAAGCGAGTGTTTCAGCACTGGAACCGCAAGGGCATGGCGACGTTTCACTCGACGACGTACCAGCCGAATTCGGTGTCGACGCTGCATCTGATGAACTGCCTGCGAGCGTCTGCGCCGGAGTTCGTCGCGCGGCATCAGTCCGCGTTGCAGCAGATTGAGGATGATCCTGAGTTCTGCCGCGAACAGTTGGCGAATCTCTTCAGCCGCTCGCTGGCGAAGCTGACCTCGCTGGTCGGTTTCGACCAGTTGCCACTTCGCACGGACGGGAACTTCGTCGAAATTGGATCGAAGCGACTGTTCGACCTCGTGGCCGGAGTGGCGTGCAGCGTGCGCGGGCACAACCCGTCGGAGTTCGTTGAGGAACTGCAGCAGTGTGGTGGTCTCGACGAGTGTCGCAGCGAACTGGCGGGACGACTTGCGGACCTGACGGGACTGCCGAATTTCGTGCCGGCGGTCAGTGGAGGTTCGGCGGTTGAGCAGGCTCTTAAACTGGGGCTGCTGAGTCAGTCGCCGCGCGATTACGTGCTCGCTTTACGTGGTGGCTTTGGCGGCAAGACGCTGTTCGCGCTGACCGGAACCTGGAAGGCGTCGCTGAAAGCCGGACTATCGCCGCTGTATCCGAACGTTGTTTATGTCGACCCGTTTGCCAACGACGCGACCGAGGCACTTGAAGCCGCGTTTCGTGACTATCCGATCGGTGTTGTGCAGCTTGAACTGGTGCAGGGCGTCGGTGGTGTGCGGGCGATTCCGGACACCGTGCCGAAACGAGTCGTCGAGTTGCGGCAGGAGCACGACTGCCTGCTGTTCGTCGACGAAGTGCAGACTGGAATGTTTCGCACCGGGCCGTTTGTTCGATCGAGGCAGCCTGGGATTCAGCCGGACCTGATGAGCATCGGCAAGGCGACATCGGACATGATGTTTCCATTCGGCCTGACGCTGTTCTCTGACGAGGTCCAGCGGCGGCTCGACGAGCGAGCCTGTCGGTTGCCGGAACTGCTCAACGAGCGTTACGGGTACGAAACCGGAATCAAAACAGTGCTCAACACGCTGCGGCGTGCGGAAACTGACGATCTGGCCGAGCAGGTTCGACAGCGCGGCGAGTTGTTTGCCCGCCTGCTTGCCGAGCACTTGAGCGGTTGCCCGCTGGTGCGCGATGTCCGCTGCTTTGGTCTGCTGATCGGGATCGAACTTGATGCTCAGCGGCTGCCGCATCGCTGGCTGAAGAAGCTCGTCTACCAGCTTTATCTGCTGGCGATGATCGAGCACCCGACGTTCCCGCTGCTGGTCGGATTCTGCCAGTACGAGCCGAACGTGCTCAAGCTGACGCCGCCACTGTCAATCAGCGATGACGAAGTTCGCGGCGTTTGTGAGACGCTCGCGAGTGTTCTGAAACTTCCGTTGAGCCGGGTCGCGATGGCCGGCTTGATTCGCGTGATGCTGAAGCGGCGACCGAACTTGAAACTGTGATTTCAGGAGACGCCAGTCATGAATGTGTTCCGAGTTGATTTTGACGAGCTTTATCGACGGCATCTGCGACGGCATTCGCAGTTCGGCCTCAACGTGCTGCATTTCATCGCTGTCCTGGGAGTCTACTTTGCCTTGTACGGAATCGCGTTTGCGCTGCCGGGAGCGAACTGGATCGTCGGCGGGCTGCTCGGCGCGTACTGCCTGGTGCTGGCCGCGAACGTTCCGATTCGAGTCTTCCTGGTGAACTCCGCGGTCGTTGGCGGACTGCTGGCCGGGTTTCTGCAGGTGCGGGAACTGTGGACGATTCCCGTCTGGGCTTTCGTCGTGATCATGCTGGCGTCGCACCGCTTCCAGCTTTTCCAGCACAAGGTCTACAACCGGGAACTCGACATGACCGAGTTCAACTCGAAGTACAGAAAGGGGCCGACGCTGTTTGTGCTGCTGGCGATCTACGAGTTGCCGATTCTGCTGAACTACCTGGTGTTCGACGGCGCAAGGCCGTTGGTCGAAAGTGACGAGCTGAACGTCGGCCAGCAGCAGTAGCCGCGAGCGGAGTTCTCGATATCAGTTCTGACCGCTCAACGAAGTGTCGCTGGCGTGGGAGGCTGACGGCGGTGCGAGGTGGTCGGGCAACCGATTCGGCATCGGCAGTTCAGGCCGTCGCCGCGAGCGGTTCAGCAGATCGGCGGCACTGGTTTCGTCGCATGCGGCATCAGACAGAAAGCCGAAGTGTCGGGCGATCTCGCCACTTTCGGCGAGTTGATCGAACTCGCGATCGGTCGTCAGAACGCACTGCGGAGCGGGCTCGGTCGGGCAGCCTTTTCCGGACTCTGCCGGCATTGAACGGATCTCGGCGAGATAGTCCTCGGCGAACCACAGCACGGGGAACCCGCTGCGGACCAGTTTGCGAATGACGAACGCGGACCTCTTGCGCTTTCGAACGACAGACGATCGGCAGACCAGAACTCGCAGCCCGTCCGGGACAACGGCCTCAAACAGAGCGCGGTCCGGTCGACTGTTGCCGAGGGCGGCGGCGAACGGAGTCGGCTCGATCGCCGTATAGTCCAGAAGACTCTCACGCTTGCCATCGAGCGTCACGTTGAGGTGCGTGACGGCTCCGGTGAAGCGGCGGGTCTGGGGATTCACGGTGTAAAGGCTGCCGTGAACGTGAATCCGTGAAATGTCGACGCCGCGCTGCGCGAGCAGTCGGACGCACTCTTCCGTCTGAATCTGCTCCGAGCCGGTAATCAGGATGACTCGCGATGTTCGCGTGAGGCGGCGGAGCAGTTCGATGGCCTCGGGATACCACAGGCCAGCCATGTGCGGCAGAGACTGCTGGTACAGCTCACGAAGCTGTGACGTTTCCGTCCCTGACAGCAATGTCGCGGCCAGCGTGTGCAGCTCGGAAAACAGATACTTGTACCGTCGACGGTGCTCGCGATTGATCGTGCGCAGCGTCCACAAGCGGCCCAGGCCCAGCAGAAACCACAGGACTTTGCCGGCCCGCAGCGGTTCCCGCCGCAGTACCTT
>Ga0070727_10003344_pt1 | contig 14671 bp, 16 predicted proteins | sample tdAd472_FD_66722 | JGI IMG/M metagenome (GOLD analysis project Ga0070727, IMG submission 66722) | Marine sediment microbial communities from the Atlantic coast under amendment with organic carbon and nitrate - tdAd47.2 | ecosystem: Environmental > Aquatic > Marine > Coastal > Sediment | place...
ATTTGCTCGGCAGACTCTCCCGTTTCCCCAGCAGCCTGGTTAACCCCAGTGATGGTTGAGGATACTTCTGTGGTACCGGCAGCAGCTTGCTCTACATTGCGGGCAATCTCTTGCGTCGCAGCACCTTGCTCCTCGACAGCAGAGGCGATCGTCGCTGCGATCTCATTCATCTGATTGATGGTTGAGCCAATGGATCCAATAGATTCAGCAGACGTTTTGGTGGCGTCTTGGATGTCTTGAACCTGACCAGAGATTTCTTCTGTTGCTTTGGCTGTTGCACTCGCCAAGTTTTTGACTTCACTCGCTACGACAGCAAAGCCTTTTCCAGCATCGCCTGCTCGAGCAGCCTCAATCGTCGCATTCAGGGCAAGAAGATTTGTTTGCTCCGCAATATCCGTGATTAAAGCAACCACCTCGCCAATTTCCTGAGCAGCCTTCGTTAGGCTTTTAACCTTTTCATTCGCGCCATCAACTTCCTTGACTGCAGCACTCGCAATCTGGGTTGACTGAGCCATTTGGCGTGAGATTTCTGAGATTGAGCTGGCCAGTTCTTCTGAAGCCGATGCGACGGTTTGCACATTGGTTGAGGCTTCTTCTGATGCCGCCGCCACAGTGGTTGCCTGGGCCGATGTTTCTTCAGCGGTTGCCGAGAGAGCAGATGCTGAAGACTGCATTTCGGTTGAGGCCGAGGACACTGAGTTGACGACACCACCGACGCTACTTTCAAAGTCGTTGGCCATATCGAGCATCAACTGTCGTTTCTCTTGTTCAGCCTTGCGTTTGTTCTCTTCGGCTTCGGCTTCCATCTCTTTGTTGCGAATGGCATTATCTTTAAACACCTGAACGGCCTTTGCCATTTCGCCAATTTCATCTTCTTTGTCTAGGGCCGGAACTTTAGTTTCTAGATTGCCAAGGGCTAGGCTGCCCATGGCTGTTGTCATGCCATTCACGGGGCCCACAATAGAGCGGATGATCGTGAAGCTTACGAGTCCAGCCACAATGAGGCCGACTGCCAGCAGTGTCCACTCGGTGGTCAGCAGGGTTGAGACCGCACTGTCATTGGCTGAGACATCGTTGTTAAGCAGCGCTTGCTGATTGCGTTGCATGCCGCCTTCTCGATTGCCTTCAGCATTCTTTTTTCCGAGCAGCATGGTTAAAAGTTTGCCAGCCCGTGGGGCTGCTTCTGTGACCAGAGTATAGTTAGCCATGTTCCATTTTTTGGAGCCACGGATCGCAAACATTTTTGGTGGTAGGGGGGAAAACTCTTCGCGTTTGGCTGCAAAGGCGTCAAAGGCAGTGCGTTGTTCGGCAGAGAGGTTATCGACCTGTTCAGACAAATCGCCAAATCGTTTGGTGTTTTTTGCCCACAGTTTTTCAAAATTGTCGGCAAATTTTTGCTGGCCCGTCAGAAGATAGGCACGAATATTTGCCAGCCCTAATCCCAATGAACCGCGTGTATCGGCCATCATGCCCAATATCTGTACGCGATCACCCCCTGTGCCGCCTTGGCCCTGAAGTTCAAGGTCGATCATGGCAGAAATATTTTTCACCATTACGCCTGCGCGGGGCGCTGCTTCGGTGACGAGCATCAATGTTGCAGGCTGTTCTTGAGGTGTCTTTGCGATATCCTCAACCTGTTTTTGAGCAACACGAAATTCTTCAAGAATGCCTTTGAACACATTCAGGTTTTCAACATTCTTAGGGTTCGTCCAGGATTTAGACAGCTCATCCATCTGGGCAATGGTCTTATCTATATCTGCCCAAACTTCGCCGCGCTGGTTCTTGAAACCTGCAGCGCCCGTCAGCATGTAGCCGCGCAAAGCAGCCAGAGAGCCATAAATATTCTTGACCATATTCGAGCTTGCGGCCGCAGTCGGCATGCGCAAATCGACGATACGTTTCGATGTTTTGTCGATCGATGAAACGTTAGAAATGGTCATGCCAACAGCTACGGCCAAAATGGCAGCCATTAACCCGAATCCCAGTAAGAGCCGTCCTTTGATCGTTAGATTCATTTTTTTTATCCTGGTTTACCCTAAGAAGCTTTCGGACTTTCCCTAAGAAAGGGCGGCGCAAATTATTTAATGTTATCAAGTGCATAGCGCCTATTTGAAGTTAGTGTTGCTTGGCTGGTTCTGCAATAAAAAAAGGCCCGACAATTGGTCGGGCCTTTTCAAAATATACGAATGGATATTTATGCTTTGGCGAAGTTCTCCGCAGCAAAATCCCAATTTGCGAGACTATCGAGGAATGTCTGAAGATAGTCAGGGCGACGGTTCTGGAAGTCCAGGTAATAGGCGTGCTCCCAAACATCTGCAGTCAAAATTGGTGTCTGGCCGTGAACCAGCGGACAATCTGCATTGAGGGTCTTAACGATTTTCAACTCGCCACCTTCAGCGACCAGCCAAACCCAACCGGAGCCAAACTGACCGATGCCGTTTGCTTTGAACTCTTCTTTGAATTTGTCGAAGCTGCCCCAGGTTGCGTCGATCTTGGCGGCAAGGTCGCCACTAGGAGCGCCACCACCGTTTGGTTTCATGGAATGCCAATAAAAAGTATGGTTCCAAACCTGAGCGGCATTGTTGAAGATGCCAGCTTTGTCAGCTTTTCCAGCGGAATCCTTCATGACAGCTTCCAGGTCGGCCTGAGAGCTGCCTGCTGCATCACCCAGCATATTGTTAAGGTTAGTCACATAAGCGTTGTGGTGCTTGCCGTGGTGGAAGTCGAGCGTATTGGCCGTGATATGCGGCTCAAGTGCGTCCTGTGCGTAGGGCAGGGAGGGAAGTTCAAATGCCATTGGTCGCCTCTTTTAAAGCAGTATTGAAAGAAGGGAAAAATTGAATGTTTCCAAAAGATAGGGAAGGTGGTTGAGAATTAAAAGAGGTGGGCGAAAATATTTTTTGAGCTATATCAAAATTCTGGATCGTGCCGCAGCTTCGGCTACCTTGCCAGACAGGACCGCACTTTCAATGGTGGCGGGGAGGCCTGTGTCCGTCCAATCGCCTGCCAAAAAGAGATTGGGATGCTGAGATTGGGGCCCGGGGCGCTTTGCGGCATTGTTTGGTGACTGATGGAAAGTTGCCCGTTTTTCGCGAATGACGCGATGGGGGGGGAGAGGGCCTGCTCCTTCCAGATAGGGCGAAACCTCGGCCCAGACAGTTTCAGCCACATTAGCTTCATTGACCGTATCGGCAGCACTGATTGTCACCGAAGCAATCGAGCCATTGACGAATAACCATTGGCTTACTGTGCCGACGAGACCAATAAACGGCGCGCCGCCCGTTATTTTGCCTTCATTCTCAAGTTTGAAGTGAACGTTGAGAATGGTGTTAGAGGTTTCAGGCGCTTGAAGGCCAGGAATTAACTCAGCTGTTCTTTCCGGGGGGAGGGCAAGGATAACGCTGTCTTGCTCACCTACTGCAATCGCCTCATCATCAAACTCTAGTCGCGAAATGCCATCATTATTCTTTTGCAGACTTTTGAGCCGCATACCGAAGTGAAGGTGCTCCATCTGCCTAACCGCTGGGTCGATCAAAGAAGGCCCCAGCCCCTTCTTTGCCAAATAGGGGCGACAGGCTTTTTCACCCTTGGTTAGCGTTCGGCCTAATGCCGCCCAAAGGAGTTTGGTAGAGGCTTCATTTGCAGGAGTGTTGAGGATGCCAAGCGTCATGGGTTCCCAGAGGCGCTTGAACAGCAGGCTATCTGAATTAACCGTATTGGAAACTGATTCTTTTGAGTCGGCTAAGGCAAGATTCTTCATGTCTTGCATGAGCTCTTTAAGGCCTGTTTCAGGCACCCGCCTACTCTTGAAAAACAAAGAAAACGGGATCGGCCCCTTATCTGGTTTTAGGGTCCAAGTCAGGTCTGTTTCGGGCTCGACAAAGGCAATAGCAGCGGGCTCAACAACATGAAAAGTATCAAGCGATCCGATGGCATGAACATATTCTAGTGTTGCCTCATAGGCCCCAAGAATGAGGTGATTTCCATTGTCGATTTGGCAGCCGAGTTGGTTGTCGAAATAAGACCGGCAGCGACCACCTGCGTGAGGAGCAGATTCATAAACAACAACTTTGGTCCAATGGGGTTTGGCGTGAATGGCTGCAGATAAACCAGCAAGCCCTGCACCAATAATATGGAGGGTGCTCACGGTTGCGCTGTGATCATATGGCGCAAGGCAATCCATGCCTTGGCAGACCGAGAAAGGCTGACTTTAGGGGTCAGGGATTGCCATCCGCGCCGCTTTAACTGACGCAAAATCTCATGATAAACAGCCATCATCACAATCGCCGGGCGCAATTTGGTGGGAGTGGCTTCCTTCAAGGCTGCTTCGGCTTCTTTAAAAGAAGCTTCGGCTTGATCGGCTAGTTCTTTGCAGACGCCTTTTATTTCAGGCTGTTCAAGCACCTCGGCCGGGACAGTTGCTTCAATGCCGTGGCGTTGCAAAACGTCACGCGGGAGGTAAAGGCGGCCAATGGCGGCATCTTCTGCCAAGTCGCGCAAGATATTGGTCAGTTGAAGGGCGTTTGATAGGGCCAGCGAGAAGCGTTTGGCGACCTCTTCGTCACGCCCAAAAATGGCGAGAGACAGGAGGCCAATAGTACCCGCAACCCTGCGGCAATATAGGGCTAACTCTTCAGTGCTGGGCGCGATGACAGGGCCATTTACATCGGTTTCCATGCCAGCAATAAGCTCAAGAAACTCTGTTTTGTCGAGTTTGTAAGCTTGAATACCGGGTAGAAGGGCTCGGGTGATGGGGCGGTTAGGCGAGCCCTGATAAAGTGCTTCTATTTCCTCTTTCCAGGCATTTAGCTGATGGGTCTTGTCATCAAGTTCGCCGGGTTCGTCGGCGATATCGTCAAGCTCGCGGGCTAAAGCATAGAGGGCAAATATGGCTTCGCGGCGATCCTTCGGCATCATCCGCATAGCCCAATAAAACGAGCTACCAGAGTCATGCACGATGGCCTGGATTTGCTCTTTGTCTGCTTTTGTGGGCCGAAGCGCTGTATTCATCGCCGAAACCATCCTTTCACCATGCCCTGCATAGCGCATGAGAGCTTATGGGAAAAGGTTAGTTCTACGCGGCGGGCCAGTGGGTCGTCGTTCCTCAGTTTTAGGGCTAGTGATTTTGCGGCCTGTACCGTTGCTTCTGCTTGAATACGAAGCCCGAAATTCTTGATCAAGCGGGGCAGGGGCATCGCTGTTTTAATCAGCATATCCGTATGATCAAGGGCGCGGTCTAGTAGGGCCCGAAAAGCTGGTGTCGAGACGTCGCCATTAAGAACATCAAGGGACAGCCCGGCATCATCAAGCCAGGATATGGGGATATAGACACGCTTTAGGGCCTTGTAGTCAGCACCACAGTCTTGAAGGTGATTGGTAATTTGCAATGCTGCGCAAAGAGCATCGGAGGCTTCTTGGCTGTCATCGGTCAACTCGCCATGCAAATCAAGCAAGAAACGTCCCACCGGCGCAGCAGAACGAATGCAATAGCCCATCAAGACGTCCCAGGTGTCATATCGTTTGTCTTCAGCATCCCAGGTGAAAGCGGTCAGTAGGTCGTTGAGATAAGGAGTTGCGAGGTCGTCCTTCTGTAAGCTTTTCCGCATGGTTTCCAGCCGCTCAAGCTTCTCGCTCGCACTCAAGTTGGGGGAGTCGGCAATGTCGTCTGCTTGGCGGGCAAAGCGGTAGAAGGCTAGAACATGAGGTCGAACGCGCGCACCCAACATGAGGGAGGCGACCGGGAAGTTCTCGGTCTTTTCTGTTTTTTGAGGCGCTGCAGACGATGTCATGCTGTGCTATATGCCATGCCAAGCTATCACTCCGTAAGAGGAAAAAGGGTCGCAATGTCCTTTCCCCCCTGGGCCGACGAGGTCCGCCGACACGACAAGGACCGCTTTACCTGCGCAATGTTTGCTCCCGAACCTGCGCGAACAAAGCTGCTGGCCCTTTATGCGTTCAATCTAGAGCTCTCTAAAGCCCGTGAGGTGGTAAGTGAACCTCTGCTTGGCCGGATGCGCTTGCAGTGGTGGCGAGACACATTAGATGGCGCCAAGGATGGAAAAACACCTGAGGGTGATGTGGCGAAGGCTTTTGTTGACGTCATGAACAAAGAGGGGCTGGATCGCGCCGCTATCGAAAAGCTGATTGATGCACGCGAGTTCGACATGCTTGGCGTACCACCAGAAGATATGGCCGCACTGACCGCCTATGCCGAGGGGACATCGGCAGAACTGTCCTCCCTGGGCTTAAAGATACTCGGGGCAGAAGGTGAGGTGAGCGAACAGGCTGCACGTCATGTTGGGATTGCTTGGGCTCTGGTCGGTTTGGCGCGGGCGGTACCCTTTCACGCAAAGCAAGGGCGGGTCTATTTACCGCGCAACCTCCTAACCGTCGCAGGCATAGCGCCAGAGCAAATTAGGAAAGGGGAAGCCCTGAATGGTATTGTCGCCCAAATCTGCGCCGAGGCAGAAATACATTTAGACAGAGCGCGAAGCGCTCAAGGCAAGGCCGATCCATCCGCCTTGCCTGTTTTGTTACCTGCCACTTTGGTTGAGGTCTATCTCAAGGCATTGAAAAAGGCAGGTTTTGACCCGTTTCACTCGGATGTACTTTCGGTGCATACCAAAGGGCGGTTCCGGCTTATGATCAACGCTTGGCGTAAACGGTTTTAGGGCCGCAAACTGATGTTTTTCTTTCGAATTGTTGCAGCTGTTTTTCTCGTGCTCACTTCAACAGCACAAGCAAGCCCGCTTAAGGTTTTAAAGGTCACAGAAGGCGTTTTTGCAATTGTTGGTGAGACTACGCAGCGCTCAAAAACCAACTTTGGAAACAACGCGACATTCGGTGCAATCATAACGAAAGAGGGCGTTGTCCTGGTTGATCCGGGCGGATCGGCTAAGGGGGCTGCAATGATTGAAACCGCTTTGCGTTCAGTCACCCAAAAGCCAGTTGTTGCCGTGATCAATACGGGGGGGCAGGACCACCGCTGGCTTGGCAATGGCTACTTCAAGGCCAAAGGGGCTCGAATTATTGCATCAGCTGAAGCGGTGGTTGATCAGCAGGAACGAGCCAACGATCAATTGACAGGGCTCGATTTTCTTATTGGAAAAGAAGGGCTTGCAGGAACCGAGCCGGTTTATGCTGAAGAAACCTTTGAAGAGGGGCTGGACTTAAGTATTGGGGGCGTCGAGATTCAAATCCGCCACCCGGGGACCGCACACACGCCAGGAGATTCTTTTGTTTGGCTGCCAGAAAGCGGTGTCGTCTTTAGCGGCGATATTGTCTATTTGGAGCGGATGATTGGAATTTTTTCTTTCTCCGACAGCGCATCTTGGGTCAAAGCTTTTAAGGCCGTGGCAGCGCTTAAGCCCAAGGTTGTGGTACCCGGTCATGGTGCGCCAGCCTCATTGGCTGCAGCGCGGGCTCAGACATTGGACTATCTAACCGATCTCCGTGCCAAGGTTCGTGCCGTCATTGAGCAGGGCGGGGCGATTGAGGACGGTATCGCGGTTGATCAATCAGCCTTCAGCTTTCTTGCCAACTTCTCAACCCTGTCTCGGCGCAATGCCCAGCAGGTGTTTATGGAGTTGGAGTTCGAGTAGGTGATCAATATTCCAAATCTCTAATATATAAGCTATACTAAGCTATCTTTTTACCAAGAAAGAGTAATTGAGCGATGTTTGGAAGAGCGGTTTTAACCTTATCTCTTTGTCTTATTCCTTTTGCTTCCCAAGCTGCAGACGAGGGTCGAGCAAAGGAGATTATCGAAGAGAAATGTAGTCTCTGCCATGGCTTTGAAGGCGAGGCGTCAAACGCTATTTATCCCCGGCTTGCGGGGCAAAATGCCAACTATATCGCCAAGCAGTTGGGCGACTTTATGTCTGGTAAGCGTGAAGGAACCATGACCGAAATGGTCGTTGGTTTGAAGCCTGAAGAGATGAGAGCTCTGGGCAATTACTTCTCTGGAAAACCCGCTCTTTCTCATAAGGTTCGTGATCCTGAGTTTGCGGCTGTAGGTCAATACCTCTATCGCAATGGCAATCGCTATTCCGGTGTGGCTGCTTGCAAAAGCTGTCATGGGGAGAAAGGTGAGGGATCCGAGAAATTACCGAGGCTTGCTGGACAGCACAAACGCTATCTCAAGGGTCAGTTAGAAGACTTTAATGAGCGCAAACGGACGAACGATAACGCGGTCATGCACACGGTCGCCTCAAAGCTCAATAAGTTCGAAATTGAAGCTCTATCCCTCTATATCAGCGGAATGTAGGCCCCAACGACATATAAAGGCAAAAGAGCTTCAGCATTGAAGCTGGTACGCCAAGCAAAGAGAGACATTGAAGCGGGAATCGCACGACACAAAGAGCGGCGGCAGGACATGAAGGAAAAGAAGAAAAAGGATAAAAACAAGAAAGGCTAAAGCTTCAAAAAAAAGTGCTTCACAAGCCAGAAATTTCGAGTAGGCTGTTTTCATTATTCAAAAGAAATAGCATCTAATGGAAAGGGAATATCATGGCGAACAAGAAAGCAAAGAAAGTTATCAAGAAAGCCAAAAAGACCATTAAGAAAGCCAAAAAGACCATCAAAAAAGCCAAGAAGAAATAGTCTTTATCTGGCAAATGAACACACAAAAGGCCGTCCAATTGGGCGGCCTTTTCGCGTTTGTGTGCCGATAAAAAGAAAAGGCCGCGTGTGCGGCCTTGGTCTACTAGTAGATAATGGGCAGGAAATTAATGGAGGAGTTCGCCTTCCATCGGCCCTGATGCGAGAAGCTCATCGACGACGAGAACAATGCGTTTCCACATGCGATATCCGTCCATGTTGCCTTGGTCACGTAGTTGCTCGGCACGCATATCTGCGACGACTGCGGCATCTTGACCGTGTTGTTCGGCCAACTTGCTTGCATTGTGATAAATATCAGCGTCTGTTACTTGAATCCCCATAAGCGGGAGTATGCGACCCGGAACGTAAACGCCGGGTTAAATTATCTGCGAATCGGCAGATAATTTGACTAACCAATTATCAAGGTCAGCGAGAGCACGAGAGGCCTGAGCCTCCTTTTTAGCCTTGCCTTTTATGCGTTTGCCGCGTGCATCGCGCCCATCAAAGTTAGGAAAAAGCCCGAAATTAATATTCATCGGCTGATATGTATCGGCCTCAGCGCCACCGGTTACATGATTGAGCAAAGCGCCAAGCGCTGTTGTCGCTGGAGGGCGATTAGGCTCTTGGTCTGCCCGTTCTTCAGCAGCAAATCTCCCGGCCAACAAGCCAATGGCTGTGCTTTCAACATAACCCTCGCAACCGGTGACCTGCCCGGCAAAGCGAAGTGACGGGCGTATCTTTAGAGCCAGAGTGTCATTGAGCAGTCGTGGCGAGTTTAAGAAGGTATTGCGATGGATGCCGCCAAGCCGTGCAAACTCAGCATTCTCAAGGCCGGGGATGGTCTTGAAAATGCGGACTTGCTCGCCGTGTTTGAGCTTGGTTTGAAAACCCACAATGTTCCAAAGGGTGCCAAGCTTATTGTCTTGTCGGAGCTGAACGACCGCATAGGGGCGTTTTTCGGGGTTATGTGGGCTGGTCAAGCCAACGGGTTTTAAGGGGCCAAAAGAAAGCGTCTGCGGGCCGCGCTCTGCCATGACTTCAATGGGCAGGCAGCCCTCGAAATAGGGGGTATCTTTTTCCCATTCTTTGAACTCAACCTTTTCGCCTTCCAACAGCTCTCGGATGAAGGTGAAATACTGGTCTTCACTCATGGCGCAGTTGATGTAGTCGGAACTGTCGCCTTTGTCATAGCGAGACTGGAACCAGGCGCTCTCCATATTGATGCTATCTCTATGGACGATCGGCGCAATGGCATCAAAAAACGATAGAGATTCTTCGCCGGTTTCTTCGGCAATGGCCTTGGCTAGTGGCTCCGACGTTAAAGGCCCAGTAGCAATAATAGTGCTGCCCCAATCTTCTGGCGGCATGGTGGCGATTTCTTCGCGGATAATCGATACGTTGGGGTGATTTTCCAATGCCCCTTGGACAGCCTTGGCAAACCCCTCACGATCAACCGCCAGCGCACCGCCTGCGGGAACGGAGTTCTCATCGGCAGACTTTAAAATGAGGGAGCCACAGCGTCGCAATTCTTCGTGCAAAACCCCAACAGCATTGGCTGTCGCATCATCTGAACGGAGCGAGTTGGAACAGACTAACTCGGCGAGAGTATCGGTTTCGTGGGCCTCGGTTTTACGCACCGGGCGCATTTCGTGGAGAACAACAGGAATACCGCGCTCTGCAATTTGCCAAGCTGCTTCGCTGCCTGCCAAACCACCGCCAATAATGTGAATGGGTTTTGTCATGGCGCAGAGATAGACGGACTGGTGCTGCGTTTCAATCTTTATTCAGCCATCGCTCTGTTGACAGAGGGAGAGATGAAGATTACCTCTGCCTCAATTACAAACACCTTATATAAGGCTGCTTCCTCCATGGACGCGATTACCGACAACAGCTACGTCACGCCTCTTCTGGTCACTTTGGCCGTCGTGCTTGCCATTAAGTTCCTTCCGCGGTTCTTTTCTAGCGCGACCTACGTCATCCCCGAGCAAGTTGCGAAAAAAATGGATGATGGTGAAGATATCGTCGTGATTGATGTTCGCACGGAAAGTGAGTTCATTGGCTCTCTTGGTCATATCAAAGGGGCGATTAATCTACCGCTCGGCGATTTGAATAGTCGTCTTGAAAATTTGAGCGACCAGCTCGAACCCTACAAGAACGAACCGGTCTATGCTGTTTGCAGAACCGCCAATCGTTCAGCAATTGCCGCAGGAACGCTTAAAAAGGCCGGGTTTGAGGATGTGCGGGTTATGAGCGGTGGTATGATCCGCTGGGCTCGAGAGAACCGCCCGACCGAAGGTGCTTCTTGATTGTGATGACGATCATAGCTTTGGCAGGGTAAGCTGATAAGAGTTGAAACCAACAAGGTTCAATTGGATTAGGGGATGCTTTCGATGAAAAAGATTATGACTTTAGCTGTTTCCGCACTTTTGTTTGCTGGAACCGCCCAGGCAAATGATTTCCACCGTTGCGAAACAGGGGCTTCCCCGCAGGCTGAGTATGTTCTTCATTTTGATACGGGTAAATCTGACATTAAGCCTGAAGGAAAAATTGAGCTTAAAAAAGCTGCTGATCGTGCAAAGTATATGCTTGATGTCTGCGTTGTTGGACAGGCAGACAATCAAGGAAATCAAGAATATAATAAGAAGCTGGCGCTCAAGCGCGCCAAAGTGGTTGCGGCTGAGTTGGCGAAGTTAGGTGTGCCTAAATCAACGCTGGTGACCCTGGTTCAGGGTGAGGCCTTTGGTGACAAGTTGACCAAAATGATCGGTAAACAAAAACAGAGCAGACGGGTTTCCATTCGCTTAATGCGGTAACCTGCCCTAATAGCGTCATTATTTTCCGGCATAACCCTCCTCGCACATAAGAGGGGCGATATCTCAATTTCCAAAGGAGGGTGTTATGAGAATCGCCAAAAGAGCTGTTTTATTAGTGGGAACGATTGGACTAATGGCTGCGGGGGCAGCCTGGGCGGGAAATTCACAAGCTTATCGTTGTGAAACCGCAGAAAATCCTGAAGAAACCCACATCATTTTGTTTGGAACCGGAAGCACCAGAATTACCGAGCGGGAGCGGGCCGATCTCATTTGGCTGGCTGGCCGTGCCAAAGGTATGGTGGATGTTTGTGTCGTTGGTCAAGCCGACAAGCAGGGTAACGAAAAAGACAACGAGAAGCTGGCCGAGCGCCGAGCCTCAACCGTTGCAGGCCTGCTCCAAGCCTATGGCGTGCCGGGAGAGCATCTTGTTGTCCAGGCACGCGGAGAAGCGTTTGGCGACCAGTGGCTGGAAGATTTCCAAAAACAACCCAACGACCGCCGGGTAGAAGTTCGGCTGATACGGTGAAGGTTTAGCCTGCTGCGCTTTCGTTTTCCGGTGCAGCGGGCAGCTCATCATAGAGTTTGATCGCCCGCATGGCGTTTCCGGTGAAATAGAGCATACCCAGTGTGAAAATCGGGGTGAGGGTAGTGAAGTTGACTGCCAAGTGGAGAAATGGCGCCAAAATCAGCAAGTAGCTTGCCATCAGGTTCCGCTTATAGAGGAAGAAAGCACCCAGACCAAAGATCGCTGCAATCGCCAGATTCTCTGGGGTCAAGGCATCATAGCCTTTGTTCTTCACAGTGGTACCTTCGATCAAAATGATCACGCCAGTCGCAAAGCAATTGGCCCAAAGGCCTTCCATGATGGTCTGGTCACCGTCTTGGCGGTTCTTGAGCTTAGCCTTAAGCATAAGGAGGGGGTGCTTCTCTATTACGGTTGAAAAAAAGAGCCGCATCCTACTCGCCAGGATGCGGCTCTTGACGTGACTTAAGTCAACTGGCTGCGCTTTATTCGCGCGAGAAGACAGCTTTTAGAGCCGGAATCAGCTCACCTTCTTCCAGGTACTTCAAGCCCCAGACCCCACCAAAAATGATGGAAAGCAGGGCTATCAGCGAACCCAAAGCCAATGTCGACATGCCGGTAATGCCTTGGCCAACCGTGCAGCCAAGCGCCAGAACGCCGCCAATGCCCATGATTGCGGCCCCAAACATATGGCGCATCATGTCGCTGGTATCGCTGAAGGCTTCCCAGCTGAAACTTTTGGTCATCATCGAAACGATAAACGATCCGACAATGATGCCGCCGGTCGCTGCGATGCCGAAATTGATGGTCGATCCTGTGAAGGTCATCATGTATTGGATCGATTCACCTGAAGGCGCAACAAAGCTAAACGATGAAAGGGGCAGAGGCTCGAAATCATCAAAGCCTAAGACGCCTGAAATATACCAGCCAACCGGAACCAGCAGGCCGATGATTACACCGCCCAGCAGGATTTCTCCAGAACTGCGGAACTCTGCGCTCTTGAGGCAAAAAGCCAGTAGGCCGCCTGCAACAATAGCTGTGACGACCCAGCGTAAGGACTCGACCTCCGAACCGATCATAGCGGCAAGCAGGTTAACCATGCTCTGGCTCTCGATCTCCATGGCAGTGAGATCAATGTTGGCTGCCGCTTCTAACTCAACACGGGCCAAGCCAATGAGGCCGCGCATGGTCATGTAAGCAAAGATACCCATGACCAGGAATACAACGACCGACTTCAAATTGCCGCCGCCGATGCGCACCAGGGTCTTGTTGCCGCAACCGCCCGCCATGGTCATGCCGAAGCCAAAGAGCGTGCCGCCAAGAACGGCCCCGGCCCAGCCAAGGCTCCCGGAGGTGTATATGGACGTCGAGATGTCGATCATCTCGGCAGAATGAAGGGTCTGCGTGCCAAGGATGGCAACAGCAGTTGCCAAAAACCAAGCCCGGAGCCGGTTATAGTCTTCCATGAAGACCATATCTGACAGCGCACCCATGGTGCAAAAATTCGTTTTGTTCGCTGTCGCTCCGAATATCAAGCCGGCCGCGAAGGCGGCAATGCCGACGACAGTTGTGATAGGCATCTCTTCCATGATGCGCTGCGCTCCCTAGTTCCTAGTTTCCTCGCCCCGGTTGCCCGGAAAGGAGCCGTTTATACAACGACTCTCTTATATTTGTATTTTCTAATGCTATAATACATACTGGGTTTAAGACAAGGGGCAAGCAATATGTACTACCTGCTGCCCCCCTGGACCCGGTAGTTTCGCTGAAGCATTAGTATATTCTAATAAATAGCGAGCAGGGAGAAAACCATGAGTGAAGACGACTCGAATCGCAAAAGCATGACGATTATTGTCACCAAAGGGACCTTGGACTGGGCTTATCCGCCTTTTATTCTGGGTACCACGGCGGCGGCGATGGATGTGGACGTAACCATGTTTTTCACCTTTTACGGCCTTGGTCTGCTGAAAAAAGATCTCGATGGCCTTCAGATTTCGACGCTAGGCAACCCAGCTATGGAAATGCCCATGATGGGAATGCACATGACCATGCCCAACATTGTTTCGGCCCTTCCTGGTGCGGATGCCATGGCCTCAGGCATGATGAAAAGCCTGATCAAGAAAAAGGGCGTGGCTTCAATTCCAGAGCTCCGCGAGGCAGCTATTGAGGCTGAAATCGAAATGGTCGGTTGTCAGATGACCCTCGATTTATTCGAGATGAACCAGAAAGACCTGATCGACGGAATCGAAATCGGTGGGGCTGCGACCTACATGGAGAAAGCCCTCAAGTCGGACATCAACTTGTTTATCTAAAAGATTCAAAAGACTCACGAAATGACCCTTGAAAACGAGGGCGCTTTTGAAACTGGGTTGGACGAACAGGGAGACGAAGAGAATGTTTAAGAGAATTGTTTTAGCAGCAGCCATTGCTGTGTTCCCACTGGCTGCGCAAGCTGGTGATGCAGGCGCGCTAAAGGGCGAAGCCATGAAAGTCATGATGGGATTTGGCGGCGCTCTTAAAGGCGAGTTGGTTGGTGCCATGAAAAAAGGTGGCCCAGTCCATGCTGTGGGCGCATGTAACGACAAAGCGCCTGGTATTGCCAAAGCTAAATCCACGGGTAACTGGATCGTTGGACGGACCGCACTGAAACTGCGCAGCGCTGATAATAAGCCCGATGCTTGGGAGATGAAGGTTCTTCAGTCTTTTGAAGAGCGCAAGAAAAAGGGCGAAAATCCAGCCA
>Ga0070727_10003346_pt1 | contig 14660 bp, 11 predicted proteins | sample tdAd472_FD_66722 | JGI IMG/M metagenome (GOLD analysis project Ga0070727, IMG submission 66722) | Marine sediment microbial communities from the Atlantic coast under amendment with organic carbon and nitrate - tdAd47.2 | ecosystem: Environmental > Aquatic > Marine > Coastal > Sediment | place...
GTCCATCGAATAGGCTCGTGCCATGCCTTGCTGGCCTCCTCACCCAGCAGACATCATGAATCACATTCCACGCCTCTTGGGAATCCTCTTTCGAGTCAGCCCAATGTCATCCCGCTCTAGCGAGGCAAGGGGTATAAGTTTGGCAGGCCTGGGTTGGCCCTATGCGCCCGGCATCTGGTCAGCGGAACAGGCAGAGGCCTGGGAGAAAATTGTCGGGCCGTTCATCGGGCGAATGAACATATGGTTTGTCAGCTGTGGCATATGGGCAGGGCGGTCCATCCCGATCCGTACATGCCGGGCCGTGGTCAGCCGGTTCCCGCTTCAGTGACCACACAGCCCGGCGAAGATTACGCATATATGGGTAAGCAAGCTTTCAGCGAGGCGAGAGCGCTACGGGGTAACGAAATCTTATGCCTACTTGAACGGAGAGGAGGTCTGAGCGGCGAAACTGGGCGCTTTCCTCACAGCTATTTCGCGCGAATGAAACTTTCGTTCAGGGACGCCATCGAAGGCGCGCCCGTCAGGACCATGTCTCGTTTCAGGCCATTGACAAACAGGTCGAGCGCCCGCTCGACGCCTTTTTGACCACCTGCGGCCAGGCCATAAAGATAGGGTCGGGCAAAACTGACGGCGTTGGCACCCAACGCCATGGCCTTGATGATGTCGGTTGCGCGACGGATGCCGCCGTCGACGATCAGCTCCGCATCATTGCCTATGCGATCCCGAATGGGCTTGAGCATGTCGATCGGAGCGGGGGAGGCGTCAAGCTGGCGTCCGCCATGATTGGAAATCATCATGCCGTTAAAACCGATGGATGCTGCCTTGGCGACGTCATCGGGGCTGACCACGCCTTTCAGGATCGAGGTTCCATTCCATTCGCCCAACAGCCATTCGGCGTCGGCCCAGTTGAAACCGGCATGGAGCTGTTCGGCGAAGAAGCGGGCGAGACTGGCCGCATTAGTCTTGGCGGCATAATTGGCATAGGTGATTGCCGGACTAGTGAAATAATCGAGCGTCCACCATGGTGACAACAGCGCGTCCCACACTTGCCGTACTGTTATCTTCGGCGGGATGGTGAAGCGGTTGTGCAGGTCACGCTCGCGATTGCCCGCTATCGGCATGTCGACGGTCAGGATCATCGCCGAATAGCCAGCTTCACGGGCGCGCGAGAGCATCTCGCGCACGAGGCCACGATCTTTCCATACATACAGCTGGAAGAATTTGGGCGTGTCTGTCAGCGCACCGATCTCCTCGATCGACACCGTCGAGAGTGTTGAGAGCGAATATATGGTGCCAGCCTTGGCCGCCGCGGCCGCGACCGCCCGTTCTCCATCCTTGTGGAAAAGGCGGTTGCCTGCCGAGGGCGACAGAAAGAACGGCACGTCGATCTTGTGACCAAGAAGCGTCGTGGAGAGGTCTACCTGCTCGGTACCCGTCAATACCCGGTGAATAATATCGTATGCACCAAAGCGATCATGATTGTTGTGGATGGCGACTTCGTCGTCGGCCGCGCCGTCGATATAGTCGAACACCATTCGATGCGCCCGCGCTCTGGCCGCGCGGCGCAGGTCATCAACATTATGACAGTCTTCAATCCTCATATCGGTTCACTGCTTTGGCACCGGAACTGCACGCACTGATCGGGAAGATGTCCCAAACAGTCAAGAAAAGAGGACGGTTCGGTTGCCGTTGAGAAATACGCGCCGTTCGGAGTGCATTTGTACGGCGTTCGATAAAACAACGGTCTCGATCTCACGCCCTTTGGCAACGAGCTGGTCCGGCAGCATAGTGTGGCCGACCTTTGTAACGCCCTGTTCAATGATGGGACCTTCATCCAGATCGGCCGTCACATAATGGGCGGTCGCCCCGATCATCTTGACGCCGCGCTCATAGGCACGGTGGTAAGGTTTAGCCCCCTTGAAGCTGGGGAGCAAGGAGTGGTGAATGTTGATGATGCGCCCGGCATAGCGCGCGCAGAACTCATCAGAGACGACCTGCATGTAACGAGCAAGTATAATCAGCTCAATTCCATTGCTTTCGATCAGGTCGATAAGCTGCTTTTCGGCCTCCTTCTTGGTCTCAGGCGTGACCGGGATATGATGGAACGGGATATCGCCGGATGTGACGAACCGTTCGAACCGTGTGTGATTAGAAACCACCATGCGCAGGTCCATGTTAGGTAGTGCTTCGGTTTTGGACCGAAACACCAGGTCATTGAGGCAGTGTCCGAATTTGGATACCATGATCAGTGTGCGCATAGGCTTGTTCTGTAGCGCAAGCTGCCATTGCATATCGTGCTTTTGGGCGACGGTAGCAAAAGCGTTCCGCAAAGCGCTCTCGTCCGATGCGCCTTCGGGAGCAAAGGCAATGCGCATGAAGAACATGTTGTTCATCTGGTCTTCGAATTGCGCGCTCTCGACGATGTTGCAGCTGTGCTCCGCGAGGAAATGCGATACATCAGCAACAATACCGATCGCGTCCGGGCAACTGATGGTCAGGAGTAGAATATTCTCGTCAGCTTTCATAATCTAGGTCTTTCTGCACTTTTTAGCGGTGCCGCTTAACGGAACGGATGCCGGATTCTCGAATGGCGTCTGCGAGCACGGATTCGTTGCGATATCCCATCACATGGGTGCCCGACACGCCCTCGATATTGGCCAGCGCTTGCATGGTTTCGATCAATATGCGCTTTCCTTCGGCTTTCTGGTCTTCGGCCTGGGCAATGCGGGCAAGAATCTGATCAGGGATATGAACACCCGGCACCATTTCACGCATTCGCCCCAATGCTTTTGCTGTGTTGAGCGTGCCGACGCCGATTATGATCGCGCAGCGCCGATGGAGGCCGCGTTCACGAACCCGCTCCATGAATCGTTCCAGAAGCGGAAGATCGAAGCAGAATTGAGTCTGGATGAACTGCGCGCCAGCATCCACTTTTGCTTCCAGATTCACGATCCTGTCGTCATAGGGCGGTACGAAAGGATTCGAAGTCGCTCCGATAAAGAAATCGGGATTCTTTCCCAATTTCCTTCCCGACGCCATCTGACCATCATCGCGCATATGTCGCGCTATGCGAAGCAGGGATACGGAATCGAGGTCGAATACCGGTTTGGCCATCGGATGGTCGCCGCAGCTGACATCGTCGCCGGTCAGACACACTACATTACGAATACCCATCGTCGCTGCACCGAGCAGATCCCCCTGAAGAGCAATCCGGTTCCGGTCACGACAGGAAAACTGGCATACCGCTTCATGCCCCTCCCTCATCAGCAGCGTAGCGGCCGCCACGCTGCTCATATGACAATTGCCTCCTGCTCCATCTGTAATATTCATCGCATCGACCAGCCCGGTGAAATGTGCGGCGCGCTTCAGCAGCGGCGCTGGATCAACGGTATCGGGTGGAGCTATTTCAACGGTGGTGAGGAAACGGTCCGATTGACACGCGGCGGCGAAGGGGTGGGTTTCGGAATCGAATGTCGGAACCGCTCCTTCGGTTTCCAGTATCTCCTTTTCCAGCTCAGGTTCTTTTGCAACCACCCGAGCCCAGGTTGACTTGCCGAATTCGCGGTAATCGATAGGCGCCAATGTCGTCTGGCTGGAAATGCCGGCCTTGGCGAGTTTCTCCCGCCCTTTATAGGCTTCCACCCAGACGCATCGCATCTCAGGATCGACCTCGCACATACCGTTGGATCGCACACCTCCGCATGGGCCGTTGCGCATCGTTTTTGCGCAATTGGTAGGGCATGACATACCGGTCGACGAGAGCGCGCATTGACCGCACATCTTGCAGTCGAAAAACAATTCCTTGCCGACCCGCTCGACCGGACGCGCCAACCTGTCGAACCTGTCCCTGCCGAGGATGCGCATCAGCGGACGAAGGGGAACCGTCATCGCGACAGTCATGTCATACACGCGCTTTAACCCGACCGCATGCCGGGCGCTCCAATGACGTAACGCTCTCATGGTGAGGCTCTTCGCGTCATTTCGACGCCGACCGATGCTGTTTGTTTGACCGCGTTCAGCTTTTCAATGCGGACGGTGACTTCCGCAATGCGCGGATCGATTAGGCAGAAATCGATTATCTGTTCCGCAACATCTTCCACCAGGTCGATATGGCCGCGCTCCATGAGTGCAATAATACCGGTGACGATTGCATCGTAATCGACCACGCCCAAACCGCTTCCGCCGCGGCAGACCCTCAAGTCGAGATTGAACCGGATGGGCTGAAGCGTTTCACGCTCGTGCCGGTGAATGCCTACGCTCGCCATCAGCTCCAGATCCTCTATCAGAATGCGATAGCTTGTGGATTGCGGGAGAGGCTGCTTAACCGCGCTGTTTGCCAATGCGATGTGAGGCGCTGACATTTTCATGATATGCAGTCAGTCAGCGTAAGAGGCGATGACGAAAATACCGGGATCGCTCGTTCCGATGGAATTCGGACGGCAACCGCCCGCGCCGGAACGTCATGGTTGCCCGAATGCACTGTCAGACAACAGGCGCAGTGGGCATTTCCTTCGAATGTGTATCTCGCTGACACGGGCGGTGCATTGCCTTTTCTAATGGCACTTCAAGTGCGTTGGTTTCATCCTGCCGACTTTTCTCCGGTCGGCGCGAATATAGGCAGGATCTCAACGCGCCTCGGTTTTCTATGCGCGCTCCGGCAGGCAGTGTTGGTGGCCGCCGGAGCATCGCATTACAGTTGTGCCGTTTTGTTGGTCTTTTCGACGTAGGGGGCATTCTCTACCCTCGCACGGATCGTATGGATCACATGCTTGGGATCGGCGGGCCTTATGGAGTTGGGATCGCCCCACAACACCTCGACCTCGGTACCGGGTTCTGCATGTTCCAGATCGACTATCGCCAGTGCCAGCATTTCGTTGGCGTTGGCGCTGCCTCCTGAAAATACTGCGACACCGACCTGCTTGCCGTCTTTCATGACCGAGTCATACTGCCATTGCGTATAGCTGCTGATCGGGAAGGCAATGGGGTGGGCAGGCTTTTCAGTGTCGAAGATTGAAGCCGCCATGACCTTGGCGACGTCCTCTTGATTATAAACCAGAGTGACTTTCTTGCGCTTTTGGTTTGCCAGCTTCTCCAGCACCGCCTCGCGGCCGATAAAATCCGGATTGTCGACGTCAATGAAGGGGCCATAATTCACTTCGACCGGATCGAGATAATAGTCGGTGATGTCTTCCGAGAAGAAGCTGCCTCCGAGCGAGCCTACAGTTTCAAGCTGGGGAGGCTTGAGCCACTTGCGATAAGCTTTCATGCCTTCGCCAGCATAGACGGCTGGCACGGCACGACTGATCCAGGCGGATTCAAGGCAGGTGCTTGGATAGGTCACGCCGCCGATCTTCTTCATATTGTATTTTTCACCGGCCTTCTCGAAAACTTCCATGATATATTCATGGTCTGACCAGGGGCCGAAGCATTCAAAGCCGGGAAGGCTGGCCATGCCATGGCGCAGTGCACGAGCGGGTCTGCCCGCGATTTCGAACTCGCCGATGTGGAAGAATTTGATGTCGGGGAAGTCATCGCCGCACACATCGCGCATCAAGTCAAGCGCCCGCGGTCCCTGGATCTGATAGATGTAAAGTCGCGGATCGCCCTTGCGCGCAGCGGAATTCTCGTCGCGCTCCAGCTCTATGTCGAAATCGCCGATTTCCGCTTGATATTGCATCCAGTTTATCATCTGCGCGCCGCCAATCACGCGGTACAGATCATCTGATGTATGGAATGCGATACCGTCCGCGATCAGATAGCCTTCCGGGTTGGAGAGAATGATCTGCTTGCCGCGATTCATGGGGAAGCTGCCAAACTTGTTGCAGCCCACAGTCTTCAAATAGCGCAAGACATCGGGACCCTTCAGGTAAAGCGATGTCATGTGATGTGAGAGATTGAGCAATGCAACATCGTTCATCCAGGCGCGTTGCTCGTCCTGCCAATTGGAATAATAGGGCGCCACGACCGGGAATGTGAAAGTGCCGACAGGGGCCTTGCGCAGGAGAGAAACTGGCCCTCCTTCGCCTTCCATCGCGGTTTCCAGATTGGGATATTTCAACGCGGGATGATTCATGTTTTTTCCTTGCGAATTCGTTCTTTCAGAAATTAGGAGCGCTTGTGGGATTGATGACTTTGCCTTCCAACCGGCGGCGCAGTCCAACTTCCCTCAGCAGAGCGGGGGGACAGGTTGAGCGATGATATGTAGTAAGTATCACTTCTCTCCCTTTACCAAACTTCCCGTTCGACGAAGTTTACGTGTTTCCTCGGTCTCCATCGGCCAGCCTAATATGGCAATTTCAGGCGTATAGAGAAAATTAGTTTCTTGCGAGACCACATTGCATGGCCAACTGCTTGGATGAGCTTACGAGGTTGCCTTAGCGGATGTGAGACATAAAAATTGCTCAAGTGAAGCTTGATAGGCATCGTTTGGGGCGCCCTTATATCCATGGCGTAGACAGTGAAGCTGCGAACCGCGCATTCAGATATATATTTCTCTCTGCGCGGCTCTCAAATATCTGAAAGCGCCTGTCACTGAGCCAGCATTTTGTCCCAGTCCAAGCCCCATTTCTGGAACATGGTGATGGCTGTCGGTCGTCCGCCACCGATGACGCCGCCGCCAGGATGCATGAACGGACCAGTCAGGAAGAGGTCTGCAACGCCCGGAACGGTGTAGTCGCCTAATTCCGGTATGGGGCGCTTGGCGCCAAACTGGTATATATAAGCTCCGGCGGCCAGGACGTCGCCGCCTCGGAAACTTGGCGAAGAGCGCTCCATGTCCAGCGGGCTGTCGACGTGGTGGGCGATGATATTTTCGGGCTCAAGGCCAGATATGGCGAACTTGCGAAGTTCGTTGAGGCAGTCTTCTGATACCTGTTCCTTTATCTCGTCCCATTTCTCCGGGCCTCCGTCGGCCAGATCATAGGGTGCGAAATTGTAGATCCACAGCACGGTTTTGCCTTCCGGCGCGCGCGACGGGTCCAGAATAGTCGAGATAATGACGGCCAATGCCTTATGTTTCGGTACGTGCCCATATCGCATGTCATCGAAGCTCTGGCGTAGCTCTTCCAATGTTTCGGGCATGAACTCCATGATATAGGCATCGTCGATATTCGTCTTGAAACGGGGACGCTCATGAAGAGCATAGTGGGTGACAATGCATGAATAATTAGAGAGCTTGACGTTACGGGCATCTGTTTTCAGCTTCTCCGGAAGCCGGCCCCCGATGAAACTGTCGAGCACCCAGGGATGGACGCAGGCCAGAACGCCGCGGCGCGCCCGGATTTCTTCACCATTAGTCAGCTTCACACCGACTGCCCGGTCGTTTTCTATGAGTATCTTCTCAACCTCACATTCCGTGGCTACCTGGCCGCCATAATGTTCGATGCAGCGAACCAGTGAATGAGAGAGTTCTCCGCTGCCGCCTTCGGGCAGGCAGGCCGGGAAGCGATGGCCGAGGCCAAGCAACAGATATACGACGAGGCCCGTACCCTGCTCCTCTGGCGCCATCATTGCTTCCGAAGCATATTTAAGGAAGTGCATCTTGACACAATCATTCTCGAAAACTTCGTTGATTACATCATAGGCGCTGCGAAACAGATCCTTGGTCAGTTCCCGACCTTCCTCGCTCTGGTCAAGCAAAGCCATGAAGGCGCCAAACGGGGTAGGAGGGTTGAACAGTCCCTGGATCAGCAATGGCGTAATACGCGCGGCTTTCTCGACGAATGCCCGATAGGCCTGCGCATCAGCTTCCGAGAATTTGGCGATCTCCGCTACTGCTTCGTTCAGATCGTGCGGCGTCAGCAGCGTTCGACCATCAGCGAAATTGGTGCCCGCTCGTACAGGTTCGTCGATATAGTTAAGGCCGAATTGCGCTTTAAGTCCCAGTTCGTCCTGAAGGATCAGTGGGTTGCACTGAATGAATTCATGCTGCGTCGAATGGATATCATGCTTGAAGCCGGGTGCTGTGACTTCGCGTGTGACGGCTCCGCCGCCGATCCAGGAGTTGCGTTCAAAAACGCCGACGTCAAGGCCGGCCTTAGCGAGATAGCCTGCCGCAACCAGCGAATTATGGCCCGCACCCACTACAATGACGTCATACTCGTGTTTGAAATCGACCATTATTTTTGCTCTCCAACATTCTGTTTTGGGCGTGCGGGTGACGCCTGTGGCGTGTGGGAACCGTGCCCAATTTCATACCCTGACATTCAAATATTAGCGGTGCGCTACAAGTACATACCAGCATCTACAATTCTGCTAGCATTTCGGCGTGTGAATCAAAGGATGAAAAACATTATCATCGATACCCTTTAGGCATCGATCTATTTGGAAAAATCTGACGATGCGTGATTCCTCAGCCAACTCGCACCGAGAGGCCGACTACCCAAATTCACTGAATGCTGGGTGATGACCAGAGCGAAGCAGTAATATTTCTGCTCTAAAGCTAGATCGACTATAAAGTGTCAAGGAGCAGAGTGGGGCTCGGAAGTGTGAGTTCTGTCCAGGTATCGCAAAGGTTGATGCCTTCCAAGCATCTGGAGGCAATGTTTTGCTTCTGTCGAGGATCATGATCACTGCCTACGCATATTCCCTACGCGAATTTTGCATCAAGTGCCAGAAGGTCGCGGAATACAGATATATAATGTCAGGGAGGATAGAAATGCGTAAACCTTTATCTTTGGCCGCCTACGCGTCCGTATCGACTATTTCTTTATTAGCGGCTTTGCCGGCCTTGGCTCAGGAAGGGCAGACTCAGAGCGAGGCAAATGCTCCTGCTCAAGCCACTGCATTGCAGGAAATCGTTGTTACCGCGCAAAAGCGCGCGCAGAATCTTCAGGATGTGCCTATCGCTATTACGGCGGTCGAGCCGGAACGCTTGGAATCGGCTGGCATAACTAAAATGCAGGACTTGTCAGCTGCGGTTCCCGGGTTACAGATTCTCAACATCGCAGGAAATCTCACTCCTCGCATTCGGGGTATCGGTGCCGGTTTCACCTCGGTGGGTGTGGAAAGCCCCGTCGCGACCTATCTGGACGATGTCTATTACAGCTATGGTGCGGACATCTCCTTCGACGTGGCCGACGTTTCGCAGGTCACCGTGCTCAAGGGGCCGCAAGGTACCCTGTTCGGCCGCAACGCAACCGGTGGTGTACTTCAGGTTACAACACGCGGTCCCTCTCAGGATTTCGGGGGCAGCATAGGCGTGTCTTTCGACAATTATCTGACTGCAAAGGTGAACGGCTTTGTTACAGGCGGCTTGTCGGATCAGGTCGCGGCGAGCCTGTCTGCTTCCTATACCCATCAGGGTAAGGGCTATGGCAAGAATATCGCCACCGGCAATGATATTTATAAGATAGATAAGTCCGTCGCTTTGCGGGGCAAGATCAGGGCTGATATTGGCGATAGTACGACTATCCTGATGTCTGCGGATTATAACGAGCGCTCTGGCCCTCAGGCGGCAGTTTTCCGTCCGTTCCCGGGTTGGAACATCTCGAATCCGGCACCGACCTATCCGACGCGCGCCTGGGATGCGAACAACTTTGCGGATCCGGAAAACGATTATAGCGGCGGTGGCGGTTCAGTGACCCTTACGCACGACTTCGGCTTTGCCGAGTTCAAGAGTGTCACTGCCTATCGGGATTCGCAGTCCAGATATTTCTTCATCAACCAACCCTCTTCGCTCATAACCAGGACTTTCATAGTCGAGGAAGACTCAAATCAGTTTACACAGGAAGTTCAGCTGGTGTCGCCTTCTCGCGGACCGCTGACCTGGGCAATCGGTGCTTTCTACATTCAGGCTGATGCCGATGCCGTAACAACGGTGAATTTCCTGGACCCCGTTACCGCTGCAACGACCTTGCAGGTCTTTGTTCCCGGTTCGCAAAAAACGGAGTCTCTCGCAGGCTTCGCGCAGGCCACTTATGAAATCCTTCCTACCACGCGCCTGACGGGCGGTATCCGTTATACGTGGGAGAAGAAGAAGTTTGTGGGTCAGCCAGACTATACTTTCGAGAAGCCGACGTGGCGTCTTTCGCTCGATCATGATTTCGCCGACGGCATATTGGGATATATCTCTTATAACCGCGGCGTTAAGAGTGGTGGATTCAGTATTCGTGCCCCCGGGAGTGCGCCGTTCGAGCCAGAAAAGCTCGATGCGTATGAGGCCGGCATTAAGACGGAGCTTATGGACCGGACTGTCAGGCTTAATCTGGCCGGTTTTTACTATGACTATCAGAATATTCAGGTCACACAGTATGTTCCGGCCGGTACGGGTACAGCGATCCTCAATGGTGCTGCCGCAGAGCTTTACGGTATTGATGCAGAGATCGAAGCTCGGTTGTCTGACACAGTTCGCGTCTTCGGCGGTGCCAACTGGCTTCACGCTGAATATAGCGACTTCAGGAACGCGCCGATCAATACACCCGTTCCGGGACCGGGCGGATCGTTCACCAACACGGTGGCACCTGGTGACGCCACAGGCAATGATCTGTCCTATGCGCCGCATTTTACCTATACGCTGGGTGTTGACCTGACCGTTCCCACATCTGCGGGTGAGGTCGTCTTCAATGTGACGGATGCCTATAATAGCGGTTTCTACTCCGAACCGGACAACAGGCTGAAGCAGGGCAGCTACCACCTGCTCAACGCCTCGATCCGTTGGACATCGGAAGATGAAAAATACACCGCGCGGTTGTTCGTCAATAACATTCTTGATGAAGCAGTTGCCAGCCAGTTCCTCAGCTTCGCCGCTGGTTTCATTGGAGACTATTCGAATCCGCCGCGTGTTATCGGCGGGTCGTTCCAGGTTAAATTCTGAGGCTCGAAATGATAAGCAAGGCCATCGCAGCTCGTTGCGATGGCCTTGTTGTTTCATGGGTCTCTGGCTCATGCCGGGTTCTGGCTTGGGGTGAACCGTGTCGGGTGTTCGTTATATGAAAACGGAGGAGCCAGGGGGCGTCGTAAGCCCGCAAACGCTACTCGATTCCGCTCCGATGAGCAGGAATCAAATACGAGCGGTAGCGGTCACTTCAGTGCTTGCCGGGCTCGACGGTTATGACGTTTTGGCAGCAACTTTCGCTGTCCCGGGCATAGCGCGGAGTTGGGGGGTCGATGAGGCTGCCCTGGGCCTGTTCCTCTCGAGTGGTTTGATTGGAATGGCTGCCGGGTCGTTGTTGCTGGCACCGCTAGCTGATATTATCGGCCGCAGAAAAATGGTAATCCTGAACCTGGTGGTCATGGGTTTCGGAATGGCAATGACCGGGCTGGCCCAGTCATTGCCCACTCTCATATTTTTTCGTCTGCTTACCGGCATCGGCATCGGCGCAATGGTGCCCATAGTCACGCCGCTTGCGGCGGAGTATGCGAATGCGCATCGCCGGACCCTGGCATTGGCGGTCATGACGATCGGATATCCGGTCGGTGCTACGCTGGGCGGCTTTGGCGCTGCTGTGTTGCTGACACATTTCGGCTGGCCGGTCGTGTTTTTCCTTGGGGCAGCATTGTCATTTTTCCTCTTGCCGTTCGTACTGCTTTGGATGCCGGAGCCGCTTCCGTTCCTTTTGAAGCAGTCCGATGACAAGGCGCTTCATCGTGTCAATGCTCTGCTGCAGCGCTTTGGCCATCCGCCTGTAAATGCCCTGCCGCAACCCCCGCGAACGGCAGCTTCTGCTCCCTATCGACAGATATTCGCGTCGGGTCAGCGTTTATGGACGCTGCGAGCCGCAGCTGCCTATGCGCTTTTCATGTTCACACTCTATTACATCATGAGCTGGATGCCGCAAATCGTGGCGCAAGCGGGATATTCAGCATCTTCGGCCACGATGGTTTCCACGGTAGCCGCCTTGGCCGGCACGATCGCCAGCATCGCGCTCGGCTTTTTCGGTCCGCGCATTTCACGCTTGGGAATAGGCGCTATTATTGCGGGGCTGGGCGGCGCGGCGGTATTGTTCACTGCGGTACCCTCTTCACTGGGTCTGTTCATGCTTGCCGGTGGATTGGTGGGCATATGTCTCTATGGCGGAAGCGTAGCCAATTACGCATTCATTGTGAACGCCTTCCCGGCGGCAATGCGCGCAACCGGAATTGGCTTTGTGATGGCTTTGGCGCGTGGGGGAGGGGCAGCTTCGCCGGCTCTGGCCGGAATACTCATTGCCGGCGGTACAAATCAAATGATCGTCGCGGCAATAATGGGCTCGGCGGCGATCATTTCGGGGATTATCGTCGCAACCTCGCCGATAAGGCTATAGCATCGAAAGGTGTTCGTCATGAGGGAACAGTTCTCAAGCTCTGTTCATGTCGACGTGAACTGGCAACTAGCTGCCCTTCTGAATGTTCTCCGCCGTCAGTTCGCCTCTGACTTCAGCGATTATTTCATTGTCATAAACTCGGCCAAGCGTCCGTTTGAACATGTCCCGCTCTTTTTTTGAGATGGATTGGAGCATCAATTCTTCGTGTTGAAGAGCCATCTTTCGGCACTTGGTGGCCAGCGAGACTCCGGCCTCGGTAAGAGTAACAATCACGACCCGATTGTCTTTGATTTCACGCACACGCTTAACCAACCCGTCGCGTTCCAAACGTCGTAGAACATGTGATACCGTGGATAGATCGACAGCAATATGACGCGAAAGATCGCCTACAGCCATCGAACCGCTTTCTATCAGCCCTATCAGAACCTGGGAAGCATGCATGTTGATCCCGAGAGTGCGGAGCACCGGGGCTGAAGTGGAAACCAATTTGGAATAAATCCGGCAGATCAAGAGATTGAGCCGTTCCTCTGCGGGATCGCTGAAGGGATTGTCCGCACGCGACGCATTTGCAGGCTCAAGTTCGCTCGTATCGCTCACCTTCATTACTCCGATCTTTTCTTCCAATGCATTTCTCTGCGCCGCGGTGACGGCCCATGGCAGCATATTTCATATGTGTTAATCGCCTCCAACACAAAAAATATGGGATTGCAATAGTTGTCATTTCAATATTATCATCGACAAGTAATCGAATCAGCATAGGCGGCCAAAAGATATGACTGCCGTTTCAATGTCAGGTGCCGAGGTAGAAACAGCGATATGTCCACAATGACGACGGCCTTGCCGGCCCGGTCCGCAAAATGCTGGAAGCGAAATGACGCCGCTTTCGCTTCCATCGACGAAATAATCGCTGAGGCGGTCGATGGACGTCCAGTGATTATCCTCGATGCTCCGGATCGTGAAAATCAGGGGGATTTGATTGTTCCGGCGCAATTTGCCGATGCCGCCACGATCAACTTCATGGCAACCCACGCGCGCGGGATCGTATGCCTAGCTGTTACAAATGAAAAAGCGAGAGAGCTGGGTCTTTCCATGCAGTCCGGGGTGCTAGGATTTGACCGGTTCCAAACTGCGTTTACGGTGTCGGTAGAAGCCCGCACCGGAGTAGACACGGGCATTTCCGCGTTCGACCGCGCACATACGATATCAGTCGCTGTCGATCCTGCCAGCAATGGTGAGGATCTGGTGTCTCCGGGCCATGTGTTTCCACTCGTAGCACATGGTAGTGGCGTTTTGGGGCGTGACGGTCATACAGAGGCGGCGGTCGACATTGCGCGCCTCGCGGGTTTGAGGCCCGCTGCAGTGCTTTGCGAAATTCTCGATGAATCTGGAGGAGTCGCTCGGCTCCCAGACCTAACCGAATTTGCACGGAGACACGGTATCAAGATCGGAAGGGTCGAAGATCTGATCGCCTATCGGCTGCACCATGAGCGCGACGAGAACTAACGCAATCGCCTTGGATCATCGAGGCGACTGAGCAGACTATTTTGCCGGAAACGGGAAAGGACTTGAACATAGTGACCAAAGCTGCACCGGATATACAGGCAAGAGGTTGCAGGTTCCTCGTTATAAGTGCCAGTGCTTCCGGCACGTCGAGATCCGAGAAGCTTGGCGATCACATCGCCTCACTATTAGCTGGCTGCGATATGAACGTTGACCATTTGAGGTTACGGAAATTGCCGCCTGAACCATTGTTGGCAGCCGATGCGACCGATGACGAGATTGCTGGAGCGGTGAAACGGCTTGAAGATGCTGACGGCCTGATCTTCATAACCCCAACGTACAAGGCGACCTATACCGGCCTGCTCAAAGTTTTTATCGATCTTCTGCCGCAATATGCATTGCGGGGGAAGTCCGTGCTGCCCTTGGCAACCGGGGGAACAATCGCCCACATGCTGATGCTGGATTATGGCTTGCGTCCTGTTCTTCAGACAATGTGGCCGCGCCATATCGAGCAGGGCTGTTTTATTCTGGACAAACATCTGGTTGCAGATGGCGATCAGCTGCATGTGAACGAAGGGTCCACGGCGCTTCTCGACGAAGTGCTCGACGCCTTTAGAAAGCCCCTGTCTCTTCCCGAAATCGATCCGGCGCCAATGCATTGGTCGAGGGTGATGTGATGATGGCCGTACTCATCATGTGCGACAATCAAGAGGTACGATCTTCTGATGCCTAGGAAAATTCATTTCGCATGGTTTGGGGCCACCGGGCCCGAGTCCTGGAGGAGCGCTCCCTGCCAGATTTATGATTGGAGCCGACCGGAACTCTATCAGGATGTAGCTCGCCTCTGTGAACGGGCAAAAATGGATATGGTTTTCTTTGCCGACACACTGGCTGTCCCGACCGCATTTGGTGGCGGCA
>Ga0070727_10003347_pt1 | contig 14652 bp, 13 predicted proteins | sample tdAd472_FD_66722 | JGI IMG/M metagenome (GOLD analysis project Ga0070727, IMG submission 66722) | Marine sediment microbial communities from the Atlantic coast under amendment with organic carbon and nitrate - tdAd47.2 | ecosystem: Environmental > Aquatic > Marine > Coastal > Sediment | place...
CCGCTAATTTTGGTTGGTCAAACGCTATGGCCCTTTGTATCTCAGACATCGTTAATTCACGTGGCATTTGCCTCTTATTTCAACCACGGTTTGGACTGCGGCCCTGAGCGCTGAATGTCCTCGATTGCTGCATCTGCACGTTTCAGTTCTTCAGCCTCGGCTGAAGTGGAGCTAACGATAGCGGGGGCACCCAAGGCGTACTTAAGCGTTCGGTCTACGAGATTCGAACCGAGCGCCTCCCGCAATTCGTCGGGCACGGCCTGGAATGAACTGGCGCGAAGATAAAGCGCAAAGTCACGTCGGGCGCATTCAAGCCAGTTGTTGAAATTCTCTTGCTTCTTCGGTTCCTCCGCCCACTTGTCGGCAAAATTCTCTGCCGGATTAACAGGGTTCGCGATCCACGCCACACCGTCACGATCCTCGATATGTTCATCCATCGAGCGCAAGATTGATTGAAGCGCCGCCGAGATCGTTGGCTCCTCATTGTAGGACTTGGCTGCAAGAGTCGTGATAATGATTGAGATGGGCTTGTCCTCGCCATCATCCGCAAACATGATATCGCGGTGACGCTTAAGCAGTTGTATTGCCCTCTGCAGCGGCGTCTTTACCCTATAGTCGGGAATATCGTCGACGCTCGCCATAATCATTTCACGCTTGGCCAAAGCCGTCTTCTGCTCCATCAGTTGCACCCGCATTTTAGAACGGAACCAAGCTGCATATCCCTGCGGATTGCTTTGGGGCCAATCGTCTGTAATCCGATTAAATTGCGGAAGCGTTTTGTCGGTTATCGCGATCGCTTGACCGGTCAAAGAGTCATCTCGGGCGAGGCTCGCAAACCCTCGTTCTTCAAGAAGCAGTTTGTAACTTTGCTCGTCGGGGAGTGCCGGCAAGATATCCATGTGAAACTGCACATCGTCGGCATAGTTGAGAGTCCAGCAGCGGCGACCATCCTCCGGCGGCTCCTTCATCTTATTCGCATCAGCGTAGAGTCGGATCTCCACGCCAACGGCCTCTTTAAGTGAACTTTGGGTGAACTCCGTCTTTGACCCATTGAGCAGGCAGACAAGATCAACGTCATACTCGTCGGCATCGCTCTCCGGGCGAATAACGGTCCCGAGCAGAAATGAGCCCTGTGGAGAAATTTCCGGGTCGTATTCAGAAATGCTGGAGTCTTCTCGATCTAGCCATTCGCCGAGAGATTCGTATCGCTCTTTCGCTTCTTCATACTTTGACTCGGGTATATCCAACGCCTCCCCAACTTCTTCGAGGATGTCGTCGTGGCTCTTCGCGGGTTTGGTCTGGTGTTTGGTCATCTTCATACCTATCGGTGTTCGGGTTGAAACTGTTCGGCCTCTTCCTGAAAAAATTCTGGATCAAGAATCGGTCTTTGTTTGCGTGCTTCAGAAAAGCCGCGGTCCTTTAGGTCTCGGATTCTTCTCGTGTTATCGAGCGCGTAAAAACCGGCCGGCACGGGCTGAGAAATACGGTGAATTGAGCGTCGGTCGTGGGGATCGCCAGTAAGAATGTGCGCAATACCAAGAGCTCCATGCGACTGTCCCGCCATGAAAAGAGAGGCGAGTTGGGGAACCAATCGTGCTGCGCTACTGTCGGATCGCAACTCTCTGACTTCGTCCAGACAGCCAATACTCAACACCTTTAGATCGTTCGCGGACCAGCCGAGCATGCCTATAGCCTCGACAACCGCTATCCCTGTTGGATTGTTCGCCCAAACCCCACCGTCAACCAAGCCCACATCATTTGCTGTGATATGCTGGTCGAAATATGTGGGGGCCGCCGCTGTGGCCAGAGCAACGTCAACGGCCAACTCTTTAAAATCCGTTTTGAGCCGTGGGTGATGCGCGGTCTTAAATATATAAACTTCCTGCATCTTTGGGTGCCATGCGGGAATCAAGAGGCGCGTCGTAGCATCTCCGAGACGCTTTTCGCCCAACGCCTCTGCCAATGCGTCTCGCAGCGACCCTGCAGTATACTTTGGCGACCAAAACAACCACTTCGCGGACGAAACCTTACGTTTGAGCCAGCCCGGGAAGCCCGCTGCCGTTTGGGAAAAGATTTCAGGCCCCTTTTCCTCATAGAGCATTAGTATCTCATTTGCAGTCATTCCAAGGGCGAGACCAAGCGCAATGATTCCGCCAGTGGAGGTGCCTGAGATGAGGTCAAAGTACCGATGAATCGGTAGTTCTAAATCCTTTTCAAGTTCAGCGAGAAAGGCAGCCGGAAAGGTTCCGCGAATGCCTCCCCCGTCTATCGATAAAATCTTTCTCAAAAATTCTCCCTTTCAATTATCCTTTGGGCGGGTACGGGTCGCCGCCGTGGCTGTCAGACTGCGCAATGCGTCCGTCTTTGTTGTGTATACGAAGCTCTGTCCCCTGATTGCGGCTGACCTCACGACCGGCGTCAATCGCATCGGCTTTTGTATCGTGATGACTGCTCGCTCTCTCACCGCCACCGCGCTTAACATCCCAACCACCGTCAGGATTCGGTACTATATGATGAGTGTCTGGACCTTTAGGCATCGAAATATTCTCCGTTCTGCTGAAAAGCGATATTTTAAGTTCGTAAGTACGATACATGTCATTTAAGCCTTGAGATATCGCATGTCAAGCTCTAAGTGTATGGTAATAACGAACCAACAATGGAGAGTGTCCATGCCAACACCGCTAGGAGAACGAATTCGAGAGCAACGTCAGAAAAAAGGCCTCACCTTGGAGGGACTTGCTAAGGGGGTTGGCTCGAGTAAGAGCTACATGTGGGAGTTGGAGAACAAGGATGTTGCTCGCCCGTCAGCGGAGAAACTTCACCAGATTGCAGTAAGATTGGATACAACGACCGAGTATTTGATTGGAATTGAAGAAGTAAGTGAAACAGATGCAGCCGATGTGGCGTTCTTTCGGAATTACAAGAAGATGGGGCCAAAAGGCAAAGAACGCCTTCAGGAGATGCTGAAAATCTTAGACGACGATGATGATTGAACGTGACTAAACGAAAGTCCCCCAAACGCGCTGCAAACGAACTAACTGCCCTTCTCCGCACGGTGTTAGGGGAAGATCGATTTCCTGTAGATGTTGAACAGTTAGCGATAGAAGTTTCGAATCAACAGGAAGACCCTATTACGAAAATAAAGCGCGTTGACATTGATGGGTTCGATGGGATGTTGCGGGCGCATCGAAATAAACCAGGCTGGCATATCCTGTATAACGGTCAAACTGACTACCCGGGTCGCGAACGGTTCACACTTGCCCATGAGTTTGGCCATTATATGCTGCATCGTCGCCCTCTTAAGCCTGAGTTCTATTCGACTGGAAAACTGCCTGACGGATTTGATTTCGAATGTTTACCGTTGCAATCAAATCAGTGGAAAGACTTTGAGAAAGAGCCGGAAGAAGAAGCGGACACGTTTGCTTCTTATCTCCTTATGCCGATTGACGACTATCGTATTCAAGTCTCAGGTGAAGAGATGACTCTGGGGCTTCTCAAGCATGTGACGAGTCGTTACGGGGTTTCTCTGCTGGCCGTGGCAAGAAAATGGATTGAGTTCACGGACAAGAAAGCCGCCATGATTGTTGCGAGAGACGACTTTGCATTGTGGGGGCGTGCTAGTGATGCCGCATTCAAAGACGGCGTCTTTATTCGGCCTGGGATGCCGATTCCGAATAATGCAATTGCGGCTTTGGGCCCGGAAGCAAACCTGCATGATAATGGAAATCCGACTAGCGTCCCCGCAGGTGTTTGGAAGTTCAGTCGAGGGTCTGAGTCAGTACGCGATCTGACAGTTTTCTCTGAAAGACTTGGTATGTCTGTCACGATTCTTCAGTTTGATGATGACACAGCAGGAGCGGATATCGGCGAAGAGCGCTCTTGGGATAGCTATGATCAGTTTCGTCACAATTCACGATGACGCCACAAATCATGGACATGGTTGGCTCACATATCGGTCCAGTTTGGCGTCAGAATTTGAACGCGAGGGCAAAACGCAACCAAAGGCGATTTTTCGAAGGCTGACGCACATTGACAGGGCAAGATATACTTTAAGAAATATATGTTTTAGTTAGACCAATATTGACGCTTTAAATACTATTATGTCTCTATATTTTAAAAGGCTACCTCCGCAAACACTCCTTATTTCATTATAATTCACCACCGATAGCGCCGGAATCCTTCTCGACCGGATCACCCCACCTATACTTTCGATTGCTTATTTTGTTCCCGTTTGGTTTCTTGAAGTCGCATAACGTATCTTCCACTCATATCAGCTAGCTATGGACTTGGCCTGCTTTGTTGGCTGTTTCAGTGATCCTATCGCACGAATAGAAATGTCTGCTAATGACCCGAAGCAGAAACTCACTATAACTTCGTAAAAGAACGAATTTATTTCTTTTTCTATGTTCCTATCGCCAAAGGCCAGGGGGAAGGCTATAGACTACCTTGCATGCTTTCGGGGGGAGCCATGGGATTGTTCGACTATGACGGTCCGTCTGCCGCGGCATCGGAACTTTCTGAGATCACGCTCTTGGGTGATCTGTCAGAAGATGACTGGGGAAGGGTACTGAATATCGTCGAAACCCGCCAGTTCAAGGCTGGTGAGGATCTTATTCGCGCCGGCGACAAGGACGATTCCTTCTATATTCTTACTGACGGTCAGGTTGATGTGGTCATCGCGAGCGGTGGGCAGGAAACGGTCCTGGCCAGTATTTCCGAAGGGTCCGTTTTCGGTGAGATCGCTTTCTTTGACGGCATGCCTCGAAGCGCAACCATTCGCGCCCGCGCCCAGGGAAGCGCCGTCCGTGTCACCCGTCAGAATTTTGAAACCCTGGCGGCTTGGGAACCAAAGATCGCCCGCACGCTGCTCTACGACCTGGGTCGAATTCTCGCCATGAGGCTTCGTTGGACGACGGAACAGGCGAACCAGTGACATTCAGACTTTCGAAAGCGCGAACAATATGAGCAAAGCGGCAGAAAAACCCTTTCCCAGCTATCTGGAGATGCCTTCCCGCTTACCCGGTTGGTTCTGGTGGAGCTTCCGGCTGGCCACAATCGGTGTGATGCTGGTCGTTATCTGGAAAGTCTGGACGGAACCTGAATTGGGGTTCGCTCTGTTTTGGCAGTTGCTGATCCCGTCCCTGCCGCTGGTTTTCGCTGTGGCACCTGGTATTTGGCGGCAGATCTGCCCAATGGCGTTGCTCAACCAATTGCCCCGGACGCTTGGGTTCTCCCGAGAAATGACACTACCCGTCAAAGCCAAGAACCTGGCTTATTTCGTTTCAGTTCTGGCGTTCTTCTTTCTGGTCAGCTTGCGCCATGTCTATTTCAACCTCGATCCGCTGGCCTTGATGATTCTCATCATCAGCGCCTTGAGCCTGGCTTTTCTTGGCGGTTTCTTTTTCAAGGGTCGCAGCGGTTGGTGCGGCACCTTTTGTCCCTTGGCGCCGATTCAGAAAGCCTATGGACACGCACCTGTTTTCACTGTCAAGAACGGCTACTGTCCGACCTGTGTCGGCTGTCAGAAAAACTGCTACGACTTCAATCCGCGAGCCGCTTTCCTGAGCGATCTCAATGACCAGGACTTGTGGTACGCCGGGCACAAAAAGTTCTTCGTTGCCGGACTTCCCGGTTTTGCCATCGGATTTTTCACGGCGGCCGACCCCATTCAAACAGGGTTGCCGGCATACTTCCTTCATATGGCGGGGTGGATCGTAACGACTCTCGGCATCTACATGGCGGTAAGAATCTTTTTTCGGGTCTCGGACTATCTGATTGCCGCAATTGCGGCCCTTTCCGCATTGAATATCTTTTACTGGTTCAGCGCCCAGGGAATTGTCGATACGGCCTTCCGCTTGTGCGGCGCCGCGGCGCCTGCGCAGGCTGGCTATTTGGTACAGGCCCTTGTGGCGCTGGTAACCGTTCGTGTCATTCTAAACGGCCTGAAAGCCGAGAAGGACTTCCTTGACCTCAATGCAGGTTCAAGCCTGCCAAAGGTCGGCGTAAAGGTTGATGCGGTACGAGCCGGTGGGGCCACAGCCGCGGACGACCTCGTCACCGACCAGGCATCGGGCCGGAGCTTCGCCGTTGATCCGGGGCGGAGTCTTTTGGAAGGAATTGAATCTGCAGGTCTCACCCAGGACTTCGGCTGCCGTATGGGCATGTGCGGGGCGGACGCCATCGCCATCGTCGACGGCATGGAAAACCTGAACCCACCTTCCGAAGACGAGTTGGCAACCCTGCGTCGACTGGGATTGGAAGGGCGGGCCCGCATGGCCTGTGTCTGCAAGGCTGCGGGCGGGGCTGTGACGATCGATCTGAATATGGACCCCAATGACCTTCCTGAACCGCCTCCCCCCGCCAACGCGGTAGACCTGGGCGAAGAAACCGGCATCCAAAAGGTCGTCATTATCGGCAACGGCACCTCCGGCATGGCGGCGGCAGACGAAATTCGGCGTCTAAGTCCTTCGTGCAAGATCGACGTCATCGCGCGCGAAAATCACCTGTTCTACAATCGGATGGCCATTGGCAGGCTGCTCTATGGCCGAACCGGGTTGGACGACCTCTATCTTCTGGCGCCCGATTGGTACGAAAGAAAGAACGTGGACGTCTGGCTCAACACCCAGGTGGTAGACGTTGATCGGGAGCGGAAAATCGTCACCTTGGGAACCGGCGAGACCCTGCCGTATGACAAGCTGGTCATAGCACAAGGCGCCTCAGCCACCAAACCGCCGGCGGATGGTAATGACAAGGCGGGTTGTTTCGTCCTGAGAGAAGCAGCCGATGCGCAAGCTATCCGCGCATGGCGCCAGGAAAACAATTGTAAACGGGCCGTCGTTCAGGGCGGAGGTGTTCTCGGGATCGAGGCAGCTGACGCACTTCACCAACTGAATCTGGAGACCTCTATTATTCAGCGGTCCGAGCGTCTGATGAACCGCGAACTGGATGCGCCCGGAAGCGCGCTTCTGGAGCGCTATCTTGAAACGACTGGCATTCAGGTCATTACCGGTGCGTCAGTAAAGTCGATACAGGGAAATGGCAAGGTTGAAAGTATCGAATTGACTAACGGGGACGTTATTCAGGCGGACATGTTTGTAGTCTGCGCCGGCGTCAGCGCAAATAAGGAACTGGCGGAAAAAATTGAACTGGATGTCAATCGGGGCATCGTCGTAAATGAGGCCATGCAGACATCTGATCCCGATATATACGCAGTCGGCGACGTTGCGGAACTGCCGGGGGCCGTGGGGGGCCTATGGGCAGTCGGGACAGCCCAGGCTGCAGTAGCTGCAAGGGCATTGTTCGGTCTGGACGCCGCCTACGTAGCGCCGAACACGATGGTCAGCCTGAAAATGGATGGCATTGACGTAAAAGGTTACGGTCGAGTGGACAGCGAAGATGCCGAAACAATTCAAGATTCCGAGGAAGCAGCAAACATCCATCGACGCCTTGCAGTGAAGGATGGTCGAATCATAGGCGCGGTTTTCGTAGGGCCGCCCGGCACCGCCAAGGACTTACCGCCAGCCATCAATGCCAAAGCTGATTTGACTCCTGTCTTGGATAAACTTCGTAACGGTAACTGGGCCGCGCTGGGAGATATCTAGGTTGCTTTTTGTAGCCGCAAAACATCCCCTAGTGGCTAGAAGCGGCCTTTTTAGCGATGTCGAAGATTGGTCTGCTTCCGACCCTAAGAGGCGTTTTTTGAATGTGGCTCCCTATTCAAGCAAGTGAAAGCCTATTGTCAGTGGCGTATCCGGCGCGCGTCAAATGTCGATTTTTCAACGCGCGCCGTGGCGACTATGACTGGCGGATTACTCAAACATGTCCGGCTGAGTGGCAACGATATGATTATAAATCGTTTGGAAGTGCAGCCAGCCGATGTAATCGCTACCGACATGCTCCCGGCTGTATTGGGCCGTTTCGTCGGAGAGAAGCGGCGGCTTGATGCCGGTGGCTTCAACCATCAGCTGCTGCTGGCACACCCGTTCGAGCGCGATGAACCAGAATGCGGCGTCATCAATGCTGTGTTGGCTTGCCGTCAGAAGGCCGTGGTGGTGGTGAAGAATGCCTCGGTTGTTCCCCATTTCACGGGCAACCGACCAACCGCTGTCTTCTTCAACCGCGACCGCGCCGGCAGATGCGCCGATCACGGCGTGCGATTTGTAGAAAGCTGCCGCATCTTGGCTAATCATGTCCAACGGACGGCCGGTGGCGCACCAAGCGGTGCCGTATACCGTGTGGGCATGACACATGGCCATGATTTCCGGATGCTCTTCATGCACGGCGGCATGCAGCACAAAACCGGCCCGGTTAAGGGCATAGTCGCCCTCGACCACCTGACCTTTGTGATCCGCGAGAATGAGATTCGACATCTTCACATGCGAGAAATGTACGCACATTGGGTTCGTCCAGTATAGTTCCGGACGCTCCGGATCGCGTACCGTCAAATGACCGGCGAAGCCATAGTCGAAACCATGCTGATCAAAGGCACGGCAGGCGGCCACCAGGTGCTGTTTGCGATAGTCTCGTTCTTCTTCAAAGCTCTCAAATTCTGGTCGCTCCGGGAAAATCAAGCCGGCTTGCTCCGGCTGATAGATCGAAATGCGCGGGCGTCCGGCGCTATCAGGCGCAAGGCGGGTGTTGCGTTTAGTATTGTATGCGTCGTCCAACATTTTACTACCTCGGATGCTTGAGAGTTTTGGGGCTCGCTAACGACTTCGCGGAAGTTCAATGTCGAGCCGCCTTGAAAAGGTGAGCGCATAATGTTGGCGACTTCAGTTTTTGACAAACGATGACTTTTCACCAATAGATGAACTAAATTCATGTGAGGTGACGTGAAAAGAATTCCTAGCTTACATGCCCTTCGCGCTTTCGAGGCTGCGGCACGGCTCGGCAGCTTTGCCCGCGCGGGAAACGAGCTTCATCTGACGCCTTCAGCGATCAGCCACCAAATCCGAGCACTCGAGAAACATTTTAATAAGCCGATGTTTGTGCGGGCCAACCGCCAAGTGCTTTTAACACAGGAGGGCGAGCGTCTCTTGGTTGCCCTAACCGAAGCATTCGGCACGATACGCCAAGCCTGTATTGAGTTGATGCCGAATGAAAGCAAAGACGAACTGGCTGTTCATTGCACGCCAAGTTTTGCCGCCAAATGGTTGAGCCCTCGGCTCCCGGACTTTATGTCGCAAGAGCCGAAGGTTAAGATTAGGATCTCATCGAGCGCTGAAGCGCCTGACCTCGTGCAGCATCCGGAAATTGACGTTGTGATCTCATACGGTGACCGGCCACGGACTTCAGGCCTCACTGGCAAATCTCTCGGTTCCGAAGATGTAGTCGCACTATGCGCGCCGGAGTACGAAGCCAGGTACGGGACGGTTAAGATAATATCCATGAATGAGGTGAGTTGGCTCGAATCGTCACTCAGTCCAGTAAAATGGGCTGATTGGTTTGTACTCAATGGTATTCCCCCGGCAGCGATGGATGCGGGTCCTTCTTTTGATCGCGGCTCTTTGGTGATCGCCGCTGCGGTTCAAGGGGTTGGTGTCGCGTTGGAGACGACGCGCTTCGCGGAAGCGGAACTCAAGGCTGGCAGCTTGGTTCACTTTGGCGGCAATCGCTTCAAAGGCATCCGAAGAGAAATGCATTTTCTCTGCTATCGGACCGCCGACGGTAACGCACCGAACATTCGTAAATTTTGCGACTGGCTGACCGAGACCGTCGCATGATTCGCGGCCTTCAGTTCTTTCGACCCTAAATACAGATCATTATTCGTCCGCATCAATGCGATTAGGTTCAGTTTATCCGCTCCTGGCTATAAACCACCATTTTCAGCTTTCGAAATATTGCCCGTTCCTGCCCCTTAGCCGCCAAACTTCTTAGAGCAGGAGTAAATAAAATCTATTCGCGGTATTTGTTCCGTATGACAAAACCTGAGTGCTCGAGCGTGCGGGGATCACGAACCCATACCTCGCCATTGGGATGCAGGCCGCCACCCCGCGAAGCGGGGACCGCGGAGTGCCGTGCCCGATGCAAAAGCCGGGTATCAGCTGCGCCGCAGTTCGAATGAACCCCGCCGTTGTCGGCGACCATCTTTTCCCATGCGGCCTGACGCACCGCCTTTGTCTCGGAATCATCGAGAGCAGGGCAATTAATCTCGCTGGTGTTGAGGTCGACGATGATTTCGTCGCCGTCCTCAATGAGTGCAATGGGTCCCCCGATCGCCGCCTCGGGCCCGACATGACCGATCACCAAACCGACCGAACCGCCGGAGAACCGTGCATCCGTCATGAGGGCGATGACGATCTTGCGTTCACGGCAGAGTGTCGTGATGCGCGACGTGGGATCGAGCATTTCGGGCATCCCCGGCGCCCCGCTCGGTCCCGCATATCTGACGATGATCATATCATTGTTCTGAAACCGATCCGGCTCTTCGTCGAGGGCCTTCAACAGATCGGCTTCGCCTTCGAAAACCTGGGCCCGCCCGTGGAACAAATTATTCTCCAGACCGCCTTCAACCCCAGCGAGCTTGAGAATGGCGGAATAGTCAGGCGATAGGTTGCCGCCGAGCATCCGAAGCCCACCCGTTGGTTTGTACGGGTTTTTGACCGGGAAGATAACGTCGTCGTCGGGGGGCAGCGTTTCCAGGTCGGCCACCTGTTCGGCAAGGGTGCGCCCCGTGCATGTCATCATGTTGCCGTTGAGCAGCCCTGCTTCCAGCAGTTCGCGAACGATGACCTGAACCCCGCCGACCCGGTCGATGTCGATCATCGAATATGTGCCGTAGGGGCGCGCGTTGGTCAGAACGGGTACGATATCTCGCGACAGGCGATTGAACTCATCCGGGGTCATGATATCCCGCCAAAAGTGCTCGTATCCCGCAGCCCGGGCGATTTCCGGCGTATGTAGAACAGCATTCGTGGACCCACCTACGGCCATGGCAACAATGACGGCATTACGGATTGAGTCCGGCTGAACGATATCGCGTGGCCGGAGTCCGGATGCCATCATGTTTGCCAAATATTCCACCAACTGAGCCGGAAATTCGTTTATGCGCCTCGGATCGTCGGAGGCGGGTGCCACCATATGTAAAGGCTGCAGACCCACGACCGCGATGAAGGTCTGCATGGTATTGTATGTGAACATGCCGCCGCAGCTACCAATGCCGGGGCAAGCATTACAGGCGATGAGGTGCCTATACTCAGCGTCTGGATGCCCGGCAACCTGGTAGGCGCTTACGATATCGAGTGCTTCGCCGGTCTCAGGGTTCTGGCCAGGGCGGATCGTCCCGTCGGACATTATAATAGAGGGCTCGTTATGTTCGAGCACGGCCGCCAATGTGCCGACAGGCGGTTTGTCGCAAGCGACAACCGCAATGATCCCGGCCAGCCCCGATGCTTCGAAGTGCTCGCAAAGCGCATCATGCGTCACCTCTCGCCCGATTAGGGAATACCGCATCTCCGGCGTGCCGTTTCGGATGCCGTCAGACGTCGCGATAGTGAACTCTGGCTGAACCAGACGATACTTCAACATACCGTCGCCGGCACCGATCCGGCCCCGTAAATGCGCATGGATCGCCTCTACCTTCGAAGCGACTCCCAGATAGCATTGGCTGTCACCTTTGGTGCCGACAACACCGACGGCGGGCTCGTGAATCAGCGATGGGTCCGTACCCAGTACTTTCGCAAGCCCGATTGTTTGAGCAGATCGGCCCGGGTGTCGGTCAATTTTAACAATGTTCGATTTTGACAAGGATTACCCTCCCGCTGCTCATTTATCCGAGGCGCCGTAACTAAAAAGGTATGTTAGGGCAAGGCACGATCATACGGCAACGCACGCTTAAAACCGCGTCTGATTCTGGCTAATAGCGGACCATCAAATAATGCTCTTAAAATGCCCGCTGAAGAGCAAAGAGCGGACAGCAAATTTCTCTTAAAGTCGCATAACGTATCAACCGACAATAGCGAAGATCGCATTCCGTTTCTTCCTTTACTCTCTTCACGGCGAAGCAATACGACACATAGTATTGACCAACTATCCCAAGTTCCAGGTTGAGTAAATTGGCACAAATTTGATGCCTACCATCAGGTGCCTGTCTCTGGCATCATGACTGGACGTGGCTGATCCGAAGGGAGTAGCAAGTCATGATTGCATGGAAAACATTCGTTTGGGTAATCGCTACCGCGTTGACGGTATCAATGCCGGTCCGGGCCGACCGTCATATGCCGCTGCTACCTGCGGCAAAAATAACCGACGACGGCATGTATGCTCAGACTTGGCTGTACGGGAGTTCCATGGACCTTCGGAAAGACCTGACTGCAACCACAAAGCAGGGCAAGCGACTGGTGATCTTTTGGGAGCAGAAGGATTGCGCTTATTGTAAGCCCATGTATGACGTCAATCTGCGTATCCCGCGGATTGTCGAGAAAGTCACGAAAAAATTCAACGTTATCAAATTCGACGTAAAGGGTGAGCGTGCGGTCACTGATTTGGACGGCACGACCCTAACCGAGGGAGAACTGGCGAGAAAATCCAGGGTCATGTACACGCCGACCCTTCAATTCCTACCGGAATCCGTGGAAAAAGCAGCCGGTCAGAATATCGGGGAATCCGAGGTTTTTCGCGCTGAAACCTATTTCAAGCCGTTCCACTTTAATTTCATATTCCATTATGTGCAGACCAAGGGCTACAAAAGCGAGCCCAATTTCCAACGTTGGTTGGGCAACATCGGAAGAGGCTTGGAAGCGGACGGCATCAAATATGACCTCTGGGCCGATGCGCTTCCGCCGCATCTTCCAGATAAATATTAGTACGCGCGTAATTGGCAGGAATTCCCTCATGCTTTTCAACAGTCACATGATCAAGGCGGCGAGTAAGCGGATTGGCTATACTCTGCTGATTGTATTGTTTTGTTTGTACTGGCGCCCATCCATCGCTTCTGAAGAATCCTCAGTCTACGTCGCGAAAACGAGCGGGTGCGGCTGTTGTGTCGCCTGGATTGAACATCTGGAGAGTAACGGGTTGCCGGTAGAAAGCGAAAACATGGCCATGGGCAGTCTGATGCAGTTTAAAATGAAAAATGGAATCGATGGCGAATTAGCTTCCTGTCATACGGCACGGGTAGGCAGATACACAATCGAAGGCCATGTGCCGGTGAGCGACATTCGGCGCCTGCTTACAGAGCAACCAGATGCCGTCGGCTTGAGCGTACCTGGCATGCCTCTTGGGTCTCCCGGGATGGACCAAGGCTCGGAACGGGAAGCCTATGATGTTCTGTTGATTCGCTCGGACGGCTCAACCGTGGTTTACGCGACCTATCCGTCAGCAGATTAAACACATTGATTCCAGCTCGACGGATTCCCGTAGGCGCTCTCCATCCCGACACGTATCGCCTCGGCGACCTCCGAGGCAACAGACGTGCTCATGTTATAGTCGAGGCAAATCTGTCGTATGCCTTGGAGTACCTCTATCTATTCTGTATTCGCACTATTAGCACCAATGTCCGCATATCTCACTTTCGCGAGTGAGGCCATTAGGGCCTGTGGCCTGGCGCCAGCAGGCAAAAAACTTAAATATCTTCATTCTGTCTATTCCCATCTTTTCGGTTTCCAGCCCGGGTAATTGTCGGTAATGCACCTGCTATAATGACCTAGAACTCTCTTCGCGGTTGATCGTGTATCCGCTAACGGAACCTTGCAGCGGCTGCGCCAGCATGCGGTCCAGCCAAAGATCGCGCTGGGTGCGGAACTGTTCGATGCCTATCGCCATATCTTCATGCCCATCTTGCGGCTGTGCACGGTATGTTCCGAGTAACCGGTCCCACCAAGGTAAATTGAATCCGAAGTTCGAATTGGTTTCGTTCGGATGGGTGGAGTGATGGACCCGGTGCATGTCCGGAGTCACCACGACGAGCCTAAGGTAGCGGTCGACGTGAGCCGGAATATGAACGTTCGCATGGCTGAACATCGAGGTCGCATTTAGCAGAACCTCGAAAACAATCACAGCGGCAGCGGGTGGCCCGAGCACGACGACCGCCGCGAATTTTATCACCATGGATAATAAGATTTCCACTGGATGAAAGCGGAGGCCCGTCGAGACGTCGAATTCCAGATCCGCATGATGCATGCGATGTAGCCTCCAGAACGCCGGCACCGCGTGAAACATCACGTGTTGAAGATAGATGGCGAGATCGAGTGCCAATAGCGAGAGGCCGAAGGCAAGCCAATCGGGGAGGTCGACGATGTTAAGCACCCCCCACTTCCGCTCTCCGGCTTGGATGGCCAGGCCGACGGCTGCGACGGGAAAAACCAGCCGCACGAGGAGCGTGTCGAGGACGACAATGCCGAAGTTGCCGCTCCACCTCAGCAGCCGCGGGATTTCTCGTCGACGACGCGGTACGGCTACTTCCCACAATGCCATGGCGACTAGAATGCCGAGGAAAAATCCCAACCGGACTCCCGTCTCGTTCGATAGGAAGAAATCACTCATCCAAACATCCTTGCAAACTCTACGACGGCACCATACATTCAATTAATTACTTGAATGATATTGCGCGAAGGATTGGCCCATGTCAACTGGCCCCAAGCAGGCTCTTTACAGCGAATTCGCCCTTGTCGCCCGGGCACTCGGCTCCCCGCACCGGTTGGAGATGATTGAACA
>Ga0070727_10003353_pt1 | contig 14627 bp, 13 predicted proteins | sample tdAd472_FD_66722 | JGI IMG/M metagenome (GOLD analysis project Ga0070727, IMG submission 66722) | Marine sediment microbial communities from the Atlantic coast under amendment with organic carbon and nitrate - tdAd47.2 | ecosystem: Environmental > Aquatic > Marine > Coastal > Sediment | place...
GAGCACGGCTTTCAGTCGCTCTTCGAACTCACCTCGGTACTTCGCTCCCGCCAGCAGTGAGCCCAGATCGAGCGCGAGGACGCGCTTGTTCTTGAGGCCCTCGGGGACGTCGCCGCCCACGATGCGGTTCGCGAGCCCTTCGACGATGGCCGTCTTGCCGACCCCGGGGTCACCGATCAGGACCGGGTTGTTCTTGCGGCGCCGCGACAGGACCTGCATCACGCGACGGATCTCGTCGTCCCGACCGATCACCGGGTCGAGCCGGCCCGAGCGAGCGTCTTCCGTGAGGTCGGTCGCGTACTTGGACAGCGCCTCGAAGGTGGCCTCGGGGTTCGGACTCTCGACCCGACGCGCGCCGCGCACCTGGTCGAGCGCCGCTTCGATGCGCTCGCCCGACAGGTCTCGGGTCGCGAAGATCTTCGCGAGCGTCGGCGAGCCGGCGCGCGCGAGGGCGAGCAGCAGGTGCTCCGTCGAGACGTACTGGTCACCGAGTCGCTGGGCATCGGCCTGGGCCCGTTCGACGACCGCGGCGAACCCGGAGGTCGGCTGAGGCTGGGTCGGGGCCTGGGCGCGGGGCAGCCGAGCGAGGGCGGTGTGCAACTCCGCCTCGAGTGCCGGAGCGACGACGCCGAGCCGATCGAGGATCGCGGCCATGACGCCGGAAGGATCTTCCAGGAGTGCCACCCCGAGGTGGAGCGGGTCGATCGTCGGCTGGTTCTGCTCGCGGGCGATGCGGGCGGCAGCCTGGAGAGCCGCGCCCGCCTTCTCGGTGAATTGGGTCTGCATGGCCCGCTAGGGGCAACCTGCATGCCAGACTCCGAGGGGCCCTCGAGGCCCCGAGAGGGCGTATCACCACCCGGCGGGGTGCCATATTGGCGCGCCCTACTGCCAGGTTGGCCGATTCGGATTCCTCAGGGAACCTCCTCGGAACGCCGCTCGTCCAGCTAGGGTCCCCGCCGTTCGAGCGCGAACCGCGACCGAGGGAAATCAACTCCCCGAGGTCCTTTCCCCGCTCCACCGTTTCTGGGGTATGGTTTTTTGAATAGCACGGACTCGGATCTCTCATCGACCCGGGTTCGGACTCTGCCCGGGCAAGAGAAGGGTGCTCCCTTGCCGACTTTTCACGGGCGCAGTACCCTTTACCCTGCCGGCCCTGTCAGACACTCAGGAGGTAACCCTTCAACATGAAAATGCTGCGTTTTGCGGCGGCTGCTGCCGCCCTGCCCTGGATTGCCGGGGCTAGCTTTAGCCAAGCCGAGCTGAACCGCCTTGATCTCAACAACGGCGGTGACATTCTCTGGTTCGTCAACTCCCCCTACATCGGTAGCGACCCCGCGAACGGAAACTTCAACGGGGACTTCTACTGGAAGACGTATCCGGACCACGCTATCCAGCGTTGCGCCGGCGCGGCGACCCTTTGGGGCGTCGAGATGAACATCTTCGATCTGGACTGGTCGGACTTCTCCCCTCTGTGGGCGTACCTGATCACGACCTCGACGGCCGGTACCGACAACAACCTCGAGCCGGATCTCAACACCACGGGTCCCGGCGTCCTCGTTCCCCAACTCGACAACACCGGCCTGACGTCTCCGTCGCCCGGAAGTTGCCCGAAGGCGGGATACGTCGGCGGCTGGATTCTCAGTGACCTCTTCGCTGACACTGCAACGGGTTCCCTGATCCCGCTCATGCAGCAGTCGGACAACGGATCTGACGACTACTTCACTGCCAACGGCACGGTCGACTGGTCCTTCGTCCACTTCTTCCCGGGCAACAACCAGTCCGGTGGTCAGCAAGACGTCTTCTCCCCCAGCCCGAACGGCTGCGGCTCCGGTTTCTCCGGCTCCGCTTCCTTCCAGTGGCTTGGTTCGACGGACGGCGTTGCGCCGTTCGGCGACGGTGGTGAGAACGCTGCTCACACGACGGTCGCTCCCGACGGCGCCGGTACCGGCGGTATCACGACGGGTGTCCGCGGTGCGTACGGCGGCTTCCAGATTGGTGGCAATGGGGCTCCGGGTTCCGGACTCATTCCCGAGACTCAGGACGGCGGCGCCGACCTCGAGTTCTTGTTCCAAGGCATGACCCTCAACATGCGTGTCAACACGCAGTACGCCGTCGTCGGAGCCATCGGCCCCGATCTCGGTCTTGCGGGTCTTGATTTCCCCATCGGTTGGGATACGGCCTCGGGCGCTCCGGCGCTCAAGGACGGTGACGGCGGTGTTCCGGGCTCGACCCCGGTCGGCCTCGGCGTTGCGATGTACAACCAGAGCGCGGGTACCACCCCGTTCTCGAGCATCGGAACGTTCAGTGCCAACATCGACTTCCCGGGCGGACCGCTCGATCTCCTGATCGACCAGTTCGGCTGCTTCCCGGTCATCGGCGGCGACTTCGGTCTGAACCCGGCCAACCCGGTCTTCAACACCGTCTTCAACGCGACCCTTGGTGGCTTCACCTCTTTCGGTCCGGATCCGGCGAACGCTGGCGAGAGGGTCTACTTCTCCCCGCAGTTCCCGCTCGGACCTGACCCGTCTCTTCTGGGTGCGACCCTCGCCTTCCAAGGCTGGGAATTCGTGCTCACGAACCCCCCGGGTCAGGAGATCGGCGACTCCTCGCAGATCATCCGCATGAACCTGAAAGACAACTCGAACGTTCAGTAGAACGACCGGGTAGTTATATGGGAGGCTCCCCTGCTAACAGGGGGGCCTCCTTTTCGTTTAACCGAAACGTGGTAGCCCCGGCCAAGCCGTGGATCAAAAGGAAGTGTGATGAAGCTCGGACTCGGATTGGCTGTGATGGCGGCGTTGGGCGCCCTGGCGTATTTCTTCTTGGCTGGCGAGGAGGAGCCGACGCCGGACGTGGCACCGGTCCCGGTGGAGACCGTCGCGAACGAAGAGGCGCAGCTGGCCGAGCTGGCGTTGCCTCCCGAGGTGACCGAGGAACTCGACCTCGAGGAAGTGGTCGAGGAGCCTTCACAGGATCAGCAGAAGGAGAAGCTCACCAAGGCGCGGATGCTCTCCAAGACCAAGCTGCCGGACGGGCGCGTCGAGCTTCGCTTCCTCACTCCGATCTACATCGGAGGCAAGCAGAAGAACGTGATCCGGATCCTGAGGGCGTCTCCGCGGCTGATTCGCCGCGACGCGATTCAGCAGAGATCGGACCCCGGGCCCGACCTGCCGAAGGGGCGGAAGAAGAAGCAGTCCTGAAGCTCGCGCTCCGGTTGGCGGGTTCTTCGGACGCGCGTTGACGGAGCGTGATCGGCCCACCCGGGCTCGTCTCGGCCAGGCGAGAAGAAACTTCTCACTCTGACCTGCAGTTGCGGTGCCGTATCGGCCGATGGAGAAGGGCTCCCTCGAGGGGAGCTCTTTCCTTGTCAGGAGGCCCCGTGATCGCGACCACGACCAGAACTCTCATCTGTTGCCTCCTGGCTGGTGGCGCGGCGGCCCAGGTGTCCCACAACCGCGTGCAACTGGACAACGGCGGGGAGACCGTGATCTGGCTCAACGACCCGTTCGTGGGCTCGGACCCGACCCGCGGGGACTGGACCGGCGACTACTTCTGGAAGGTGCTCCCGGCCGACGTGCTCCGCACCGGCGACGGCGTCGCCTCCCTGACGGGGATCGAGTACTACGTCTTCGACCAGGACTGGGATCTCGACGACGCGACGCTGTGGGCCTACGCCCTCACGGAAGGCGTCAAGTCGGAGGACCTCGGCGGGGGCGGCAGCGGATTCAGTCCTGGCAACATCGAGCCGTGGATGGCCGACCCCTCGGCGCTGCTCGTGCCCGGGATCGAGAACGCGGGCCTCGGCAACCCCCTCGGTGCCGGACAGTGTCCTCCGGGCGATTCGATCGCCGGGTGGTTGATCACCGAGACGTTCGAGGACACGGACGGCGCTCTCATCCCGATCAAGGAACTGATCGCCGACGGAGCTCACGACTACGTCTACTCGGCGTTCTTTCCCGACGGTCAGTCCGCCACGTTCGGCGGCGCGAACTGCGGCGGCGGCGGCAACGCCACGTTCCAGTACTACGTCAGCACCGACACCTTCGAGGTGCCGGACGGTGGCGAGAACATCCCGGACGTCCTCGGCACGGGATACAGCGCGTACGGCGGTCGCAACTTCGGCGACCCTCAAGGCGGCGGCTTCCACTTCCCCGTCGCCAACAGCTTCGACCGCGGCGCGCAGCTCGCGTTCCACTTCGACCGACCGACGCTGAACGTGGTGGTCGATGCGGGGCTGGATGGGCATGGCCCCGAGCGCGGACTGGCGAGCCTGCACGTGCCGTTGGGTCTGGACGCCGCCGGTCTTCCCGCGGGTACCCAGTGTTCCTTGGGGTGGGAGATCTACTCCGCGGACGCTCTGGGGAAAGGCGACCGCCTGGCCATGGCGGCGGCCACCTTCATGCAGCCCCTCGGCACGGCCGTGCCGTTCTTCGGTGGGAGCACGCTCCTGTTGAACTCCGTGGACCCCGTGTTCCTGAGCTCGCTTCTCTCGTGGGGCTTCCCCGCGTTTCAAGACGAGGGGAGCGAGTCGGTGGCGCGCTCCGGCTTGATTCCGATCCAGGCGGAGCCCGCGTTCCTGGGAACGGCGATCTGGATGCAAGGCTTCGAGCTCGACCTCGGATCGGAGAGCCTCGAGGACACGCAGGTCTGGAAGCTGGTCCTGCGACCCAACGTGTTCTGAGGCGGCGAGCTCAGCGGGAGAAGGCGTCGAGCATCTCGCGGACGGCCGCGTGCACTCCGACGGTCAGCGCTCGACTGACGATCGAGTGGCCGATGTTGAGCTCCTCGACGTGCGGCAGGGCAGCGATGGGGGCCACGTTCTCGTAGTCGAGCCCGTGCCCGGCGTTCACCCGCAGGCCGAGTTCATGGGCCCGCACACAGGCCGCGTCGAGGCGCTCCAGTTCCGCGCGCCGCTCGTCACCGGTGGCGTTCGCATAGGAGCCCGTGTGCAGCTCGACGTACTCGGCTTCGACGCTGGCCGCGGCTTCGAGCTGCGCCGCGACAGGGTCCACGAAGAGGCTCACCTGGCCGCCGGCTCTTCGCAGCAAGGGGATCACCTCCGCCAGGCGCGCGCTCTCGGCGGCGGCGTCGAGCCCGCCCTCGGTCGTGACCTCCTGCCGGTTCTCGGGCACGACGCAGAACTGATCGGCGCCACTCGACAGAGCGAAGTCGATGATCCCGGGCTCCAGCGCCATCTCGAGGTTGAGCAGGGTCTTCACGGACCTGCGCAGCCGAGACACGTCGTCGTCCTGGATGTGCCTGCGGTCCACGCGGAGGTGGCACGTGATCCCCTGAGCCCCGGCGGCTTCCGCCTCGAGAGCCCAGGCCACCGGATCGGGCCGGGCTCCCCGGCGGGCCTGGCGGACGGTGGCGACGTGATCGACGTTGATGTGAAGGCGGACCAAGGGTGACTCTCCAGCCCGGCATTCTAGCGCCGCCGCCTTCGCGGGCCAGGAGGCCCAGCGGCTCCCGGGGTGATCCGCGGCCTCGTCCGACCGACGCTCGCTGGCCGATCTCCGCGCGGCCCGCCATACTTCCCGCATGAGGTGGCTCGGGTGAGGATCATCGCAGGGGAGTTTCGCGGGCGTCACATCGAGGCGCCGCCGCACCGCAAGACCCGGCCGATGCTGGATCGGGTGCGCGAGGCGCTCTTCAGCCGGCTGATGCACGACGTGGTCGACGCGCGCGTCCTCGACCTGTTCGCCGGCTCCGGCAGCCTCGGCCTCGAGTCCCTGAGCCGCGGCGCCGCTTCCGCGCGACTCGTCGAGGCGGACCGCGGCACCGCTCGGCTCCTGGAGCGCAACGTGCGCGAGCTGGGTGTGGAAGAGCGCGCCGAGGTCCTCTGTGCCGACGCCCTCGCGCGCTCCTCCTGGGGCGAGAGCGCGGACCTGATCTTCTGCGACTCTCCCTACCCGATGCTCAGCGAGTCGCGCGAGCCGCTCTTCCGGGCGCTGGAGGCGCTCGTGACCCGCGTCCTGGAGCCGACAGGAGTCCTGGTCTTCCACGCGCCCTACCGGGTGGTCAGGTCGACCGAGTTCGTGGGCGCCTCGGAGGTGGACTCGCGCCGCTACGGGACCAACGAGCTCTGGTTCTTGCGCCCGTGAGCGAGCTCGTTCGTACCGGTCGCCTGCTGCTCGACGGCGTCTTCGTCCCGGGGACCATTACCTGCTCCGGCGGGCGCATCGCTCGCATCGAGAGCCTGGCCGGGACGGACCTGCCGGAGGATGCGCCGCTCATCGCGCCGGGCTTGATCGACCTGCACGTGCACGGCTTCGGCGGGTGCGAACCCCTCTCGGACCTGGCGGGCATGGCGGCGGCGCTCGCGAGCTCGGGGACGACGGCGTTCCTGCCGACGCTCTTTCCCGACGACCCCGCTTCGCTGTCGGACGACATCGCGCAGGTCGGCCGGCAGACTCTCGGTGAGGGACGCGCGCGCGTACTCGGGTTGCACCTCGAGGGGCCGTTCGTGAATCCCGCCGCGGCCGGGGCCCTGCCGCCCGAACGTCTGGCGGAGCCGTCCCCGGCGGGCCTGGCTCTCCTGCTGGCTTCCGGCGCTGCCTCCGCCGGAGTCCGAACCGTCACCGTGGCGCCGGAGCTCAGCGGGGCGCGCGACTTGATCCGCGCGCTGGTCGCGGAGGGCGTGCGTCCCTCGCTCGGCCACAGCCTGGCGACCTGCGCGGAGGCTCGCGCGGCGGCGGAAGACGGCGCCTGCGGAGCCACGCACCTGTTCAACGCCATGCGTCCCTGGCACCACCGCGAGGGCGGCCTGGCGGGCTTCGCGCTCACCGACAGCGCGCTCTACGCCGAGATCATCGGCGACCTGGAGCACGTCTCCGCCGAGGGGGTCGCGCTGGCCCTCGAAGCGCGGGGGCCGTCGGGGTTGTGCCTCATCAGCGATGCGCTCGCGGGCGCGGGGACGGGCTGCGACGTCTTCGAGGTCCCCGGCCATACCCACGCCGTTCGGCACGGGGGCGCCTTCTATCGCGAGGAAGGCGGGGAGCGGAGCCTGCTGGGCTCGGCCCTCGGGCTCCTCGAGGCCGTGCGCGGCCTGCGCGACGCGGGCGTGGTCAGCCTCGAGGAGGCGCTCACGATGGCCTCGGAGACGCCCGCCCGCGCCCTGGGCATGGAGGCCGAGGTGGGGCGGCTGGTCGAGCGCGGGCGCGCGGACCTGCTGTTGCTCGACCCCGCGGACCTGGGCCTCCGCGAGGTCCTGGTCGGGGGGGAGCCGGCACAAGGGATCGGGTCCTCCGTCCGATAGGAGGAGGATGCTCCTCTCTCTCGTACTCGTGGCCCTGGGGGCCGGGGACGCGGCGGTCGCGCCGGAACCCGCGGCTGTGGTCGATCTCTCCGAGGTGCGCGAGCACCCCTCGCGCTGGCTGGGGGAGACGGTCCGATTCACGCTCCAGATCGATGGCGCGCGGAGCGGAGTTCCGACCTACCTCTCGAGCCTCGGCCCGTCGACCCACGTCGCCTTCGCCGCGTGGGGAGACTCGCAGGTGCTGTGGAGTCGGGCGGAGTACGAACGGCCGGCCCAGCGGCTCTTCGCTCGCCGCGGGACCCCCGTGGCGGCGCGCCTCGCGACGGCCTCGCGCTACACGCGCTTCGAGGTCGTCGGTGTCGTGCGCGAGGTGCTCCAGGGCAAGCCCTGGATCGAAGTGCACGAGGCGCGGCGACTGGAGCGCGCGGTCTCCGAGGGCGCGCTGGTCCACGCCACGCGCGCGCTCTCCCTGATGGAAGGCGAACAGTGGGCGCTCGCGGCGGATCAGTTCGCGCGCGCGCGTGCCGGCCTCCTTCCGCGCGCGGCCCTAGCGGAGCTCGAGCGACTGCAGACCGAGTGCGCCGAGCGGAGTGACGCTTCACAGCGCGAGCGCAAGCTGCGCTGAGGGGCGCGAATCCGGGAGCCGAGCGGTTTTCGGGCCGCGCTCGGAGGGCTAGAATTCGCGCGGAACCAGCGTGCGAGTCCTTCTAGCCGACATCATCGTCACCTTTCACCTCGCCTACGTCTCCTACGTCGTGGTGGGGCAGGTCCTCATCTGTCTGGGCGCGCTCGCCCGGTGGAAGTGGATCCGGAACCCCTGGTTTCGATTGACCCACATCGCCGCGATCGGCGTCGTCGTGGTGGAGGCGGCCTTCGGCTGGGTGTGTCCGCTGACGGTCTGGGAGCGCGACCTGCGCATCAGCGCGGGGCAGTCTCCGGAGGACATCTCCTTCGTCGCGAGGATCGTCCAGTACCTGCTCTACTACGACATCCCGCAGGCCCAGTTGAACAAGGCCTACATCGTGTTCGGCGGCCTGGTCCTGCTGACGTTCCTGTTCCTCCCCCCCAGGCTGCGGCGGACCCGAACCGCCTCCTGAGGGGCCGAGAGGGCCCGTTCTCGGGGGAATTCTGCTACCTTAGGCGGGCTCGTACCCCCCCCTCGAGACCGTCATGAAACACCTCCGTCTCCTGCCCTTCGCGGCGGCGCTCGCCGTCGGTATCACGCTCTTGGCTCCGCAGGAATCCCACGGGTTCTCCGAGCTGGGCGGCAAGTTGAACCTGGACGTTCGCCACGTCCGCGTCTTCAACAACTTCCTCGACAACACCGCGAACAACAACCAGACGCCGGACCCGGACTTTCCGGGAGCTCTGGGCGCACCGCTCGCGATCTGGAAGGCGTGCGTCGAGTGGGGCAGCGTCGGGCACGGCGACGGCGGCGGCGACCCGACGCAGTTCATCGGCGACGGCGGCTCGAACTTCGACTGCACCTGGCAGGGGGAGACGACCGGCAACCTCTTGAACACGCACGCGGAGATCATCGGCCAGGGGGCCGGTGTGCTCGCCTTCACCGCCGGGAGCACGGGCGGCTGGCGGATCTTCTACTACTCGAGCTGGAAGTGGGCCGACGGACCCGGATCGCCGCAGCCCGGTGAGATCGACCTGCAAGGCGTGGCGACCCACGAGTACGGGCACGCCCTGGGCCTCGGGCACAGCGAGTTCAGCAACGCGACGATGCGCCCCAGCATCATCGGCAACGGCGTTCCGTCCCGTTCGATCGAGGCCGACGACATCGCCGGAATTCAGGCCATCTACGGTCCGATGTCCGCGCAGAAGCCGATCATCACCGACGTCGATATTCAGGACGACACGATCACGATCACGGGCACGGGCTTCACGGAGACGAACGAGGTGTGGTTCACGCGCCTGGAGCCGTGGGCGACCGGAGACGGGATCGTGGCCGAGGGTGTCGTCTCGACCAACGGCGGGACCGAGATCGTGCTGAACGTGCCCGCGGGTGTGGGCCCCGGCGACCTGCTCGTGGTTCGCGAGGGGCAGGGCCTCACGCGCATGTCCAACTCGTGGCCCTACGACGCCGAGGGCGAGCCGCTTCCGCCTCCGGGCCAGGCTCAGCCGTTCATCTTCGACGTGAGCCCCTTGAGCGTGCCGACGGTCGTCCTCGGTGAAGAGCTCACCGTGACGCTCAGCGGAGAGGCCTTTGTCGGTACCGACACGCTGAGCGTCGGCGGCAAGGTGCTGTCCGAGTACCTCCCGTCCGACTTCATCGTGATCGACGACGAGACGATTCAGCTGCGCATGCCGCAGGTCGACACGGTGGGGCCGGTGGAGATTCTCCTCGAGAAGAACGGGCTCATTGCCGCGGGAACGATCGACGTCCTGGCTCCCGACCCTCCCGTCGTGGAACTCGGCGCGGGCGGCTCGCCCGAGTACCTGGCCTCGTTCCTGGGGATGAAGCTGAAGCTCGGCGGCGAGCCCGGGACCATCCACTTCCTGTGGGCCTCGCCCGAGCAGCTCCCCTCGAGCATCCCCGGTCAACTGGACCTGGCGATCGGCAACAACTTCAGCTCGCTGATCTTCGTCGGGGCCCTGGAGATTCCCACCGCCGGCTGGCTGGGATTCACGCTGCCCTTCTCGGGAATCGAGCAGCTCCCGATCCACTTCCAGTCCGCCCAGTACGACCCCGAGGTGGGGATCGTCAGCGTCGTCGAGAGCAACGTGGCGGAGGGCTTCATCGTCCTGTAGACCACGGCTCATGCTGAACGAGCCGATTCGCTTCGAGCGCATCTTCCTGGAGAAGGTGTGGGGCGGCCGCGCTCTGGAGCGGACGCCGGGCATCACCTTGCCTCCGGGCATTCCGGTGGGCGAGACCTGGGAGCTGGTCGATCGCGCGCACGAGAACTCCGTCGTCGGAACGGGGCCGTACCAGGGGCGCACCCTGCGCTCCATGATGGAGGAGTTCTCGCGGGACCTCCTGGGTCGCGCGCCGGCGACTCCCGCGGGGCGCTTTCCCGTGCTGATCAAGTACATCGACGCGACGGCCTCGCTCAGCGTGCAGGTCCACCCCTCCGACGAGACCGCGGCTCGCCTGGGCCGGGGCGCCGAGGGCAAGACCGAGGCCTGGTTCGTGCTCGACGCGGCTCCCGGAGCCTGCCTCTACGCCGGGGTGCGCCCCGACGTGAGCCGCGCCGACCTCGAGCGCGCGGCCGACGGCGAGGGCGTGGTCGAGCTCCTCAACCGCTGGGAGGTGAGCAGTGGCGACTGCATGCTGATCCCGGGCGGGACCGTCCACGCGATCGGCGCCGGGGTCACCTTGCTCGAGGTGCAGCAGAACTCCGACACCACCTACCGGATGTACGACTGGGGACGCCTCGGCCTGGACGGCAAGCCCCGGGAGACCCACCTGGAGCAGGCCCTGGCGGTGGCGTCGGTGGGGGAGCCCGTCAGGCCGCCGGTCCGGGCGGTCTGGGCGGAGGTCGCCCCGGGGCTCTCGCGGGCGCCCCTGGTGCGCACTCGGACCTTCAGCGCGAACGGGCTCCGGGTCCGCGAGCGCGCCCGTCTGGCCACCGGGCGTCAGTTTCAGGTGTACGCGGTCGTGGAAGGCTCCGGAACACTTACCATGTCGGGTTCGGGAACGAGCCACCGACTCGAGCTGGGCGACTGCTGGCTCGTTCCGGCCTCCGCGGGGTACCACTTCATCGAGCCGCGCGAGGAACTCGGCCTCATCCAGTTCCTGACCTACGCCTGACATGGAAATCCGCCTGAACAAGTTCCTCGCCGACAACGGCGTCGCCTCGCGTCGGCGCTGCGACGAGTTGATCGCCGACGGCAAGGTCACGGTCGACGGCCTGGTGGTCACCGAGATGGGGCTGCGCGTGCGTCCCGAGGAGCAGCGCGTCGAGTACGACGGTGTCGTCTTCAAGTCCCGGACGGCCTACCACCGCTACTACCTCCTGAACAAACCCGGCGGCGTCGTCTGCACGAACGAGGAGCGCGAGAATCGGCCGCGCGCGATCGACCTGATACGCGACCCGAAGAAGGGACGCATCTTCACGGTCGGGCGCCTGGACGAGAAGACGACGGGCTTGATCATCCTCACCAACGACGGCGACTTCGCGAACCGCGTGATGCACCCGCGCTTCACCGTTCCGAAGACCTATGCGGTCAAGTTGGAGGGGCGCATCTCGGACGGGATGCTGAACAAGCTGCGCGACGGCATCCACCTGTCGGAAGGGCGGACGACGGGCGCTCGCATCATCGTCAAGCGCCGGACGGATCGGCGCACCGACCTGATCGTGACCATCACCGAGGGCAAGAACCGGGAGATCCGGCGCATCTTCGCCAAGGTCGGCTACGAGGTGAAGCAACTGCACCGGCAGCGCATCGCCGAGATCACCGATCGCGGCCTGAAGATCGGGAGCTGGCGGTTCATGGCCCCGGACGAGGTGAAGTCCCTCCTGAATCCGCACGACGGGCCCGCCCCGCGGCGCAAGAAACGACCTCTCACGCGGAGGAGCCGCAGCGCATGACGGACGTCGTCGTGCGAGGAGGAGCGAGCGTTCGCGAGCACCGACTTCGAAACGGTCTGCGCGTCCTGATCGCCGAACGCCGCCACGACCCGGTTGTCGGCGTCATGCTCTTCTACCGCGTGGGCTCGCGGAACGAGCGCGCGCAGGAGGCCGGGGTCTCGCACTTCCTCGAGCACATGATGTTCAAGGGCAGCCGGAGCTTCGGGAAGGGCGAGGTCGACCGCCTCACCACCGAGCTGGGCGGCCAGAACAACGCGTTCACGGGCTACGACCACACGGCCTACTGGTTCGAGCTGGCCTCGGACCGCTGGGAGCGCGCGCTGGACATCGAGGCCGACCGGATGCACCGGCTCGACATCGACGAGGCCGAGTTCGATGCCGAGCGCGCGGTCGTGCTCGAAGAGCTGGCCATGGGCGAGGACGAGCCGTGGCGAGTCCTGGAGCGCGTCGTGGAGGAGAGCCTCTTTCCGCGCCATCCCTACGGTCGGCCGATCATCGGCTATGCGGACACGCTGCAGCGGATGACCGCCGAGGACATGCGCTCCTACTACCGGCGCTTCTACCACCCGGGGAACGCCACGCTGGTCATCTGCGGCGACGTCTCGTCGTCGGCGGCGCTGAGGGCCGCGCGCAAGCGCTTCGCGAGCATCCCGGCCGGCCCGGCCTTCGAGGACGTCGACCCGCCGCGGCCGCCGCTCGGCGAACCGCTGGGGGAGCGCCGCATTCGCATGAGCTGGGACGACGGCGGGCGGAGGCTCTGCATGGCCTGGCCCACGGCTGCCGTGGGGACGCACGAGGACTACGTGCTGGACGTGGTGCACACCGTGCTGAGCTCCGGGCGGCTGGCCCGGCTCCACCGCAACCTGGTCCTGGACAAGGGTCTGGCGGTGATGATCTCGAGCAGCAACGACACGCGGGTCGACACCGGCGTCTTCTGGATCACCGCGGAGTGCGCTCAGGGCACCGCGATGGAAGAGCTGGAGGCCGCCATCGACGCGGAGTTCGCGAGGCTGGCCGACGTCCCGCTCACGGCGGCGGAGCTCAAGCGCGCTCGCGCCCTGATGGTCTCCTCCGAGGCGTACGAGAGCGAGGCCGTGAGCGACGTCGCCGAACACCTGGGCGAGTACGCCGTCGATGCGGACTGGCGCATGGCGCTCGACGGTTGCGAACGCCAGCTGAAGGTCACCTCGCGCCAGGTGCGCGAGGTCGTGCAGCGACTGCTCGTTCCCCAGCGCCGGGTCGTGGGCTGGTGCACCCCCGAGGGCGTCCAGGGAGCCGAGCGCCCGCGGGGCGAGGCCGCGCGGAGCTGATGGCGGTCTCCGCGCGTACAGCGGCCCGAGCCGTTCCCTCCATTCCCTTCGTCGCGCGCGACCTGAAGTGCGGCGCCAAGCTGCTCGTCTCGCAGCGGCGCGGCGCTTCGGTCACGGGCCTGCAGGTGCACATCCGCGGCGGGCACTCGCTCGACCAGCCGGGCAAGGAGGGGACCGCCTACCTGACGGGTGCGCTGGCCGATCAAGGCACCGCGCACCACTCCTACGAACAGATCGCCGGGCTCCTGGAGCCGGCGGGAGGGAGCGTGCTCGGGGACTCTTCCGGCCTGGCGGGCAGTATCGCTTCGGCTCAGTGGAAGAAGCTCGTCCTGCTCGTCTGCGAGCTCCTCACGGAGCCCGAATACCCGGCGGCCAAGGTGCGGCGTCATCGCGACCGCGTGCTCGATCGCCTGCGCCTGGACCAGGACAACCCGCGCGTGCAGGCGTCGCGCGCCTTCGGGGGTCTCGTCTACGGAGATCACTGGCTCAGCCGGCCCGACACGGGAACGGTCGAGAGCGTGGCGACCATCCAGCGCCGCGGACTCCTCGCGCACCACGCGAGGAACTGGTGCGGTGCGCGCGCGCTGATCGTCGTCTGCGGCGACGTCGACCCGGACGAGGTCGGTCGCCTGCTCGATCGAAAGCTGCGCGGGTGGAAGCGCGGGACGGTGCTCGGTCCGACGAGCAAGGACTTCCCCGCGCGGGCGCCGCGCAGCGCGTTCTTCCAGGCGGACCGCCAGCAAGCTCACGTCTACCTGGGACACCTCGGGATCCGCCGGCGGGACGAGGACTTCGCGGCGCTCCTGGTCATGGACCACATCCTGGGCGCGGGACCCGGCTTCACGACGCGGATCCCGGGCAAGCTCCGCGACGAGATGGGCCTGGCCTACTCCGTCTCGGCCAGCATCACGAGCTCCGCCGGTGTGTTGCCCGGTTGCTTCACGGCCTACATCGGGACGTCCCCGGAGCACGTGCCGCTCGCCGTGCGCGTCTTCCTGGACGAGATCCGGCGCGTGCAGGACGAGCGGGTGCGGGCGGCCGAGCTCGACCTGGCCAAGCGCTACCTCACGGGTTCGATGGCGCTCGGCTTCGAGCGGACGTCGCGCCGCGTGCAGTACGGCGTGTTCGCCCAGCGCAACGAGCTCGGGGAAAATCACCTCGACGAGCTCTTCGAGCAGATCGAGGCGGTCACGGCCGAGGACGTGCGCGCCGCCGCCGGCCGGAACCTCTTCCCGGAGGCGGCCTGTCTCAGTGTGGGCGGTGCCGTGCGTCCGAAAGAGTGGAAGAAGCTCGTCTCCTGAGCTCTCCATACGCTTCCGAAGCAACCGCGTAAGTGCTTGAGGGAGCCCGGGATCCGCGTTTCGAGGCGGGATTCCGCAGGAGCGGCCCGCGTCGTCCGGAACATTCGGGCCTCTCGACTCGCCCAACAACACGAGAGGTGAACGAGCTTCCGAGCTCAGCCGCGGGGAGACTTCAGGAGGGCTCCTCGCCGCCCGACGGCGGGTTTGCTCGCCG
>Ga0070727_10003354_pt1 | contig 14625 bp, 15 predicted proteins | sample tdAd472_FD_66722 | JGI IMG/M metagenome (GOLD analysis project Ga0070727, IMG submission 66722) | Marine sediment microbial communities from the Atlantic coast under amendment with organic carbon and nitrate - tdAd47.2 | ecosystem: Environmental > Aquatic > Marine > Coastal > Sediment | place...
AATGATGTCGTCAGGGGTCATGGAGAAGGTTCCAGCTCAGCGGTCAATTGTGAGGGTCATGGAAGCCAGGTCTGAAAGGGTGCCCGTTCCCTGATGGAGGTGCCGTCCGTCCTTTGCGAAGATTGGATCAATACGGGCCGTCCTGTCCATGCCGATTATCCTGGTGCATGTGATCCGTACACCCGGGTTGCCGCCAACCGGACGTCTGCGAACAAGAAAAATGTGCCCCGGCAGATGCCGGGGCATTCCATATCTTTCGCGCCTTTGGCGCGGGTTTGAGTATTTGAACCAAGAAGAAACCAGACCCGTCAGCGCAGGATGCTGCGGCCGGCATAGATGGCGGTTTCGCCCAAGGCTTCTTCGATGCGGATCAACTGATTGTATTTCGCCAGCCGGTCAGAACGGGCGAGGGAGCCGGTTTTGATCTGGCCGCAATTGGTTGCAACGGCAAGGTCAGCGATGGTCGCATCCTCGGTTTCGCCTGAGCGGTGGGACATCACATTGGTCATGCCGGCGCGATGCGCCATGTCCACGGCGCGCAAGGTTTCGGTCAGGGAGCCGATCTGGTTCACCTTCACAAGCATCGCATTGGCCGAGCCTTTTTCGATCCCCATGGCGAGCCGGTCGGGATTGGTGACAAAAAGGTCGTCGCCGACCAGTTGGACCCTATCGCCGATCGCGTCCGTGAGGGCGCTCCAGCCGTCCCAGTCATCCTCGCTCATACCGTCTTCGATGGAGATGATCGGATAGTCGGCGACCAGCGCCTGCAGGTAGGCGACGTTTTCATCGGAAGAGAGGGATGTGCCTTCGCCGGCGAAGACGTATTTGCCGTTCTTGTAATATTCGGTGGCGGCGCAATCGAGTGCCAGGCAAATGTCATCGCCGGGCGTGTAGCCCGCTTTGTCGATGGATTTCAGGATGAAATCCAAGGCATCGCGGGTCGATGACAGGTTGGGGGCAAAGCCGCCCTCGTCGCCGACACCGGTGGCCAGCCCGGCTGAGGACAACTCTTTTTTGAGGGTGTGGAAGATTTCCGCGCCCATGCGGACGGCCTCGCGAATATTCGTCGCAGCGACCGGCATGATCATAAATTCCTGGATGTCGATCGGGTTGTCGGCATGTTCACCGCCATTGATGATGTTCATCATCGGTACTGGCAGAGTGCGGGCAGCCGTGCCTCCGATATACCGATAAAGCGGCAGGGCGGAAAAATCAGCGGCCGCTTTCGCGGTTGCCAGCGACACGCCGAGGATTGCGTTGGCGCCAAGGCGGGACTTGTTCGGTGTTCCATCCAGTTCGATCATCAACTCATCGACGGCGATCTGATCGGTTGCTTCAGCACCCAGCAGCGCCTCGGCAATCTCTCCGTTGACGGCGGCGACCGCGTTCAGAACCCCTTTGCCCATATAGCGGGACTTGTCGCCATCGCGGAGTTCCACCGCCTCATGGGCCCCGGTGGACGCGCCCGAGGGGACGGCGGCGCGGCCCATTGTGCCGTCTTCCAGCGTCACGTCGACCTCGACGGTGGGATTGCCGCGGCTGTCGAGGATCTCGCGGGCGGTGATGTCGATGATGGCGCTCATGGATGTGGTCCTTAGGATATGCAGGTTCGGAGGCTGTTTAACGCTGCGGTCGGGAAAGGAAAAGGGGTCAGGGTTGCCTGCGCTTTTTGTGTTGTTCGCGCCAGAAGACGAACAGGCCGGACGAGACGATGATGGCGGCCCCGATCAGGGTCAGCCGGTCGGGTCGTTCGGAGAAAATCAGGATTCCGGCCAGGATGCCGAACAGGATCCGGCTGTAGCGGAAGGGCACCACGACCGAGACATCGGCAAGCCGGATCGAGACATTCAAGAGGTGATATCCAAGGGAGCCAACGGTTGGCAGGATCACAATATAGGGCCAGAGCGCCGGCTCGGGCCAGTCTGGCAGCCCCTCAGAAGTGATCATCATCCCAAGCCCGAGGGCGGTCAGGGACAAGATCCCGTAAAATCCGATCCGGGCAGAGGAAATCAGGGCCGAAGCGGGTCGGGTCGCAACATCGCGGAGGGCCTGAAGAATGACGCCGAGAAGCGTGATCAGGGTGAGCGGTTCAAACCCTGCGGCCCCTGGGCGAACGATCAGAAGGGCGCCGAACAGGCCAGCACTGATGGCCAGCCAGCGCCGCCAGCCGACCTTTTCGCCAAGGACCAGGGCGGCGGCGAGCGTGGCGATCAAAGGGGCGGCTTGCATGATTGCGGAGACAGTCGAGATCGGGATCAGGATCACAGACAGAAAAACGCAGAACGTGCCGGCGACGTCGGTGAAGTTGCGAAACAGGATCAGCGGCGAAAAGAAGCTTTTGTCGAACAGCGGCTCGCCGTTTCGCAGCAGCAGCGGTCCAAAAAACAGGGTGCCGCCGAGCCCGGCCAAAACAAATAATTGCCCCGGAGCGAAATGCGCACCCAGCGTCTTGATCGCGATATCGGCCGCCGTGAACAACAGCATGGACAGAATCATGTAAAGAATGCCGCGGAGGTTGTTCATGGGCGGCGAACCTTCGCTTCGCGCAGGAAGCTGTAAAGCCCCGCCGCGACGGTGAGGAGGGCACCGGCGATTGTCCAGCTATCCGGGCGTTCGCCGAAAATGACGATGCCGATCCCCAAGGCAAATAACAGGCGGGAATACCGGAAGGGAGCAATGGCGGACACCTCGCCCAGACGCATTGCGGTGGTGATCGCGAAATAGGCGACCATCGTGAGCAGGATCATCAGGATCAGATAGGCCCAGGTAACCGCGTCTGGCAGAATCGGTGCCGGGTAAAAGGGGGCCATGGCAAGGCCGGTGGGGATCATGATCAAAAAGGCCAGGGTCGACAATCGCGCGGTTGAGATGGTTGTCGGGATGGGGCGTGACAAGAGGTCCCGCATGCCGATGCCGACAACCGCGAGAACCGCCCACAGGGCATTGTAGTCGAACCCAGTGAGGCCCGGCCGGATGATGATAAGGACGCCGGCCAGGCCGATGAAAATCGCGCTCCACCGACGCCAGCCGACCTGTTCGCGCAGGAAAAGGGCGGCGCCAAGGGTCACCACAAGCGGCGTTGCCTGGGTGATCGCGGAAACCGCGGAAAAGTCGATCAGTGCCAGCGCCATGAACATGCCGACCAGACCGGCGACCTCGCTGATATTGCGCCAGATAACGGCCCAGTGCATCATGTCGCGGCCAAAGACCCGGTCGCCCTGTAAATAGACAATCAGGCTAAACAGGGCGCTTCCGATCACCGCTTCGGTCACCATGATTTGCGGCACGTCAATCGTGGACGTCGTCAGCTTCAGGAACATGTCGCCGGTGGTGAAGGCGGCCATGGCCAGAATCATCAAGCCGATGCCGCGTAGGTTCTCCATCGATCGCCTTTCCTCTGGGACGCTGCTCCTTTGCGCCGGTTTTCCGGGTTTGTCCAGTGCGGGAAACCGTGCTTTTACGGGGCATCGGGCAGGAGGGTCAGGCGCCTTGCCGCGCGCTTACGGGTGGTCAGAACCGGACTTGTTGGCGGCAAGCGAGGCGGCGCGGATACAATCCGACAGGAACAGGGCGGCCGGGGTCGGCGCGCGGTTTCGCAGCGTGCTGAGCGACATTCGGAACGCGGTCATGGGGGCCGCAATTGGCACCGCTGCGATATCTGCCTGTTCGGCATGGTGCAGATAGACCGCTCGCGACAGCACGCAAAATGCGTTGAGCGGCTTCAACAGCGCAAGCGTTGCGGCGATGGAATGACACCGAAGCTGCGCCTTTGGCAGGTCAATTCCAGTGGTTTCCCAGGGGGCGGCGAACAGGCTGCTGGGGCCTTCGGCCGGTCCGTGAACGATCCAGCGTTCCCCGGTCAGGTCGGATAAGTTTGTGGTCTGGCGTTTGGGATGGTCGCAATGGGTGACAATCTCGACCGGCATCTGGAACAGATCCTCGACCAGAAGATCGGCCCCGTGTTTCTCGGGCACCGGCCCGATGACGACATCCAGCGTCGCATCACGAAGTTGTTCGGCGGATTTCGGGAAGAGCGAGGGGATAATATCCAACTCCGCCTCTGGATAGCGGGACAGGAATCGTTTGCAGGCCGCCGGCAGGATGGTCGTCGCCGCCGCCGGTGAGACGCCGACCCTGACGGACCCGCCTTTGGAGCCGAGAATGGCCGCCGCCTCTTCGCGCAGGACGTCGACCCCGGCCAGAACCGACCGCGCCCGGCGCAACATCCGCTCGCCGGCTTCGGTCAGCTTGGCCCCGCCCGGTGTCCGATCGAACAATAGAATGCCGAGTTCCGCCTCGAAAGCCTGTATGGATTTTGACAGAGCGGGCTGATTGCGGCGCAGACGTTCCGCCGCCTTGCTGAAACTTCCAAAGGTGGCGACGGCATCGAGGGCCTCGAACTGAGAGAGATTCAACGCAACTATTCCCGAATGATATGGCTATTCATTTTCCATATTAGGAAAGAATGCCTTGCACGTCTATACATCCTGGGAACACGACGCATAGGAGGGGCTGCATGCTCGACATCAATTCCGCGCATTTTTCGCATCTGGTTGATCTCACCAAGGGCGAGATCAACCGCAAGATCTTTTCCGATCCGTCCATTTACGAATTGGAACTGAAACAGATATTCGCGCGCTGTTGGCTGTTTCTGGGCCATGTCTCGCTTTTGCCGAATGAGAACGACTTTTTCACCGCCTATATGGGCGAGGATCCGGTCATCGTCGCCCGTCAACCGGGTGGTGAGATCACGGCTTTTCTCAATATGTGCCGCCACCGTGGCAACCGGGTCTGCCGTGCCGACAGCGGCAATCAGCGGACCTTTACCTGCCCGTTCCACGGCTGGACTTTCGGCAATAACGGTCAGTTAAAAGTCGTGCCCGGATACAAGCATATCTATCACGAAGAACTGGACATGGAGGCGCATGGATTGATCCCTGTGGCACGGATCGACCAGTACAAAGGAATGATATTCGCGACCTTCGACAAGAACGCGCCGCCCTTGGATGAGTATCTGGGCGATATGGCCTGGTATCTGGACATGGTTCTGGACCGGCGCGAAGGCGGGATCGAATTCTTTCCCGGTGTCCATAAATGGCGGATCAACTGCAACTGGAAATACCCGGTCGATAACTTTATCGGCGACAGCTATCACGGCCCGGTCAGCCATGGCTCGGCCTGGGAGAGCGGGTTCGAAGGCCAGCCGCGCCGCAAAAAGGGCTATGGCTATGAAGGGTTCCAGATCAACCCCGGCAACGGCCATGGCCTCGGTGCGCGCTGGGCGGAAAACGAAGAACAGGTGCTGGAAATGGCCCTGCCGGAATTTCTGGACTATGAAACCGAGCGCTTGCCGGAAACACATGCCCGGCTAGGGGATTTCCGGGGCATGCATCTCAGCCCGATGCATGGCTCGATCTTCCCGAACTTCTCGTTGCTTTGGCAGGCTGGCAACATGCGGGTTTGGCATCCGCGCGGCGTCGGCCAGACCGAGGCATGGTCCTGGTGTTTCGTCGATAAAAAGGCACCACAAGCCTATAAGGATGAGGTGCGCGTGCATGACCTGCAACGCCATGGCACCTCGGGCACCTGGGAACAGGACGATGTCGATAACTGGGTGCAGTCGCATACTTCGGCGCGGGGCTATGCCGGCCGGCAGATCGCGCAAAACCTGTCGATGGGGATCAATCACGAGATCGACGATCCGACGACGATCCACCCGGATTTCCGGGGCCGGGCGGCTGGTCTTCAAAATGAGATCAACCAGCGCGGACTGTATGAACAATGGGGCCGGATGATGGATGGCGATAGCCCCATCATTCCCGGCGCGAATGTATGAGGGGCAGGGTGACACAGATGACAGATATGGAAACCTGGTTCTCGGTCTCGCAGTTTTACACACGCGAGGCGCGATATCTCGACGATCTGGAGTTCGACAAATGGCTGGACCTGCTGGCGCCTGACATCCGCTATTGGATGCCACTGGTGACCAACAAGATTGGCCGCGATGTCGGCAATGAGTTGTCGCTGCGCGGCGAACTCGCCCATTTTGAGGAAACCCATCAAAGCCTGAGCAACCGGGTGAAACGGCTGGGCACGGGACGGGCCTGGGCGGAAACCCCGCCGGGGCGGACCAATCACATGATCTCCAATGTCGAGATTATGGGTGAGGGCGACGGTCTGACCGAGGCGCGCTCAAAATTTCTGATCTACCGGTCGCATCTGGAGGTCGATCAGGAGCTTTTCTCGGGCACGCGGTTTGACAAACTGCGCCCCGAGGCCGAAACCGGGTGGAAAATTGTCGACCGGACCATCGTTGTCGACCATTCTGTCATCACCCAGAAATCACTCGGGATATTTTTCTGATGCATCTGAAATTGGACGGCGTGGCCGTCGTGACCGGAGGCGGCAAGGGGATTGGCGCCACCATCTGCCAGTTCCTGGCCGAGGCGGGTGCCAAGGTTGCCGTGGTCGACCGGGACGCAAAAGCCGCAGACTCGATTGCGGCGGCTATAGGCGGGACGGCCTATACATGCGATGTGACAAGCGACGGCGCGGTCCGGGAAACCGCCGCGCACATCCGTTCGGATCTTGGGGCGGTACGCTATCTGGTCAATAATGCCGGTATCGTCGCACCGCCGGGCCAACCCTTCACGCTGAACTCGGAAGAGGATTGGGACCGGGCCTTTGCGGTCAACGTCAAGGGCGGTGTTTTCTGGGCTGGTGCTTTGCGCGACGACCTCATCGCCTTGGACGGGCGGATCGTCAACATCACATCGATTGTCGGGGTCATTGCAGCACCCTTTCTGCCGCCATATTCGGTCTCAAAATCTGCCGCCAACGGCATGACCCGCGTTCTGGCCCGGCAGTTTGCGCCGGACGGCGTGACGGTGAACGCCATTGCGCCGGGCTATGTGTGGTCACCGCTCTGGGTCGATCTCGGCGCGGATATCGCTGCGGCCACGGAGGGAAAATTCGGCGACACAGCGGAAGAGGTCTTTGCCAGCCGCGTCCGCGACCTGATCCCCATGGGCCGGCCCCAAACCCCCGACGACATCGCCGCGGCCACGACGTTCCTGTGCTCAGACCTTGCGCGGAACATCACGGGGCAGATCATCGGGGTCGACGGGGGCGTGACAATCTAGGGGCGGGCTTCGCCCTGCTGTTTCGGGTGTCAGGCGACATCGTCGAACGCCGGGTAACGGCGGGCACTGCGTTCGACGATTGTATTCAATTTCGAATTCACCTTTAGTAGGGCCACAAAGCCCCTGTTCCCGGAGCCGCGCATGTCCCGCCCGAATATCATTCTGATTTTCACCGACAATCAACAGGCGGCAACGCTTGGCTGCTATGGCAATGATGAGGTGCATACCCCGCATCTCGACCAAATGGCGCGCGATGGGGTTGTGTTCGAAAAAGCCTTTTGTGCCAATGCCTTCTGCTCACCCTGTCGGGCATCTCTGCTGACCGGAATGCTGCCCTCGCAACATGGGGTGCATTCCTGGATCGACGATCGCAACAGTCAGGACTGGCCCAAAGGATGGCACGCGCTGGCCGGGCTTTCCACATTACCGGAACGCTTGCAGGAACAAGGATACGAGACGGGGTTGTTCGGCAAATACCATCTCGGGGATCCGACGACCCGCGCGCCCGGTTGGGACAGCTGGGTCACAATGGCCGATGGTCATGTCCGCAGTTTTTACGACAATGCGATTTACGATAATGGCGAAACCTATGCCATGCCCGGACATTCGGTGGATTTCTTCACCGACAAAGCGCTTGAGTTTATTGATGGGGCGCAAGCGCCCTATTTCGCCTATATTCCCTTCCCGGCGCCCTATGGCCACTGGCCGGCGACCAATGACGGCAACCGCAACCGCTTTGCCGAGATGTATGACGATTGTCCAATGCGCTCGGTCCCCCGCAACAACCTGTCGAAATCCGCAGTCCAACATTATGATCGGGTCAAGGCGCAAAGCAGCCGGGATCTCGATTTCTCCATGCTGATGCGGGCGCCCAACGACCTTCCGACGTTGCGCAATTACTATAGTCAGATCAGCATGATCGACGAAGCGGTCGGCCGGCTGATGGCCGCCGACCCCGACGCTTTGATCCTTTTTACGACGGATCATGGCCTGTCGCTGGGTCATCACGGGTTCTGGGGCCATGGCGGTGCGACCTATCCGTCCAATTTGCATCTGGCGGCCCATTCGATCCCGATGATCGTGAAACAGTCCGGGCAGATCGCCGGCGGCCGGCGGTTGCCGCTCCATGTTTCCAATGCCGACATCTATGCGACCCTTTTGGATTATGCCGGAGGACAAGCCGACCCGTCCCTGCCGAGCCGCTCTTTTGCAGGGAGTTTGCGCGGTGAAGCGATGCCCGATTGGGGTGCGGATGAGGTGTTCGCCGAGCAGGAAGAAACCCGCGTCATCCGCACGCCGAAATGGGCGTTTTTCAAGCGGTTCAATGGGACGGGGCGCACCGATTTACCGGATGCGCTTTATGATGTCGTCGCCGATCCGGAAGAGACGGAAAATCTGGCCGATGATCCTGCGCATGCAAAAATCGTTGCTGATCTCAGCGCCCGGATCGAGGCCTATTTTGCCCGGTACTCCCGACCCGAGGCGGATATGTGGTCAGGCGGCAAACCCATCCAAAACTCGATGATGAGGCCGTTCTGGCGAGACGCATGGGGCCAGGATTGGGGCCCGGTTTACAGGTATCCCGAGGGTTGATCCCGCCTAGGCCGTCCCAAGCTGATCGGCGACCAGATTGACGAAATAGGTCGCCCCGACGGGCAGCAGCGCGTCGTTGAAATCATATGCCGGATTGTGCACTGGCGGCCCGTCACCGGCGCCGATCATGATATATGCGCCGGGTTTTTCCTGAAGCATGAAAGCAAAATCTTCCGAGCCCATCACCGGCGTCAGATTGGTGTTGATGTCCGCCGAGATGGTTGCCCCGACCCGCGCTGCGATGTCGATATTGGCATCCGCATTCACCGTCGGTGGATAGCCCCGACGATAGACAAGATGTGCCTCGGCATTATGGGCATTGGCAATGGTCCGAGCGATCTGGCCGATGCGGGCCTCGGCCAGGTCCTGAACCTCGGGTACAAAACTGCGGACGGTGCCGGCCAGGGTCACCTCCTCGGGGATCACGTTATAGGCGTCACCGCCATGAATTTGGGTGACCGACACCACCAGCGATTTCATGGGGTCCATATTGCGGCTGGCGATGGTTTGCAGGTTTGTGACGATCTGTGCTGCGATCACGACCGGGTCGACCCCCTGATGCGGCATGGCACCGTGGCTGCCCTTGCCGGTCACCGTAAGGTCGAAACGGTCATAGCTGGCCATCATTGGCCCTTTGCACATCTTGAACTGCCCCAGCGGAAAACCCGGCATGTTATGCACGCCATAGACCGCGTCCATGGGGAAACGGTCGAACAACCCCTCTTGAACCATCACCCCGGCGCCGCCCTCGTTTTCCTCGGCGGGCTGAAAGATGGCATAGACCGTCCCGGCAAAATCCCGCGTGGCGGCCAGGTGTTTGACCGCCCCGAGCAACATCGCCGTATGGCCGTCATGGCCGCAGGCATGCATCTTGCCCGGCACCTTCGAGGCATAGGGCTGGTTGGTCTGTTCGTGAATGTCCAAGGCATCCATGTCGGCGCGCAATCCGATCGACCCGGTGCCTTGCCGCGCCCCCTTGACGACCGCAACGACGCCGGTTTTCGCCAGCCCGGTATGGATTTCATCGACGCCGAAACTTTCCAGTTGTGCCGTGACGTATTTCGCGGTTTCCACTTCTTCAAAGGCGGTTTCCGGGTTCTGATGGATATGATGCCGCCATGCGGTCATCTCGGCGTGGAGGGCGGTAATGTCCCGGTTCAATGTCAAGGTCATCTCTGTCATTCCTTTTTGGCGGGGCGGTCTGACCCATACTGAAGCCCTGTTATGGGTATGACGTCAAGATGCCGGAGTGCGGCGGTCACCTGATGCCGAGGCCATGGAACGCGTGGACCAAATTATGGCTCCGATCGCGCCTTGTCATTCGTTCTGCCCCCCTTGTACAGTCGTGAAAACGCATCGGGTGCGGGCGATGGGACAAAACAGACGGGGCGCCAGATTGGAGGGGATCATCCCACAGGGCGGAGGGGCAAATCGATGTTTTTAGTGACTGCCCTGTTTGTCGTCATCAGTCTGGTTCTGAGCGCGATCGCCATCCGCCGCGACCGGCCGTTATGCTGGGAGTTTCCAACGGAACCTGTGGTTGAGCCATCCGGAGAACCCATCTTCGAAACGGTCTTCGACTTCGCGCCTGAAAGCGGCATCGCCCATTCACCGGCCATCGTGACGGGCGTCTCCGGGTTCCGCGTTCTGTGGTTCCAGGGCCACAAGGAGGCCGCGCCGGATGTTCGCATCATGGCCGCGGATATTGAACCTGCGGCATCCGGCTGGACCGCCAGCGATCCCGCACCTTTCATAACCTCGCCCGCGCTTGGACCGGCTCTCGAGCCGGAGCAATTGGTCGTCACCCTGGGCAATACCATTCAGAACACCGCCCGTGCGGACGGTCTTTTCGCGACAATTGTGTCGGTGGGCGGCTGGTCCATGGCGTCAATTGCCGATGTGATGGTCGAGGCTGGGCGGATCGTCTCGGCTCGGAAACTGAACCTCTCGCCGGTGTTGAACCGTTCCCATCTGGTCAAATCCGACGCTTTTCACTATGCCGACGGAAGCCTTGCCCTGCCGGCCTATTTCGAGATGGCCTCGGCCCATGGGGTGCTTGTGAGAACCGACCCCTCGGGCTGCGTCGTCGATCGCCGCCTGATACGAGGACGGGGGCTGAAGCCCATTCAGCCGATGATCGTCACCCGCGACGCCATCGCGCGGTCGCGTTCCTGCGCAATTTCGGCGGCGGTACGCCGCTTTTGGTCAGCCATACCGAGGATGGCGGTCAAAGTTGGTCCGAGGTCGAGCGGACCGAGATTCCCAACGCAGACGGGCCGATTTCGGCGCTGCCGCTGGCCGATGGGCGGCTTTTGCTGGCGATGAACGATCTGCCCGAGGACACAGGCAAGTTGCGCCTGTTGATTTCGGACGATCTGGGCAAAACCCGCCGTGAGATCCGTGTCTTTGGCAAGAATGATGGCGGGACCCGGTATCCGATGCTGCGGCGCTTGCCCAGCGGCGAGATCCTGCTTGCCTACTCCAGCGGGTCGAGCACACGCATCGAAGTGCATCTTTTCAACGACGCATGGCTGGACGCGCAATGATCAGTCGGCTCACATATGTTTGGGTCGGCATCCTGACAGGTTGGCTGGCATTCGCGCTCGCAGGCTGGTGGGCGGCGCCGGGCACTGCGGTCACCATCGGTCTGGTTGCGGGATTGGCGGTTGGCGGGCTGTTTCGGCGTTCCATGGTTGTTGGGGCTTTTGTTGCAATTCTGGAGCCCGTGGGATGCGCCCTGCCGTTCCTGGCGCTCCGGCATATCGCGCCCTCGGTCGGGGTCGATATTGTGCCGTTCAGCACGATCGAAATTGGCGTCTTCCTGGTGACCTATATCGGGTTTCTTTCCGCGTCACTTGGGGCGATCCGGTTGGATCCTTACAGGCTTGGCTATCGGCCCTGGCCGGTGGCGCTGGTCGCGTTGGGCCTTGTGGCGCTCGGCGGGGTGACGGGCAATCTGTTTTACCCGCTGGTTGCGGTCTGCGGGCAGGCCTTGTGGCTTTTGCGCCTGGGAAGCAGCAATTATTTCGACCATATCCTGCATGCAGTATTGGTGCCGGTTGCGATTGTCGAACTGGTCAGCCGCCTTGTCTGAACCGCGCGACAGCGCATCCATGCACAGGCTTTTCCCAGGCCGGGGCTTTTGCCGGGCGGAAGATGGCTGACGGCAACAGGGTCATTCTGCCGATACACGTTTACACGGAACCCGATCTGCGGCATGAATTCCCGACCCTTTTCAAATGATGTGGCCCCTTATGGATTATCTCACCCTTGATTATCGCGACGAGGTTGCCCTTGTCGGATTGAACCGTCCGAAAAAGCGGAACGCAATCTCGGACGCTTTTGTTGAAGAGTTGAACGACGTGATCACGGAGGTCGGGAAAACCGCCAAAGCGGCGGTTATTCACGGACATGGGCCGCATTTTTGCGCCGGGCTTGACCTTGCTGAACATGTCAAGAAAACGCCCTTCGAAGGGGTCCATGGATCGCGCCGTTGGCATGAGGTCTTCTCACGCATGGAGAAGGGGCGCATACCCTGGTTCGCGGCCCTGCATGGCGCCGTGGTCGGGGGCGGTCTTGAACTGGCCTCCTCCGTGCATGTGCGCGTCGCGGATCGCACCGCCTTTTTTGCCTTGCCCGAGGGTCAGCGCGGCATTTTCGTGGGCGGTGGTGCCAGTGTGCGGTCGGCGCGCCTGATGGGGCTGGCCCGGATGACGGATATGATGTTGACCGGCCGCTCGGTCGATGCCGACACGGCAGAGAGCTGGAACCTGGTCCAATATGTTGTGGATGAAGGGGCTGCGCTGGAAAAAGCCGTGGAACTTGCAGCCCAGGCGGCCACAAATGCCGAGATTTCCAATTACGCGATCATCAACGCCTTGCCGCGCATCCAGGATATGAGCGCCGATGACGGATTGTTTGTCGAAAGCTTTATCGCGTCGTTCACGGCGACCAGCCCCGAGGCCGAAGAAAGGTTGAATGCGTTTCTGTCAAAAAAGGTCGGCAAGGTGACCAACCCGAACGCGTAGAAACCTTTGGGCAGGACACAGTCGAAGGGTTTTATCTTTGTGGGCCGTCAGATGCCGGACATCACTTTGGCTGGATCGGCCTGAAGCCATGCGATTGTGACGGCGAGAAGCGCAGGACAGAGACGTGTGTTCAATTGCGGCGCATCGTCCGCCCAAGGCTGAACGTCAGTGCCATCAGGACAAGGGCCATCACCGTCAGCGAAAAGAACGGCATCACGAAAGAGCCGCTCAGATCGCGCAAGCTTCCGATGGTGAGCGGCCCGAGAACGCCGCCGATTTCCCCGGCCGTGAAAAACAGACCGCCCGCCAGCCCCGCACGAGATTTCGGGATCGCGGACAGTTCCACCATCACCAGCACCGTGATGCTCATCATGCTGCCCCGGACAACCCCTTGCAGGATCAGACCGGCTGCCAGACCGGCACCGCTGCCGACAGCGATCAGGATACTGGCCACCGCAGCGGCGGCATAGATCGCCATAAGGATCTTCAGGCGGCGCGGTTCGGTGGCAAATCGTGGCACGGTCAGGGCCGCTACCATCCCTACCAATGTCGGGATTGCGGACCAATATCCGGCGGCGGCGGCCTCCATCCCTTTGGCGCGCAAAAGGGCGGCGAGCCAGTTGTTCATTGCGTGATTGATGAAAAACACCCCCAACGCCATGACGAGAACGGTGATCACCTCGCGGTGGCGCAAGAGGGAGAAAAGGGCCTGACGGTCAAAGGGGTGTCGTTCGATCGTATCGTCCTTCAGCCGGGCCAGGGCCATCGCCGCCAGCCAGATCAGACCTGCCGCCAGGGCGAAACCGGCATGAAAAACCATCACGCCGCGCCAACTGCCGACCAGGGGGATCAGAAAGTCATTGGTCAGGGTCAAAGAAAGGATCGCGCCAAGATTGGGGCCGGTCATATAGATCCCGATGGCCGTGCCGCGGGATCTGCTGGGAAAAAGCTGGGCAATCAGCTTTGGCGCACCGATGGAAATCAGCGGTCCGCCAAGACCAAACAGACCAACCGCCAAAAGCAGGGTTTCCGGTGTCGTCGCCACTCCCCGTAAATAGGCAGAGGCCGCGATGATCAGCGCTGCGGCGAAGACGCCAAGCCGGGTGCCAATCGCGTCCAGCAAAACACCCGCCGGAATGGCCGCCGCGACGTAAACCAAGGTCCAGGCGCCCAGGATCGCGCCCATGGTCGTGTTGTCCACGCCCAACTCATCACGGATTTCCGGCAGGATCGGGGCCAGCGAGGCGGCGGTGGACCCGAACGCCGTATAGACAAGCCAGATCGCCGCCAGCGCGATCCAGCGTCCCGGTCCAGTCTGTTCGGTGTCGGCTGCATCCATCTGGGTCGGAGCCTTCTGTCATTCGGGCCAAGATCCGTGGCGCGACAATGCACTGCCCGGATCGAGGATAAAGGGCACAAACCCGACAGTTCGATCCGCCCGCATGCCCGCTCGGAACGTCGTCTATGGGCGAATAACCGAAGGATCGTCAGAGTAAAGCCGTTCCACCAGGTCCGGGCGATGGCGCAGGACCGCCCTTTGATTGACCGACCCCTTGTCTGTGACCTCGCCCTTGTCGAGGTCCAGCGGGTCAACCAGATACAGCACCTGCGGCACCCGGTTGGACGATCCGCCAGCGGTCTTGTTATAGGCTGCCAGACGTTCGGCGGTGGCCTCAACCAGGGTCGGATGGGCCAGCAGGTCGGCATCCGACATGTCCGCTCCTTCGGGGATCAAGGCCTCGATCTCGGGGCGGAACGGCACCAATAGCGCCGCAAGGCTGCCGCGACCATCGCCGGCGATCACAGCGTCGCGTACAAGGCCGCCAAGGGCGTCGATCAGCTTGCCGCGAAGGGCGCCGACC
>Ga0070727_10003355_pt1 | contig 14623 bp, 14 predicted proteins | sample tdAd472_FD_66722 | JGI IMG/M metagenome (GOLD analysis project Ga0070727, IMG submission 66722) | Marine sediment microbial communities from the Atlantic coast under amendment with organic carbon and nitrate - tdAd47.2 | ecosystem: Environmental > Aquatic > Marine > Coastal > Sediment | place...
GCTCGTCATCACATTAACGTCACCATGTGTCGTACCAAGGCGACGGGCAACTATATTAATTCCATGCTCGCGCTGCGCGAGGCTCAGGCCTGCGGGTACGACGAAGCGCTGTTACTGGATGTCGATGGTTATGTCGCAGAGGGTAGTGGCGAGAACGTTTTCCTGGTTATCAATGGTGATATTCATACGCCGGCGTTGACCTCGGCGCTGGCTGGCATTACTCGAGATACCTTAATTGCCATCGCTAAGGAGGCGGGCTATAAGATCATCGAGAGGCAGATCAGTCGTGATGAGGTTTACCTCGCCGATGAAGCGTTTTTCACTGGAACCGCCGCCGAAGTCACCCCGATTCGTTCGCTGGATGACCGCGTGATCGGCTCAGGGACCCGAGGGCCGGTCACCGAAGCGCTGCAGAAGCGATATTTTGAGGTGGTGCGCGGCGAAGCAGAGGGTTACCGGGACTGGTTAACCTACGTAAAATAGCGGTATACCGCTCCGGTAACGATCGTTGAGATGACTTTAAAATGACCGACAAGCTTAGACCTGCTAACGCCGTACTGAGGTATGAAATTACTACCAGTGATCTGCCGTTACATTGCCCGATGGATGATCAGACCAAATGGAATTCCCACCCACGGGTATTTCTGCCCATCGAAGAGCAGGGTGAGATTTTGTGTCCCTATTGCGGTGCGCTTTACGTGTTGAAAACGGCGGGGCACTAGAGCTGCCTGCGGCGGTGGCGCAGCAAAGAGTGGCTGACCCGAACGCTGTTTTGATCGTTGGCCCTTCCTGGGTTGGCGATATGGTGATGGCGCAAAGTTTTTTTATCGCCCTGAAAAAACGAAACCCGGAGACCGTAATCGATGTATTGGCACCCGCCTGGGTGTTGCCGCTGCTGGCGAGAATGCCGCAGGTTCGCCAGGGTATCGAAAACCCGTTCAAGCACGGCGAGCTGGATTTGCGGGGCCGCTGGCGCTTAGGGCGTTCCCTGCGAGGGGCCTATAGTCGGGCTTTTGTCTTGCCGAATTCGTTTAAGTCGGCACTGGTTCCCTTCTGGGCCGGTATTAAACAGCGCATCGGTTATCGCGGAGAGCTGCGTTATGGGCTACTCACGGAGCCGCGGGAGCTGGATAAAAGTCAGCTGGTCCGGACCGTAGAGCGCTTCGTGGCTCTGGCGGGGAGTGACGGGGAACCACTCGAAAACTGTGACTACCCGAAGCTCGTTATCGAGCCATTGAGCCAGCAGCGCTCGCTTGACAAGTTTGGTCTTGCGGTAACTGAACAATCGGTGCTGGCGCTCTGCCCGGGCGCGGAGTATGGGCCGGCAAAATGCTGGCCCGCGGATCATTTTGCGGCGGTGGCCCGTGACAAACTGGCCCAAGGTTGGCAGGTGTGGATATTCGGTTCAGCTTCCGACCAGGCGATCGGCAATCAGATCAACCAGCTGACTGATGACGCCTGTCAGAATCTGGCCGGGAAAACGACGCTGGCGGAGGCCTGTGATCTGCTAGCCACCGCCGACGCCGTGGTCACTAACGATAGCGGATTAATGCATGTGGCCGCCGCTCTGCAGCGCCGGGTGTTTTGTCTGTATGGGTCTTCTGATCCAGGTTTTACCCCCCCGCTTTCAGATCAGGCAACGATCTTCAGTTTGAATCTGGAGTGCTCCCCCTGTTTTGAACGGGTTTGTCCGCTGGGGCATTTTAAGTGCCTGGCAGAGCTGTTACCCGATGCAGTTTCTGCGGCAATCGGTTGAGATCGGATGCACGTTTTACTGATTAAGACTTCGTCGCTTGGGGATGTTATCCATGCGCTCCCGGCGATTACTGAAGCGAGTCAACATCTACCTGATCTACGTTTCGACTGGATGATTGAAGAGCCCTTTGCCGAGGTTGGCGAATGGCATCCTGCGGTGGAAAAAGTGATTCCGGTGGCCATACGGAGGTGGCGGAAAAACCCCTTGCAGGCGGCCCGTAGCAGCGAATGGCGTGCGTTGCAGGAGACTATTAAAAAGACTGAATATGACCTGGTTATTGATGCTCAGGGGCTGCTAAAAAGTGCTTTTCTTGTCTGGCAGGTCGGGGGGCTCTCCGCCGGGTATGACCGGCACTCCATTCGCGAGCCGGCGGCTGCGTGGTTCTACCAGCGTCGTTATGCGGTCAGCAGGGAGCTCCACGCGGTCGAGCGGATTCGTCATCTGTTTGCCGCAGCGCTGGGGTATCGCCCCGGGCTGGAGAAGCCGGAATATGGAGCTAGTCCCCGCACCGACCTGATTGGCGATGCTGACCAGTATCTGGTCGGGTTACACGGGAGTTCCTGGGCGAGCAAATTATGGCCTGAAAGCAACTGGATAAAGCTCAGTCAACAGGCCGTCGATGCAGGTTATGAGATGCTGTTCCCGTGGGGTAATGAGGAGGAGCATCAGCGGGCTAAACGCATCGCTACTCACGTCAGTGGCGTTACCGTGTTACCGAAGATGAATTTGACCGAGCTGGCGGTGGTGCTGCGCCGTGCTGCCGGGGTTGTTGGCGTTGACGGCGGTCCGGCTCACCTGGCGGCGGCCATGTCGGTGCCGACGGTTTGTCTGTATGGGGCAACCAATTCGGCGTTGACCGGCACCTGGGGTAAGCTGTGTGAAAACCTGCAGGGAGAGTACCCCTGTGCTCCCTGTCTGAAGCGAAAGTGTTACCAACGCGATTCAGAAGAGTTGCCCCAACCCTGTTTTTCAAACCTGACGGCGGATCGAGTATTCGCTCAGCTGCTGGCTCAGATTCAGACAGCGACCAACGCGGCCCCGGCCCCACAGTGCCCATGAGACTCGCCCTGGCCCTCTACAAGTATTTTCCTTTTGGGGGTGTTCAGCGTGACTGCTTACGTATTGCCGAAGTGTTGCAGGACAAAGGCCATCAGGTGGAGCTACTCTGTATTAAATGGCAGGGCGATAAGCCGGCGAATATAGCGGTCAGGGAATTCAAGGTGCGTGGGATTAGCAACCATCGGAGATACCGTAATTTCTCAAAAAAAGTGGCGGCATACCGACACGAGCACCAGGTTGATGGGGTGGTTGGCTTCAACAAGTTTAGCGGTCTGGATGTTTACTTTGCCGCCGATGGTTGCTACCACCTTAAATCCGCGGGAAAAAGCGCGCTCTACCGGATTACGCCTCGCTATAAATACTTTGTTTCAGACGAGCAAGCGGTGTTTGCGGACCGGGCCGCGACTCATATATTGGCGTTGGGAAAACGTGAAATGCTCCACTACCAGCAAACTTACGGGACGCCGGATACCCGGTTTACCCTGCTTCCGCCAGGAATCTCTGAAGATCGCCGAGCGGGGACCAATAGCCTCCAGCTGCGCACAGAGTGTCGCGCTGAACTGGGAATAGGTGCCGAGCAGAAACTGCTGTTGATGGTCGGTTCCGGATTTAAGACCAAGGGGCTTGACCGTGCGCTTTACGCTCTGAAATCGCTGCCCGATGATCAGCGCCAACGGGTGCAATTTGTGGTGATTGGGAAAGATAATTTTGAGCCCTTTCGAGTGTTGGCAGGCCGGCTTGGTCTAACTGACCAATTGACATTTTTCCCCGGTCGCACGGATATTCCTCGGTTTTTACAGGCGGCGGACCTGCTGATACACCCGGCCTATTATGAAAACTCGGGAATGATCCTGCTGGAAGCGCTGGTCGCAGGGTTGCCAGTATTGACGACGGCCGCATGTGGTTATGCCCACTATGTGGAGGAGGTCGACGCCGGTGAGGTGCTCCCCGATCCGTTCGAGCAGGAACAGATGAACCAGGTGCTGAGCGCGATGCTCACGGGCGACAACCAGCAGCGATGGCGGGAAAACGGCATACGTTTTGGCGAGTCGGCGGACCTGTTTAGTCTGCATAAAATCGCTGCGGAGCAGATAGAAAAGGTCGTGGCTGAAAAACTTTCCGTGGCCAGTCGCCCGGTTCTCGTGAGTGACCCATGAATTTCTGGTTGCAACCCGGGTTGAGCGAGGATTTTGCCCAGCTGGAGAGCTTTGACGGCGTGCTTAATGCCGATGGTCAGCTGTTTCGTGATTTGCCTCAGCGGCAGACGCTGCGGTTAGAGAGCCATGGGCGGAGTCTGTTCATCAAACGCCACCTTGGCGTTGGGTGGCGAGAGATCTTCAAAAATTACCTGCAGTTGCGGTTGCCGGTTATTAGTGCCGAGAATGAATTTCTGGCTATAAAAAAGCTTCAGGCGCTCGGTGTAGAAACCATGACCTGCGTTGGCTATGGCAAGCGGGGTAGTAATCCCGCCCGTCAGCAATCTTTTATCATCACCGATGACCTGATGGGTAGTGTCTCTCTGGAAGATTATTGTGCCGACTGGGGCCGAGAGGGTTTCGATAAGCCCCGGCTACTAATCAAAAGAGCACTGATTGCAAAAATTGCCGGAATCGCCAGCCAGCTTCATGACCATGGCGTGAACCATCGCGATTTTTATATCTGTCATTTCCATGTCTGGCCGGATCAGTTGAGCGGAGACATGGCAGTAGCCCCGGCCGTTGCCCTGATTGATCTCCATCGAGTGCAAATTCGCCGCAAATTACCTCGCCGATGGCGGCTAAAAGATATTGCTGGCCTCTATTTTTCCGCCATGGACGCGGGTCTCACCCAGCGTGATTATCTGCGCTTTATTCGCTGGTACAGGGGCGGTGGATTAGGTTCCGTACTCGGCCGCGAAGGGCGGTTCTGGCGGCGAGTTGACCGGCAGGCGCGGAAGCTCTATTTCAAGGCGCATCGCCGTTATCCCCCGCCCATCTGGCCGAGTTTGATTCAGTGAGCCGAGTCATCTGCTCGGCGGATTTTACCGAGTTATGGGAAGCACCGTTCGAATCGGTGGATGACATCAATCGTCGTGGTCAGGGCTGGAGTGAGGTCGGTCGCATCGATTTTCAGCCGGCGATAGCAGCTAGTGCTCCGATTGCCGCCTATTTAAAACGTCAGCATCATTACCGTGCCAGAACGGTCCGGCATCCCATCCGGGGTATCCCTACCTTGCGTCGCGAATACCAGATGTTGGGTGAGGTCAGTGCCGCGGGGGTGGGGGTGGCTGAACCGCTCTATTTTGCCGAGCAGGGTGATGGGCGCGCGTTACTGGTGGTGGAGGCGTTGCAGGGGTATGTGTCGTTAGACCAATGGAGTGCAGCGCAGGCCGATAGCCAGGCCCGGTCTCAACTCGTTTTGGCGCAGCGCCGGCAGGTGCTGGAATCCGTCGCCCGGTTAATACGCAAGGTCCATGATCTCGGCGTGTGCCACGGCTGTCTCTACCCAAAACACCTGTTCTGGCATGCCGGCACGGGTGATGTTCGATTAATAGACTGGGAAAAAGCTCGTTTTTCGCGGCGTTCGCAGCGCTCACGATTGCGTGATCTCGATAGCCTTAATCGCCATGCTCCTGGTTGGTCCAGACGAGAGCGGGTGTGGTTTCTGGCCGCCTATCTTGGCGTTGGAGTTGGCGACCCCTCGCTCCGGCTGTTATGGAAAAAACTGCTGGTCAAATATCGATCCAAGGTTAGCGGATGAGTAATCCGCCGGAATTGTTACCGACTACAGTGGCCCTGCCGGGGGATGGCCGAACACTGGAACTGGAGAGTCGGTTGCGTTGGCTGGATAACCAGCGGATTACCTACCGAGGCCGGTTTGGTGGACAGCCTGCACTGATAAAGCTTTATCCGGCCAGTGCTCGCCGCGGTGATTATCATTACCGGCAGGAGTTGGGCGGGGTCCGGCAGCTGCTGGAGCACGGAATAATTACTCCAGCCTTGCTCTACTCTGGCCAAACTGAAACGGGTGACTATTGCGTGGTCACCCAATTCCTGGCCGGTGGAGACGATCTTACTCGCCTGTCCCTCGTTGGCGAGCAGGCCGCTACCATCGGTCACGTATTGGGGCAGGCGCTGTCCAGGCTGCACGATGCCGGGCTGGTGCAGGCAGACGCCCATCTGGGCAACTTTATCTATTTTCAGGACCAGATCTGGACTGTCGACGGAGCGGGAATCAAAGCGCCGGCTCGTGGGCCAGGGCGATGGTGGTTTAAGCAGGTTCGGCTCAGGAATCTCGCACTGGTGCTGGCTCAATTGCCGGTCACTGCCGAGGCCTTTGCAGCGGCGGTTGTCGCTGGTTACCAGGGGGAATTTACCGACTACCAGATTCAGCTAGCGGTTGACCATCGTCGGCGCCGGCGAGAGCAGAAATACATGCGCAAAACTTTGCGTAGCTGCAGCGAATTTGAGGTGAGAAAGGGCGGAGGTCAGCGGCAGGTGATCCGCCGAGACCAGCTGGATAAACGCGATCTCGTCGAACTACTGGACGATCTCGACGGCGCGATTGAAGGTGGCACGTTATTGAAAAAGGGCAATAGCGCAACCCTGGCAAAAATTTGCCCGGAAGAGCGATGGCTGGTGATCAAACGGTACAATATCAAGTCTCTCCGGCACCGCCTGCAGCGACTGTTGCGACCAACGCGGGCCCAGCGTAGCTGGCAAAATGGGTATCGATTACTGATGTGGGGAATGGCCACTCCGCAGCCGCTGGCGCTGATTGAACGGCGGGTTGGACCCCTGCGGGGTCGGGCTTATTTAATCTGTGAATATGCGGCTAGCCCCTTGTGTCTGGAATGGTATCGACGAAACGCAGGTGCGGAAGTTGATGCTCATCGATTGAGTAAGGCGTTGAGTGCAACCGTCGCTCAGTTAAGAGTGCTAGGGTTAAGCCACGGGGATTTAAAGGCAGATAATTTAACGTTCGACGGCCAGTTAGTGCAGCTGCTTGATCTGGATAGTCTGGTGCGGCCAGGGTCAGCCAGTGCGCTGGCTAAAGCGACCCAACAGGATTGCCAACGACTGTTGCGCAACTGGGTGGATGAGGAAGCCTTTGCCAGTCAGTTACACCTTGATTTAACAAACCAGCTGACCGAGGTTGGCGGACAGACAGGATTTATAAGCGGATGAACATACTCGGACTTTCCGGTGCGGTGGGCCATGACTGCTCAGCAGCGCTGCTGGTCGATGGCAAATTAGTAGCAGCGGTAGAGGAAGAGCGTCTGATTCGCGACAAGCACGCGAAAGGCAAACAGCCGCGGGAGTCGACTCAATACTGTCTGCAGGAGGCAGGGTTGCGCCCGGATCAGATTGATATCGTCGCCTACCCTTATGCTGAAATCCCCCTGACTTCTCCGGCACGCTGGCACTATGCCCGTCGCCACTGGTACGCCCCGGACCGGGCCCTGCAGGCAATTTTTAACGGCAACCGCATCTATCGTCGCAACATCGCCACGGTTCAGGCCATGCTTGCTGATCTGGGATTTGATCTGCAAAAAACCCGGTTTATGCCCGTTGAGCACCACCTGGCTCATGCCAGTAGCGCTTATCACCTCAGTGGTTTTAAAGAGAAGACGGCCATTCTCGGCGTTGATGGGCGCGGTGAATACGCCAGTACCTTTTTTGGCTACGGTGAAAACGGCCAGATTCACAAAATAAAGGAGTTTTACGAACCCGACTCCATTGGTGGAATGTACGGGGCTATCACCGAGTTTCTTGGTTTTGAGATGCTCGATGGTGAGTTCAAAGTAATGGGTATGGCACCCTACGGTGACCCCTCGCGGTTCGATTTTTCTCGTCTGATTAAGCGCTGGCCTGGTGGTTTTAAGGTCGATAATCGGCTGGTGAATACGGTGGGCCTGCGGCGTTATAAAGACGACAACAAGGGTTATTTTTTCGGGCAGGGGCTGGTTGACTGGCTCGGAAAAAAGCGTGAGGGTGATGAGATTGATGACCCCTATATTGATTATGCGGCGGCGGTCCAGGCGTTGTTGGAAGAAGTCGTGCCAGAACTGGTTGACTACTACCTGGGCGATGTTCTCCGAGAAACCGGCAAGCTCGCCTATGCCGGCGGGGTGGCGCTGAACGTAAAACTGAACCAGAAACTGATTGGACGGCCCGATGTGAACGAGCTGTTTGTGCAGCCAGCTTCGGGTGATGCGGGGACCGCCGTGGGTGCTGCTACCTTTATCGCCGCCGCCGAAAATCAGTCCATTGAAGCGCAGCAGCATGTCTATCTGGGTCCCAGTTACAGCAATGAAGCGTGCATCGCAGCCTGCGAGCAGCACGCGCAGAAACCGACCTGGGTTAAACTGGAAGACACGGTTGCAAAAGCCGCCGACCTGCTTGCCGCCGGGAATCCGGTAGCCTGGTTTCAGGGCCGCATGGAGTTCGGCCCGCGGGCGTTGGGCAACCGCAGTATTCTGGGTAACCCCACCGAATCGGGTGTTGCTGATCGTATTAACGCGCAGATCAAATACCGGGAAAGATGGCGGCCCTTCTGTCCGTCAATTTCTGATCGGGTAGCCGAGCAGATCATGCAGACCGACCACCCCTCCCCCTACATGACCTTTACCTTTAACGTTGCGGACGAGTGGAAGAGCCGTATTCCGGAAGTGGTCCACGAGGACGGTACGGCCCGGGTTCAGGTAGTCACCGCCGCGAGCAACCCGCGTTACTACCAGCTACTCGATGCGATGGAGGTGCGCACCGGCAACCCGGTATTGCTCAACACCTCGCTTAACCGACGTGGCGAGCCAATGGTCTGTTCACCGGTCGATGCCCTGAACATGTTCTTCGGTTCCGATCTGGAATACCTGATTATGGAAGATGTTTTGGTGACAAAGGATGGAAATGGCGACTGAGTTGCCAGCGGACACGAGCTGTCCCCTCTGTGACGGCGAGGGTGTCGAGGCTTTTCTGGGTCGCGATCAATTAATGGGATTGCCCGGGGAATTTACCTATCGGGAGTGCGCTTCCTGCGGGGCGCTCTACCAGGCACCGTTGCCAGATACCCAGACTATTGCCAGTTTTTATCCTGATAGTTACCTCGATCATGACAGACCCCCGGTTACTAAACCTTTTGGATGGCTACGCCGCGGCGTTCTGGCTAGTCGCTACGGTTATACCGCATTGGTAAATAACGGCTTTCAGCGCGCTGTCGGCTGGCTGGCGGGTGTCGTGTTTTACCGTGATGAGATATCTTTCGATCAAGGCGGGCCGGCGCTGGATGTCGGCTGTGGAAACGGCAAGTTTGTCCAGAAGCTGGCGGCTCTAGGATGGCAGGCCCGGGGGGTTGAGTTCAGTGAATCCGCTGCCAACGCGGGTATTTCTGCCGGTCTCGATATCCGCATTGGCACGCTGGAAGAAGTAGAGTTTGCCGCAGAAAGCTTCAATCTGATTTCTGCGCGCCATTTGCTAGAGCACCTGCCTGACCCGAAACGGTTTATGGCTGAAATTTATCGTTTATTGCAGCCTGGAGGTCGCCTGTTAATTAGAACGCCGAATAGCAACGCGCTGGGCCGGCGCTGGTTTGGTGCCGACTGGTATGCCTGTGACCCGCCGCGTCATCTGATTCTGTTTACCCCGAGGAATTTAAGGGAAATAGCCCGGCAAGCTGGTTTGCAGGAAGTGGTCTGCAAAACCTTTACTTCGCCAAAAATTGTCCTCAACAGCTGGGATTATTACCGGGAAAATAAGGGGTCACCGTCTCGAAAACAGAGGATAAAACGCTTACTTGCGAGGCTTTATGTGGTTCTCGCCGCACTCAGTGGGCACGGCGATGAAATATTTGCGGTCTATGAAAAAAAATAGTCGTCGGTTATTGGTAATTGCCAAAGATCGCGACGGCAGTTCCACGCGCTATCGAGCAGGGCAGTTTGTTTCCGGGCTTCAGGCCGCTGGTTGGCAGGTTGAAATAATGGCCGTTGGCAGTGATGCGGCCGGGCGCGGGCAAATGATCGGCGCAGCACGGCAGGCAGACGTGGTTTGGGTGCTGCGCAAGACTTTTGGGCCGGTAACGACGAAATTGTTGCGGTTGGCGGCAAAGCGGCTCATTTTCGATTTCGACGACGCGATTTTCCTCGCCAGTAGCGGCAAACCTTCAAGTACTCGATATCGTCGTTTTACGCGCATGGTGCGTTGTTGCGATCAGGTTTGGGCCGGTAATCCGTTTCTTCAGCAGCAGGCAGCAACGGTTAATGGGAATGTTCAACTAGTGCCCACGGTACTGGATCAGCATAAATATCCGCTTGCCTCGCAACAGCCGGCCAAAGATGGTTGGATCGATCTGGTCTGGATTGGCAGCCAGTCGACTCGAAAATACCTGCAGACATTAATTCCCGTTTTCAATCGGCTCGCACAACAAACTGAACGGGTGAGGCTCAAGGTGGTGGCTGATTTTGAGTTAGAGAGCCTTGAGATGCCACAGCTGCGCATTGACTGGAGCGAAGCGGCGGAGGCTGAAGCCCTTGCCAGTGCACACATTGGTTTGGCCCCATTGCTTGATAATGATTGGACCCGTGGGAAGTGTGGTCTCAAGGTACTTCAGTACATGGCCGCTGGCTTACCGGTGGTGACTGATGCGGTAGGGGTGAATGAAGTTATGGTGAGTCACCGGCAAACCGGATTTGTGGTTAAGGACCAAGGTCAATGGTTTGAGGTGCTCGTGAGTCTAATCGGAGATGAATCTCAGCGGCGTCAAATGGGGATAGCGGGCCGGGAGAAGCTGATTCACGACGGCTACACTTTGACGCACAATGCTCAGCAGATGATTGCATTTCTGAAAGGCTTTCCCCAGTAGACCAGAGTTAGGGTTAGTGGGTTCCTCTTGGGACTGATCGGGTGGTTTTCGAAACGATTTGTAACTGGCTGGGAGTGGTCGAATGGGTGATGTGAATCAGATAATCTATTTGGAACGACGAATACCAAAGGCTTCTGGTCGTGTTGTTGAGGTCGGTAGCAAAGATTATGGTAATACTGCTTCTTTTAGAGATCACTATGAGAATTGCGAGTATATCGGCGTGGATATCGCGGAGGGGGAAGGGGTAGACCGAGTCATTGACCTGTGTGAGGGTGTTGGTGATCTAGCGCAGGGCACAGTCGATTTAATTATCTGCTGCTCCGTGTTAGAGCATGTCAAAAAGCCCTGGTTGATGGCAGCTAATCTTTCCCGGTTGTTGCGCGATGGTGGCACGCTCTATATTTCTGTGCCCTGGGTCTGGCGTTATCACCCCTACCCGGACGACTATTTTCGCTTTTCCTGGCGAGGGGTGCAGGAGCTGTTTGATGGTTACGAATGGCGAGATATCAACTATTCCACCAATATTGAAGGAGAATTTTACCCCATTAAAAGCGCCGATGACCGGATTGATAGCGCCCTCGGATTTCGGAAAAGGGTCTGGTTCCGGGGGCGGCGCAAATACTTGCCGAGCCTGATGGTCAACATGCTCGGGACCAAACGCCCGGGTGAGCCAATGGGTTCGGTGGATTGATGATTCTTCGCTTGCAGTGGCGAGAGCGGGCGGTGGTGACCGCAAATTCAAAACGGGGTTAGGTGTTGAAGCCGATGGCTTTTCTGCGGCGGGCAGAATTTTCTAGTTGGCCTACTTTATCAGTAGCTGGCGCAGGAGCCGATTGACCTCTCCAGGGTTGGCCTTGCCCTGAGTTTTTTTCATGATCTGACCGACGAAAAATCCCATCAGCTTGTCCTTGCCGCCGCGAAGCTCCTCGGCCTGTTCCGGATGAGCCTCAATGACCTCAGCGACCAGTTTCTCAAGTGCCCCCGTGTCGGTAATCTGTTTGAGGCCCTTGGCCGCTATCACTGCATCCGCAGATTCGCCGCCCTGCCAGAGTTCCTGAAACACCTGTTTAGCGATTTTCCCGGAAATGGTCTGGTCATCGATTCGAGCGATCAAACCGGCAAATTGTGCGGCGTTAATCGGCGACTGTTCAATCGTCCGTTCTTCGCGATTTAGCTGGGCCAGCAGTTCTCCGGTCACCCAGTTGGCGGTTAGTTGGGGGTTTCTGTCATAGCCAGTGAGGCTGGTTTCAAAGAATTCTGCCAGCTCGCGGCTGCTGGCGATCTGTTCAGCATCTTCTGGTTTGATCGACAGCCGGGTAATAAATCGATTGATCCTGGTTTCGGGCAGTTCCGGTAGCGTTGCGGCAACTTCACCGATCCACTCATCCGAAATTACCACCGGCAGCAGGTCGGGGTCCGGAAAATAGCGGTAGTCAAAGGCCTCTTCTTTGCTACGCATAGAACGGGTCTCGTCCCGGTCAGGGTCGTAGAGCCGGGTTTCCTGCACGACGCTGCCGCCATCTTCGATCAGCTCGATCTGGCGTTCTATCTCGTGATTAATGGCGCGTTCGACAAACCGGAACGAGTTGATATTTTTACACTCGGTGCGGGTGCCCAGTTCCTGCTGCCCTTTGGGGCGAACCGATACATTTGCATCGCAACGAAAAGACCCTTCCTGCATGTTGGCATCACCGATTTCCAGATAACGAATCAGGGCGTGAAGTTTTTTCAAATAGGCGACCGCTTCCGTTGCGGAGCTGATTTCTGGTTCAGAAACGACTTCTAACAGTGGTGTGCCAGACCGGTTAAGGTCGATACCGGTCTGCCCATGGTATGCATCGTGGACGGATTTCCCGGCATCCTCTTCCAGGTGGGCGCGGGTGACCCCGATGCGTTTATGGTCGCCGTTAGTGAGCGTGATGTCGATGTGACCGTCGTGGACAATGGGGCGCTCGAACTGGCTGATTTGATAGCCTTTTGGCAGGTCAGGGTAGAAATAGTTTTTGCGGGCGAATACGGACTGTTGATCGATTTCGGCATTAATGGCAAGGCCAAGCTTAATTGCCGCCTCCACCGGTTTTCGGTTAAGCACTGGCAATACACCAGGCAGTGCCAGATCGACTGCACACGCCTGGCTATTGGCCTCGGCCCCGTAGGCGGTTGCCGCACCCGAAAAAAGTTTACTCTGGCTGCAGGTCAGTTGAACGTGGACTTCAAGGCCGATGACTGCCTCCCATTCCATGGTGAATCCTCGAAATTAGGGCCAACAGGTGCCCGACTGGTGTTATTGAAATCAGGGGTTAATTATACGCGCGACAGCATTAATGCAGCAGTGCGAGTCGTGGCCGAGTTATTGGCTTTGTCAGTCTGTAGCGCCAAATTTTTCAGGTTGCCAGAGAGTGAGAAGAATGCTGGCGGGAATGGGGAGCGGTTAAAATTAGGGAAAGTAGACGCCCAGCCGTGATTGTAAACGGTTGATGGATTTCTGGAGGAGTCTGGTAGTGAAAGGAATAATTTTAGCCGGTGGTTCGGGCACCCGACTTCACCCATTGACGCTTACGGTGAGTAAGCAGTTACTACCGGTTTACGACAAGCCGATGGTGTATTACCCGCTGTGCACGCTGATGCAGGCGGGCATTAATGAAATACTGGTGATTTCTGACCCACGGTCGTTGCCGGCATATGAGCAGCTGTTGGCCGACGGTTCTCAATGGGGGCTGCAGATTAGTTATGCCGAGCAGCCCTCCCCCGATGGTCTGGCACAGGCTTTTACCATTGGTGCTGAGTTTATTGGCGGGGATTCAGTCTGCCTGGTGCTGGGTGACAACATTTTTTATGGACACGGATTGTCAGCTCAGTTGCGCAATGCGGCTGCGGTCAGTTCCGGTGCGGTGGTGTTTGGCTATTATGTTCGCGATCCGCAGCGTTACGGCGTGCTCAGTTTTGATGATCAGCAACGGGTGATTGATATTCAGGAAAAACCGGCATCACCGGATTCCAACTATGCGGTGACGGGTCTCTATTTTTATGACAATCAGGTGGTTGAAATAGCTCGCGGCCTGCAACCCTCGGCTCGGGGCGAGTACGAGATTACTGATTTGAATCGGGTCTATCTGGAGCAGAATGAATTACAGGTTGAATTGCTGGGCCGGGGCAGCGCCTGGCTCGATACCGGGACCCATGATTCCCTGCTGGATGCCGCCAACTTTATCAAAGTGGTTGAAGAACGACAGGGGTTAAAAATAGCCTGTCCGGAAGAGATCGCTTATTACCAGGAGTGGATTTCTGTTGAACAGTTGAAACGGCGAGTCGCTACTCTTGGGAAAAGTAGTTACAGCGATTATTTGTTGGGACTGCTGGATGGAAAACGAGCATTATGAGAACAGAGTCACTGGTGGTTGCCGATGCCCTGTTGATTACTCCGAATCTACACGGAGACCAACGGGGATTTTTTTTTGAAAGCTGGCGTCAGGATCAATATGCACCACTGGGCGTTGGCCCGGAATTTGTGCAGGATAACCATAGTCGTTCCAGCAGGGGAGTTTTGCGGGGCCTGCACTACCAATTGAACGCGCCACAGGGCAAGCTGGTGCGGGCTCTGGTGGGTGAAATCTATGACGTTATTGTCGATTTGCGCCGCAGTTCACCGACTTTTAAACAGTGGGCTGGGGTTACTTTATCAGCTGATAACCGCCACCAGCTTTGGGTCCCCCCCGGGTTTGCCCACGGTTTCCAGGTGATCAGTGAAGTGGCCGAAATTGCTTATAAATGCACGGAATATTACGCCCCTGACGACGAGCACTCACTATTGTGGAACGATCCGGATCTGGCCATTGACTGGCGCGCTGTCGGAGAGCCACAACTTTCAGCTAAAGACCGCCAGGGGCTAAGTTTAAACGCGGCACCAACCTACCGATGAAGGTGCTGCTTACCGGTGGCAGGGGGCAGTTGGGGCAGGCATTACAGGCGTGC
>Ga0070727_10003359_pt1 | contig 14611 bp, 15 predicted proteins | sample tdAd472_FD_66722 | JGI IMG/M metagenome (GOLD analysis project Ga0070727, IMG submission 66722) | Marine sediment microbial communities from the Atlantic coast under amendment with organic carbon and nitrate - tdAd47.2 | ecosystem: Environmental > Aquatic > Marine > Coastal > Sediment | place...
CGCTGATAGTCAACGCCGTCCTCGACATAGATGAATTTCGGCTGTGTCAGGCCATCGATATATTTCAGCCGTCCCAGATCTTCGCTGAGCAGAGCGTAGGCTGGCGTCACCGGTACAGCCGGGCTGCCCGCCCACATGGCGGCGTACATGATCAACGCATTGGAGATGGAATTCTTCGACAGGATCATCAGCGGCGCGTCCTGCCCACCCCCAGCATCCAGGAAGCCCTGCGCCAGCCTGCGCACGGACGCGAGGCCCGCTTCATAGGTGACGGTATTCCAGCCTTCGGCGGCGGGGTTTTCCGGGTCACGCTCTGCCAGCCAGACTGTATCCGGCCGCTCGGTGGCCCATTTCACCAGCGGTGCCAGCATGTGCGGGGGGCACGCCTTTAGGGGCTGGCCATTGTTCAGATAGATTGTCCCATCCGGCAGGCGGTCCACCTCCAGCTTCAGGGACAGATAAGGTACTTGCCGAAAAGGTATGTCCGACGTGTCAGCCATGGTGTGAGCGTTTCATCCCCGATTTTATCTTGTCGCGTCAATCAAAGCCGCGCGTCGGAATATGGATCACTTCTCCGCAATGCTTGCAATGGATTGCGTCGCGTTCGTGCAAGGTCAGGCCGCATTCTTCGCACTCATGTTCCACCTTGTCGCGCGGGTCCACAATCGCGCGCAGCAATTGCAGGAAGAGCGTCAGGCCCAGCCCCATAATCAGGATGGACAGCACACGCCCCAACGTTCCAACCATCAGCACATCGCCATAGCCGGTCGTCGTCAGGCTGGTGACGGTGAAATAGAGCGCGTCAATATAGGTATGAATGCCATCATTCACGCCGACCTGCGTGGAATAGACCACCGCAGCCATGATGAAGACGAAGACGACCAGATTGGTCACTTTGTCGATCACGCGCTCATGGCGCTGGAAAAAAGGCGTCAGCACCTTGATGCGACGGACGAAGGTAAACGCCCGGATGGCCCGTACCGCCCGCAAGATGCGCAGGAAGGCAAAATTGGAGACCAGCAGTGGCGCGAACATTGTGAACACGACGATCATGTCCGCAATATTGATCGGGCGGACAACATAGTTCCAGCGATGGCGGGCAATGTAGAACCTGGCCAGCCAGTCCAGGGCAATGATTGACCCGATCACATAGTCAAATGCGACATGGGTTCGGTCACGATGCTCGAAGGGGGCCCAAAGAAAGTAACCAATGCTGAGAAAATCAAAAATCAGCATCGCCCACCGGAAAATGAAAGGCCATTTCCCGTGGCCTTCATACAACCAGAACAGCTGCCGGTTCAGCCCCTTGCGTTCATGTTTCATTACCCCAACTCCAGCACCCTGATTGCGCGCTCAAGATTGGCGCGGGCCGCTTGATCCCACTCTGCATGGGCTTGCGGCGTCAAGTAAAGCCTGTCACGGCCAAGGAAGTCTTTCAAAAGTGCGCTACGCCCTGCGCGGTACATGTCTGACGGAACAAAAGCGTATTCGGCCCGAATGTCCTGTTCATAATGGTCATAAACCTCTTTCCGTGCGCCGAGGATGGAAAGGTCCAGGTCCAGAAAAAGTGCGAGGTCTTCAGCATCCTCATTCGCAATGCCCTCAGGCACCTTGTGCCCTGCCGTTGCGCGAATGATCCTTGCTGCAAGCTGGATGCCTTCCGGCGACAGATGCCCTCTTGCATCCTGCACCAGTAATTGCGCGCTCAACTCTTCATTGTCCTTTGCGCGAGGGTCGTAAATGGCATCGTGCCAATACAGTGCCCAGAGAACGGGGCCTGGTCTGTGGAATGCTTCCTCCCAGCGCTGATACTGTTCCAGCAAAGCCTCAATATGTTTCCAGGTGTGGTAATGACGTTGAGGCTCACCATAGCGTTGCCGCAGACCTTCAATCAGATTTTGCGGAATCATTGCTTCTCCCCCAGAAGCTTGTTCGTATCTGTCAGACTGCCAAAATGGTGCTCCCACAGCCGGGCACCCAGCTGGCCGGAGCGGTCGAGCGATGAGCCCACGATGGCATCGGTCACGAGCGTCGGCTGCAGCCCGGCATCAAAGAGCGCAAATCCCGCAGCCAGAACGCATGTATCGGCCTGAATGCCACAGACATATACTCGCTCCATGCCCTGCCCGCGCAGATACTCGACCAGTTCAACGGGCGGCGCATAGCCATGCTTGATGAAGGTGCGGTCTGCCTTGATAAGGCTTTTCTCATCAACGGGCGGGGCCCAATTCAACTGTTTTAGAAAAGGCGTTTTCGTTTCATCGTGCAACTCGACAGTTGCGACAGAATAGTACGCGTCCGCCAAGGCCTGCGCGCGCTCCACAAGGAAAGCGGGCGGCTCAAAGCAGGGCTGGACATCAATGATCAGAACGGCCTCATCGGGTCGTCCTGCCTTCATTCTGCGGTCTCCAGAGTCTCGTTGAAGCGGACAGGTTGCCCGCGGCCCTTCTTCACGATCTCTCCGTCACGCATGACAAAGTCGCCACGGATTATGGTCGCCACGGGCCAGCCGGTGGCTTCAAAGCCATCATATTGCGTCCAGCCACACTTGGATTTGGACCAGTCTTCCGTGATCGTCTCCTGCCGCTTCAGGTCCACGACCGTGAAGTCGGCATGATAGCCCTCGGCAATGCGACCCTTGTCGGCGAGGCCGAATACGCGCTGCGGCCCGGCGCTGGTCAGTTCGACAAAACGCTGCAGGCTTAGCTTGCCGTTGTTCACATGGGTCAGCATCACCGGCACAAGGGTCTGCACGCCCGGCATACCGGACGGGCTGGCCGGATAGGGCCGCTCTTTCTCTTCGCGTGTGTGCGGCGCGTGATCTGTTGCCAGCACATCGACAATGCCCGCATTCACCGCACGCCAGAGGGCATCCTGATGGCGCTGCTCGCGCACGGGCGGGTTCTGCTGGGCAAAGCCTTTCAGGCGCTCATAGCAATCCGGCGCTGCGAGGGTCAGGTGGTTCGGCAGCACTTCAACACTGGCCACATCCTTAGCGTCGCGCAGCAATTCCATTTCTTCAGCCGTCGAGATATGCAGCACATGGATGCGCTTGCCAGTCTTGCGGGCAAGGCGCAGCAGGCGCCGCGTTGAACTGACGGCGGCCTCCACATCACGCACAACAATATGGCTTTGCCAGTCGCCTGTGACGGCCAGTTTGCGACGCTCTTCTAGGCGGTATTCGTCTTCGGAGTGGAATGCCGCACGGCGCTTGATGGCCCGCAGCACAGCCTCGACGCCTTCATCATCCTTGATCAGCAGATCGCCGGTGGACGCGCCCATGAACACTTTCACACCGCAACAGCCGAGCATTTTCTCCATCTCCGGCAGGAGATGGATATTCTCATGCGTCGCCCCGGCATAGAAGGCATGGTCGACATCCATACGGTCCTTCGCGCGGTTCAGCTTGTCCTGCAGCATATCCGGCGTGGTCGTTGTGGGATTGGTGTTCGGCATTTCGAACACGGCCACCACACCGCCCAGCGCCGCTGAGCGCGCCTCAGTTTCAAGGTCTGCCTTGTACTCCATTCCCGGCTCGCGGAAGTGTACCTGGCTGTCGATCACGCCCGGCAGAATATGCAGGCCGGTCGCGTCATAAATCTCTGCCGCCTCTACTCCGGAAAGGTCTCCGATAAAGGCAATTCGCTCGCCACGCACGCCAATATCTGTCTCGGCCATGCCGCCCGGCGTCACAACCGTGCCGCCCTTCAGGATCATGTCATAAGTCATGAGGATGGGGTGAAACTGTCAGGGTATTTAGTCAAGGCCGTTTTCTATGCCGTCATGCTGGAGAGGTGCTCTTGAGACAGGCTGCAACCCTACCTACAACAAGCAGATGAAACGTATTCTTCCCAACCGCGCCATCATTCGCCTGACCGGACCGGACATGCTGCACCTGCTTGGTCGCACGGTGACGCATTCTGTCGACAATTGGAACACCGGTGAAATGCGCTATGGGGCCCTGTTGACGCCGCAGGGCAAGGTGATTGCCGATTATCTGGCCATGCTGTCACTGGAGAACATCTATATCGATGTCCATGCCGACGCGGCGGACGACCTCGAGAAGCGCCTGAAGATGTTCAGAATGCGCAATGACGTCACCATCGACCGGCTGGAAGAAGATGTCGTGACCGAAGGCAGCTGGGTGGATGTCCGCTCCCCGGCTCTACCTCACCGCGCGATCACGCCCACCAGCATGGCAGGTGAGCCGATGACCGAAGACGACTGGCACGCCGCGCGTATCGCTGCTGGCATTCCGGAATGGGGCGCAGACTATCGCGGTTCGGAAGTTTTCCCGACGGACATCAACATGGATATGATGAACGGCATCGACTACAAGAAAGGCTGCTTTGTCGGCCAGGAAGTCGCCAGCCGCATGAAGCGCAAGGGCAAGATCCGAAAGCGCACAGTGAAAGTGTCCGGCAACAGCCTTGAAGCTGGTGCAGACATCATGGCGGACGCGCCGATTGGTACCATCACAAGCGTCTCCCGCACTATCGGCCTCGCCCTGATCCGTACAGATCGCCTGGCAAAAGCCGAGCAGGATGGCAAAACCTTCACCTGCAATGATGCGCCCGTGACGTTTGACCTGACAGAATGGCAGCGCGCCGAGATCGACGTGCATCTCACAGAGGCTTCCAATGACTGAAACATTCCCTTGCGCCTGGGCGCCACTGACGGACGAACTCTACCGCGACTATCACGATACCGAATGGGGCGTGCCGGAATATGATGGCCGGGCCCTTTGGGAAAAACTGCAGCTGGACGGCATGCAGGCCGGGCTCTCCTGGATCACCATCCTGCGCAAACGCGACTCGATCCGGGAGGAATTTGACCGTTTCGATCCGGAAAAGCTGGCGCGCTGGACGCCGAAGCGCGTGGAAAAAGCCCTGAAGAATCCCGGCATCATCCGCAGCCCCAAAAAGATCGAAGCCCTTATCGGCAACGCTCAGGCCTATCTGGCCATGGAAGAGGCTGGCGAAGGCTTTTCAGACTATTGCTGGAGCTTTGTTGGCGGCAGCCCAATCGTAAATCGCTGGAAGCATTTCAGGGACGCGCCGACACAAACTGACTGGTCCGCAGCCATGTCAAAGGATCTGAAAAAGCGTGGTTTCAAATTTGTCGGCCCCACGATTGTCTACGCTTGGGCGCAAGCTGTTGGTATGGTCAACGATCATGATGTATCATGCCCCAGATACAAAGCTGTTCAGGACATGTCCAAATGAAGCGCACGCTCTTTCTCGCCACCCTGATTTCCGCCCCTCTGCTGGTTCAGGCCTGCGCCTCTGCCGATCAGACGCGCCGGACCGAAGCCTGGAGCCGATGCAGCAAGGCCCCGAATCCGGACATACGCGACCGCTGTATCCAGACCGAGATGGCTCTGATCGAAGACCGCGAGCGTCAGGAATTGGAGTCCCGGCAAAAAGCTGAGCAACGGGCTGAGGAGCGTCAAGCCCAGCTGGAAGCCCATGGGGTACCCTCTGACGAAGCTCGCCAGACAGTTGAATCTGGTCTGAAAGTCCCCGACTGACCCCGTCTCCTTGGCGGCACCTCTCTCTGTGCAGCAGCCTCGACCTATCCTCAAACCCGCGCTAATCCCTAAGAATCAATTCAAGAACGCCCGGAAACAGCGGGCGCCAATATGAGGGCCTAGGATGAAAACCCCGGTAATTTCGGCGACAGGCCTATGGACACCGCCGCACTCCATCTCGAACGCAGAACTGGTCGAAAGCTACAACCAGTGGGCGGATAACTGGAACCTGGAGCGCGAAGCAGACATTGCCTCCGGCGCAATCGAGCCGAAGACGCATTCCTCGGTCGAGTTCATCGAAAAAGCCTCCGGCATCAAATCCCGCTATGTCATCAACAAGAGCGGCGTGCTGGACCCGGACATTATGGCCCCTCGCATTCCCGAACGCCCGAACGAAAAGATCTCCGTTCTGGCCGAAATCGCTGTTGAAGCCGCGCGTGAGGCGCTGGCCCGCGCCGGCCGCAAGCCTGAAGACGTGGACGCCGTGATCTGCGCCGCCTCCAACATGCAGCGCGCCTATCCGGCGATGGCCATCGAAGTGCAGGAAGCTCTCGGCTGCAGCGGCTTTGCCTTTGACATGAACGTCGCCTGTTCTTCCGCCACGTTTGGCATCCAAACGGCGGCAGACTTTGTCCGGTCCGGCAGCGCCCGCTCCGTTCTGATGGTGAACCCGGAAATCTGCTCCGGGCATTTGAACTTCACTGACCGCGACAGCCACTTCATCTTCGGGGACGTGGCGACCGCCGTGCTGGTGGAAGACAAGGATTTTGCCCCTGCCGGGCACTGGAACATTCTCGGCACAAAACTCAAGACATCCTTCTCCAACAATATTCGTAACAATTTCGGTTTCCTCAACCGCGCCGCGCCGGAAGGCATCGATGCGCCGGACAAGCTGTTCAAGCAGGAAGGCCGCAAGGTGTTCAAGGAAGTCGTTCCCATGGTGGCGGAGATGATCAACGCGCACATGGATGAGCTGGGATTGGACAAAGACGGCCTGCGCCGCATGTGGCTGCACCAGGCCAATGCCAACATGAACCGGTTGATTTCTTCCAGAGTCTTGGGTCGTGAAGCGTCAGATGATGAAAGCCCGACAGTTCTCGATACTTATGCGAACACCTCGTCGGCCGGATCTATCATCGCATTCCACAAGCATTCGGGCGATTTCGATGCCGGTGACAAAGGCCTCATCTGCTCCTTTGGAGCAGGTTATTCGGCCGGTACAGTGTTTGTCGAAAAGTCTGCCTGACGCACGGTGCCCCTGAGGGCGACAGGCGATCTGGATCAGTCGTCCAGATCGTCCATGAACATGTCGCCCCAAAGCACTTCCCGGCTTGAGCGAACAGCCTCAACCACGACGATGCCACAGCCCATTAGCAATACGCCAAATGCAATTGCCTGGGTCGAGAAAGCAGTCGTCAATGATTCAAGCATGGTCACCTCATTTTGTGCCGGAAAACACCTGATGGGCGTCGTCCTGAATATGATGTGACCTTTCTGCCCTGAACGCCTTAACAGCTGCTTTTTTAATTGGGGCGGAAAAGCGATGACTTCGTAACCGGAAGGGCGTTTTTTGTTTACTCTTATGTCAATCGTATGCGGAACAATTAACCAAAAACCATTAAGCCCATGATTTAAAACAAATTTTTTATGAACGCAAAAAGCTGTGGATTTCGTCCGTCCACATGCCCTTTTCTTAAATATGGTTCATGCTTGCTAACCGGCGCCCTTTCGCAAGCTTGCTTACGAATCCCCTGTCACACTAATTATGGCAGGTGTCCCCGGTTTCAGATGGCAAGGCGCATGATTTCGCGCCGACTGCACACAGCGCTGAAACCAAAGGATTTGCCCTTTTGCCACTCCGCCTCCAATGCCTTAAAGAGGAAGCAAGATGAGCACGCGCGTGAAGCAATCCGCAAAGACACCCAGGGTTTGGCAGCGCATGCTGTCCGGCCGACGGCTGGACCTTGCCCACCCCTCACCCATGGATGTGGAGATTGAGGACATTGCCCATGGTCTGGCCCGCGTGGCCCGCTGGAACGGGCAGACAACGGGCGAGCATGCATTTTCCGTGGCCGAACATTCTGTTCTTGTGGAGCAGATCTGCCGCAAGCTGGACCCGAAACTCTCTCCCAAGCACAGCCTGACCGCCTTGCTGCATGACGCCCCAGAATATGTGATTGGGGACATGATCTCTCCTTTCAAGGCACTTTTGGGTGACAGTTATAAATCCATTGAAGGCCACCTGCAGGAAGCCATTCACATTCGCTTTGGCCTGGCTCCTGTGACGCCGGTCAAACTGAAACGCCTGATCAAGAAGGCTGACCTGATCTGCGCCTGGCATGAGGCCGTACAGCTCGCGGGCTTCTCCGAGACGGAATCAAATCGCCTGTTTGGCAAGCCGCCAAAAGAAACGCGGCTGAAGCTGAAACCCAGCTCCATTCCCGAGGCGCAGAACGCCTTCCTGAAGCGTTACGACCAGATCAACAAGAAGATTGGGCCCGTCACATGATCTCATCCATCCCACTGCTGATTGGCTTGTCCGCCGTCATGGTGGCGACGGAAGAAGACATGCCGCTGGTTCTGGTCACCCAGCGAGAGACAGGCGAAGACGCTCTGCCCTTTGGTGTGTTCAACCCTGAACGCCACCGCACATTTGACCTGTCCCTGCGCGGCTGGGTGAGAGAGCAAACCGGGTTTGAACTTGGCTATGTCGAACAGCTCTACACATTCGGGGACAAGGACCGGGAAACGCCTGAAGCGACACTGGCTGGCGCACCGCCCAATGCCCGCGTAATCTCCGTCGGATATCTGGCGTTAACGCCAGAGGCCCGTCCGGCGGGTGCCTCCTTCGAGGCAAAGTGGCAATCCTGGTACAGATATTTTCCGTGGGAAGATCATCGCACTGGCCGCCCGTCCCTGATTGACGACCAGATTGCTCCACGCCTCATGACCTGGGCCGTGGGCAATGATCAAAGGCTGGAGCGCGCACGCCTCGCCTTTGCGCTGGAGGGCGAGCGGTGGGTCGAGGAACGCGTGCTCGACAGATATGAATTGCTGTATGAGGCAGGTCTCGTGGCCGAATGCGCCCGCGATGCCGGCTTGCCCAAGCCCGATGTGCGCCTCGGAGAGGTCATGGCCTCAGACCACCGTCGCATTCTGGCGACTGCCATTTCCCGTTTGCGCGGCAAACTAAAATACCGCCCGGTCGTGTTTGAGCTGATGCCTGAGCGCTTCACGCTAAGCGCCCTGCAGCGCACGGTCGAGGCCATTCTCGGCCTCTCACTGCACACCCAGAACTTCCGCCGCGCGCTGGACAAGACAGGCTTTGCAATCGGCACAGGCGCGATGGAGACGGGGACAGGCGGACGCCCGGCAGAACTCTATCGGTTCCGCCGGGACAATAGTGCAGGCTTGGCCACGTCAGGCCTGTCAGCCCCGCGAAAGACTGCCGACTAGTCTCTATTCGAGGCCTTCTGGCTCACCCACCACAATGAAGCTGAACCGCTCCGGCGCGAGATACTCGGCCGCCACCGCATTCACATCATCGAGCGTCACGGCTTCTACCATCGTATTCCGGCGATCAAAATAGTCCACGCCCAACTCGTCCTGACGGACAGACATCATCTGCCCGGCAATCTTGGCATTGGAGTCAAACGCCAGCGGATAGGAACCAATCAGGTAAGCCTTGGCATCTGCCAGTTCTTCTTCGGTGACGCCGCCTTCAGAGATCTTGCTCATCTCTTCCTTCAGGCCGGCAATGAAGTCTCCAGCGCTTTCATTCTTGGTCTGGCCGCCGCCATTCCAGGACTGGAATTTCTCACCAAAACTGAGGGACGTGTAGACACCATAGGTCAGCCCCTTTTGCACACGCAGCGTATCCATCAGGCGGCTTTTGAAGCCCCCGCCCCCGAACGTGTAGTTCAACACATATGCCGGGAAGAATTCCGGGTCCTTGCGCTTAATACCGGGCGCAACAAACTGCACAAGGCTTTGCGGCTGCGGCAAGGGCACAACGAACGTACCGAAGGTATCTGCAGCCGTGTAGTCAATTGCGGGAATGTCCGGCAGGTCGCTCGTCTCAGGCAGGTTCGCCACGATCTCATCAATCATTGGCGCCAGCTCTTCCGGCGTGACGGCCCCAACCGCGGTTACCAGAAGACGGTCCTTCACCATCAGCTTGCGCATGTGCGCCTTGGCAAGTTCCGGCGTCAGCGTAGCGATGCTGTCTGCAGAGGTTTCCCGCGCAAAGGGGTGATCCGGATACAGCGCCTGAGCCTGCGCACGCCAGGCAAGATAGCCCGCATTGGTCTCACGTGTGTTGAGCGAAACCTGCTGCTCACGCACGAAACGCTGGAACGGACCTTCATCAAAGCGTGGGTATTCAAAGGCCTCAGCGATCAGGTCCATCGCGTCGCTCGCATTGTCTGTCAGCATGGACGCGGAACAGGAAGTCCAGAGATTGGACGCGCTACAGCCGAAGCTCATGTTCAGCTCTTCCATCCGCGTCTGGAAGCCAAGCGAGTCGAGATCGCCGGCGCCCTCATTCATGTGATAGACCACGGCATCTGCCAGGCCTTCCATGCCTTCGGGATCAGACGCCTCGCCGCCTTCCCAGGCCAGTTCCACTGACAGGATTGGAATGGACGGCTCAGACACCAGCCAGACAGAAACGCCGCCCGGCGTCGTGAATTGCTGGATCTGTGCGAAATCCCCTTCATGGGTCGTCACCTCCAGCCCGGCCTCTTCTTCAATCAGCTCGGCGGTGGTCAATTCAGGCGTAGTAACAGGCTCTGCCGTGGTGCACGCCGCCAGCATGATGGCCAGGGCAGCCCCGGCCAGAAGGTCAATGCGTTTCATCTCAGGAATCTCCCTCAGCAGGCAGCAGGTGCGCCTCGATATAGTGGCGGTCAGGCCCGAACACCTTGCGTACAGCGGCCAGCGCTTCTTCCGTGGTGACGGCCCGGATTTTGTCAGGATAGTCCAGCACATCATCCACCGTGCCACCGAGTGCCAGGGTGGAGCCAAACACATTGGCCATATTGCTCTGGCTGTCGCGGGCATAGATGGCGCTAGCGGCCAGCTTGTTGCGCGCGCGCTCGACTTCCTCATCCGTGAAGCCTTCGGCCAGCACCGCTTCAAGGTCCGTCATGGCGGCCGTTTCCAGGTCCTCAAGAGACACTCCCGGTGCAGGGCTGGCATTGATGACGACCGGACCTTCATCATGTAGCGTCGTCCAAGCGACCGTATTCACATTGATTGCAACATTCTGCTCTTCCACCAAAGACTGGTAGAGACGGCTGGTCATGCCGCCGCCCAGAACTTCCAGGCCGACATCAAGTGCGTAGGAAAACTCACGGTCGCGGCTTTCGGATGTGCCATTGTAGTAGCGGCTCCAACTCGGCTGACGCACTTTCGGGTCGGAATACTCCAGCTCCTTGGTTTCCGTCAGCAGCGGCACGGATTCCCATTTGCGATTGCCATGGGCGGTGCCGGTCGGCTTGATGCGGCCATAATGCTCTTCCGCCAACACGCGGACTTCTTCTGGCGTGACATCCCCGGCAACGACCAGAATGGCATTCTCCGGGCTGTAATATTCCTTGTAGAAGGCCATGCCGTCTTCCGGCGTCAGTGCGGCGACTTCGTCCATCTTGCCGATCACGGTGATCTCATAGGGATGGCCCTTCCACAGTTCGGAGAGAACCATTTCCTGAAGGATGACACCGGGATTATTGTCGATGCGCTGGCGGCGTTCTTCTTTCACGACGTCACGTTCAGAAATGAACGGACCTTCCGGGTCATCATTGATGATCAGATCTGTCATGCGCTCAGCTTCCAGCGCCATCATCGTGCCGAGATGCTGCTTGGCCACACGCTCGTAATAGGCCGTATAGTCCCAGCTGGTGAACGCATTGTTCACGCCGCCATTGCGGGAGACAATGTCATCAAACTCGCCGGGGCCGAGATCATCCGTCTCCTTGAACATGATATGCTCAAACAGGTGCGCGAGGCCGGACTTTCCAGACGCTTCATCAACGGCACCAACCTTGTACCAGACCATATGGGTGACGACGGGCGCGCGGTGATCAGGCACGACCACCACTACCATGCCATTGTCCAGGCTGAACGTGGTGGGGGCCCAGTCCGTATCATCCGCGCTGGCAGTAGACAGGACAGCCGAGAGCGCGAAAAGCCCCCCGGTAAGTATCCGTTTCATGGGCTTTCTTCCTCTCAGATGTCGAGATTATGCATATTGGTCAGGCGTCTCAGGTTCCCGGAAGCTTGATGCGGGCTTTTTCATTGGTCCGCTCGATGGTGACTTCTTCGCCGCCGGTCGCGCTATCGCTTTCCAGTCCGGCAATCGTCTCTTCATCATCGCTGCGCCAGAAGAGGATACGATCCGCAATGCTCTTGGGTTTGCGAAGCGTTTTGGTCTCTTCATAGTCTACTTCAGTGCGGATAATCGGATCAACCGCATTGGCATTCGCGGCAGCGACAAGCGCGCGTTCGGATGCACTGGCATCCTGTCCAATCGTCGTACCGAAGGCTGTTGCCGTCTCATTTCGGGTGCCATCCAGTTCCGGCGGCAGAGAACTGCCAGCCGATGGCGGACGCAGCTTGTAGTTCGGCGGAACTGTCAGCGGCGCCATGGTGACGACGCGAAACTCATCCGGGGTGCGCGCGCCGCCGCCGGAAGACGTGCAGGCCGTTGACGCGGCAACCGCTGCGCCTGCGGCTAGAAGGAAAAGCTGTTTCTTCATATCAGGGCGTCCTCGCCTTCACATTAACTATTACTCAGGCTGTTTACCGGCCTGCTTACGGCCCGACAGTACGAACTGGTCAACAAACAGCAAGACCGCACCAACACTAATTGCAGCATCGGCCACGTTAAAGACCCACGGGAAATGTAGCGCCCCGGCATTGATGAAGTCCACAACAGCGCCAAAACGGACGCGGTCAATCAGGTTTCCAAAGGCCCCGCCGACAACCAGCGCCAGAGACAGCCGGAGCAGCCAGCCCTGCGCATAACGTATCAGCCAGTACAGAAAGCCAATGGCAATCACCAGCATCAGGATCGCCAGGATCCAGCGGCCAATGCCTTCAGACTGGAACATGCCGTAGCTCATGCCCCGGTTCCACACCATGGTCACGTCAATCGGCCCGGCAACAGGGATGTGACCGCAGCGCGTCAGCCCTTCCAGACAGGAAAGTGCGTTGAGGCGTGGCTCATTCAGCACGAGCCATTTTGACCACTGGTCCACCACAACAACAAGCGGAATGAGCGCCAGCGCCCAGATATAGCCGGGTTTCAACTTCATGCCCGGCAGATTGCAGCTTCAGGAGATCCGATCAAGCGATTCTGAGCACTTTGCCCACAGCTCATCCTGCCACCTTGTCCCAGGCCTTCACAGCCAGCGCATCACGCGGCGTAATATCGGGGAAATCCGGGTCTGCGGTTGCCGGGTCAAAATACTTCCAGCTGCGGCGGCATTTGATGCCGTCAGCCTTCTCCGGATACACGACCACACCGCTCGTATCGTCCAGCGTGAACCCGCCGCCTTTCGCACTTGCAGAGTGGATCAGTTCCGCGCCCGACGTGATGAACAGGTCTGCCGGGTCTTCGCCCTTGAACGCCTCGATAAGCGCCTCGTCTGCGATGCAGACTTTTGGAGCCGCCTCCAGCGATGCGCCGATACGCTTCTCCCGGCGTTCAACTTCCAGCGCGCCTGTCACGACGCGGCGGACGGTGAAGATCTTCGCCCAGCGAGCGGCAAGGTCTGCATTCAGCCAGCCTTCCGGCGTTTCCGGGAATTGCAGGAGGTGTACGGATTCTGCGCTGGATTTCAGATGGCTTTCCAGGAAGGCCTCTTCCATCGTGAACGGCATCACCGGCGCCAGCCAGGTTAGCAGGCGCTCTAGAACCGCGGCCATGACGGTGCGTGCCGCGCGGCGTCGATTGCCATAACTTGCCGTTTTGTCATCCCAGGCGGACACGGTCTCAAAGCGAGGGTCGCAATAGAGACTGTCCTTGCGGATGTCAAAATAGACCGCCGACAGGTCCACGCCGCAGAAATTGATCAGCAGCGCCATGATGCGCTTGAAGTCATACACCGTGTAGGCCGCGCGAATTTGCTGATCGAGTTCGGCCAGGCGATGCAGCACCCAGCGCTCAAGGCTAGGCATGTCTTCCTTCGGCAGGGCCTCGTCTTCCGTCCAGCCATCCAGCGCGCCGAGTAGATAGCGCACCGTGTTGCGCAGCTTGCGATAGGTCTCGACCGAGCCCTTGATGATCTCGTCAGATATGCGCAGGTCTTCGGTATAGTCGCCCGAAGCCGTCCAGATACGGAGGATCTCGATACCATACTGCTTCTGAATTTCTTCGGGCTCGATCGTATTGCCGATCGACTTCGACATTTTCTTGCCCTGGGAGTCGACGATGAAGCCGTGCGTCAGAACCTGTTTGTAAGGCGCCATACCGCGCGTGGCGCAGCACTCCAGCAGGGATGACTGGAACCAGCCTCGGTGCTGGTCAGAGCCTTCCATGTAGAGATCCGCCTGCCCGGTTTCCGGGTCGATGATGCCGCGCTCACGCAAAGCAAAGGCATGCGTCGTGCCGCTATCGAACCAGACGTCCAGAACGTCCGTCACCTTGTCCCACTCATTGCCCGACAGGCCGAGCGGGCTCAGGAAGTCTTCCGCCGGTGTATCGAACCAGGCTTCAACACCACCCTTGGCAATGGCGGTCTTGATCGCGTCATTCAACTGGTCGGCTTGCTCTTTCGGCAAGGCAGCCGTGTGCGGCTGGCCATCCTTGTTGACGAAGATGGTGATCGGCACGCCCCAATTGCGCTGGCGGGAGATCAGCCAGTCCGGCCGTCCCTCGACCATGGACTGCAGGCGGTTGCGGCCAACCGCCGGGAAGAATTCCGTGTCTTCGATGGCTTTCAGTGCATTCTCACGCAGCGTCTTGCCGTTCGGGCCGGGCTTGTCCATCGAGATGAACCATTGCGGCGTCGCGCGGCGGATCACCGGCGCCTTGGAGCGCCAGGAGTGCGCATCGCGGATCGTCGTCATGCCGCGCGC
>Ga0070727_10003361_pt1 | contig 14602 bp, 10 predicted proteins | sample tdAd472_FD_66722 | JGI IMG/M metagenome (GOLD analysis project Ga0070727, IMG submission 66722) | Marine sediment microbial communities from the Atlantic coast under amendment with organic carbon and nitrate - tdAd47.2 | ecosystem: Environmental > Aquatic > Marine > Coastal > Sediment | place...
GCGTGCGTGCGCCTCGGGCACCCCCGACCGCATCGCGGCCGCGATGAGTTCACCACAGAGGTACACAGAGGAAGCACAGAGGTTGCACCCCGAGCGGTGACAACTTGGCGGACCGTGCCCATGGGGCCCTGCGTCCTTGGGTACACCGGAACGGCTCGACGAAGCGTTGCTGCCGGAGATCAGCAGCTATGGCTCGTCGGCGCAGGCCTGCCCAAGACGCCGCTCCAGCCGCCGGGGGGAGGGGGTGGAGCGCCACCAGGGCAGCGGCTGCACCTGCTGCACCCATTCGTGCACGGGATGGTGCCAGACCAGAGCGCGCGTGTTCGGCTCCGGGTGGGTCGCGGTGTGGCTCACCACCGCCCGAGTCGACCCATGCTGGCCCCCTGCGAGGGTCATCGTCCAGGGCTCCTCGCCGTGGAGTGGGGTGAGGAAGAAGTCCGTGACGAGCATGCCCTCATCGGTCTTCCGCGACGCCATGTCATCGACGTGCACCACCTGCACCTGGCCTTGATCACAGACCCCCGAGGGCTGCCACGCCTCGAGGAGGAGCAGCAGCCAGCGGCCCGTCACAGCCGCAGGTGCTTGCGGTAGTTGCTCCGCGCCACGGCCTCGAGCATGTCTTCGCAGGCCCGCTCGTCGTCGACCAGGTCGGCGAAGCGCTGGGCCGACCGCTCGATGAGATCGGTCAGCCCTCCGATGAGGGTGGCGCGCTGGCTGGCCTCGCTGCAGGTGGCCACGTTGTAGAGCACCCGCATCACCGGCAGCCCGGTGCGCTTCACGTCGACGCTCTGGAAGATGGGCTTGAACCGGCGCGGCGCCACATCGAGGAGCAGCTGCAGCTCGGCGCGCCCGGCCCCGGGCCCGTCTTGGGCGTCGACGGCCTGCAGCATGGCCTGTAGCGCGCGGTTGGCCACCTCCATGCGCAGCTTGCCGTCGGAGATGCTGAGCCTCGCATGGGCGGCCCGCACCAACGTGCTGCCGTTGAGGGTCGTCGACGCGAGCGCTTCGTCGTCTTCCTCCTCCTTGTCGTCGGCGCGCATGCGGAACTCGAAGAAGGTGTCGCCGACCTGCAGCTTCTGACCGGCCACGAGGGGCGCCTCGCCTTCGACCTGTGTCTCTTCGACGAAGGTGCCGTTGGACGAACCGTGGTCGATGACGATCACCTCGCCGTCGCGCAGCTCCAGGGTGGCGTGCTTGCGGCTCACCTTGGCGTCGTTGCGGATCTTGATGTCAGCGGTGCGCCCGCGGCCGATGGTGGTGAGCCGGGAGGTGAGGGTGATGACCCGCCCGAGCAGTGAACCGTCGTCCATGATCAGCGAGGGAACGAGGTCGTCGGTGGCCGGGTGAATGGTCGGAGGCGGCACGGCCTCGATGCGGCGCACGGTGTAGGTGAGGCCCTCGAGCTCGAAGTTCTCGCCGGGCACGACGAAGCGCGACACGGGGCCCTGGGTGAGGCGCCAGCCGTCTTCTTCCTTGGCGAGAGTGGCATCCTCCGGCAGCTCGGTCACCTCGTCGTCGAGGGGGATGAGGAACTCGTGGCCGTCTTCTTCGAAGGTGAGAGCCATGGGCGCCTCGTCGGGGAGCAGCTCGAAGAAGGTCGGAGCGTCTTCCTCCTCGATGATGTCGGAGTCTTCCACCTCGTCGAGGAAGTCGGTGAGGTCGTCGCCCGCGAGCTCCTCGGCCTCGCGGTCGCTCACGGCGCGCACCGGCACGCCGTCGACCTGAAAGCTCATGCCGGAGCGCAGGCGAAGCTCGGTCATGGGCGAGCCACCGACGGTGACCCCCTCGCCGTGCAGGTAGTGGTGGTCGCCTCGGCGGGTGATGGTCGCGTGGGCCTCGGGCTGCCCCTCGAGCCGCACGTGGTCGTCGTCGCCGCCGCCGAACGTGACCTTGGCGAGGGGGGTGAGGGCGAGGACCATCTGCCGCACGTCGCCCGGGTGGACCACGATGGCCAAGCTGCCTGGGGAGGAGAAGCTGTTGGCGGCGATGGGCAGCGACTCGGCGTCGCCCGCCGGCGCCACGTCGCGGCTCGAGGCCACCAGGAGCACGTCGAGACCGCTCTCGCCCAGGGCCCCTTGCCACAGCGGGGAGGGCTGCGGACCCGAGGTGACCGGTCGGCGGACCTCGTCGTCGCCCATGGGCACCCGCTGCCAGGAGTAGGTGAGCCCGATGGGGAAGGCCGTCTGCTGACCGCTCGGCTCCCACAGTCGCTCGACGAGGCGAATGGCGTCGGCCTGGTCGGGGCGTAGCTCGGTGAGGCGCCCGAACAGCACCTCGTCGACGGCGTCGTGGGCACACAGGCGGTCGACGGCGCTCGCGGCGGTGGCCATCGACGAGCGGGCGTGAGGGGCGCCGAGGGGGTCGGTGTCGGCGAAGGCGTGCAGCGCGTCGACGTCGATCAGCAGGTCGAGCAGCCGAGCCAGGGCCTCCTGGGGGGTGAAGGGGACTCGGCTCAGATCCGTGCCGAGCTCCTCGCGCAGGGTGCTGGGCACCATCGTCGCCCGGGCCATCGCCCACTGGGCGGGGCCACAGCTGGCACGCTGGCGCACGACGTCTTCGGCCAGCTGGTAGCTCTGCACGATCTCGCCGTAGCGCCACAGCAGCTCGGAGCGGCCGAGCAGGGCCTTCACCCATGCGTCGGACCCAGCCGGAGCGGTGCTCGCCAGGCGGTCGAGCACGGCGACGGCCTCCTGGTGCTGGCCGTGGTCGCGGAGCAGCGCCGCCCGCAGCGACAGCGCGCCGAGGTGGTCGGGGCGCTCGTCGAGCACACGCTTGACCAGGTCGGTGGCCTCGGGCAGCTCGTCGGCCTGACGGCGCAGGGTGGCCAGGCGCAGGGCGGCCTCGATGCGCAGGTGGGCCGGCAGGTCGTCGTGGTCGGTGGGCGCGAGCTGCTCGAGGAGGCGTCGCTCCTCGGCCACGTCGGCCTCGCGGCGGGCGCGCTCGGCGAGGAACAGAGACGCCTCGGCGAGGTAGCCGTCGTCGAGGAGTTCCTGGTACAAGGCAGCGGCGAGCTCGGGGTCGCGCCCGGCCCGACGAGCGATGCGCGCGGCGCGGAGCTTGGCGGTGCGCCGCTCGTCGTCGTCGTCGGCCTCCTCCGCGCGTCGCTGCAGCAGGTCGAGCAGCTCCGACCAGTCGCCCCGCTCGGACTGCAGCGACTCCAGCATCGCGTGCAGGTCGGGATCCTCGTAGCCCTCGTCGAGGGCCCGCTGCAGCCACACCAGCGCCCCGTTGGGGTTGCGGAGCTGCTGCTGGAAAGCCTCGCCGACCCGGAAAGCCATCCGGGCGCGGGCGGCCGGCTCGGGCTCGTGGTCGGTGAGCTGCCGACCCCACTGCACGAAGGCCACCCAGTCATTGGCGTCGCTGGCCCGCCGCGTGAGCTCCCTGAGGGCTTCGAGGGCCTGCTCACGGGTGCGGTGGTGCTCGAAGGCTCGGCCCCAGGCGCCGGTCGCCCCCGCGTCGTCGGCGTCACGCAGGCGTGCCGCCTCGAGGAGGAGCAGGTCGGCGCGCACGCCGGGCAGGTCGGCCCGTTGCTCGAGGGCGTCGATGAGCCCACTGCGGTCGTCGCTGGCGTCGACCAGGGTGCGGAGCTCGGCGATGACCCGCCCCTCGTCGCGCAGGGCGGGGGCGCGCAGGCAGGCGTAGAGCTGGTCGAGGGCCTGGTCGTCTTTGCCGGAGCGGGCGAGGCAGATCGCCAGCTCGGCCCGCACGTCGGGGTCGCCCCGGGTCAGGCCGAGGAGCTGGCGGTAGTGCCCGAGGGCCGCCTGCCAGCGCTCTCCGTCGACGGCGTGCTCGGCGAGGGCACGCACCTGGTCGGCGTCGCCGCGCAGGCAGCGGACCAGATCGGCCACGCCGTCAGGTCGCTCGGTCGCGTCGAGGGCCCAGCTGCTGCCGAGGGCCTGGTGGAGCGCGTCGCCGAGGTCGAGCCCCTCGAGGAGGCGGACCGGGTCGCGCAGGGCCCAGTAGGGAAGCTGCCCCTCGAGCTCCATCCACGCGACCAGCATCGCGAGGCTGTAGCGGTCGGCGGCGGCAGTGGGCTCGGCGGTGGGGTCGGCCGTCTCGGGGGCGGCGAACAAGCTGCCGGTGGGGATGGGGGACCGCATGCCGAAGCCGGTCAGGCTGGCGGTGCCTCGGTCGTCGATCAGCACGTGCTCCGGGTCGATGGCGCCATGGGCGACGCCGGCCTCGTGGGCGTGCTGCAGTGCCTCCCCGACATCGAGGAGGACCTGGCGGCGGGCGACGACGTCGAGGCCTGCCCGTGCCTCGGGGAGGCGCTGCCCGGGGCGATCGGTGGCCAGCCAGTGAAAGCCCTCCCACACGTCGCCGGCGTGGCGCACGGGCACCACACCGAGCAGCTCGGTCTCCTGCTGGGTGAGGGCCGCTTGGTGGAAGCGCTCGGCCACGCCGGGGATCGACAGGAAGCGCGCGTGGAGCACCTCGAGGAGGACCGGCTCGTCGTCGACCAGGTCGTGGGCCTCCCACCGGGCGGTGAGGCCGCCGTCGCCCTCGTGACGATGCAGCTGGTAGCGGTCGGCTACGATCTCGCCAACCCGGAGCAGCGGCCCGACACGGTAGGCCGCGACCGCTTGGCGGTAGGCCTTGGCCAGGCCCTCGTCGTCGGTGGCTTCGTGCCACGCCGCCCACGCGGTGGTGAGGGGCTCGGACTCGGGGGGGAGGGAGGGGGCACCCATGCAGACTCCATCGAAGAGCGCAGTGTGCCAGCTTCCTCATCGGGATCCCAGCCGCCCCGGTTACGCGCCGTGGCGCCCCGACGGGTCGGGAGGAACGACGCCGGCCCAGGCGGGGCCGTGGTCTCACTGCGGCGAGAACACGAAGGGGTAGGTGACCTCGATCGTGGCGCGCGGGGCAGGGAAGGTCATGCGCTTCACCCGACCGAGCACGCACTGCCGCATGGGCTCGCTAGCGAGGGTACTGGCATCCGTGATCTCAGCCATGACGACCTTGCCGTCCGCCCCCACCCGGAAGTGCACCGCCAGTCGCCCGGCGAGGGTGGGGTCCTTCGCCAGCTCCCTCTCGTAGCAGTAGCGGATCTGCCCGATGTGCCGCTGGATGACCTTCTGGATGAGGGACTTGTCGAGGGAGCCCATCACCACCGCCGCCTCTCCCTTCACGGTGGAGCTCGACCGGCCCTTCGCTCCGAAGGTCCCGCCGCCGCCGCCGTAGCCGCTCTTGCCTGACCCCAGGCCGCCGATGCTGCCTACCGCGCCACCGCCGTGCCCCGTCCCGCGGGTGCCGAGGCCCCCGGTGCCCTGCAGCGCCCCGAGCATCCCGCTGCTGCGCGCGGCCATGGCCGGGTCGAGGCCGTCGGGGAGCAGCTGTGGCACGTCGACGGTGTCGGACGCGCCGCACGCGCCGACCTGGTCGTCGACAGCGACCAGCGAGGTGTAGGCGCTGACCAGGCGGTGGTTCAGCGCCAGCCCGGTGACGGCCTCCTGGCGGGCCTGCAGCGGCTCGTCGAGGTCGCGGTCGATGGCTTGGATCTGCCGCCGGGCCCACAGGGTCGGCACCGCCTCGTGCTGGGGGGCTTCGGCGAGGTCCACCACCACCGAGGTGCGGTAGGGCTGGCCGGCGAGCAGGCCACGGACCGTGACCACGCCGTGGTCGGCGCCATCGACCTTGGCGACGAGGTGCAGCGGCTGCCCGGCGAACAGGTCGGCGGGTGCCTCGAGGGTGTCGCCCTGCGGGCGTAGGGTCCCCCAGTCGACCTCGATGTCGGTGAGCACGGGGCGGTCGATGCGGCTGTAGAACTGGCGCACGGTCTCGTCGAGAGGCGTGCCGGGCAGCTGGTAGGCGGCCGCGCCGCGGCCATGGTGGGCGAGGCCGTCGAGGAGGAGGCGGTTGACGGAGCTGCCGATGCCGAGGCCGAAGATGCGGTCGTTGTCGCGCAGGTGGTCACGGGCGATGCCGAAGAAGCTGCGCTCGTCGCCGATGTAGCCGTCGGTGAGCAGCAGCACCATGCGCAGCGCCTCGGGGTCGCCGGGCTGGTCGAGGGCCTCGACGAGGCCAGCGCTCATGGCGGTGCCCCCTCCCTCGAAGCGCTGCATCCACGCGGTGGCGGTGGCGACGTTCGCAGGGGTGGCGGGCACGGGCTCGGGGAAGGCCGCCCCGGCGGCGTCGGAGAATCGCACGAGGTTGAAGGACTCCTCGGGGCGCATCCGCTGCAGGGCCAGCTCGACGGTGTCGACGGCGGCTTGCCAGGGCTCCCCACGCATGGAGCAGGAGCTGTCGAGCACGAAGACGAGCTCGCGCGGGCGTGGGTCGGTGGCGTGCTCGGCCGCCGGGGGGACCACCGACAGCGACACGAAGCGCTCCCCGCGGCGGTCGGTGGCGGCCAGCGCGCTCACCTGGGGCACGTCGGTGGCGAGGGTCCAGGCGACGTGCAGGTCGCGGTTGGGCAGGGTGTCGGCCTCCAGCAGCTCGATGTCGGCGCCCTCGTCGTCTTCGCCGAGCACGGCAATGGGGAAGGTGTCGGACCAGATGGACTGCAGGGCCACGCCGGCGTCGACCTCCAGGCGCAGCGACAGGTCGCGCCCCGAGCGGCGATGGGGCACGAGGGGCGGTTCTTCGAGGTCGCCGGGGGCGTAGCGAGGGCCCATCGTGGTGGGGAAGGCGAAGGTGTGCACGCCGTCGACCACCGACAGGGCCTCGACGTACTGCAGCGTGACGGTGACGGTCTCGCCGGGGCAGAGTCCCCCGACGTGCTGGGTGAACACGTTGGCGGTCTGCTGCTCGAGGAGGGCCGCGCGGCGCCCCTGGCTGCGGGCCTCGTCGTAGCGCTTGCGAGCGGCGTCCTTGGTGAGGATCTCCGAGCGGATGACCCGCTCGCCGCAGGTGACGGTCATGTCGCGTACGCCGGCCTCGACGGGGAGCGGGAAGACGTAGGTGGCGTCGACGGCGTGGTCGAAGGGGTTGGTGAAGGTCTGAGTGAGGTCCACCACCGCCAGATCGGCCATGACCTTCGCGTGCACGTCGGTGTGGGTGAGGATCAGGTGACCTTCGCCGGCCACGAACTGGCCGGGGGCGTGCAGGTCTTCAGATGCGAGGGCGACGAGGGTGAGCAGCGACAAGAACATGGAACCTCCTGGCTTCACGAGGGTGGGACCTCGCGTTCGCCGGGCGGTTCGTCAGCGCTTGGTGAGCAGGCTGTGGAGGAAGCGTCAGGCCTCGGGCCAGCGGCGGCCGTCGGCGAAGAACACGACGCCCTCGTGCACGCCGGGGGGCACGGTGACCCCGCTCCACACCACACAGTCGCTGAGGCTCGCGTCGTGGGGGACCACGCTGTCGGCGCCTACCACGCTGCTGCTCAGGGCCGCGCCAGGCGCCACGCGGGCTCCGGGCCCGACCCACACCGGGCCCTCGAGGGCGACCTCGGGCAGGTGGCCCTCGCCGGACCCGTCGGCGCGCTGGAACACGGCGGCACGGGTGAAGGGGTCGAGGGCGAGTCGCGTGCGGCCGTGGAGCACGTCGAGGTTGGCCTGCAGGTAGGCGGCGGGGTCGCCGGCGTCGAGCCACACGCCGGGGTGGCGGATCGAGCCGACCCGGCGCTGGGGAACGAGCTCGGTGTAGGCGGAGCGCACGATGCACGCGAAGCCGTCGGGCACGTGCTGCAGCGTGTCGCGGTGTAGGGCGTGGATGCCGGTGAAGTGGGTGTCGCGGCGGGCCTCGCCCTCGGAGGGCGCCTCGGCCAGGGAGGTGAGGGCCACGATCCGGCCGGTGGGATCGGCGGCGACGACGCCGTAGCGCTCGGCATCGTCGGGGTGGGGGCGCAGGGCCATCGCGGCGCCGTGGTCGGGCATGGCGGCGAGCAGGGCGCTGAGGTCGACATCGTGGAGCACGTCGGCGTTGAGGACCACGAACCGGTCGGCGAGCTGGTCGGTGACGTGCTTCAGCCCGCCGCCAGTTCCCAGGATCTCCGGCTGCTCGAGGGAGATGGTGACGTGGACTCCCTCGTGGCTGCCCTCCCAGGCCTTCAGCTGCTCGCCCAGGTAGTGGGCGTTGACGATCACCTCGCGCAGGCCGTGCTCGGCGCACAGCGCGAGGCTGTAGGCGAGGGCGGGCACACCGCAGATGGGCACCAGGGGCTTGGGGCGGACCTCGGTGAGGGGGCGCAGGCGGGTGCCGAAGCCGGCGGCGAGCACGAAGGCGGAGGCGGTCATCGCGGAAACGCTCCAGGGAGGCCGCCGTCGACGGGGAGGACGGCGCCGGTGGTGGGGGTCTGGCGGGTGGCGAAGAAGGCGACGGCGCGGCCCACATCGGAGCCGGTGACCTCGGCGTGGAGCAGGTTGCGATCGCGGTAGTAGCCAGCGAGCTCGGACAGCTCGAGGCCGCGGGCACGAGCACGGCCGGGGCCGACCTGCTGCCACAGCCCGCTGGGCACGCCCTGCTCGTGGAACACGGCGTCGGGGGCGACGAGGTTGACGCGGACGTCGTCGTCGGCGAGCTCGAGGGCCGCGACGCGGGCGAGCTGGTGAGCGGCGGCCTTGGTCGCGCTGTAGGCGCCGAAGCCTGCTCCGGGCGCGGCGACGTTCTTGGTGCTGACCACCACGATGTCGCCCCCGGTGCCCTGGGCGCGAAGCAGGCGGGCCGCCTCGGTCAGGGTGTGGCGTGCCCCGTCGAGGTTGACCGAGGTGCAGGCGATCCAGTCGGCCTCGGACAGCTCGGTCAGGGTGCCGCCCACGGCGATGCCTGCGTTGACCACGACCAGGTCGATACCGCCGACGTGACGCGCTGCTGCCGCGAAGGCCTCTCGGGTGGAGGTGGGGGACCGCACGTCGTGCCGCACGGTGGTCACGGCTCCGTGGTCGAGGGAGGCGGCCGCTACCTCGAGTCGCTCCTCGTCGATGTCGGTGAGGACGACGTGGGCGCCCAGCTTCAGCAGCTGTCGGGCAATACCCACCCCGATGGCCCCGGCGCCGCCGGTGATCAGAGCCACCCGCCGCGACAGGGCAGGCTCGGGCCGGGCGAGCTTGCGCTGCTCCAGCTCCCAGTACTCCATCCGGAACAGCTCTTCGTCGGGGAGGCCCTGCATCGGGCCGAGGGCATGGCCCTGCCGCTTCGTGCGCAGGGTGTGCACCGCGATGTCGGCCATCTGGTCGGCTTCCTTGGCCGAGCGGCCGGCGGTGATCAGGCCGATCCCTGGCCACCAGATGACGGTCGGGGTCGGGTCGAGGGCGACGTAGGGGCCCGTCGCGCACGCCTCGACGTAGCGCTCGTAGTCGTGCACGTAGGCATCGACGGCGTCGTGCAGTGCCTCGGGCAGGCCGGGGCCGGTGGTGGCGCCCAGGAGCATGGGCCGAGGCTTGGTGCGGATCACGTGGTCGGGGGTGAGGGGACCGCTGCTGGCCCAGGTAGCCACACGCCCGTCGGCGAGGAGCTCGAGGACTTCCTCGTCGCCGCGCCATCGGAGCACCTTGCGGCGGGCGCCTCCGTGCTGGGCGAGCACGCCGCGCAGGATGGGCAGCGCCTCACCCGCCGCGCGGGCGGCCTCGCTGGGCTCGGGGATGGAGGGCGGCGGCACGTAGGTGAGGTTCGACATCGCTTCGACCAGCGCCTGCTCTGCTTCGGCGACCAGCTCTACGTGGCGACGGTAGCTCGCCTCGGCGGTGTCACCGAAGGTGAACAGGCCATGGTGGAGCAAGACCATCGCCGTGCACCCCGGGTGGGCGTCGTGCAGGTCGGCGGCGACCTTGGCCAGCTCGAAGCCGGCCATCACGTAGGGCACGATGACGACATCGTCGCCGAGGACGTCGCGCACTACCTCCTCCCCGTCGGGCCGGTTGCACAGCGCGAGGATGGCATCGGCGTGGCTGTGGTCGACGAAGCGGTGGGGAAGGAAGGCGTGCAGCAGCGTCTCGATCGACGGGTTGGGGGCCGACGCGTCAAACAGGTGGGTGCGCATGGCATTGACCATGTCGTCGTCGGACAGGGCATCGAGGGCCCGCAGCCGGCGCACGAAGGCCAGGTCGACCGCGGGCAGCCCCTCGGGCTCGAGGGAGGCGAGGTTCCACCCCGACCCCTTCACGAACAGCGCCTCGCGCCGCTCCCCGAGCACGTCGGTGACCCATCCCTTTACGCTGGTGTTGCCCCCCCCGTGGAGGACCAGCCCGGGATCGCTGCCGATGAGTCGCGAGGTGTAGACCCGCAACGCCACTTCTTCGGGGACTCCGCTCCAGCGTTCGACGGCCTCACGGGCTTCGGCGGGATCGTAGCGGTCACTCACCATACGGCCTCCTCGCATCGCTGGACGGCGCTTCCATGTGGGGCACCGCGTGCGCTTGTGTAGCACCGATGGACGCTGCACGAAGGGCCCACCGCGAGTATGCTAGGCGCCATCTGTCTGTGGAGGCTCTGTCATGTTCGTCCTCGCCACCGCGCTCTCTCTGCTCACTGGATGCGGAGACTCGGCGACCTACCAGGGTATTTCCGGGGTGACCATCCACCACCAGACGTCGGGTGGCACCAGCAAGCAAGAGCTGTCGGGCGACGATCTCGATGAGGCCATGGCGTGCCTGTACACCACGCGCGCCATCGAGCAGGAGGAGGCCAGCTCGGATTTGCTGGCGACGATCTACCTGATCGAGGTCAAGGACCGACTGGGCGACCGGATGTTCGAGCTCTATACGAACCGGAACCTGAAGGGCAACAAGGGCAAGTACTACGAGAACCGGTGCATCTACAAGATCATCAAGGGCATGTAGGCATCCTGGGGCCCGTCGTCGCCCGGCTCGGGCTCAGCGGCCTCGCAGGCTGCGCACGGTGCGGTAGGCCGAGCGAGCGCTGGCGGCGACCCCGAGCTGGCCCCACCACCATCCGCGTAGATCGATGCGGGGATCGAGCTGATCGAGCAGCCGCAGGCGACGGGCGAAGCCTGGCGGATACTGTGGGATCGACGCGCGGTTGACCTCCGCGAACAGCGGCTCGGCCCGAACACCCTGCACCTGAGACATGAGCTCGAGGGCGTGGTCGACCAGCGACCCGTCGGGCTTGTGGGCCATGCCGGGAGCGCGCGTGCCGCCGACCATGAACCGCACGAGGTGCTTGCCCTCGGGGGCGTGCTCGGGGAAGACGCCGCTGACCCACAGCGCGCCGAGGACGTCGGCCCGTTCTTCGCTGTGCACGAGCCAGCCGAAGCCCGGCAGGCCGTTGGGCAGGGCCGGACCGTCGTAGGCGAGGTGGATGGCGGCGAGGTCGGCGGTAGGAATCGGCGACAGCCACGAGGCGGGCGCGTCGGGTAGCAGGGGCCGAGCGGCGGCCAGGGGGCAGGTCAGGATGATATGGTCGAAGCGCTCGCTGCCGTCTGCGGTTTCGAGCAGGACGCCGTCGCGGCCACGCTGCATCCCCAGCACGGGGGTAGACAGGCGGAGGCTGGTGGCCATGGCCTTGGTGAGGGCCTCGACCACGGTGCCCAGGCCCCCTCGCACCGAGAAGGTGCCCTTGGGCATCCCCATCGGAGGGGTGGTGCGGCTACGCATGGCTCCCCGCACGACCGAGCCATGCTCTGCCTCCCACCGCACCCAGTCCGGGAAGGCGGAGGCGACCTCGAGGCGATGGGGATCGCCGGCGAAGATGCCCGCCATCAGCGGGTTGGCCAGGGCATCGGCCGCCCGGCGGCCCAATCGACGAGAGAGGAAGTCGTGGACGGTCTCCTCTGCGGTGCCGTAGCGCTGCGGCTGCCGCAGAGGCTCGGTGAGCAGGCGCAGGGCGCCACGCCGACCGAGGCGCGGCACGCCGAACAGGCCGCCAGGGCCGGCGGGCATCGCCACGAGCTGGCCCTCGTGCAGCAGGTAGCGCTTGCTGGCCTGCGGCGAGGAGGGGATCACCTCGTGCTGCAGCTCGAGGTCGGAGAGCAGCTGGTAGACCTCGCGGTAGGCGCCTCGCAGGCTTCCGGCCCCCTGCTCGAGCACGAAGCCGTCGCGCCGCTTGCTGGCGACATGGCCGCCGGCGGCCTCGCTGGCCTCGAACACGACGGGGTGGTGGCCGGCGCGGCTCAACGCAAAGGCAGTGGCGAGGCCGGTGAGCCCTCCGCCGACGATGCCGATCTTCATCGGTGGTCGCTCCGGCCGCCCGTGCGGGCGGAAAGGTAGGCCTCGATCTCTACGGGCTCGAAGTCTTGCTCTTCGGGGGTGCCATACCAGGCGCGCAGGAGCCCCTCGAAGTGGGGGTTGCACAGCACCATCGGCGTGCGGCGGTCACGAAGGGTGCCGATGGCCTGCCCGATCGGTAGGGCGCGGTACAGGTGCAGGTAGGCCGCGAGGGCGAGGCCGCTGCGGTTGAGGCCGGCGTGGCAGTGCCAGTAGGTGGGCTCGTGCTCCGCGTACAGGTGCGCGGCGGCCAGGAAGCGCTCGAGCTGGTGCCGGGCGGGCGCCAGGTCGTCGTCGGCCACGTCGAGCAGGGGCATGGTGTGGATGATCCGACCGAAGGCCTGCCCGGGCGGATGCACGCCGCACAGGTTGAGCACGACCCTGGCTGGCTGGTGATCGTAGTCGTACGGCAGCTCGCCCATGTAGATCGGGACGGGCTCGCTGGAGACCAGGTGGTAGTCGAGGTCGTCGTAGGCCACGGTGCTTGGTAATGCACCGCCCGACGCTCGGCGACCGTCAGGGGACGACGTTGGCCTGCACGCTGGGGCCGGGATCGATCACGTCGGCGGAGGCCTCGGTGGACAGGCCGTTGGCGGCGAGCCAGGCGACGGAGAGGAGCAAGAAGCCCGTGAACAGGGGAGACGTGCGCGCATGCTCTTCATGCTGGATCGTAAGGGAGCGAGCCATAGGACACCTCGGGAGAGGAAGGGGGAGGGGAGGGGGGGAGGGAAGTCCCCGAACGCTAGCACAGGAGTGCAGAGGACGTGCCAGCTCGCCAGCGAGGCGGGAAGCGGATCGTCGCGCTGGGAATGTGCGGATTTGTCGCAAGTCGGATCGTATTCGTAGCTGCTAGCGACATGACGCCGTGCGAGTCGGCCTCAGGGAGCGGCTACCGCGTCACGGACATGGGCGATGGCCTTAGACTCTGCCAGCGCGATCCGATCGCCACTGCGCAGATCCTTCAGCGACCACACCCCGGCGCTCGCATCGTCGGGCCCGATCGTGACGGCGAAGCGAGCGCCGACCGCGTCGGCGTGCTTGAACTGCTTGCCGAGCTTGGGGGCGTCGAGCACCAGCTCGACCCGCAGGCCCTGGCTGCGCAGGGCGGCCGCCGCCCGGGAGCTCGCCGCGCGGTGCGCTTCGTCGAACACCGTGACGCACACATCGATGGCATCGCTGGCGACGGGCAGGCTGCCTCGTTCCTCGAGGACGACGAGCAGCCGCTCCAGCCCCACGCTGAAGCCGACCGCCGGCACGTCGTTCTTGCCGAACACACCGATGAGACCGTCGTAGCGGCCGCCGCCACCGACGCTGCCGATGCCGCCCTCGGTGAGCACCGCCTCGAACACCGGACCGGTGTAGTAGTCGAGCCCGCGAGCGAGGGTGGGGTCGACGACGAGCCGATCGCTCGGCACCCCGAGGGCCACGGCGAGGTCGAGCAGGCGATGCAGATCGGCGAGGGCCGCATCGACCTGGGGACCCCGCAGGTGCTCTCCGAGGTGGGCCAGCACCGCGCGGGGATCCGTCGTGTCGACCTCGAGCAGGGCCCACACGGTGCTCAGGGCGTCGTCGCCGAAGCCCTTGCCGCGGAGCTCGGCGTCGACGCCCTCGCGGCCGATCTTGTCGAGCTTGTCGATGGCCACCAGCAGCTGCGTCTCGCGATCGCCGGCGCCGGCCGCGTCGGCCATCGCGGCCAGCAACCGACGGTCGTTGAGGCGCAGACACCAGTCGGGGAGGCCGAGGGAGGTGTAGGCGTCGGCCGCGGTAGCCAGGCACTCGGCCTCCGCGGCGATGGAGGTGGCGCCCACGATGTCGACATCGCACTGCACGAACTCGCGGAAGCGGCCGCGGGCGGGGCGCTCGGCTCGCCACACCGGGGCGATCTGCCAGCGCTTGAACGGCAGGCGCAGGCCGGGGTTCATGGCGATGACCCGAGCCAGCGGAACGGTCAGGTCGTAGCGCAGGGCGAGATCGCACTCTCCGCGTTCCCCCCCCTTGCCGCGCTTGAGGATCTGGAACGTGAGCTTGGAGCCCTCGTCGCCGTACTTCCCCATCAAGGTCTCGATCCGCTCGAACGCCGGCGTCTCCAGGGGAGCGAAGCCATGGCGTGCGAAGACCTGCCTCAGCACGTCGGTCACGGCGAGGCGACGACGCATGGCATCGGGCAGGTGGTCGCGGGTTCCCTTCGCGAGGTGCACGGACATGGGTGGGTCCTCCCGGGCTCTGGTAGCGCTCACGAGGCGCTACTGCACGTCGTTGTCGGACCTGTGACGATGCGCGGGTCTCCACGTGGTAGAAGATGGGGTCGTTGCGGCGAGGAGCCAGGTTGAGCGAGTTCCACTACGTACGCACCCTGGGCGTCGACGGAGGTGTCGACGCGTGCGAGGGGCCAGCCATCGGGCTGGATCTGGAGACGGTGCTCGCCGATGGGCTGCCGCCCTGGAACATCGCCCTCGAGATCATCGCGGCCATGTGCGAGATCCTCGACATCTCGACGGAAGACG
>Ga0070727_10003363_pt1 | contig 14601 bp, 15 predicted proteins | sample tdAd472_FD_66722 | JGI IMG/M metagenome (GOLD analysis project Ga0070727, IMG submission 66722) | Marine sediment microbial communities from the Atlantic coast under amendment with organic carbon and nitrate - tdAd47.2 | ecosystem: Environmental > Aquatic > Marine > Coastal > Sediment | place...
CGATGGGGTGGCCGGAGTGGAGTGCTTTGGCAGTCTGGCTCCCGAGGCGGTGCGTAGCGAGATGGCGCTAGCGCTGGCCTTGGTACTGCCTAGCATCTGGTATGAGAACTTTCCTCGCACTATCGTCGAGGCCTTTGCCAGCGGCCTGCCGGTCATCGCAAGTCGCATCGGGGCCTTGGCCGATATCGTCGAAGAGGGTATCACCGGCTTGTTGTTCAAGCCGGGTGATGCTGGTGATCTGGCGGATAAGATGGCCTGGGCTGTGTCGCACCCCAAGGAGATGGCTGTGATGGGACAGAATGCACATAAAAAATATAAGACGGCATTTTCGCCCGAGGTTAATTACCGACAGTTGTTGGCGATTTATGAGGCGGCGATTACGGAATCAGTTTCACAAGCTGGTAGAGTAAAGTGGCCATTGACCAAGTGAGGAGCTCGGAAGTTGGGACGGCTTGATTCTGATTCTTACCCACATTATGAATACTAATCACTCGACTGACTCCTCCGCACGCATCACCGGAGTAGTACTGGGCTCGCGCATCGACTCTTTGTCCTGGGACGCAGCCCTGACGCGTTTGCTCCGCTGGGCGCGTGCCCGCTCGTCGCGCTCCGTTACCATTTGCAATGTGCACGTGGTAGTGAGTGCCGCACGTGATGCGAAGTACCGGGAGGTTATCAATACCTCAGATATGGCTACTCCAGATGGTGCACCTGTCGCCTGGATGTTGAGACGACAGGGTTTTGTTGGCCAACCTCGTCTTAGTGGGCCGGACCTGATGTGGCGGCTGTGTGAACGCTGTGCAGAGGAAGACTTGTCTGTTTATTGTTACGGTAGTAGCGAGCCAACGCTGGCATTATTGCGTCAGCACTTGGCCGCTGCATTCCCGAATTTGAAGCTCACGATGGAGTCCCCACCTTTTCGTGAGCTCACTGCCGAAGAGGACGCAGCTACCGTTGCTCGGATCAACGACAGCGGTGCCGGCATTGTGTTTGTCGGTCTGGGTTGTCCCAAGCAGGAACGCTGGATGGCGACTCATCGCGGTCGCGTGAATGCTGTGATGATAGGTGTGGGTGCGGCCTTTGATTTTCATGCTGGGACGGTGAAGCGCGCTCCCAGCTGGATGCGAAACTGTGGTCTGGAATGGCTCCATCGCTTCTTGTCTGAGCCGCGCCGCTTGTGGAAACGGTACTTGGTGACCAACTCTCTGTTTATTTTCGGTGCAGCCTGTCAGTTGATTCGGATGGGAGTGAGTCAACGTTGTCAAAATAGAGATCGTGACTCTTGAGCTGTATCGTTCTGTTTGACCGATTTATAAAAGAAATTGTCGTAGCTCTGGCAAATCAGAATGATGAGACATTATAGATGAATCACAAGAAGGCATTGATTACCGGCATCACTGGACAGGATGGCTCTTACCTGGCGGAATTTTTGCTCGACAAGGGTTATGAGGTACACGGTATTTGGCGCAGGGCTTCGTCGTTCAATACTGAGCGTATCGATCACCTGAATAAATTCATGCAGGGCCCAAACAAACGCCTTTTTTTGCATTATGGTGATCTCTCGGATTCCTCTAACTTAATTAGGTTGTTGCGTGAGATTGAGCCAGATGAGGTCTATAACCTTGCGGCTCAGTCTCATGTGGCGGTGAGCTTTGAATCGCCCGAGTTCACGGCCGATGTCGATGCGCTCGGCACGCTGCGTCTCCTCGAAGGGATACGTATTCTCGGGCTGGAAAAAAAGACACGCTTTTACCAGGCATCGACCTCTGAACTTTTTGGCGAGGTGCAAGAAATTCCGCAGCGTGAAACAACGCCTTTCTACCCGCGCAGTCCCTATGCGGTGGCCAAGCTCTATGCCTACTGGATTACAGTTAATTACCGCGAATCCTACGGAATGTACGCCTGCAATGGCATCCTGTTTAACCATGAATCGCCGCGCCGGGGTGAAACCTTTGTGACGCGAAAAGTTACCCGTGGTCTGGCGAACATTGCTCAGGGGATCGAAAGTTGCCTGATGATGGGTAACATAGATGCTTTGCGTGACTGGGGGCATGCCAAGGATTATGTGCGCATGCAGTGGTTGATGCTGCAACAGGACCAGGCTGACGACTTTGTTATTGCCACTGGCGTGCAGCACTCCGTTCGTGAATTCATTCTCAAGGCAGCGGCTGAGTTGGGTATTACTCTGCGCTTTGAGGGAGAGGGCGTGGAAGAGAAGGGTGTGGTCGAGTCTGTGAGTGGCGATAAGGCGCCGTGCGTTAAATCAGGGGACGTGATTGTGGCCATCGATAAGCGCTTCTTTCGCCCTGCCGAGGTGGAGACGCTGTTGGGTGACCCGGCCAAGGCCAAGGAGAGACTGGGCTGGGTACCCGAGATCGGGCTTGATGAGATGGTGAGAGAGATGGTGGCCAATGATTTGAATGAGGCCAGACGCCATGTGCTGCTGAAGCAGCATGGTTATGATGTGACTTTCCCCGTAGAGAATTGAGCGGAGCGTCCGCCTGGGGGCGACTTTTAGATAGATAAAGATGCTCAGGAACCCACTTCCGTGGCGATAAACAACTCGGCTTGAGTGTGAAAATGTCTGATTCTTTAATTTATGTTGCCGGCCACCAGGGAATGGTGGGGGCTGCCATCGTCCGTAGGCTAAAAGCGCTGGGATATACTAATATCGTGACCGCTACACGACAGGAGTTGGACCTTCTCAATCAATACGCGGTGATGGATTTTTTTGAGACGCATCCGGTCCAGCAGGTCTATGTGGCGGCCGCCAAGGTGGGGGGGATACAAGCCAATAACACTTACCCCGCTGATTTTATTTACGAAAATCTGGTGATTGAGGCCAATCTGGTTAATGCCGCACACAGGAATGGTGTGCAGAAGCTGTTATTTCTCGGCTCTTCGTGTATTTATCCCAAGCTTGCTGAGCAGCCTATGCGTGAGGATGCGCTTCTCACCGGTTTCCTGGAACCCACTAACGAGCCCTATGCGGTTGCCAAGATTGCCGGCATTAAATTGTGTGAGAGCTACAATCGCCAGTATGAGCGTGATTATCGTAGTGTCATGCCGACCAATCTATACGGCCCCAATGATAACTTTCACCCGGAAAATTCACATGTAATCCCTGCTCTGATGAAGCGCTTTCATGAGGCCAAGGTGGCCAATGTGCCGGAGGTGGTGGTTTGGGGCAGTGGTGAGCCAAAGCGTGAATTTCTCCATGTGGATGATATGGCGGCAGCTTCGGTTTTTGTGATGAATTTGGACAATGAAATCTATCAGCGTGAAACTCAACCGATGCTTTCTCACATCAATGTAGGTACAGGCGTGGATTGCACGATTCGTGAATTGGCTGAAACCATGGCGAAAGTAGTCGGTTATCAGGGGGAGATTGTCTTCGACACGAGCAAACCTGATGGGGCGCCGCGAAAGTTACTGGATGTTACACGCCTCAAAAAACTCGGCTGGAAGGCAGATATCACCCTGGAACAAGGGCTGAGGGATACCTACGGATGGTTTCTGGAAAATCGGGATAATTTCAGAAAGTAATGCTATTGCTCGAACAGCAAGACTTTATGCAGTTGGTAAAAAATGCGCCAATTTTTGCCATTGATCTGGTTGTGCTCAATGAAAAAGATCAGCTTCTGCTGGGAAAACGTCTGAATGCGCCTGCCAAAGGTGATTGGTTTGTGCCTGGTGGGCGCGTATTCAAAAATGAAGCTTTAGTAAAGGCATTTGAACGCATCACGGCAACTGAGTTGGGCCGACAATTTTCTTACGACTAGGCAATCTTGCTGGGCATCTTTGAGCATTTTTACCCGGACAGCATTTTTGGCGATCAGGTTTCAACGCATTACATCAATGCCACCCACCTGTTGAAGCTAAAAGACGAAGAACTTGAACCACCCAAAGATCAACATCAGTCCTATCGCTGGTTAACCCTGGATGAGGTTGAGCTAGATGGCAGGGTACACCCATATAGCAAGGTCTTTATAAAGGCGTTGAGGAACAAGCTTTCGGTATGAAAACAGTGGCAATTTGTGTTGTGCTCGACTGTTTTCCAGTTTGCATGATTTTATATGTCGGTAGGATTAGTGCCGCTGCTGTTTCTTGACGGCTGGTCTCTGCATTGGGTTACCCCATTTAGTTAGCAGGTCAGATAACTTTGATGCAATTGTCGGCAAACTCGTTCGGGCGAGTGGTAGTGAAAGAGCCTGTGGTCTCTACAGAGCGATTTAAGTGCCGTTTAAGTGGATTTTTATTATGCGTATTCTTGTCACCGGCGGTGCCGGCTTTATCGGTTCCACCGTGGTTCGCCAGCTGATTGAAAATACCGGTAGTGAGGTTGCCAACCTCGACAAGCTGACCTATGCAGGCAACCTGGAGTCACTGGCTTCGGTAGCTGAACTGCCTCGCTACCATTTCTATCAGGTGGATATCTGCGATAGCGCCGCACTGGCTGCGGTGTTTGCCGAGTTCAAGCCGACAGCCGTCATGCATCTGGCTGCGGAATCCCATGTGGACCGTTCCATTGATGGCCCCGCTCAATTTATTGAGACAAACATTGTCGGCACCTACAGTTTGCTGGAGGCCGCCCGTTGTTATTGGAATGGTCTGCCAGAGGAAGAGAGGGCAGCTTTTCGCTTTCATCATATTTCCACTGATGAGGTCTATGGCGACCTGGGAAGTACGGAGGGTCTGTTTACCGAAACCACATCTTATTCTCCAAGCTCGCCTTATTCTGCGAGTAAAGCCAGCTCGGATCATTTGGTTCGTGCCTGGCATCGCACCTACGGTTTGCCCGTACTGATTAGCAACTGTTCCAACAATTACGGACCCTATCAATTCCCGGAGAAGTTGATTCCCCATATGATCCTCAATGCCCTGTCCGGTGAGCCATTGCCGGTATATGGTGACGGATCACAGGTACGCGATTGGCTCTATGTCGAAGACCATGCCAGGGCACTCTATGAAGTGTTGACGAAGGGCCAGGTTGGTGAGACTTACAATATCGGCGGTCACAATGAAAAGACCAACCTCGAAGTTGTAGAAACACTCTGTGAATTGCTGGAAGAGTTGTCTCCCGGGAAGCCAAAGGGTGTGACTGCCTATCGTGATCTGATTGCCTTCGTGAAGGACCGCCCCGGTCACGACCGCCGTTATGCGATAGACGCTGGCAAGATTGAGCGTGAACTGGGTTGGGCACCTCGGGAAACCTTTGAAACGGGGTTGCGAAAAACAGTGCTGTGGTATCTCGACAACCGTGAGTGGTGGGAGCGTGTGCTTTCCGGGGAGTACCGCCTTGCACGGCTTGGAGAGTCCTAGGACAATGGCCGCTCACTTTTTCCTTCTCTGCCCAGGCTTATGACAAACTACAAAGGCATTATTCTCGCGGGCGGTTCCGGTACCCGTCTGCACCCGATTACCCTTGGGCTTTCCAAGCAACTGCTGCCTGTCTACGACAAGCCCATGATTTATTACCCGTTGTCGGTCTTGATGCTGGCGGGTATTCGCGAGGTACTGGTGATTTCAACGCCGAACGACTTGCCGGCGTTTCGCAGTTTGCTGAAGGATGGCAGTCAGTTTGGTCTCCGTATCGAATATGCCGAGCAGCCTTCGCCGGACGGTTTGGCCCAGTCATTTTTGATCGGTGCAGACTTTATCGGTGACGATAATGTCTGTCTCGTCCTGGGGGATAATATTTTTTACGGCCAGCACTTTACGGACAAGTTGCGCACAGCGGCCAGTCGCGAAAGCGGAGCAACCATCTTTGGCTACCATGTGACGGATCCAGAGCGATTCGGGGTGGTGGAGTTTGACGATGAGGGCCGTGCGGTCAGTATCGAAGAAAAGCCGCAGCGTCCTAAATCCAGTTATGCGGTGACCGGCCTGTATTTTTACGATAATGATGTTGTCGACATTGCCCGACAGGTGCGTCCATCTGCCCGGGGTGAACTGGAAATTACCGACGTCAATCTTGCCTATTTACAGCGGGGTGATCTGACCGTATCACAGCTCGGCCGCGGGTTTGCCTGGCTGGACACCGGTACTCACGATTCCCTGCTTGAGGCCAGCCAGTTTGTGCAGACGGTGGAGCACCGTCAGGGCTTGAAGATTGCCTGTCCCGAGGAAATTGCTTTTCGGCAGGGGTGGATAACCAAGACAGAGCTCCAGTCTCAAGCCGAGGCTCTGTATAAAACCGGTTATGGTGAATACCTACAGCGGGTGGTGGAGGGTTACCGGTGAGGGTGATTGAAACCGGTTTGAAGGACTGTGTCATCATCGAACCCAAAGTGTTTGGCGATGATCGGGGCTTCTTTCTCGAAACTTTCCAGGCCGCTCGTTATGCCGAGCTGGCCAATATCCACCTGCCTTTTGTGCAGGACAACCATTCCCGTTCCAGAAAGGGTGTGCTGCGTGGGCTCCATTTCCAGAAGCGTCACCCCCAGGGAAAACTGGTCCGTGTTGTTCGTGGAGAGGTGTTTGATGTGGCGGTTGACCTGCGTCGCGACTCCGATACGTTTGGACAGTGGCACGGCCTTGTCCTCAATGAGGACAACAAACGTCAGTTCTGGGTGCCGCCGGGCTTTGCCCATGGATTTCTGGTGTTAAGTGACGTTGCTGATTTTGAGTACAAGTGCACGGACTATTATGAACCCACGGATGAGGGCGTCATCCGCTGGGATGATCCCGAGCTGGGTATCCAGTGGCCAAGTGATCTGGATATTCAACTTTCTGAAAAAGATGCAAAAGCGCCCAGCTTTCTGGCATTTTCCCAATCATGAAATTCCTGATTACCGGTGGTGACGGGCAGTTGGCACGTTGCCTGGCAGATATCCTGGTTAAAACCGAGCACGAGTTTGTGGTTGTTAGCAGAGACAAGCTGGATATCACCGATGCCCGCTCAGTAAAAACCGTCATTACAACCTATCGGCCAGATGTCATCATCAATGCAGCGGCCTATACCGCAGTGGATCGGGCGGAGGTGGAGCCGGATACTGTGATGCGCGTTAATGGCGAGGCTGTGGTTTATTTGGCTGAAGCTGCTAATAAGGTTGGTGCGCTGCTGATACAGGTATCAACCGATTATGTTTTTGATGGTGATTCGCCCCAAGCTTATACGGAAACTGATATTCCCAAGCCCTTGTGCGTGTATGGTGTGAGCAAGCTGGCTGGTGAACGGGCGGCTGAAAATGCCGAGCGATACATGATTGTCAGGGTTGCCTGGCTGTTTAGTGAATACGGCAACAACTTCGTAAAAACCATGTTGAAAGTGGGTGCCGAGAGAGACGAATTAAAGATTGTTTCGGATCAGCAAGGTACGCCCACCTATGCCGGTGATCTGGCCTCTGCCCTCGTTCAGATGGCTGAAGCCTCATTGCCATCCGGTGCGTACCATTTTGCCGGTGGGGAGGCCTGCAGTTGGTACGATTTTGCTCAATACATTTTTCAGTGTGCCCATGAGGTCAATGAACAGTACGCCGTTCCCAAGCTGAGAAAGATTAAGACTATTGAGCATCCCACAGCGGCAAGGCGGCCCGCTTTTTCGGTGCTGAGCCATGACAAGCTCCGTTCATTCGAGATTGCCAAGGGTGACTGGCAGACATCTGTGCGGCCTGTTATTGCCAAGCTGCTGGCCTGATTTTCTTTTCTGGCTAGTATTCCGGTTGCCCTACTTATTCCTACTATGGCCCTTTATAATGCGGCCTTTCCGATAGAATACAGTAGTCCTTATGAATCCATTGGAACGCAAAAGCCTCGTCGGCTTGGCCTCTCTTTACGCCTTCCGCATGGTTGGCCTGTTCATGCTGCTACCCGTACTGGCACTTTATGCGGGTCAGTACGCCGGTAGCTCCGCTTTTCTGATTGGTCTGGCGTTGGGCATCTATGGGCTCACCCAGGGTGTTTTTCAGATACCCCTGGGTTTTCTCTCTGATCGCATCGGCCGCAAGCCGGTGATTGTCGGCGGTATGTTGATGTTTCTGGCGGGGAGCGTGTTGGCAGCGTTGACGGATTCCATGTGGGGGCTGATTGCCGGTCGTGCCATGCAGGGTGCCGGGGCGGTGGCCAGTACCATCATGGCGCTGCTGTCGGATCTGACCACTGAACAGAATCGCACCAAGGCAATGGCTGCCGTGGGTGGCGGTATCGGTATCTCTTTTGCATTTTCAATGGTGTTTGGTCCCGTCCTTGCCCACAAGTGGGGCCTGTCGGGCCTCTTCTGGATCGCTGCTGCGCTGGCCGTGGCGGGCATTCTGGTGTTGTTGCTGGTCATTCCGACCCCGGCCACCATTGTGCACAATGCCGAGGCGGAAGCGGTGCCGGACATGTTTGGAAGGTTGTTGCGGGATGGCGAGTTACTGCGTCTCAACCTCGGCATCGGCACACTGCACTTTGCCCAGATGGCCAGCTGGGTGGCCGTACCTGTACTGCTCGAGCAGAACCTTAACTTCCCTAGAGGTGATCACTGGATCATTTATCTGAGTACCATGGGGCTGTCGTTTCTCTGTATGTTGCCCTTTATCATCATTGCGGAAACCCGGCGCAAGATGAAGCCGGTGTTTCTGGCGGCGGTGATGGTGTTGGCTGTGGGAGAGCTCCTGTTGGGGGCGGGCCTGGGGCAGCGCTGGGTGTTTGTCTTCGGCCTGTTTGTGTTCTTTATGGGGTTTAATCTCCTTGAGGCGACACTGCCTTCCCTGGTAAGCAAGTCGGCCCCTGCGGGGGGGCGCGGCACGGCCATGGGCATCTATTCCACCAGTCAGTTCCTCGGGGCCTTTGCCGGCGGTGTCTGTGGTGGGTACGTCGCCCATCAGTTCGGCTATCAGCAGGTCTTCTGGTTGGCGGCGGGCTTGATTCTGCTTTGGCTCCTGGTGGCATCGACCATGAAAAAGCCCCGTCACCTGAAGAGCCTGGTGGTGTCGCTGCAATCGGATGAGCGCGTCAATGCTGCCGATTTTGTCGGCAAGGTGCCGGGTGTGTGCGATGTGGTGGTGATTCCCGAACATCGTCTGGCCTACTTCAAGATAGACCGGGACCTGTTTAACAGTGAATCGATGGAAGATGCGCTGGGGCGTCCCTTGGAGACCAGCGCCTGAACAAAGAGATCATCAGTTCCACAAAAAAGCCCCTCCTATGAGGGGCTTTTTTATTGTCATTGGCACCTGAAATCAGAACGGAATATCGTCATCAAAGCTGTCGAAACCGGGATCGGGCATGTTCTTGTTGCCCGGGGCGCTATTGCTGCTGGCGGTGGGGGCACCCTGGCTTCGGGCCTGTGAAACAGGTTGCTGTTGCATGGAGGACATGTCGTCGTAGCCCCCGCTGGCACTGCCACGGCTATCCAACATTTGCATTTCGTTGGCGACGATCTCTGTGGTGTAGCGATCCTGACCGTCCTGTCCCTGCCATTTGCGGGTTCTCAAGGAACCTTCCACATAAACCTTGCCACCTTTTTTTAGGTATTCGGCGGCAATCTCGGCAAGGCGGTTAAAAAATACCACCCGGTGCCACTCGGTGCGTTCCTGCTGTTGCCCGGTCTGCTTGTCTTTCCAGGTTTCGCTGGTGGCCAACGCGATGTTGGTGACAGCGCCACCACTTGGGAGGTAACGCGTTTCCGGGTCTCTGCCCAGATTGCCGATCAGAATAACCTTGTTGATACCCCGAGCCATGCCTTACTCCAATTCTGCAAATGAAAGAGGGGGAGTGTACCTCGGAATAGCAGAACTGTCATGGCGCGCAAAGACTCAGCTGTTACTCTTGACGCTGGAGCGCTCCGACACCCGCTGATGCCAGGCAATGAGATGTCTGGCGCTGTCCGGCACGCCAACCCCCGCCCAAGAAGCAAAATCCACCGTGACCAGGGCGGTGATGTCTGCGACGGAGAAGTAATCGTCCGCAAAGTAGTGCCTGTTGCTCAGGTGCTCATCAATATCGTTGAAAAAATGATGGATGCGTTGACGCCCTCGCTCGACCAGCTCGGGAATCTTGTCGTAGTTGTGGGGGCCGATCAGTGCTCGCCCTTCAAACCAGTCGGGGCCGTTGCGAAAGAAGTCTGCAACCGCCTGAAAGCCGTTGGTGAAACAGATGTTATTCCACATCTCCACCAGGCCTATTTCTTTGGGCGTGCGGCCATAGAGGGGGGGCTCCGGGTAGCAGGCTTCCAGATACCGGCAAATGGCATTTACTTGGGAAATGTGTGTTCCGTCGTTTAGTTCGAGAACGGGAACGTCGCAGTTGGGGCTTTTGCTCCGGAATGCCTCACTGAGCTGCTCTCCCTTCAGCAGGTCAATTTGTATCCGTGAGATATCCAGGTTTTTCTCCGCCAGAAAAATATTCAGGCGGCGAGGGTTGGGCACTCCCGGGTAGTCATACAGTTTCACATCGCGCTCCCGATTGATTGTCGTGAGAAAAATGACACCAGTTTGGGTGGGATGAGTGATCTTAGCTCAGCTCCATTATCGGGAACAGTCTCCCGTTCTCTGGAGGTAAAGGTATGCTTTATCCGGCTCTAGAATGCATTTCTGTGAATGAGGCCTTTGTAGATCGTCAACAGGATGATTTTCAGATCGAGCCAGAGGGACCAGTTGTTGATGTATTCCAGGTCGCATTCGACGCGCCTTTCCATCTTTTCCAGTGTGTCCGTTAGTCCCCGGTAGCCGCGAACTTGTGCCAGCCCGGTGATACCGGGTTTGACTTTGTGCCGCCACATGTAGGACTCCACCAGATCCTTGTAGTATTCGTTGTGAACCAGGGCGTGGGGGCGGGGGCCGACAATGGACATGCGTCCCTGTATGACGTTGAAGAATTGGGGGAGCTCGTCCAGGCTGGTGCGCCGCAGGAAGGCGCCCAGACGGGTCACCCTGGGGTCCCCTTTGCGCGCTTGGGTAACAGCGCCATCTGCTTCATTGTGAACTTCCATGGAACGAAATTTGTACACTTTGAAGCGACGACCGTCGCGACCGTGACGGTATTGCTTGAAGAGCACCGGCCCGGGTGAGGTGATAAGGATGGCCAATGCAATGACCAGGCACACGGGCAGGATGAGTACGCAGATAAGGCCCCCGATCAGCAGGTCTTCCAGGCGCTTGATGACCCGGTTAAAGCCGCTCAGTGGGGTGCAGCTGATATCAATGGCATAGTGGCCCACAAGGCTGGATACCTTGTGGTTGAGGAGTTGAATATCTTCGAAGTCAGGAAAAAAACGAATGTCTACGGTGGAGTGCCGCAACTCGTAGACAATGTCCTTGATAAAGCTGCCCATGCTCAGTGGCATGTCCAGCCAGATTTCATCGGCAGGGCGGGCAGCGAGTTCCGCCGCAAATGACGCGTTTTTTATCCAGTTTTCTATCTCGTGGGCACTGAGGTGGTCGACGACACGGTAGCCGGCGAGACGCAATTCTTCGGTATCGAACTGGCTGCGACTGTGATCAGTGTTGGCGGAGATAAACAGTATCCTGCACAGGTTTTTGCCACTGCGTCTCAGTTGTCTGAGGTAGAGGTAGTGGCAGTAGCGGTAACCGATGCCACCCGCCCACACCAGTGCCATGGCAGAGCCGATCCACAGGCGTGAAAAGGACTCGGAAGTTTTGGTGAAGACCAAAAAAACGGCCAGTAGCGCAAGAGCCAGAAGCATGCTCAAAGTGTATTGTCTGACAAGTGACAACAGTTTGCGGCCCCGCCAGGAATCGTAGACACCGGTGATGGTCAGGCAGAAAACCAACAGCATGGCGGCACCACCGGTCAATACCTGGTAAGAAGTGGGGAGGGCTGTGTCTCCAAAGCGTATCTTGAAGGCCAGAATTCCTGCCGAAACCGCGATGGCGAAATCCACCAGGGCAATGATGGGGGCAAACGTGGGCTTGTAGACCGGAGAGGCTGTCATTGACGGCGGGTCACCCAGAGTAGTTGCTTTTTGGTTTGAGCGCGCTCCGGACTATAGCCCGGAGCGCATCGGGGTTTAACGGTAGCGCTGGAAAACCAGTGTCGCGTTGGTGCCACCAAAACCGAAACTGTTGGACATGACCCGCTGCAGGTTGGCGTTGTCGACGCGCTGGGTCACGATGGGGAGGTCCGCCGCATCCGGGTCCAGGTTGTCGATATTGGCGGAGGCACAGATGAAATCCTTCTCCATCATCAACAGGCTGTAAATGGCTTCCTGGACACCGGCGGCGCCTAAGCCGTGGCCAGACAACGACTTGGTGGAACTGATGGGGGGGGTATTCTCTCCAAAGGTATCCTTGATGGCTTTCAGTTCCTGCAGGTCGCCTACGGGGGTGCTGGTGCCGTGGGTGTTGATGTAGTCAATGTCGCCCTCGGTGGTGTCCATGGCCATCTGCATGCAGCGCATGGCGCCTTCGCCGGAGGGGGCCACCATGTCGTAGCCATCGGAGGTGGAGCCGTAGCCGACAATTTCTGCGTAAATCGTGGCGCCGCGGGCTAGGGCGTGTTCCAGATCCTCGACCACCAGGCAACCGGCGCCGACACCGGGGACAAAGCCGTCGCGGTCGGTGTCGTAGGCCCGGGAAGCTTTTTCCGGGCAGTCGTTGTATTTGCTGGAGAGCGCGCCCATGGCATCGAACATGCCGGCCATTGACCAGTGCATTTCCTCGGCGCCGCCGGCAAACACCACATCCTGCTTGCCCATCTGGATCAATTCCATGGCATGGCCGATACAGTGGGCGCTGGTGGCGCAGGCGGACGCGATGGAATAGTTGGTGCCCTTGATTTTAAAGGGGGTGGCGAGACAGGCGGAAACCGTGCTTGCCATGATCTGGGTGACTCGATAGGGTCCGGCTTTCTTGATGCCGCGATTGCGCATCACATCGATGGTTTCGGTGAACATCTGGCCGGACACGCCGCCGGAACCCATCACCAGACCGGTGCGGACGTTTGAGACCTGTCCTTCATCAAGGCCGGCATCGGCGATGGCGCGGTCCATGGCGATGTAGCCATAGGCGGCAGAGGGACCCATGAAGCGCAGTACCTTGCGGTCAATGTGTTCGGAGGGTTCAATATCCAGGGTGGCGGCCACATTGCAGCGCAGTCCCATTTCCTGGAAATCTTCACGGAACACGATGCCGGATTGGCCTTCCAGCAAAGATTGAGTGACAGTTTCCTTGTCATTGCCAAGGCAGGAAACAATACCCATTCCGGTAATTACAACACGTTTCATCGGTTACTCCCCAGGCCGGCTTCAGGTCCGGTAATTGTAGTCGAAAGGATCAAAAGTTGTCAGTGGACTCAAACAGGCCCACACGCAGATCTTTGGCGCTGTAGATCTCGCGGCCGTCCACGAAAACCTTGCCGTCGGCGATAGCCATCTTGAGTTTGCGTTCGACGATGCGGGACACGTCAATCTGATAACTCACCAGTTTGGCTTCCGGCAGAATCTGACCGAAAAATTTCACTTCTCCGGCACCCAGGGCGCGCCCCCTTCCCGGGTTGCCCTTCCAGGCGAGAAAGAAACCGGTCAGTTGCCACATGGCGTCGAGGCCCAGGCAACCGGGCATGACCGGGTCGCCGTGGAAGTGACAGTCGAAGAACCAGAGGTCCTTGCGGATGTCCAGTTCTGCTTTGATCAGGCCCTTGCCGTATTCACCTTCCTCGGCGTGGATGCGGGTGATTCTGTCCACCATCAGCATGTTGTCGGCCGGTAATTTGGCGTTGCCTTCCCCAAAGAGCTCGCCGTTACTGCAGGCCACGATTTCTTCGCGGGAATAGGCGTGTTGCGACTGAGGGACAAATTTTGTCATTGATTGAATTGCCTGTGCTGGATGGTGGATTTTTCGTCGAAGGGGCGAATTTTAGCCGATCTCCCTGCTAAGTCCAGAACTACCGGCTTCTGTGGGTCGATAAGCGCTGTGAGCTTGCCGCAGGGGCAGCTGTTGAAAAGGTCTGTGAGGGTGTGCTTGATATCGGGATTCAGAACGTCCTGCTCAGTGAAAAATCCGCCAATTTTTCCATGGCTTCCAGTTCAGGCGACGCGGGTATGTTCCGCAGGCAGTCCTTGGCCGCATCGGCGTGCTGTTGTGCCCGCTGCATGGTGTACTCAAGGGCTCCGAGGCTGTGAATGGTTTCCACAATGGCGTCCAGTTGTTGAATGCCCCCCTCGGTGATCGCTGTTCGAATCAATTCGGCTTGCTCGGGGGTGCCATTCTGCATGGCGTAAATCAGGGGCAGGGTCGGCTTGCCCTCGGCCAGGTCGTCGCCGACGTTTTTCCCCAGTTCTTCCGTGTTGCCGTTGTAATCGAGTGCGTCATCCACCAACTGGAACGCCATGCCCAGATGGTGGCCGTAGCGTCTCATGGCCTCGGCCTGCGCCTCGCCGTTCCCGGCCAATACGGCACCGGTGTGAGCCGCAGCTTCAAACAATTGCGCCGTTTTCTTGCGGATCACCTCATCGTAGGCCTGTTCCGTGGTGTCCGGGTTGCCGGCATTGATCAGTTGCTGTACCTCTCCCTCGGAAATGATGTTGGTGGTGTCGGCGATAATGCGCATGATCTCCATGTCATCAATGGCCACCAGCATTTGAAATGCCCGGGAGTAGAGAAAGTCCCCTACCAGTACACTGGGGGCATTGCCAAAGCGGGCATTGGCAGTGGCACG
>Ga0070727_10003366_pt1 | contig 14579 bp, 5 predicted proteins | sample tdAd472_FD_66722 | JGI IMG/M metagenome (GOLD analysis project Ga0070727, IMG submission 66722) | Marine sediment microbial communities from the Atlantic coast under amendment with organic carbon and nitrate - tdAd47.2 | ecosystem: Environmental > Aquatic > Marine > Coastal > Sediment | place...
ATGAAACCGTCCCCTTGACAGATACCCCCTGGGGGTATATAATCCAGGTAGAGATTAACCGGAGATTCTCCCCATGTTGAATGAAGAGAAACAGAAACAGGTGGCCAACCGCCTGAAGCGGGCCGAAGGCCAGATCGCCGGCGTACGGCGCATGGTGGAAGAAGGAAAATACTGCGTCGATATTCTTCTCCAACTCTCCGCCGCCCAGGCCGCCCTCGCCCAGACCAGTAAATTGGTGCTGGGCGAGCACATGGCCACCTGTGTAAAAGACACCTTCGATTCGGGCAGTGAATCGGAGCGGGATGAAAAGATTGCAGAGCTGATGGATGTCTTCATCCGCTACGCGGGCCCCGGAAAACGCTAAGGCCCACCCCCACTTCGATGTGATGATGCACTGTCCTCCCACGCCGGGTTTCGTGCGGACCCATTCGGTTTCCTGCGCGCGACACCGGCCAACCCAAAAGCGAGGCACCCATGAACCCTTCCCACTCGGAACACCATGACCACCACGGGGCTCCTACGAAAAAAGACCCCGTCTGTGGCATGGACGTAAATCCCGAAACGGCGAAACACACCGCCGAACACGCGGGCGATACCTATTACTTTTGCAGCGCCGGGTGTAAAGATAAATTCACCGGAGACCCAGCGAAGTTTCTCAACCCGGCGAAAAAAGAGTCCGTCGACAAGAACGATACGCGCACCTACACGTGCCCCATGCATCCCGAAGTGGAGCAACAAGGGCCGGGCTCCTGCCCCAAGTGTGGTATGGCCCTGGAACCCCTGGACGGGGACGACGGTGGCGAAGAGGACACGAGCGAATTGGACGACATGCGCCGTCGCTTCTGGGTGAGCCTTGCGTTGACCCTTCCCATCTTCGTCATCGCCATGGGTGAAATGCTTCCGCCGCTGGAACACCTGCTCGGTAAGCCCTGGCTCAAATGGGTGCAATTGACCCTGGCGACGCCGGTCGTCCTCTGGGGTGGCGCGGTATTTTTTCAGCGGGGCTGGCAGTCCGTCGTCCACCGCAGCCTGAATATGTTTACCCTCATTGCCCTCGGCACCGGCGTGGCCTATGTCTATAGCGTGGTGGCGACCCTGTTTCCGCAGATCTTCCCCGAAAGCTTTCAGGGACACAACGGCCAAGTGGCGCTCTACTTTGAATCCGCCGCCGTCATCATCACCCTCGTGCTCGTGGGTCAGGTGCTCGAACTCAAGGCCCGGCGACAGACAGCCGGTGCCATTCGCGCCCTCCTCGAACTGACACCCCGGGAAGCCCGGCGCATCAAGGAAAACGGCGACGAAGAAGATGTGCCCGTCGATGAGCTTCAGAAAGGCGACCGACTCCGGGTACGTCCCAGCGAGCGCGTACCCGTCGATGGGGTTGTCCTGGAAGGGGAAAGCAGCATCGATGAATCCATGATTACCGGCGAACCCATGGCCGTTAAGAAGAGCATCGATGACAACGTTACAGGCGGCACCGTCAACAGCAAAGGCAGTTTCATCATGCGCGCCGATCGCGTCGGGGCGGACACGACCCTTTCCCAGATTGTGGATATGGTCAAGCAGGCCCAGCGAAGCCGCGCGCCCATTCAGAAAGTGGCAGACACGGTCGCGGGTTACTTCGTGCCGGCCGTCATCGCAACCTCCATCGTGACCTTTGTAGTCTGGCTGCTCGTGGGGCCTTCCCCTGCCATTGCCTATGCGCTGGTAAACGCCATCGCCGTGCTGATTATTGCGTGTCCCTGCGCCCTGGGGCTCGCCACACCCATCTCCATCATGGTGGGTACGGGACGGGGTGCCCAGGCGGGTGTGTTGTTGCGCAATGCCGAAGCCCTGGAAGCCATGGAGCGGGTCGATGTGCTCGTGGTGGATAAGACCGGCACCCTGACCGAGGGCAAGCCCCGGGTCGTCTCCGTATCGGCCCAAGGCGAATTCCGCGAAGAAGACGTGCTCCGAATCGCCGGTGCCCTCGAAAAAGGCAGTGAGCACCCCCTGGCCGCCGCCGTCATTGCGGAATGCAAAGAACGGGATATCACCCTGCCCGACGCCCAGGATTTTGACAGCGTGACGGGCCAGGGCGTGAAAGGGCAGGTCGATGGCAAGGCCGTGTTCCTCGGCAATGGTGCCCTGCTGGAAAGTCAGGGCATTGAACATGGGCATCTTTCCGAAGAAGCCGAGTCCCTGCGGGCAAAGGCACAAACGGTGGTATTCCTCGCCGTAGACGGCAAGCCCGCCGGACTCCTCGGTATCGCCGATCCCATCAAAGAAAGCACGCCGGACGCGCTGAAGGCACTCCGAAAGGAAGGCTTGCGGATTGTCATGCTCACGGGGGATAGCGAAACGACGGCCCAGGCGGTGGCCAAAGAGCTCGGCATCGACGAAGTGCATGCGGGCGTCATGCCCGAAGACAAACTCGAACAGGTTAAGGCACTCCAGGCCGAAGGCCATAAAGTGGCCATGGCGGGCGACGGAACCAACGATGCCCCCGCCCTCGCCCAAGCGGAAGTAGGCATTGCCATGGGCACGGGCACCGATGTGGCCATGGAAAGTGCGGCCATTACGTTGGTTAAGGGCAATCTCGCCGGTATCGCACGCGCGCGCCACCTGAGTCGGGCCACCATGCGAAACATCCGCCAGAACCTCTTTTTCGCCTTCGCCTACAACGCCCTCGGCGTGCCGATCGCCGCCGGTTTGCTCTACCCGCTCTTCGGCATTCTGCTGAGCCCCATGATAGCGGCGGCGGCCATGAGCCTCAGTTCGGTCTCCGTGGTGGGCAACGCACTGCGACTTCGGAGGACGGACCTGTAAACCGCGAATTCGAGCTTTTTACAGACGCCCGCGCCGCTTATGCGTGATACCAAGAGACGGTGCGTAAAAAAACTCCGGCCGAAATTGCCAAATACCCAAATCCCCAGTACACTGTGGGTGCAGGTGGTCGATGAGAACGTCTTCCTAACTTCATCGAGCGCGGAAAACAGGTGCAATGACTTAGTCCATTTGGTGGTCGCTCGCTGTCTGTACGAATCGGTGTCTGCCCCAACCCCTCGGTCGGGAGAAGCGGAATGTCTGCTCGTCGTATTGCCTTACTCACCATGCTCTTTGTCTACACGGCTACGGTTACGGGATGCCTCCAACCGACACCCCCCGATCCGGACCCGGATCCTGATCCGGATCCGACCCCCATGGAAACCGGCCCGACCGCGGCCTTTACAGCCGATGAAACCGCTGGCCCCGCGCCGACGCTCATCCAATTCACCGACCAATCCACACCCGGGACGGCCGCCATCACCCAGTGGGCCTGGGATTTCGGCGATGGACTCGAGAGCACGGCCCAGAATCCGGTCCACGATTACGGCACGCCAGGAACCTATACCGTCTCCCTTCAGGTCACCACCACCGTCGGAACGGATGCAGAAACCCAGACCGACTACATCACCATCGCGGCCGTAGCCCCGATCATGCCCAACGTGGTTGCCCCAACGGGCCCCGTCACCGGTTCTGCCGTAACGCTGACGGGAACCACGACGGCGGGCGCCTCCCTCATGATTACCGGTGGGGTCACGAACACGACCACAAGCGCCGATGCCGAAGGGGCCTTCAGCGTGGCCGTCGACATTGCTCCCAATCGGGTATCGCGACTCTTCGTGACCGCCACGTTGAACGGCCTGAGCAGTCCGCCCGTCCCCGTGGAGATTGCACAGGATAATCAGGCACCCAATGTGTTCATCGATCTCCCCGCCGATGGCATGCAGGTCACCGAAGATTCGCTCACCGTCGCCGGCCGTGTGGCCGACATGCTCAGCGGCATTGATGGCCTGACCGTTTCCCTCAGTGGCCTCACCGGAAACGTCGCCTCAGGCGTCGGTACCAGCGGCACCTTTGAAATTCCATCGGTGCCCCTTGTTCTGGGCGATAACCTCCTCGAAGTAGTGGCTATGGACGGAGCCGGAAACAGCCGGACGGATACCATTACGGTTACGCGGGTGGAAGCAACCGGGGACCGCCTCAACGTTGCGGCGGGCAATGGGCAAACCGGCATGGTCCGCACCGCCCTGGAAGCCCCGATCCAAGTGGCGTTGCAAGACGAAAACGGAGCTCCTATCGCCGGGCGCAGCCTTTCCTTTCGGGTGGTTCGGAGTGATGGCCTCCTGGATGGAGATCCCGACTTCAGCACCCCCGCGCTGATGCTTTCTCAGGACACCGACGCCGCAGGCCTTGCCCAGGTGTATTGGCAGCTGGGGGCCGACGCCGGGTGCGGCAACAACCGGGTGCTGGTGCGGGATGAAGTGTCTGGAAAGGAAGTCACCTTCTGCGCTTCCGCCGAACATGGCGCGCCGAATCAACTCAATCTCGTCATGGGCAACAATCAGCGTGCGGCGACGGGCGGCATGGCCCCTGATCGGCTACGGGTGCGCGTGAGCGATGGCGACAACGGGGTGGCTGGTGTCATGGTGGATTTCATGGCCATGGCAGGTGGCGGCCAGGTCAACGATCAGATCGTGGCCACGGTGGAAAGCGATGCCAATGGGATCGCCGAGGTGGCGTGGGTCATGGGCGAAAATGCCGGTGAGCAAATGGTGGTGGCGGAATTTGACGACAACGCGGGCGCCCCGGTCTTCTTCGAAGCCTTTGCAGTCGCCTCTACCGAAGGCGTGACCACAACCCTGTCGGGCATCGTGTTGGATAATGCCAGCTTGCCGGTGGGCGGCGCACCCTGTGAGTTGGAAGTAAATGGCGAGGCCGTTCCCAGCGTAACATCCGGTGCGGACGGGCGTTTCGTTTTCGAAAACATTCCCGCTGGCCAGGGTCATCTCCATGTGGGCGGACTGCAGGCCACACAGTTGAACGGAGAAACGGTGGATGCGGGTTCCTTCCCCGATCTGGAGGTGGCGGTCACCGTGGTGGCCAATGCGGCCAACTCATTGCCTTCCCCCGTACTCCTGCCCATGCTCGACCCCACCAATGCGCGGCAATATGATGGCACCGCCGATGTGGAATTGACCGTCGAAGGTATTGAAGGGCTCCGCATGATCGTACGGGCCGGCTCCATGCGCTTCCCGGACGGCTCTGAACCCAGTCCGACGAATCCGGCAACGCTGGCCCTGAATCAGGTGCAGACGGACGACATTCCCATGCCCCTCCCTAACGGGGTGGCCTCGCCCTTCGCATGGACCCTCCAACCGTCGGGAGCGACCTTCGACCCGCCCGTGGAAATCGTCTATCCCAACATGGCGGGTCTGGCCCCGGGTACGGCCAGTTTCTTCCTCAGCTTTAACCACGACACCGGTGCCTTTGAAGTCGTGGGCACGGGGGCGGTTACCGACGACGGTTCGGAAATCGTTACCGACCGGGGCGCGGGCATCAGCATCGCAGGTTGGGGCGGCAATTGCCCACCATACTCAGCCACCGGCGAAGTGAAATCCTGTGAGGCCAATCTCAGCGCCCTGTTGAAGGAAGGCGTCCGGTTTATCATCGCCGTGGGCAAGGACCTCAACAAGTTCACCAAGGTGTTGAATTGCTTTACCGATATCGTTGTCAGCGGCCCCAATTGCATCGCGGCGTATCAGACCTTTCGCGATGAGGGATCCAACGATGTACAAAAGGCCGAGGCCGCCCTGAAGTGCGCGAAGGCCCTCAAGACCATAGCCAATAATTGCGCCAATGTATTCGTGGCCGTTGACCCGTTCAAGCTCGCAGAGCGCGCCAAACTCTTGTCCGACGGACTGGCGCGGGCACTGGCCTTCGCCCGGGCCAACGATTGCTTTGTGGGAGAGTCGGGTGCCCGGGTACTGAAGGGCATTGAAGCCATCAACAACCTGATCAATCCATTCCTCGGCCTGGCATCTGATGCAGACCCCAAAAAGCTCGCCATCACCCTGGCATGTTTCTTCCTCCAGACCATTGTGGACGGCTTGGAATTCGGGCAGATAGGGGGCAAGCAAGATACGGGCGACGCACTCTACAGCGAGGAGACCCTCGCCGAACTGGATGCAATGTTCGCCGACTTACCCGCCATGCTCGACGACCTGGTGGAAGGCAACGAAGAGGTGATGGATCGCCTGAACGACCCCGCCCTGAAGGCTTCGATGGACGAGGCCATGACCGAGCTGCAGGGTGCTATCGATGAGGAGCTGACGTCGACGGAACTCGCCGGATTCACCGTTATGGTGAGCAACCAGATCTCGCTGGCCGATGAGTTTGGCCTGGTCGACTTTGGCAATATCACTATCCCCGATGAGTTTGGTCCGGGAGGCCCCGGTACGGCGCCTGACTTTATCGGCGATGACATTCTCCATCTACTGGGCTTTAAGGAAACCGAGACGGGCACCCGTTACGTGTACAGCACGCCCTTTCAAATTCGCAACGGGGAACCCTTCGCCATCGAGTTCGATAGCCTGACCTTCAGTGACGAGGTCCCGCCCTTCCCGCAGACGGTGTCCCTGAGCGCTACCGCCCTGGCGATACCGGAAAACGGGACGAGCCAGCTTCGGGTTACGGGCACGTTCTTCAATGGAGATCCGGTTGACCTGACAGCAGCGGCCGATGGCACGACCTATCGGGTGAGTAACCCGGATATCATCACCGTTAGCGGCGACGGGCTCCTGAGCGGGGTCACCGCGGGCACCGCCTATGTCACCGCCACCAACTTCAGCGCGACCGCCGTGCGCCGCGTGACCGTGTCCAATGACCTCTTCTCCACGACGGTGGAAGGACAGGTACTGGACTTCAATGGCGAACCCGTCGTGGGTGCCGTCGTGACAACAGCATTGGGCGGGGAAGCGATCACCGACGAAACCGGCTCCTTTACCCTCAACCTTATTCTTCCCACCGGTACGGCGGGGGTAACGTTGAATGTTCTGGTGGACGGCGACACCTTTAGTTCCGATGTGCTCACGGTCGTTATAGATGGCATCGTTGATGCCGGCACCCTCGAATATATCCCTTCGGACGCCATGACCACACTGGTGGGCACAGTCAACCGGAGTACGGGCGAAGCCCTGGCCGGTGCCACCGTCATCAGCGATCAGGGCGGCGAAGGAATGTCCGACGAAACGGGTGCCTTCTCCTTCGCAGTCACGCTGAGCAACTACGAAAATATCACCGTGACGGCCACCTTTGAAGGGGAAACAGAATCCCTGTCTGGCCGCTCTGAAGCGACGCTCCCCGTTATTGAAGGCACCACCGATGTGGGCACCATCACGGTGAATCCGGCGGTACAGGTCCTTTATCCCCGAAAACGGATCGTGGTCGATTCGACACCGGGCGATCTGGCGGTGGCGGACTTTAATGGCGATAACATCCTGGACATAATTACGGCCAATGAAGTACCCGACACCCTCAGTCTTGCCCTGGGTCAGGGCGACGGCGGCTTCGGGCTGCGCACGGACATCCTGATCGGTACCGACCCCAACTTTGGGATCGGCATCAATCCCGACGCCATTGTGGCGGGAGACTTTAATGAGGATGGCGCGATGGACGTGGTTACGGCCAATCTCTTCAGCCATACCATTTCCTTCGTTCCCGGCAATGGTCAGGGCGGCTTTGGAGCGCCTGCCGAATTTGCTTCGGGTGTCTCGCCCCAATCGGTGGTCGCCGCCGACTTCAATGGCGACGACCAGCTGGATGTGGCCACACCCAACACGGCGACCGATGACGTGTCTGTCTTCCTGGGAAATGGCGACGGCACCTTCGATATGGCGGTGCACTATGACGTGGGCGACACGCCCCGTTTCCTGCGGGTCGCGGACTTTAATGGCGACAATGTGCCCGACCTCGCGGCCGCCAACAGTGGCAGCTTCGGCGGCACGGTCTCCGTCTTGCTCGGCGCGGGAGACGGCACCTTTGGAGCGCAAATGGTCTTCACCACGGGCAGCGGCACCGACGCGCTGGCCACCGGTGACTTCGACAAAAACGGCACAATGGACATCGCAGCAAACCGCGGTGGCTTGTCGGGCGATATCGTGGGCATCTATTCCGGAAACGGCGACGGCACCTTTACGCCTGGTGTGGATATCGCCCTGCCCTCCGTAAGCTTCCTGGAATCCGTCGACCTGGACGAAGACGGAAACCTGGATCTCCTGGCCTCGTTCATTGGTCAACAATTCGGCGTACAGATTCTCAACGGCGCGGGTGATGGTACCTTCACCCTCGGCGATGTGCTCGATGGCGCCCAATTCCCGGACCGGGTGGTGCCCGCCGATTTGAACGATGACGGTAGTCTCGACCTCGCCCTCGTCAACACCCAGAGTAATGACGTCGCCGTTTTCCTGGCCGCTGCGGATGGCGTCTTTGACGACGGGCGCTATGCGACGGGTCCTCGGCCCTTCCGGGTAGAACTCAACCATATGGACAGTGACGCCAATCTGGATGCGGTCGTGCTGAACGGTGACAACTCCAGTTCGCCCATGTACAGCCTGTCGGTGCTACTTGGCCGAGGTGATGGTCAATTCATGGACGGCGTCGAAACGTCGGTGGCCAGCGAACCCGTCGATTTGGCGACGGGCGATCTGAACGGCGATGACATAGCCGATGCCCTCGTCTCCCGCTGTTGTGATGGCGCGGTGGACGTCCTCCTCTCCGATGCAATGGGCGGCTTTTCCAGCACGACCCCAATCACCGTGGGAACGGGCCTCGCCGCCCTGGCACTGGGCGATCTGGATGGCGATGGCGTTCTCGATCTCGCATCGGTGGAACGATTCTCGCAATCCACCGACCTCACCGTGCGGTTGGGCAATGGGAATGGCACCTTTTCAGATTCGTTAGCATTTTCCGGGGCCCCCAGTGCCATGGACATCGTCCTCGTGGATATGAACGGCGATGAATCGCTGGATGCGGTGATAGGTGCCTTCGCCGGTATCTACGTCGCCCTCGGCAATGGCGACGGCACCTTCACAGAGCCGTCCATGTTGGGAGTCGCCGGTGGGCCCATTGGGCTGGCAGTTGGGGACGTAAATAATGATGGGAATCCCGACGTCGCCATGGTGGCCTCTTCTGCCGCAGACCTGTTGGTTGCCCTGGGCAACGGCGACGGCACGCTGGCGGCCACACTCCAACGAGATGTGCTCCCCCAGCCCGCCACCGTTTCGCTCTATGACGTGAATGACGACGGGCGGCCTGACGCCATCGTCGGTAATGCACTGAATAATTCCTTTGAAGTCTATCTGGGCAGAGGCGACGGGACCTTCGCCGATGGCGATGCCTATGGCGTTGGCCAACAATCCGTCGATCTGGTCTTGGGTGACCTCAACGGCGATGACCTTCCTGATGTGGTCACCGCCAATGAAGCGGGCGGTGACATCGCCGTTTCCCTCCACGAATAGCAATTCTCCGGGAGAGAATCCCGTGCGCCGCAGTGACTCCGGGCCCTGCGGCGCACGCCTTGCTCAATCACGCAGAAAGGTGTATTGGTAGGTGAGACGCTTCACGTCACCCGGCGGAATCTCCAGGGTCCAGGTGAGCTTGGTGCTGGGGTTTAACTGGCCCGGCCCGGCGCTCCCCACCACCTGCTGCGGCGTACCCTCCACGTCGAGCAGCGCACCGGAGACTTCCTTGCGCACAATCAGCGTCAGGGCCTCAGACCGCAGGTTCCGCATTTGAAGGGTACCCTCCAGGGTACTCTGGGTATAGTGCCGACGGGCCAGGGAAAACTCCGTGCGCTCGCCCACTTCCTCTTCCGACACCCCCACCTGCACACTGAGCGCCCGGGTTACATAGACCATGGCCTCGCCCCCGACGCTCACCCAGTTGCTGGTTCGAGACCCGAGGAATTCGCCCTGGGATACCACCATGGCCGGTCCCGTGGTCATGGGGAACGCAAAGGGGTTCTTGAACCGTAGGGCCTCCCAGACATCCGCCACTTCTCCTTCCTGATCGGAAGGCCGCACGTTCCACTCGACGACTGCGTCGTAGGCGACTTCTTCGGAGGCCAGTGTCAGGGTCATGGCTTCGTTGTGTTTCAAGGAGACGCTACCGATGGGCTGGTAGTGAATATCGGGACCTTCTGAAGTATTCTCCGTGCCCATGGCCCCCTGCGGATCGGCGGAAAAGAGTGTGGAGACGTTTGAAATACTGCTTATTTGATTGGTAAATCCTGCGGGCGGTGATTCTCCCTGCTGCAGCTGCCGGAAGAATCGCTGCCACGTACCCGACGTGGAAAGGGGTGACGTCACGTTGTCGTGCTCCACGCTGGGATAACCCGATATAAGCGATAGTTCCGCATCATCCAGGTCTTCCAGCTCATTGCGCACGACGGCCGTCTGGGTAATACGGAGGCGCTTCGGGTCACTGGTGTCGAGGGTATAGCTGGGTGCCCAGGCCATGCCCCGCGTCAAATAGGAAACGGAGATGGTCGCCACGCCCGGATGGGAATCGGGCACTTCAAAGGTAAGCACACGCTCGGTCCGCTTACGTTCCGGCAACACCAGCGCTTCTCCGCCAGTCACAATTTCCACCACCGTCGAGGGGTCAATATAGCGCCGGTGTCCCCCCTCCTGTGCCAACACGTAAAAACCGTGCACAGAAGAATGGGACAAGTCCCCATCACCACCGCTTGAGACCGAGCCGGTCGGTGTCGCCAACAGGGTCCCGAATGCTGGTTCCTGGGTCCCCCCGCGAAAACGAAGCTCCACCCTATTCCCAATGAGCGTAGCGGGTCCACCCGGAGGCAATTCCTCCGACGAAAGGCTGACCTCCCGGGTTCCCGTGCGCACCCGCAAGCCCTCAGGCCCCGTAATCGAGAGGGTCCCATGCACCGCCGAAAGATTCCCCACAAACTCGTGGTGCCCCGGCCCCGGCACATGGTAGGCCCGCTCAATCATCACGAGGCCATTCTTGAACAGTCCGGCGGAAACGATTTTTCCGGTATTTTCACCCTGCACCGAGAGCGGTATGGAAAACACCATGGCGCCTAAAAGAGTGATTCGCTTCAGGTCAATCATAACGGGTCCCTTTCCTGGGTACGGTTGTTGAACCGCCGTCAGTATAGCGTTCATGTCGTCGCGCGCCCGTAACCCCTTTGTAACAGAGGGCGGCCCTTGACACGTGGCGGTCTTACCGCTACCATGATTGGTTATAACAACTTATTCACCCGTCTGGAAGGAATCTCCCATGAATTTTCAGGTGCTCAAACGCTGTGCGCTCCTTACCCTCCTGTGGTCTATCCCCGTCGCCCTGGCGGACCCCTTAGATATCGGCTCCCGTCTAGAGCCCCTGGTCGATGACTACTTGATCGAATCGATGAAAGGGCTGGAGCAGCGCCTGCACCAACCCACGCCGCAGAATATCGCCATCACCTTCGATGCGCCCTGGGAAGGCAATACAAGTTGTTACGTGACCGTCTTCGAAGATGACGACCGCTTTCGTATGTATTTCCGCGGCGCGGGCTACAACCCGGAGGATGGTTCCTACACGCCGGAATACGTGTGTTATGCCGAAAGTCCGGATGGAATCACGTGGACCAAGCCGGAGCTGGGTATCATCGAATTCGAAGGCTCCACGGCCAACAACATCATCTGGGAGGGCATTGGGGTCCATAATTTTGCGCCCTTCAAAGACACCAACCCCGACTGCAAGCCCGAAGCCCAATACAAGGCCCTCGCAAGCGGCAAGAAAGGCGGCCTCGTAGCGTTTACCTCGCCCGACGCCATCCACTGGAAGCTGGTAAGTGAAACGCCGGTGATTACAAAAGGGGCTTTCGACTCTCAGAACCTCGCCTTCTACGACAACGTCCGGGGACGGTACGTCGACTTCCACCGGGGCTTCAAAGACGGTGTCCGTCATATCATGACCTGCACCTCCGAGGATTTCATCACGTGGACCGAGCCGGAATGGGTCGATTTCGGGGACACGCCCGACGAGCATCTCTACACCAATGCCACGGTGGCCTATCCCCGTGCCCCCCATATCTTCATGGCCTTCCCCAAACGCTTCGTGCCCGGTCGGGATACGCGGGTGCACCCCATCCCTGGCGTTTCCGATGGGGTGTTCATGACCAGCCGCGATGGCAACCATTGGAATCGATGGCGGGAAGCCTTCATTCGCCCCGGAGCGCAGGACAGCCGCTGGGTCAACCGCAACACCATGACGGCCTGGGGCATGCTCTTTACAGAAGGCACCCTGTCCGGTACGCCCGACGAAATCTCCCTTTACTCCACTGAGGGTTACTATGTGGGACCCTGCCACCTCCGCCGTCACACCATTCGCCAGGATGGCTTTGTGTCCATCCATGCAGGCGGTGAAATCGGTGAATTTGTCACGAAACCCCTTGTCTTCTCCGACGACCCCACGGCCACCATCACGATTGATCGCCCCAAGACAGTCAGCCTGACGGACGCGGCCATCGACGGAAAACAGGCCCTTCGATTTGATCGGGCCTCGATCCTCTCCCTGCCCGGCACCCAGTCCCTCGGTAAGCAGGCCACCTTTGCCGCAGTCGTACGGGATGTTCCCAAAGGCCACCGACGTCTCTTCTCGGCCTATAACGGCGGCAGCGTGAAAAGCACCCAGGGCGAAATGTGGTTTGACTTCGACCCCAGCGTATCAAAGATTGGTATGCGCTTTGGCGCCGAGGGCGAACTCATTGAAGCCGACAAGAAACTCCTCAAGGACTGGAGCAAGGCGGCAGGTGACAACGATCCCCACCTCCTGGTCGCCACGTGGGACGACGGCGTGGTGCACCTGTATCTCGATGGTAAGCCGGTTGGCCAGGGCGGCACAGCCGGTCGGGGTGCCCTTGAATTCATCCACGGAGAGGTTTTGGTGGGTGAAGACTATGCCCCCACCAACCGTGCGAACGAACCCTTCCTGGGAACGATGGACAACATCCTGGTACTGCGCCGGGCCCTTTCGGCGGAAGAGGTGGCTACACTGGCTGCGGATGGAATGGACGCCCTTGAGGGTACGGCGGATGACCTGCTCTTCGACTTCGAGCAGGTCGATGGGGGGCGGGTCGCCAATCGCTTCGGCGGCGGCGCGACACTGCATCTCCCCGGTAACGAAGGCCCCTCCGACACGGCCCTGAGCATCAACTACGCCACCTCGGCGGCCGGTAGCATTCGCTGTGAAATCCAGGATGAGAAGGGCGTACCGATCCCCGGTTACACCCTGGCGGAATGCAACGAAATCTTCGGTGACGACATCTCTCGTCCCGTCACCTGGAATAGTAAGGCCGAACTCAACACCCTGGTAGGCAAGACGGTGAAGTTACGTTTCGTGCTCTTTGACGCCGACCTTTACGCCTTGCGCTTTCAATAACGTCCACATCGACAGCAAAAAACACGGGACCGGCGAATAGCGTCGGTCCCGTTTCTTGTTGTTGCGCTGCTACGCGATATAATTTAACAAGGCATCGACCGCCTGCCCCCGGCTGCCATCGCTGCGCAAGAAAGAGGCGACCTGGGCAATACGGTTTCCACCGGCCGCCCGTTCGTCTACTTCGCGATAGCCGAGGTCAATCTCGGTGATGCCCTTTTCCGCCAGTCCGACCAGTTCACCCGCTTCCGTAATGCCGTTTCCATTGTCGATGAAGAGCTTGAGTGAATCATAGATCGCATCATTCCGGTCAATGACCCCATCACCATTCTTGTCGAAACGACGCAACTCTTCAAAGCCGTTTCGCGCGCCATGCTGCTCGCCAAAGAGCTCCTTACCGCTATTGATCAGTCCGTCGCCATTCCGGTCCAAGGCAAGAAAGGCATCGCCACCCTGTACGAAGGCCACCTGCTGGGCACGACCACTGCCAATCAGATCGAACTGCGCCCCATCCTGATAACGGCTGAGCTCCACGCCGTCGTCATCCAAATCCAAAACGATGGGATCCCCCTGCTGCACCGCCGTCTCCGTCCGGGTAATGGAGGCCGAGAACTCGAAGTTAAATTCCAGTTGCACGCTCTTGGAACCGAGGCCGCTGGTGCCCCCTTCCGCCGGCACGCCACCAGGAGGCGGAAGAAAGGGCACGATTTCGCTGTCCAACGAGTTATAGAGCCCGCTGAGGAATTCGTTGAAGGCATCTTCCAGCGAAGCGGCGTTGAACTCCCCGCTCCCCCCATCAAGCTGAGAGAAGAATTCGTTAAAGAGTTCTTCGGCCTGCCCCAGTAATTTCTCGGTAATCTCCGTCAGGCGCGCCAACAGCGCATCCGAATCCCCGGCACCCTCTGCGGTAGAGGCAAAGCCATTCAGCGCCGCCCCGGAAATCGTTACCGAGAGTTCGAACCGGGCGGAGATTTCTTCGCGGGCAGCGAAAAACGATTCCCGCGTGCCGCCGCCTCCCCCAAGCCCATTGGTGCGTTGCTTAAAAAACTGCACTTCTTCGTAGCGGGACTCCTGGAAAAAATCGAAGGTGAGCTGGGAAGTCTCTAACGCCACCGCACTCCCCCCGTTTGTCCCCCCTCCTGCGCGGGCGCTGTACGTAGAAAGTTGCAGGGAAGAAGATTGCCGGGTTTCCAGGGCGCGAAAAACCGCTTGCTCGTAGGCTTCGCTCAAGGCCGGTGCCTGATTGGGAAGGGCATGGGCTGACGTTGCCTGTGGGGGGGAAGGTGCGTGTGTGCGGAGCGCACGGCCTGTGTCGCTCCCTGGAAATCCCG
>Ga0070727_10003368_pt1 | contig 14575 bp, 10 predicted proteins | sample tdAd472_FD_66722 | JGI IMG/M metagenome (GOLD analysis project Ga0070727, IMG submission 66722) | Marine sediment microbial communities from the Atlantic coast under amendment with organic carbon and nitrate - tdAd47.2 | ecosystem: Environmental > Aquatic > Marine > Coastal > Sediment | place...
GGGCCGCCCTCGCGTTGATCCAGTCTCGCGGAGTCACGACCGAGGAACTGATCGGCGCCGCTACGGTGATGCGCGAGCATGTCACCCCGGTTCCGGTCGAAGAGTCGCTCCGCCCACGCCTTGTCGACACCTGCGGCACAGGAGGAGCGCCGAAGACCTTCAACGTCTCGACTGCCGCCGCGATCATCGCCGCCGCGGCAGGGAACACGGGGGGCGAGAAGCGCCTCCTCGTCGCCAAGCACGGCAACAGGTCGCGCACGGGGCGCGGTTCGGCAGAAGTCCTCAAACAGCTCGGCATCAACATCGACGCCTCGCCCGAGCAGCAGGCTCGTTGCCTCGAGGAAGCGGGCATCTGCTTCTGCTTTGCGATCCATCATCACCCCGCGATGCGACACGCCGCGGGACCGCGCAGGGCGCTGGGCTTCCCGACGGTGTTCAACCTTCTGGGCCCGCTGACGAACCCGGCGAACGCCCGACGCCAGCTCCTGGGCGTGTACGACGCGCACCGCCTCGTGACGGTGGCCGAGACGCTGGCGGCCCTCGGCGCTGACCGAGCCATGGTCGTGCGCGGGGACGATGGTCTGGACGAGATCACGACGACCACCGGCACGACGATCGCTCACGTCGAGGACGGAAAGGTGAGGATCGAGCGCTTCGATCCTCGGTCCGTCGGGATGGAACGCGCGGAACTGGGCGACCTGCAGGCCGGCGATCTCGAGCAGGCGGCGGCGGTGATCCGATCGATTCTGGACGGGGAGCCGGGCCCGAAGGCGGACATCGCGGTGCTGAACGCGGCGGCGGCGCTGGTAGTTGGTGGCGTGGCAGAGACGTTGGAGGAGGGAGTGGCGATGGGGCGGGAAGCGCTTTCGAACGGGTCTGCCCTGGCGACTCTGGACGAATTGGGAAGATCGAGCTGGAATTAGTCCGGAATCTTCTTGCGGGGAAACCAGTGGCAACTCTACCTTGTCGCGACTCAACCCCCCACAAGGAGATTCCCATGATCGGAGCCATCATCTTCGCTGCCATCTTTGGCATTCTGATTTCCTCGCTGATCATCACCGTCATCCTCATGCCGCTGCTTCGTTTGCTTGCCCAAGACCGCGAGGGGTTCGGCTACACGTTCAACACGGTCGTTTGGGCGCAGTTGATCGGGACCATCATCAATGTCGGTCTTGAGTTCGTTCTCTCAAGCATGCAGGACGTCGACTTCGGGCAGTCATCCGCGAGTTGGTTCAATCTCCCGGTCGGGATTCTGCTGCTGACGTACATGATCAACGCACGTCACCAGGCGGGCGTGGGGCGATCACTGGCTGCTGCGGTTCTCGTGCAAGTGATCGTGTTCCTGATGCTCATGGGTATCGTCGCGGCGCTGTTCGCGGGGGCGGTTGCGAGCGGGTGAACTGCGGTGGTGCGCGGCTTGTGATGACGCGGCACATTGTGCGGTGGCCGATGTGCCGCGTCGTGAGTCGAAGCTAACTGGGAGTGGGCGTGGATCGGTTTCTTCTGCTGTTTCTTGCGGTCGAGCTCGTGGGGTATTCGTGCTTTCTCGCGCTGTTCGCGAAAATGTACTTCGAGAAAATCAGCAAGACTCTGACCAAAGAGAACTTCTGGACGCTGCTTGTTCTAGTGCTCCCGCCCTTCTTCGTGTTTATTACACTTCCGCAGGCGATTTTGATCTTGTCGGTGCCAGACGGCGGTGGCGCGCTGATCGATCTGTTGGAGGAACACATTCTCTTTGTGCTGTTTGTGTGGGCGGTGGCGCACGCGCTGTGGCTGCTCGCGACGACGATGCTCGTCGCACGCTGTACCGGCAGAAGCCGGCGCGACTCCGTCGCAGCGCTGGGCTTCGCGCTGCTAGCCTACGTTGGCATAAAAGTTGGCATGGCGATCGTATAGGCCGATGCGACCGAATGAAAACGGGCCGCCCCCATCAGGAGACGGCCCGCGTCGTGAATCCGCGTTAGTCGCGGAGATGGTGCAAACTCAGTTGCTCAACACCGGGTTAGCGCCCGGCGTTGTAGATGAACTGCGCGTCGAGCGCCTTCTCGATCTTCGCGCTCACCTCCATGAGGTGGGCGCGGGTGTACGGATCGAGACGGTTGGCCGATGCGCCGTCGAGCATGCCGTCGATCTGCTCGTGCAGGTCTTTCAAGGTCATGCGCGACAGGTTTGAGATCGGTCGCGCCGCGGCTCCGAACATGCCGCCGGGCATCGACAGGTCGATCAGTCGATCGACGTGCTCGGACTGCAGGTTGCGCCGCATGCTCGAGATCATCGGATCGCGGACGGTGTAGCGCTTGCTCACATCACCGTCGAGCTCTTCCCAGACCGCGTCGGTCACGGTCGTGACGACCTCGTGCAGCGTCAGCGCGTCCTCTTCCGGCGAGACGATGAACTCGTTGTCGTACACGCGGCTCAGCGTCGTCGGGTTCATGATGGCGGTGAGCATGGACGCCTGGATGCCGAGCACCCGATCGTGGATCGGCCAGTTCGCTTCCTCGAGGCGGTTGCCCGGATCCATCCAAGACTCGGTCGTCATGTGACGGAGCATTTCGGGCGTCAGACCGAACGCTTCGTCGTAGAACGCGTTCTGCACGACGAACTGCAGCGCCTCGCGCTGCTTCTCGGCCTCGACCGGACGTACCGGTTCGACCGCGTTCGGATCACCCTTCTGGTTGCGGCTGACGTAGGAGCCGCCGACCCAGTTGGACATGATGCCGAGGGCGCCCGCGTGCTCGCTGAGGGACAGCGAGTAGCCGCGACGGGCCTTGGCCCAGTTGTCGCCGTCTTTGACGAACTCGTCGAGCAGGTTCTCGCGGTAGTGGCGGGCGATGTCCATCTTGACCCTGGCGTATTCGTGCGGATCGGCGCCGAGGTCGTAGCGACGGGAGAACGGGTCGGGCCCGAAGGTGTCCTCATCGCTGCCGTACTGCAGGCCGGGCTCGGTGTTGCGCTTGGCAACTTCCTTCGGGTCACCGAACGTGTAGCCGTACTCGATCGCCCACATGTCGTAGTCGCCGATGCCGATGGGGGCGTAGTCGCCCTGCACGGCTTCGTCGTCCATGTTGATGTTCAGCGGGGCGTAGTCCATGACCGAGTTCGACCAGGGCTTGGATCCCTTCACCTCTTCGGAGTTGATCTCGTCGATGGTGAAGATGCTGGTGCCCTTGAAGTTGTGACGCAGGCCGAGGGTGTGGCCGATCTCGTGCGCGACGAGGTGGGCCAGCAGCGGGCCGACGTACTCCTCGGGCAGGCCGTCGATGATGTTGCCGTCGCTGTCCGCACCGTTGCGCAGTTCGTCGAGCACGCCGTTGAGCTCGAGGTGCGTGCGCATCATGCTCATCGAGTAGGCCATGCCCATCGCGGCCGAGCAGGCCATGTCCAGGCCCTGGGCCTCGCCGGGGAGCAGCGGTTCACCATCCTCGCCGAGGAAGTTCCAGTGCGTGCCGAGGTACGGGCTATCGTCCCGCTCTTCGAGGCCCGCGGCGATGCGGGCCTGACGGGCCTGGCGCTCGGCGATCATCGCCTCGCGCTCTTCGGGAGCGGCCAGGCGGATGCGAGGGTCGTACTGCGGGCGGGTCTCCAGCCACGCGAGCGTTTCCGGGGTCATCCCTTCCATGAGCATCGAGCTCATGACGTTTTCCCAGTCCATCGCGAAGACGCGCAGCCAGCCGTCGCCGAGCACGACGTCGGCGTCGAAGATCTGGCCGGTTTCGGGGTGCGGGCGGCTGGGACCGACGGCGAGGCCGCGGTCGTTGGACTGCCACACCACGAAGTTGTAGCGGGCGTCTTCGGGGTCGATGTCCATGTTCAGGCCGGTGGCCATGTCCTGGTAGCGGACTTCGATGGCGTCGCGGATGCCGATCTTCTCGAACGCCTTGTTCCACTGCAGGATGCCGTCGCGGACGTACGGGCGGTAGCGCACCGGGACGGTGTGCTCGACGTAGTACACGATCGGTTCCTTGGGCGGGCTGAGCTTCAGGCTCGGGTCGCGCTTCTCAAGGTGCCAGCGGTTCACGTAACGGACCCACTTGCGGTCAGAGTTGTATGAGCCAAGATCGCGGTAAAAGGTGGTGAAGTACCCGACGCGGTTGTCGGCCTCACGGGGTTTGTATCCGTTGCCGCTGGGCGGCGTGATCAGCGAGTACGCGAAGGTGCGGAGCTGGCCGCCGGCGACCGGGCCTTCAACGGCGATCTCGACGTTGTTCGGGAAGGCCTTGGCCTTGACGATCTTGGTGAGATTCGGGTTGAGGCCGTTGGCGGTGTTGCCAAAGAAATTGCGAGCGCCGTTGACGAACAGCGCGTCGAGATCGATGACCGGACCGCCGCCGGGGCCCATGGTCACGATCGGAACGTCGAGCCAGACACGATCGGTGAAGTGACGCTCGATGGAGGCCTTCGATTCGGCGTCGCCGGTCGAGCGGGTCTGCAGTTCGGGCTCGATGAGCGCGAGGCGGTTGTCGTACCGCTTCCAGTGGACGTAGCGCGAACCGCCCTGCAGGCCGGCCATGAGGTCGCCGGACTTGACGGTGCTGTTGAGGATGAAACTGCGTCCCTCGAAGTTGCGGGGAAGCTCAGCGAGCATCTGGCCGTCGCGATCACGCACCCAGAGGGTGTACATCGGGGCGGCGCCGTCGGTCGTGGAGACGACCTTGGTGTAGTCGTTCGCGACGTTCTCGAACGGCGGGAAGTTCTGGGCCGAGGCGGACGAGGCCGCGCTCAGGCCGAGGGCGAGCCCGGCGGCGAGCGTCATCGCGCGGGCAGTGTTTGAGTGACGGATCCATCCCATTTCACATACTCCTGTCGGATTCACGACAATCCTGAAAGACCACATCGCGACGCACCATTTCCGTCGCGACAGCTCCGGCGTACACATGCCCGGGAGCAAAGGGTGCTACAGCCGACCCGGTCGGTGTGTCGCAGGTATCGACGCGGAATCCGGGCAGATCCCAAACTCGGTCAATCGTCCGATAAGTCTGGAACGACGAGCGGCGAACGGACCTGCTCGTCCGGCACGGCACCCTCAACCGGGCCGTCCGGGTGCCCGATTAGCATCACGAGGACGGTGATCAGCACGAACAGCAGGCCCGCGGCCTGGAACGACCGATCGCGGTAGGCGAGTTCGGTCGGGTCGTCGAACAGGCCGTGTTCGAGGACGAGGATGCAGCGCAGCAGCCCGAACGTCGCGGGGAGGATGGTCAGCCAGAGCAGATTGAAGCCGACGACGACGGGCGCGTCCTTGGCCTGCACGTAGAACGCGTACACAACCAGTGTGGTGACGGCGGAGATGACCACCGACATCTGGAGCATGGCGTCGGTGTAACTGCCCTGGACTCGGCGGTGCTCCTCGGCGAGCGAGCCGCCGCTGACGGTGACTCCGGCGAGCGTTCGGCGCTCGCCCAGTCGCTTGCCGAAGGCGAGGAACATCGAAAGGAAGAAGGTGACGTTGAGCAGCCAGACGGTCGGCTCGATGCCGACGGCGGCGCAGCCGCCCATGACCCGCAGGACGAAGCCGAGCGAGAGGCTCATCACATCGGCGATCGCGATGTGCTTCCAGAGCACACTGTAGGAAAAGACATTGATCACATGCAGGCCGATGGTCACGCCGAGCCAGAGGCGGCCGGTTTCGCTGGGGATCAGCAGCGTGACGACGGCGGCCGCGATGAGCAGGCCGAGGCCGTAGAGGCGGGCGAGGCCGGGGGAGATCTCGCCGCACGCGATCGGGCGACGGCATTTGCGGGGGTGGTGTCGATCGGCTTCGCGGTCCATCAAATCGTTGAAGATGTAGCAGGCCGATGACGCCAGCGCGAAGGCGAGTGCGGCGAGCAGGGCAGTCAGCAGGATTTCGACGGTTTCGCGTCCTTGCGCCGCGAGATCCGACAGGCCGTAGAGCGGGCCGACCAGCACGAAGGCGCTCTTGGACCACTGCTTGGGGCGGGCGGCCTTGATCATCGCTCGCCAGAGCGGTCGCTGTGGCGGGCTGCTGGGTGCCGGGGTGGGCTCGGTGGAGGTCAAGAAACCGCTCGAAGTGGGTGGGGTTTGAGATTCGGACGCAGCATCGTGCATCACGCGACCGATTCAAAGACTATATCGGGTCTCCATCGGCACAGACTCGGTCCCGCCTTGGCTCAATCTCACCATCGGCCCGCCCCGAATTCGACCAATCGCATGGATCGCCCTGAAACAACTCGGTCAATGGCGCGCTTCGGGCGTGCAGGCATGGTGCCGGGCGTTCTGCTGGTGCTCATCGCGGCGATGGTCGCGGTGCCGATCATGGCGATCCAGATCGCGGCGCCGCTGGGCCCGGTCACCTCGGTCAAGGACTTCGACGATCTGAGGGTGCCCAGCGAGTGGGCGGACCAGGCGCTCTTCCATCGCCCAATCATCGACACCATGCATCGGCAGTGGCCGTCGATCGACATCGTGGAGTACGACTCGGCGACGGCTCCGGGCTATCACGCGTTTATGGCGACCGTGCTCCGGGCGACCTCGGGGCCGTACGACGCGGATGACCGGGCGAACATCGCGCCGGTGCTGGTGCTCAATGTGGCCTTCGGGCTGGCGCTCGTGGGGGTGGTGTACGCGTTCGCGGCACGCCTGGCCGGGCCCTGGCCAGCGTTCGTGCTTTGCCTGCCGGTGGCGACGAGCAAGTACATCCTCGGCGCGACGGCGTTCCTGACGACGGACAACCTCGCGTGGCTGCTCGTGGCGATCGCGCTCGGGTTGGCTGCGTTCTCGCGTGCGAGGCCCAGATCGCTGCTCGCTGCCGGTCTGGTTGCGACGGTGAGCGTTGGCGTCCGCCAGATCATGGTCTGGAGTGCGGGGCCGGCGGTGCTCGCTGGTGTGCTGGCCAGCCCTTTGGCCCGGTTTGCGCCGAAGGGTCTGGTTGATCGTCCGGAGCATCCATCGTGGCGTCCGTTGCTTTTCTCGTCGATCGGCTTCGCGTTCGCGATCGGGTTGCTCAGCATTTTCGCGCTGCTGTGGGGCGGTCTGGTTCCGCAGGCGAGCGAGTTCGTTCGGATCCACGCCGCGGGACCGAACCCCGCGACCCCGGCGTTCGCGCTCGCGCTTTGCGGCGCGTGCGGGTTCTTCTATCTACCGCTGGTCTGGGATGAATTGAAACGGGTCGCCGCTCGCCCACTCTCGGACGCTCCCGCGATGCTCGCGATTCTGCTTGGGCTGGTTTGCGCGATCGCGGTCCGCACTTCCGCCACGATTGATCAGCCGCGGGAGACGCAGTTATGGAAGTCGCGGGCCTACGGCTGGCTCTGGGAGATCGTGCGGCGCACGCCGGATGTCGCCGAACGATCGGTCGTCATCACCATCGCCTCACCGGCGGGTGCCATGGGTCTGCTGCTGCTGTGGCGTGCGGCGAAGCGCGCCGGGCGAGGCAACGAGGCGCTGATCCTCCTCGTCGCACTCGTCGGGTTTGTGAGCGCGCAGACTATGAACACGATGGCTTGGCAGCGGTACTTCGAGCCGATCGTACTGATCGTGCTGGCGTGGCTCGGGGCGCTGGTGTGGCGGGCGACGACGGAGAACGCTGCGCACCTGCGGCGGCGGCTGATTTGGGTCTGCCCCGCCTTGCTCGCTGCGCTGCTTCTTGGGCTGTCGACCCTATTGCTCGTCGTGCCCATGGTTCGCCACGCCACGGCCTGATTGTTACTCCGACTCTTCTTCGTCCCTCGGCGTGACCGCCGCGCTCACCACGCGGTCGCCGGCCTTGATGTTCACCAGACGGACGCCCGCCGTGTTGCGCCCGATCCGGCGGATCTCCTCGCTCTGCGTGCGGACGATCATGCCGCTGCGGGTCACGAAGACGATGTCTTCGTTGTCGATGACAGCCTTCACGCAGACGACCTTGCCGTTGCGGGCCGTGGTCTTGATGTCGCGTCGGCCCTTGCCGCCACGGGACTGCGTGCGATACTCGACCGAGCCGTCTTCCTGTTCGGAAGCGACCAGATACTCGTTGAGGTCGGTCCGCTTGCCGTAGCCGTTCTCGGTGACGGTGAGCAGATCAACATCGCCGCGGACAGAGTCGGTGGCTTCGCCGGAGTCGTTCATCTGGATCTTGACCAGCCCGACGACCTCGTCGCCGTCAGCCAAGTCGATGCCCTTTACGCCGGCGGACGAGCGTCCCATGGCGCGGGCGTCGTCTTCTTCGAAGCGGATGGACATGCCGTTGGCGGTGCCCAGCAGCAGGTGGTCGTGCCCGCTGGTGCAGGCCACGCCGACGAGCTCGTCGCCGTCGTTGAGGTTGATCGCGATAAGGCCCGAGCGGTTCACGTTCTGGTACAGCTTGAGCGAGGAGCGTTTCACCTTCGCCTGCGCGGTGGCGAAGACCAGGAAGTCCTCGCCCTTCTCGAAGTCTGAGATGGGCAGGTACGCCACGCACTTTTCGCCGGGCTTGAGGTCGATCAGGTTGACGATCGAGCGCCCCTTGCTGGTGCGCGAGAGCTCGGGGATCTCGTAGACCTTCATTTTGAACACGCGACCGGAGTCGGTGAAGCAGAGCAGGTCGTCGTGTGTCGACGCGATGAACAGGTGCTCGAGGAAGTCCTCGTCCTTGGCGAGCTTGCCGCCCTGGATGCCCCGGCCGCCGCGCCCCTGGGCCTTGTAGGTGTCCAGCGGGTTCCGCTTCACGTAGCCCTCGTGCGAGATCGTGACCGCGACCGAGTGCTCCTGGATGAGGTCGGCGAAGTCGATGTCGTCGGCCGACTCCTCGATCGACGTGCGGCGCGGTCGGTCGTAGCGCTCGCGCATCTGCGCGACATCGTCCTTGATGATCGTCAGCACGCGCTCGCGATCGGCGAGGATGGCCTCGTAGTCCTCGATCTCGGCGACGACTTTGCGGTAGTCCGCGGTGATCTTCTCGATCTCAAGGCCAACGAGCTGGATCAGGCGCATGGAGCCGATCGCTTCGGCCTGCACGCGGGTCATCGCGACCCCGCGCTGCGACGACGCGATCTTCAGCAGGCGCTCGGGGATCTGCGGCGCGAACGGGTGATCGGCCGGGATGCGGAAGCGCCGGGCCATCAGCTTCTGAATGGCTTCCTCGCGCGTCTTCGACGAGCGGATCAGCTTGATGACCTCGTCGATGTCGCAGACGGCGTAGATCATGCCCTCCAGCACATGGGCCCGCTTCTTGGCCTCGTGCAGCAGGTGACGCGTGCGGCGCTCGATCACGTCGATGCGGTGATCGATGTAGTGCTGCAGCAGTTCCTTGATCGACAAGGTCCGCGGCTGGCGGTTGACCAGCGCGATGTTCATGATCGAGATCGTCGACTGCAGCGGCGTGAACTGGTAGAGCTGGTTCTCGACCACCGCCGGATCGGTGCCCTTGCGCAGTTCGCAGACAATGCGGGTCTGGGCGTCGCGCCCAGACTCGTTGCGCACGTCCACGATATCCTTGATCCGCTCGTCCTTGATCGCGCCGACGATGCGCTCGACCAGCGTGGACTGGATGAGCTGGTAGGGGATCTGGTCGATGACCAACTGCTGCTTGCCGTTCTTGAGGTCCTCGATGTGGACCTTGCCTCGGACCACCAGCTTCCCGCGGCCGGTGGAGTAGCCCGCGCCGATGCCGGCGCGACCGCGGATGATGCCACCGGTCGGGAAGTCGGGTCCCTTGATGCCCAAACGGGTGACGCTGCCGTCTTCGTCGGTCTCGTCGGCCATGAGTTCGGCCAGCGAGATCTCGGGGTTGTCGATCAGGCGCGTGATGCCGTCGAAGACTTCCGACGGGTTGTGGGGCAGCAGGCTCGTCGCCATGCCGACGGCGATCCCGACGCCGCCGTTGATGATCAGGTTCGGGAACTTGCCCGGCAGGACGGTCGGCTCCATGAGCCGGTCGTCGTAGTTGGGCTGGAAGTCGACGGTGTCGAGCTTGATGTCTTCCAGCATGTCCATCGCGCCGTGGTGCATGCGCGCTTCGGTGTATCGCATGGCGGCGGGGGGGTCGCCGTCGATCGAGCCGAAGTTGCCCTGCGAGTCGATCAGCGGGACCGACATCTTCCACTTCTGGGCCATGCCGACCAGGGTCGGGTAGATCACGCCCTCGCCGTGCGGGTGGTAGTTACCCGAGGTGTCGCCGGCGATCTTGGCGCACTTGATGTGCTTCTTGCCGGGGCGCAGGTTGAGGTCGTTCATCGCCACGAGGATGCGGCGCTGCGACGGCTTGAGCCCGTCACGGACATCGGGCAGGGCCCGGTCCATGATCGTGGACATCGCGTAGGTGAGGTACGAGTCCTTGAGCTCCGACTCGATCTGCAGGTCGAGCACCTTGCCCAGACCGGGGACCTCGGGGGTCTCGCCGGAATCGGTGTCGATAATGGGGTCTTCAGCCATGTGCGCGAGGGGCCTCTGAGGGGTCGTTCAGACAGGGCTCGGGATCGTCCCCGAGCGACCCGGATTTTACCTGATTTGCAGGGTTTCCGCTCGATCTTGCGATGTCTCGAAAACGTCGATATTCGCCTGATTTTCGGGTTCTTACATCATGGGAAACCAAGCATGCTTTCAGGGGCCCAAGTTGGGGTGCGAGAGGCTGGAGTAGCATCCGAAGACGGGACTGGTGTGACGCCGAACCCGGAGGAGTCGCGGCATGATCTGGAAACGACTAACGAACACTCCTGTTGCGCTAGCGGGTTTGGCACTACTCGCCATGGGGGCTGCGGGCTGCACGGTGGCTTCGATCCAGACGAGCGTCTCAGACGGGCAAACTCACGCGAGTGCAACTGATGAGCTCGCAGAGGTTGAGGACTACGAAGCACGCCTGAAGCGTGATTTCGAAGCGATCGCTCGTGCACACCTCCTGTTTCACCATCATGCGGCGACCGATGAAGTACAGCTCTTCGTTCCGCACAATCGCGAGATGACGCCAACGTTTCACGAGTACTCATATCACTTTGAGGTGGAGTCCCGATTCGGGACTGATGTCATCCGTTCCGTCTGGTACGAATCGCCGGATGCGACGGTGAGTCCCTCCGGGAGCGCACGCGGCTTGTACTACCACCGCCTGCCGATCAATGGTCCCAAGATCAATTTGTTTTGGAACGGGTTGTCTGACGACGGCTTGAAGTTCGCTGAACTGCGTTGCTACCGAACGCTGAAGTCGCGTTCAAGAGGCGGGCACTCTCGAGAAGGTCAAGCGGAACTCGTCTTCACGATCCGTGTGCCTACGGCGCTGATCGCTCAGGTCCCTGCGGAAGTCGCTGCTCCGGCTCGATGACCATGATTGCTCGGCCCGAGCCCTACTGTCCCGCCCGCGATCGCAACGGCACCCGGCGCTTCGGAAGCCACTGGCCGGCCACATACGGTGCCACCAGGATCAGCACCACGCCGATCGGGATCAGGCCGTACCGCGGCTCGGCGAAGCCGATGAAGCCCAGGAAGAACAGGGGGGTCGCCGCCAGCGTCGTGACCGCCCAGAGCAGTACGCGGGCCTTGCGCCGCACCGCCCGGAGCGTCGGGTGGGGCACCACGCAGATGTACATGTACGCCGGGAAGACCAGCCCGTACGACGAGATGAGCAGGTCGTACCAGAAGCGTGAGGCGTCGTAGCCGGCTCGCGGCTGCTGCAGGTCGAGCACCGCGTTACCGAAAAACAGCGCGAAGCAGAACAGGAAACTGAAGCAGAACAGCCGGAGCTTGGCCTGGCGCACCGCCGTCGGGCGTCCCTCGGCATCGCGTGGCTTGCTCAGGTCGAACTTGTGGTAGCCGCCCGCTCGACCCAGCGCCCGCAGGTGCACACCCGATGTGAACGCGGCCTGCAGAGCGATGTGACCGACGACGTAGTAACTGATCGTGTTGTGGTTGATCAGGCGACCGGCGTAGCCGAGCGTCAGCCCGATCATCACGAGGAAGAACACGCCGAAGCCCAGCACCGAGGCGATCGACCCGGTCGGTTCGGTGGTGTCCTGACGCACGCGGTTGATGGTCAGGTCGAGGTATGGGCACAGCAGGAACCCAAAGACGATCGCGGGGGCGAGTTTCCACAGGCCGTACGGGTCGCCGGTCACGCCGACGATGCCGTCGGCCGGCGGCAGCGAGAACGCCGCCTGATCGCCGCTGGTGAGCCCGGAGGCGATGGCGAAGCCGATCGACGCCAGCCAGACGAACCCTGCGGCCAACCACGACGCGCGCCAGGGCAGCAGCGCGAAGAGGATCACCAAGGCCGCGAAAACCGCCGTGGAGATCGAGACCATCGGGGCCGCGATCGGCAGCTGCGAGATGTGGCTGCGGATCAGGAAACTGACCACGTAGAGCTGGAACGCGATCGTGACGACGCTGAACGCCATGCAGGCGATGTCGTGCTGCGTGGTGAGTTTTACCGACGAGCGAGGTACCCAGGTCTTCGGGTCGCGCGACGAGCCGGGCCTCAGGATCAACCCGACCGACGCCGCGCCAATCACGTTGGGGATCGCGAAGACCAGCCAGGCGACCCAGCCGAAGTCGCGCGTGAGGTAGTAGGGGAACCACATCCCGATGACCCACGTCCACGAACTGGCGAGGAATAGCGCCGGCAGGATCGCCCGAATCGTGCTCCACCCGGGGGAGGGGTTGAGTGGTGCTGGGCCGGAAGGGGTGCTCATGGTGCCAATGTAGGCGTCTCAGCCGTTCAGCGTGACCTTCGGGACCGCCCGCTGGCGATCATCGTCGAGCTGGAAGTACTCCGAGCGGGAGAACCCGAACGCCCCGGCGATCAGGTTCGACGGGAACATCTCGACGAGCTGGTTCAGTTCTCGCACGTTCCCGTTGAAGAACCGCCTCGCCGCGGCGATCCGGTCCTCGGTGTTCGCCAGTTCCGCCTGCAGTTGGCGGAAGTTCCGATCGGATTTGAGCTCGGGGTAGTCCTCGACGACCACGAAGATTCGGCGCAGGCCCTCGATCAGCGCCTGCTCGTCGCGAGCCTGCGAGCCGACGTCGTCGTGGTTCGCCGCGGCCTGGTTGCGCAGCCTCGTGACCTGCTCCAGCGTCTCGCGCTCGTGGGTCGCGTAGCCCTTCACGGTCTCGACGAGGTTCGGGATCAGCTCGTAGCGCCGCTTGAGCTCGACATCAACATCCGACCACGACTCACGCATGTGGGCCCGGATGCTGACCAGCCGGTTGTAGATCGCCAGCACGTAGATCAAGGGCAGCAGGACGACCACGCCGACGACGATCAGAATGATGACGGGGGGGCTCATGGCGAAGAGTCTACTCCCCACCGCTCCCGCAGCGTCGCCAAGAGGTGCTCCGGCCACAGTTCAAAGAACCGCTCGGCCCACGCGATCGCCTGCTCGAAGTGCTCCGGCTTCCAGCGCGATGCGCCGTCGCTGAAACAGATCCGGCTGTTCTCCATGTCGATCGCCGGCAGACCCGGCACCGGTGAGCCCTGCAGGAAGTGGTCCATCATCCGCGGCGTGATCAGGTCGTATGCGAACCGCTTGTCCGGCGACTTCACGCAGAACTTCTTGCTGAACTCCGAGGACTCGAAGTCGATGTCGTCGAAGCCGATCATGTCGGTGAACTTGTCGAACAGGTTCTCGCGGCGCACGAGCACGTCGGGCACGATGCGGTACGGCAACTCGATGATGAGGTAACTGAAGTGGTACGTCCGCGTGCTGCGGTTCTTGCCGCTGCCGCTGGTGACCTTGTAGGTGAAGTCACCGGCCTGCGCGTATGAGTTTTCGCCGAAGACGTCGAGCGCACCCGCCATCGTGTCGTAGGCGGCGCGCGAATGGCCGCGCCGGAAGATCTCAAAGTGCGCGTACTGCTCGTCGTGGTCGCGGAACTTCTGCTCGCTGAACCGCCACCCGCGCTTCGCGGCGATCGCGCTGAGCGCCGCGATCCGCTCCTGGCGCTTCTTGTGCGCGTGGATCGCGACGACCACACCCAGCGCAATCACCGCGATGATCACAACGACAGCAAGAACACCTTCCATGTCGACAAGTGTAACCGGGTGGCAACCGGGCCCGAACGGTTTGTAGGGGATCGACCGACTGTGCGGTCAGACCGTGCCTCGGACGGCGGTCTTGCGACCGGCCTTCTTGCGGTCCTTGTGGTGCTGCTTCGGTGTGACGTGGAATGTCACCTTGCAGCGTCCGACGCGCTTCTCCGTCTCCGAGGGCTTGCTCGGCGGCTGGAAGATATTGATCGTCAGGTCGAGGTTGAACTCGCCGCCGTTCTTGAGCAGTGCCTCGAGTTCCTCGTCCTTGTCGAGGACGCGGTACACCGCCGGGCCGAAGCACGGGCGCAGGAACTTGTAGTGCAGTTCCTTGCAGACCACGGTGTAATCCTTGCCGGCCTTCTGGAAGATGTACATGCCTCCGGCGACCTCGGAGTTGCCCAAGAGGGCGGCGCCGGCCATCGCGTTGTACCAGTTCTTGTTGAACCGGCGGAACGGCAGGATGTACGAGTGCTGCGCGTTCGGGCGCTTGGCCATCTTGATGCCGGACTTGAACGCGTACGGCAGGAAGATCAGCGACACCACGCGGTGCCAGAAGTTGTTCCGCGTGGACAACCGCGAGATGAACGACTCGAGCTTTTCCCACATCGTCTGCTTCTGCGGACGATCGCCACGCTTGGTCTTGCGCGG
>Ga0070727_10003373_pt1 | contig 14558 bp, 9 predicted proteins | sample tdAd472_FD_66722 | JGI IMG/M metagenome (GOLD analysis project Ga0070727, IMG submission 66722) | Marine sediment microbial communities from the Atlantic coast under amendment with organic carbon and nitrate - tdAd47.2 | ecosystem: Environmental > Aquatic > Marine > Coastal > Sediment | place...
GTTGAGCGACGGCAGCAGTTTGCTCTGGTGCCCGGCGCCTGGGAATGCGCAGCCGCTGCGCGGTTTCGCTCACCGGCAACCCCGGCCAAAGCGGAGTTTGGCGGCAAGGATGAAACCCCCTATGAGCTGATTACCAGTCCAACATTAATCATTGCCGGTGCCAACGACAAATTGCGCCTGCCCGGATACGCAGAGGAGCTGCAGCAGCAGATCAAGGGCTCACAACTAGAGCTTTTCCAGGCCTGTGGCCACTGCCCCAACATTGAACACCCCGAGGCTTTTAACCGGGCAGTTATCGATTTTTTGCGATAGGAATTTATTAGCGGGAGAGCACCATGACCAGGCAGCCAGAGCGCCAACAGAATCAGATCACCGTCATCGGAGCCGGCTTTATGGGCACCGTTATCGCCACTATCTATGCCCGCCACGGTTACGACGTGGTGCTCCACGATAGTAATGCGCAGGCGCTGGCCAGTTATGGCGCACGGGCGGCCCCCATTGCAGAAAGCCTCGTGACTGCGGGTGTTACGGTAGCGAACATACTCGAACGGGTGCGCACTGCTGATGATCTAGCTGACGCCGTGGCCGGCTCCTTCATGGTTCACGAAGTCGCGCAGGAAGACCTTGGTGTTAAGCAGGCCCTGTTTAGCCAACTCGATTCCCTCTGTGGTCCTGAAGTGGTGCTGGCGACCAATACCTCTTCGTTCCTGCTTACCTCATTATGCGAAGGCGTTAACCACCGCGAGCGGGTAGTGGGTATCCACTACATCACCCCGGCCCACATTATTAAGGCGGTGGAGATAATCCATGCCGACTTCACCCCACCGGCGCTGATCGAGTGGGCGCAGAACTTTCTCACCACCATCGATCACGTCGGCGTGGTCTGTCGCGAAAGCCCCGGTTTTCTGGTTAATCGCGTGCAGATGGCCATGCTTGCCGAGATTCACCGTATGGTGGACGAAGGCCTCGCCACTGCCGCCGATATTGACGCGGCGGTCCGGCTTAGCATTGGGCCTCGATTAGCCCTTTGGGGCCCTTTGCTCACCGAAGACCTGGTGGTCCATAAAAAAACAGCCCTGGCCGTAATGGCTTATATGGAAGAGAAAACCGGTTCAGAAGCGAACGCCCCGACTGCAACCCTGAAGAATCTGGTAGCGGACGGCAAAGCCGGAGCCATATCCGGGGAGGGCTGGTATCAATGGTCAGACGATTACGACGGTATCGTCCGCGAACGTGACCAGCAACTCGCCGATGCGCTGGCGTGGTTTGAACAGCGGGATGGCATGGCAGCGATTGGATTGAGAAATCATTGAGAACTGCCCAGTCTGATAAATCCGCGTTGAACTTTGACCGCTGACTAGCCACACCGGGACTCGTCGGACGATCGGGGAAGCGCTGGTTAAGGAATGAAATTCCCCCATCCGGCTTAAATAGATTGCCCTGACCGCGCTTTTTTATAGGCTGATTTTTTTCAGTGGTGCTTGTCTGTATTGTTAATTGACTACCTTGCCAGACTCCGGTCAGTCCGCGGTTATTCCCGCTTCACCATTTCTGCCATTTTCTCGCGTAATTCATCAGGAATTTGCACATCTTCGTCACCGAGCACGAGTTTGCCGTGAATTAGATCGGCGTGAAAACATTTGGAGACCCAGGGAATATCGGCCACGATCCTTTGCCAGCTTTCACCTTCATCGTCGCTGAGCCAGACTTCGCCGTGGGTGTTGCCAAGGAAAATACGTGACTGATCAGAGCAGGCTTCGATGCTACCGGCTTCGAAGCTGGGCATGATTTCGTCCGGCAGCCCGGCGGTTGCCTGATTCCAGCTATCACCGCCGTCGCTGGTGCGGTAAATGGCTGATTTAGCACTACCAGTGGCCCAGGCGTCGGGGGTGGCATAACCACCGGCAACGATCATTGAATCCGGTTGGTTAGGATGAAAAACCAGCTGATCCGCGTAGCCGATGCGGCTGATCTGGTCACCCATTTCAAACCAGGTTTGACCGCCGTCATCGCTGCGGTTAAATAAAAAGCCGTTGGCCAGGTAAATTCTTTCGGGCCGCTGAGGATGAATAACGGCTCGGTGGGCATCGTTAGGCATGCCGGCTGTGTAATCAGTCCAGGTTTCGCCGCCATCGGACGTACCGTAGAGCCCTCCCTGCTCGACACAGAGATAAATCCGCTGACTGTTTTGAGGGTCTACGGTGATGCTCTTGACGTGGCCGATAAAGGGTGGCGCGGGGAAGGTCCAGGTCTCCCGGTTGGGCGCCTTGTCGAAGCCGGAAATTCGATTCCAGCTTTCGCCCAGATCGTCGCTACAAAAAAGAGCGGCCGGTTCGGTGCCGGCGTAAAGCAGCGTTTCCCCATCTTTTTGGCTAACGGCCAGGCTGAATACGTTTTCAATGTCCAGACCCTGATTGCTAAAGCGCCAGTTTTCACCGTCATCACTAATGGCGATACCGCCGTCGTGACTGCCAGCCAGGTAGCGTCCGCTCACAGGCTCCTGCAGCAGGGCACAGATATGGTGTTCTTCAAGGTGGCTACGAACGTGTCGCCAGACAGTCGGGCTGGTCTGGTTAATGACTGCAATGCCGTTGACGGTGGCGACCATGAGCTGGTCAGAAAACTGCGTCGCGGCGTGAAGGGTCTTACCTCCGGGTGACAGGCAAACGGTCATGGTAGGTATCCTCCTGATGGATGCGGGGCCGAAGGGAATTTTCTCTGCCACCGGTTACTAACGCAAGATAAATGAAAAAGAGTGCTGTGCAGCAGTGTCTGATAACGTGTTTAATAATACGCCGTCTGTTTTTACGGAATCGGGAGTTCTGCAGCGCATTGAAGAAGCTATCCCCCGTTCCCGGTTAGATCGCACGGAGTCATTATTTGATTTTATAAACTGCCGCACCGGCTAATTCATTGGGAGTAAACCATGGCCTCAAGTCTTTATGATATTACCGTAACCCCTTATCGGCAGATCGTTGAATCGATAGCCGGAATTCTGGATAAGGGAGCAGAGCAAAGCCAGCAGTTGGGTATTGACCTGGACGAACTGGTGAACTTTTCGCTGTACGACGATATGTTGCCATTTAGCTTTCAGGTTTTTGCGGTGGGATATCACTCGGTTGGCGCGCTCAAAGCGGTTGAGTCTGGGGTATTCACTCGGCCAGCAAGCCTCCCTGAAAATGATTATGCAGGGTTGCAATCGTTGATGGCAGAAACAGCCACAACACTTGCCAGTTACAGCCGCGAACAGGTGGATGCGATGGCCGGTGGTGACGTTATGTTCTCAGCCGGTGAGATGGAATTACCCTTTACAACCGAAGGATTCATTACGAGTTTCTCCCTGCCTAACTTCTATTTTCATGCGACGACTGCTTATGACATCCTGCGCCTGAAGGGAGTACCCATTGGCAAGCTGGATTTTCTTGGGCGTATGCAGTTAAAGGCCGGGGTTTAGCGCCAGCCCGGCGAGCACTCCAATCGGAGTGGGTGGAATCGGTCTGTTTTTTTGACAGGTTTTTGTTGGATGCCGGTGAAAAACCAGAATCAGGAAGCGGTTATATGACGGTCTGTGATCCGATTAATCTCACTCAGTCCCGGCGGCTAATCGCGATGCGATTAGGCAGCCCCGGTCGCCGGTCTGGCCAAACGATCTGTCCTCGATAATCTGATGAAGGCTGAAGAGTTGCCTGTCAGCATCGGCACCGACCCATCGGTGCCCGGTTATCTTCACCTTAATTTTGAGTCGGTAAAATTTGTTTACCGAAGCATCCCCCGTGCGTTAATACTGGTGACGCTGCTGTCCACCATACTGGTAGCTGGGCTCTGGGGGCAGGTACCGCCGTCTTTACTGGTGGGCTGGTGGCTGACCGTCACCGTCGTTTCGATAATTAGACTGGTTTTAACCCGTCAGTTTTTTAAGCAGGAAGCGGTCGGGTCATCGTGGCGATACTGGAATCGGTCACTGTTTCTCTGGTCGACCTTATCTGCATTGAACTGGGGTGTAACCATCTGGTTATTTGCCCCATATACGAGCAATGATTTTTTGCCGTTAATCATTGTTTTGCTTGCTAGTGTTTGTGGGGCGACGGCAACGCTTTCAGTCATTCCGCGCCTGTTTTTCGCTTATTCCTGTGCGACGCTGTTGCCCCTGAGTGCCTGGTTAATTACCGGTGCATCGGCTCAGGGACTGACCCTGGGGTTAACGGTGGTGCTTTATTTTTTGTTCGTAAATGCCGTTAGCAGGCTGGTTCACAGCACACTAAAACGGACCATCGAATTATCTAATCAGCTGGTTGTCGCGAAGGAGAATGCTGAAAAAGCGAATCAGGCAAAATCTGAGTTTTTGTCGTCGATGAACCACGAACTTCGCACGCCGCTTACCGCAATCGTTGGTTTTAGCGAACTCCTGCAGCGCAGTCCCCTTGACGGTCAGGAACGAGAAAAGCTTAACCATATTCAAAACGCAAGCAAGCATCTGATGGTGATGATCGATGACATTCTTGACATTAACCGTGTCGAAGCGGGGGGCTACGAGTTCGTCTGTGAGTCAGTTGCGATTTCCGAACTGGCGGCGGAAGTGGTTCAGCTGTTGATCCCGATGACAGAAAAGCGGGATATCCAGATTCATTATCAGCCAAAGGAATTCAGTGGCCTCTACGCCTTTGCAGATGCCAAAAAGCTGAAACAGATTCTGCTGAATTTCGGCACCAACGCGATTAAATATAACCATCATGGCGGTGAGCTATTTCTGACTGTTGACGAGAGCGTTGATAATCGACTGAGGCTTTGTGTCAGGGATACCGGGCCGGGTATCGAGCAGCGAGACCTGGAAAGAATTTTTGATCCCTTCGAACGGCTGGAGGCAGCCCGTTCAGACGTGGTGGGAGCAGGTATTGGGTTAAGTCTATGCCGACAACTGGCGCAGGGCATGGATGGCAGGATCGGCGTTTCCAGTCGTGTAGAGAGCGGAAGTACCTTCTGGGTTGAAGTGCCGCGGAGTTCGGTTGAAACCGCAAGTGATCGTGTATCGATAGTGCCGTCCCATCATTCCGATTTCACATTACCCCTGGCTGAGATTGAGCTTTCACTGGTCTACATCGAAGATAATCGAGTTACTCAGCAGCTAATGAATGATCTATTAATGTCTTATCCGGGCATTGATTTGATCATCGCAGAAGACGGCGCTAGCGGTTATACGGCCGTGGTTGATGAACTTCCCGATCTGATATTACTGGATCTGGATCTCCCCGATATGAATGGTCGAGACGTGCTAACCCGGTTGCGGCAGAATCCGCAGACAGCGAGTATTCCTGTGGTGGTGGTTAGTGCAAGTGCCCTCAGTACAGATGTGAAGGAGCTTGATGCTCTGGGAGCCAATAGCTATATCACCAAACCATTTAAGAGCGAGCAGCTTTTTGGCCTGCTGAATCAATTTTCGTTAAAGAAAAATTTGTTCCGGTACGGGGCCACTGGCGAACAGGCTGGTTGAAGTCTGGTCCTACTCCTGCCACCGGCAGGCGAATCCCGGGTTGCTGCTTACTCGAGTACTTCCTGCAGGCGCGCCTGAGTCTCGATGAACTCTTCCATAATGTCGTAGACGACCTGGCGAACCGATATGGCTTCGGTCATGTTACCAACCACCTGACCCACGGGGTAGGTGAGAAATTCAGCTTTTCGGACCCGTTCGGCACGAGTGCGTCCTTCAGCCCACCAGAGAATGTTCTGCAGCGGTGCGGGCAGTGGACTGGGAGCACCAGGCTGCTCATAGGCGTCGGTAAATGCCGAACGCAGGGTGCGGCAGGGTTTGCCGGTAACCGCGCGGGTGAGTACCGAGTCAGTGGCGTCGGCGGCGAAGAGTTTTTCCTTGATCTCCGGTATGACCTCACTTTCTTCTGTCTTAAGCCAGATTGAGCCGCACCAGACGCCGGCACAACCGAGTGCCATGGCGGCACTGAGGTGGCGGCCCCGGCTTACTCCACCGGCGCCCAGTACCGGCATGGGGGCCACTGCATCGACAATGTCGGGCCAGGCGACCATGGAGGTAATGGGTCCTGTGTGGCCACCGGCTTCATTGCCGACGGCAATCACAAAATCACAGCCTGCTGCCTGATGTTTGAGGGCGTGTTTGGGTCGCCCGGCTAGCGCGGCAACTCGAATACCGCGGGCGTGAGCTTTTTCTACCAGTTCCGGAGGAGGGGACCCGAGGGCGTTAACAATTAGTTTTATCGGGTGATCAAGCGCGATTTCTACCATTTCCATGCTCTCGCGCGGAGTGAACGAGAGCTCACCGAGTAGTGTCCGGACTATTTCATCTTTTTCGGCCGGTGGTAAGGGCGGCACGCCGGCATCGTCAAGCAGATTGCGGACAAAATCCACGTGCTCAGCTGGAACCAGCTGACCGATGTCGTACTTGAGATCGCCCGCATCACTATAGGTCGTCGGCATGAGCACATCGATGCCGTAGGGTTTGCCGTCCACGTGGTCATCGATCCATTTGAGTTCTTCACGCAAGCGCTGAGGTCCCATGCGGGCCATGCCAAGCACACCGAATCCGCCAGCCTTGGAGACCGCCGCGACAACATCGCGGCAATGGGAAAAAGCGAACAGGGGGATGTCGATACCGAACATCTCACACAGGGGGTTGTTCAAACTAGTCTCCGTGGTCTTCGGTGCAGGTGAAAAATTGTGCCTCAGTCTATCAATCAACCATCTAAAAAAAACAGAAGTTGTGAGTCTAGCCAGCTGCGGTTAATGGAAGATCGCGAGCGAAAATACATTCAAACTGATTCCATTTGAGCTTGGCGCCTACTTCTTTCAGATAAGTGACCACCCTGAGTCAGGCGCTTCGTCACTGTGGGAACGGGGGCCAGAATACTGCTGGCGCGGTGATGTGCTTTTCACACTGCGTTAGTAACGTTTATATTTAATCGCTTCACTATTGCAACTGTCCGCCGACAGTAGGCTCAACTCTATCGCTGTCGATTTCTGTTTTAACTGGCTGGCATCCGCCAGTTCTGACGTTTATCGGTAGCCACGGGAAACGGGTTGGTATATGAGCCCATATTGCATTCCGCAGCGTAGATCGGTGGCCTGTTAGCTCTCAACGGTCGATAAATTCAATAATTTTAGATGGGTTTTTTGAAGACGATACTGGATAAAAAATGTTGTTGACGGATGTTAAAAGCAAGGTATTTCAAAAGGTATATTTCAATTTTTCATTAATTGCCGTGTTGGTGCTGGTGGCGCTTCCGTGTCAGATGTACTTGCTAAATCGTACAGAAATAGCATGGGACGGATGGAACTGGCTGGTTAATGTTTTGTTGGCGATGATCCTTTTGTTGGGCCTCGCTTTATTGGTAGCACGTTATAAAAAAAAGGTTGCTCCCGTTGTCCTGTTTATTGCCAGGGTAGTGTTTATCTATGTCTTTATTCGTGCATTTTTTATCCCTATTGATTATGGGTTTATGGAGGGTTTTGGAGGGATTGAGTTAGATATCGTGATTGATAATGATTTCTGGATTTCGCTAGGAATAATTATTGTCATCGCCTGGGTTGTCTTTAGAAAACCGGATTTTGTTGAAAGTATATTAACGATATTAGGGGTTTTTCTTGTCTGTTTTATCGTATACGGTCACTTTGAATTTTATAATTCGAAAGTTGTAGAGAACCCCGGCGAAAACGGGTTTAGCCGGTTTTCTAAAAATGACAATGTGATTGTCCTTAGTCTGGATGGTGTTCAAAACGATGTCCTGATTGATTTTATAAAAAATAAAAAGGACATACTTGCGTCTTTTTCAGGGTTTACCACCTATTCTGATGTAGTGAGTTATGCACCAACGACTAATTTTTCTATTTTGTCGACGGTAACCGGAGAACATATCGTTGCAGGGAATTCCGGTATGGATTTCGACTCCCTGATGGAAAAATACTCAGCTGCTTCTATCGCTCAGGTATTGGGAAAGAATAATTATAAAGTTGATGTTTTTAACGTTCCCTGTGAGTTGGCAGCTGATTATGATTGCGACACGACAGTCAGTGTTTTACCCAGTGCCCTGGCTAAAAAATCGGGGTTTACGGCCTACGACATTTCGATTCTCAGGGTGTTACCAAAATCGCTTTCATGGAGCCTGGTTAATTATCTTTCCAGGCCCGAAGGCAGTCAGCTGGACATGGCCAGCAAAATAGTTGGGGATGTGACCGGTGGGCGCTATGGAATGGATATTTTTTCATTCAGAAAAATGGTCGAGGAGATTCGCCTGGTAGAAGAACCCGTGTTTAAGTTTCACCACTATGCCTATTCTCACCATCCGATACGATTCGACGAAAATTGCGTTTATCAGGTTGAAGCATTCCAGAATTTTGAATCGGCAATCGATGAAATATCGTGTGTCCTCAGTGAGCTAAACCAGTTTTTCGACAAATTAAAACGGCTTGGTATTTATGAAGATGCGTTGATCGTGGTTGCCAGCGATCATGGGTATCCGGATTATTTACAGCCTCGCCAGGAAGACGGGAGTGGTTATGAGGGAGCGCTGGTTAACGCAAAGGGACACTACAGCTGGACAGCGAGTCGATACTGGCCGATGTTAATGGTAAAGCTACCGAATGCGGAAGGTTCGTTACGGTTTTCAGACAGACCTGCGAGTCTGGTGGATATCGCTCCAACCGTTTATGACGTGACCGGATTGGCCGGGTGCGAAAATAATCCCTGCGATGGAGAGAGCCTGTTGGTAGAGCGGGATAAGGATTCTGGTCACCGGCGGGCGATTTTTTATGTGGGCGGAAAGGAAAATATTAATTCCAGATACGATTCGACTGAAATTTACTCAGCCATGGACATCGAAGGAAATTATGTGGAAGGGGTCGCTAAAGCGATCAGGAATATTTCGCTGATGAATTCATCCGTGGAATGTAATGAACCCGTCTTGTTTACCCGAGAGTCGGGGTATTTTGCTTCCGGGTTATCCGGGGTGTCACGCTGGGGGCGGCGCACGGCGGGTAAAAAAACGACTCTGTTATTTAATCTCGATGATGAATCCTGTGAGGATTTTGAGCTGACACTGGAGTTGAAAAGTTTCTTTTCTGAACAGGAACCAAGACATTTCGCAGCTGTGTTTCTTAATGATGAAAAGATTGGTGACATAGACATCCGGAGCGACGAGTCAGAACATCCAATATTCGTTTTCGATTTTCCGCCTGAATTATTGAACCGAGGGGGGGTTAATTCGCTGACATTAAAAAACGAAAACGTGAAGCCCCGTAAATCCAAAATTGGGAACAAGTATTTTCCAGGATCGAGTTTTGGTCTGGTATCGATGACCATTCACTGATAGAGCATCAAGATGCTCGACAGGTTATGCGGGCGATTGCTGAGGTGAGGTGACTCTAGCGCCCTGAACGCGTGATCATGCCATCCGATTGAAAGTCCCGAACGCTCTGGTTGTTGCGCTGGACCCTGGCAGCCATTGCTTTAGCGCGTTGGCAAGTTTTTGAGGGCGTCATCAATAGCGGACTGCGGCAGGGGATAGTCCTCCAGTTCACCCGAAAAATAGCGGTCGTAGGAGAACATATCGAAATGGCCGTGACCGGAGAGATTGAAAAAAATGGTTTTCTCTTCGCCGCTCTCCTTGCACCGCAGCGCTTCATCGATGGCGGCACGGATAGCGTGGTTGGATTCAGGAGCAGGAATGGTGCCTTCGGTCTGGGCAAACAGGACACCGGCCTCAAAAGTCGGTATCTGATCAACGGCGATGGCCTTGATTAGATCGCGCTCGACTAATTGCGCCAGTTGTGGAGCGGTCCCGTGGTAGCGCAATCCGCCGGCGTGTATCCCCGGGGGGACGAAATCGTGGCCGAGGGTGTACATCAGCATCATTGGGGTGAGGCCAGCGGTATCACCAAAATCATAGGCGAAATGGCCACGGGTAAGGGTCGGGCAGCTTGAGGGTTCTACGGCGATCAGGTCAACCTGCTTACCGGCTGCTTTGTCGGCTAGAAATGGAAAGGCAACGCCGGCAAAATTGGAACCCCCGCCACAGGGCGCAAAGATGACATCGGGGTAGTCGCCTGTCATGGCAAACTGACGTATCGCTTCCTGACCGATGATGGTCTGATGCAACAGTACGTGGTTCAGTACGGAGCCCAGGGTGTAGCTACTGTCTGCGCGGCTGGCTGCATCTTCTACTGCTTCACTGATGGCCATGCCGAGTGAGCCACTGGTGTTGGGGTCTATCGCGAGCTGTGCACGACCGGCGTCCGTGCGGTCACTGGGGCTAGCGATCACTTCGGCACCCCAGGTATTCATCATCGAGCGGCGAAAGGGTTTCTGGTCATAGCTCACCTTGACCATGTAGATCATCACCTCCAGCCCAAACATCTGTCCGGCCCAGGCGATGGACGAGCCCCATTGGCCGGCGCCGGTTTCTGTGGTCAGACGGGTGCGACCGGCCTGTTTGTTGTAGTAAGCCTGGGGCAGCGCGGAATTCGGTTTGTGTGATCCGGCAGGGCTGCTGCCCTCATTTTTGTAATAAATTTTTGCGGGGGTCCCCAGGCGCTGCTCGAGCCGATGGGCGCGATAAAGTGGCGTCGGTCGCCAGAGCTTGTAGGCCTCGCGTACCGGTTCGGGAATCTCAATCCAGCGCTGACTGGACATTTCCTGTTCAATCAACGGGTCCGGGAAAATCGCGCTAAGATCGCTGGCGTTAGCCGGCTTACCGTTCGGGGCAAGGACGGCGGCAAAGGGCTCGTCCAGATCCGCAGCGATGTTGTACCAGTGAGTCGGTATTTCGCTTTCGGGCAAAATAATTTTGTAGTCGGACAATTCTGGCTCCCTGCTATTTTTTCTAGCGGATTGGATGGCTGGTTGTTCTCGGAAGGCCGGACCGTGGTATTCCGCTAGTCACATTTGCCAAGATATTCCTGTCGCCAACGGCTGGTAATCGACTGGTCACCCATGCCAGGGATGGCCATGTTCATCTTAAACATACCTTCGCCACTTTTGCCGTTAGCCTGGAAATTTCCAGTTCCGGTGACGCGGCTGGAGGGGTCCATGGGGTTCACGCAGTCGATGCTCCAGGAGACTTTGTTACCGGACGTTTTTGGTTTGATGGGGTTGCAGCTATCGGTAGGCAGCTCGCCCATGATTTTTTCAAAATCAAACCGCGAGCTGGTGATGCATTCTTCGGTGGTTTGCTCCTGCGGTGACGGCATCATTGGGTGCTCGAGAGTGGAGGTTATCCGCCATTTCCCCGGTTTAAGCTCGGGCGCGGCGAAAGCCTGATTACCAAATAACGCAGTGAGTATTACCAATAGCGTGTGCTTGTGAGTCATCGTTACTCTCGGTGGAAAGTGAGTTGGATATTGCGCAGGTCTGGGGCCTTCTGCCGAACAAATTTTTAAATAATTTTAATACGAATCCAGAAAGGGCGACCGCGAGTTAAAAACGGGATCGATGCGAATGCAATTAAACTCAAATTGCGTTTAGTGGCCATTGACGGGGTGACAGGCCGTCGTTGCGCTGCTTTAAAGGCTGTAAAACAGCGAAAATCGGCTGAAAAAGTCGGTATTGAGTGGTTGTTACCGGCTGCTCTTTTCTTGCTGATGGATCGGTTGTCTTTGCCGCACAAATCGCCTGCTTAGCTTGTCGTGAACCATGGAAATCGGTAAGGTTCGCAACTTTTTCGCGGTGGCTCTGGCCGTGGTGTTTGCGAGTCTGGATTCCCGATTGTCCTGTTCCAGGTTCTGGTGACCTGCGTTCGCCGGAACTTTACCGGCGGTTGCGAGACGGGAAAGTGTGCTGATAAGGAATGAATAATGAGCAAAATCAATAAAGTAGCGGTGCTAGGTTCAGGCACCATGGGGTCGGGTATTGCTGCACAGGTAGCCAATGCTGGCATTCCGGTTCTGCTGCTTGATATGACTCGCGAAACCGCGGCTTCTGCCAGAGATGCTCTCTATAGTCGCAAACCGGCACCGCTCATGAGTGCAGCGGCCGGTGAATTGTTGACCACGGGTAGTTTCGACGAAGATCTGGCGCTAATTAGTGATTGTGACTGGATTGTCGAGGTGATTGTTGAACGCCTGGAACCCAAACAGCAGCTGTTCCAGCGGGTTCAGGCGGTGCGCAAGCCTGGATCCGTGGTGACTTCCAATACGTCCGGACTGCTGATTAGTGAAATTATTGAAGCCATGCCTGCCGGTTTTGCTGAAGATTTCCTGATTACCCATTTCTTCAACCCGCCGCGTTACATGCCACTGGTGGAGTTGGTCGCCGGAGAGTCAACTCAGCCGTCAGCCTACGATCGGGTGAAGGAATTTTGTGAAGTGGCTTTGGGTAAGGTAGTGGTAGATGCCAAAGATACACCCTGTTTTATCGGTAATCGGGTCGGTGTTTATACGCTGATTGCCGGGCTGCGTGCAGCGGTCGATATGGGTATCTCCATCGAAGAAGCGGACGCCGCTGCTGGCCGACCAATGGGCTGGCCAGGTACTGGCCTGTTTGGGCTGCTCGACCTGGTTGGCTTTGATGTGGTTGCGGATATTTGCGAAAACATGAAGAGCCAGTTATCAGCAGAGGATGCCGCCCGCCCTTTCCTGGATTTGCCGGCCGTTGCTCAGTGGATGCTTGCCGAGGGCATGGTCGGTCGCAAGGCTGGCAAAGGTTTCTACCGTCAGAGTGGTTCCGGACCGGACAAAATACGTGAATCGCTTGATTTAGCGAGCCGTGAATATCGTCCCTGGCAGGGCTCTGAGCTGGCATCTGCGCGCTGTCGCAGTGTCGCGGAATTAGTCGACTGTGATGATCTGGGTGGTCGTTTTGCCTGGGAATTGCTGGCGAACAGCCTGGGGTACGCGGCGACCGTCGCCGGCGAAATCGCGGACGATGTCATGGCCATTGATAGTGCGATGCGGGAGGGTTTTTCCTGGAAATTTGGTCCGTTTGAACTGCTGGATCAGATCGGCGTAGCCAAGCTGGTTGAACGATTTGAAGCAGAAGGCCGAGTGGTGCCGCCATTATTACAGCAGGTGTTAGTCGAGGGTGATGGCCGTTTCTATCGCGATGGTAGCCAGGGTGCCGAGTATTTTGGGCTGGATGGGACTTATCACAAAGTAGAGGAAGTGGCGGACGCCTGGCAGGTCGCAACTATTAGCCGGCGTTCCAGGCCGCTGTATGAAAACCCCTCCGCATCGATATGGGATGCGGGAGAGGGGATAGCACTGCTGGACTTGCATTCAAAAATGAATGCGGTGGACGACCAGACCGTTGCCGCCATGGTAGAAGCGCGGTCGCTGGTCGAGGGTGACTATCGTGGGCTGGTGATTGGGACTGACGGGCCGAATATTTCGGTTGGTGCCAACCTGCAAACCATGCTCGATGCAGCACAGCGCAAGGACTGGGATTTTCTTACCCAATTTATTGGTGGATTTCAGCAGGCGCTGCTGGCACTCAAGCTGGCGCCAGTGCCGGTGGTGGTCGCGGCTCGTGGCCTGGCACTGGGTGGTGGTTGTGAGCTGGTGCTGCACGGCAATGCGGTTCAGGCTCACGCGGAGCTATCGGCCGGACTGGTTGAGTTGAAGGTAGGTTTGATACCTGCTGGCGGCGGCACTAAAGAAATGGTGCTGCGCCATACCGCCGGCAGACAGGGAGATGACATTGCAGTCGGTGTGCGTCAGGCGTTCGAGTTGATCGCCTCTGCTCAGGTCTCCGCCTCCGCGGCCCAGGCTCGGGAAATGGGTGTTATCGCCGAGACGGATGGCATCACCATGCATCGAATGCGCTTGCTGGCCGATGCCAGGGCGCGAGCTGTGGCAATGAGTGATAATTACCAGCCGATGCAACCTTCAAGTCGGGATTTGCCCGGTAAGGCGTTGTTAGGGCAGCTTGAAGATGAAATTGGCCAACGATTAGCGACGCAGAAAATCAGTCCGCACGATGCGGTGGTAGCACGTCAGCTGGCGCGCATCGTGACTGGCGGTGATATTGCTCCCGGTCCGGTGAGTGAACAGCAGCTTTTTGATCTGGAACTGGAGGTCTTTTTGCGCCTGCTCGGCGAATCGTCGTCGCTGGCGCGAATGGAGCATATGCTTAAGACCGGCAAACCGCTGCGTAATTGAATACATTAAATTGATTCAATCGGCGGCCTACTGATTGGCAACGGGTTGACAGGCTAGGTGAGGGATATGAGCGAAGCAGCAGAACAGCGGGATGTCATTGAGTTCGACGTGTTAATTGTGGGCGCAGGTCCGGCAGGGTTGGCGACCGCTATCCGGCTAAAGCAGTTGCAGGACGATCTTAATGTCTGCGTGATTGATAAGGCATCGACCATCGGTGCGCAGATACTGTCCGGCGCGGTAATGGAGCCGGGCCCCCTTGATGAGCTTCTGCCAGGCTGGCGAGACAATCCCCCGCCGATTTGTCAGCCCGTCGTCAAAGATCAGTTCTCGCTGCTCACGGAGAAGGGTCGATACTGGATGCCGAATCCGCCGCAGATGAATAACCACGGTAATTTTATTATTTCCCTCGGGGCGACCTGTGCCTGGCTGGCCGAGCAGGCTGAAGA
>Ga0070727_10003376_pt1 | contig 14544 bp, 10 predicted proteins | sample tdAd472_FD_66722 | JGI IMG/M metagenome (GOLD analysis project Ga0070727, IMG submission 66722) | Marine sediment microbial communities from the Atlantic coast under amendment with organic carbon and nitrate - tdAd47.2 | ecosystem: Environmental > Aquatic > Marine > Coastal > Sediment | place...
TCGGATTCGCGGCGGCCGCGTTCATGGGTGGCCTCGCACTAATCAACTTCACGGGCTTCGCCTGGATTCGACGCTACGACTGGCGGCTGCTCGTTGCGGGCGGCAACGTCGCGGCCGCCCTCGCTTTTGCCGTACCGATTTTCGCCTTCAATTATCCGCTCTGGCTCATGTGCAATGCGTTTGCGGGCATCGCGACCGGAGTCAGTTATGGCGTGAGTATCGCCTGCCTCGGCGACACCCGCGAACCGGAGCGCAATTTCGCACTCGCCTACGCCGCGCAGACGTTTCTCTCGGCCGGTCTGATTTTTGCCTTGCCGAGATTGCGGATCGCAACTGACCTTTTCGCGACCGGACAGGGAATCACTGCGGGGCTCATGGCTGCCAGCATTGCCCTGATCCTGATACTGCCGGCGCGAGGCACGAAGTCAGGTCAGGTCGTGAAAGATGCTTCGCCGTCTCGCGGTTTTGCCCTACCTCAGGCCGCCCTCGTCATGGCGCTGTTCGTGCTGTTGTTGAACGTGATGGCAGAAGGCGCCATCTGGGCGTTCATCGAGCGCATCGCGGTGAGTGGCGGACTCACAACGACGTTCGCAGCGTCCGCAATGGCATTCTCATTTTTCGCTTCAGGGGTCGGGTCGATTTTTGCTGCCACGATTGCCACGCGCTTCGGCAGCGCCGCACCGTTCGTCACAGCCGTCAGCATGTCCGTCGCTTCGGTCTGGGTGCTGTGGTTCAGCGGCCGTGAAGCGGTGTTCTTTGCCGGCGTCATGCTGTTCGCGCTCGCATGGAATCTCGGTTCACCGTACCGTATGGCACTGGCAACGAGGTCCGACACGAGTGGTCGTTTCTCGACCCTGGTACCTGCGATGCAGACGCTCGGTGCCGCGCTTGGACCGGCGGTTGCAGGATTGCTGGTTACCGACGGGTCGTTCGTGCTTGTTTACGTTATGAGTACCACTGCGTGGCTAATGACACTGGTCTTGTTCTTCGCCGCCAAGCGCCGACTCGCAGCGCAGTCGTCCGCCTAGCGCTCGCGTCTGCAGCCAGGCATCGAGCACAACATCTCGAACAACAGGTTCGCAGCGAGCAATGACGTGTTGCCGGATGTGTCGTACGGCGGCGAAACCTCGACGAGGTCACAGCCAACGAGATTCAGGCCGAAACAGCCGCGAATAATCTCCACGCCTTGCGACGCCATCAGGCCACCCGGTTCGGGCGTGCCGGTTCCCGGCGCGACGGATGGGTCCAGCCCGTCAATGTCGAAGCTGAGATAGGTCGGTGCGTCAGGGCCAATCATGTCCCGTACCTCGTCCATGAGCGGCGCCAGGGATTTGTACCAACACTCTTCCGCCGTAACGACGCGCGCGCCCTGGTCCCGCGACCAGTCGAAATCCTCGGCCGAGTAGCCGGTCGTCCGCAGACCAATCTGCACCATCTTGTGCGGATTGATCAACCCTTCCTCGATGGCACGGCGGAAGATCGTGCCGTGCGCAACCTTCTCACCGAACTGGTGATCGTTGATGTCCGCGTGCGCATCGACGTGCACCATGCCGACAGGCCCGTGCACTTTGTGAATAGCGCGTAGTATCGGCAAAGTAATCGTATGGTCGCCCCCAACCGTTGCCGGCTTCGCGCCATGTGTGAGAACGTTTTGGTAGAACGCCTCGATAATGTCGATCGACTTCAGTAAGTCGAAGCTGTTGAGCGCGACGTCGCCGATGTCGGCAATCTGAAACGAATCAAAAGGCGCCGCAGCCGTCGCCATGCAGTACGGACGGACCATGGCCGATTCGTTGCGAATCTGCCGGGGGCCGAATCGTGTTCCCGTGCGATTGCTCGTGCCGATGTCGAGACCAACACCGGCAATCGCGATGTCGAGACCCGCAGCGTTCGGTTGTGACGGTAACCGGAACATCGTGCCCGGCCCTGCGTAGCGCGGCATCTCGTTGCCGCCGAGTGGTTGATTGAAGTTACTCATGCGCGGAGTCTAACCAAACTCTAATCCGGTTGCTGTGATTGCCGATACTCAGCGGGTGTCCGGCCGGTGGTCCTGCGAAAACCCCGGTACAGGTTTGCAGGATCTGCATAACCAACAAGTGCTGCGACTTCGCTGACGGGCAATGCCGTTTCCTGCAGGTAGCGACTGGCCATCGCGATGCGGAATTCGCCGACGACGTCCTGGTAGGTCGTACCTTCGGCTTTGAGTTGCCGGCGCAGCGTGCGGGCACCGACATGCATGCGACGAGCCACTTCTTCCATCCCCGGAACCGCGCCGGGCGATATCGCAAGTTGGCGATGGATGTCCGCGACGAGCCCGGCGCGCAGGTTCAAAATCTCCAGCAGGCGCTTGCATTGCACGGCGCAAAGGGCCGCGATCGACTCGTCGGCATACTCGAGCGGCAGGTCAAGCCGGCGTGCCGGAAACATCGCGGCAGTTTCGGCATTGTCGAAACTTACAGTGCAACCGAGCCAGGACTCATAGTGAGACTGCTGGCCGCTGGCCGGATAGCCGAGCCTGACGTGCTCGAAAAAGCTGCCCGAACGACTGATCAGCTGGCACCACTGATTCCAGCCAATCAACCATTCCTGCACGATGTAGCGGTGGGCAAGCGGCGACATGCGCCATCGACCTCGCCTTGGAACTGCCGTCATCGAGGCAGTCGCGCCGGTGTCTTCCAAAGTCACGGTCAGTAGCGGACCCTGCAGGTACTGGAAACGCACGTACCGCTGCAGGCTCTCGCGCAAATTCGGGCTGGATAACAGGGCGTAGCCCAGGACGCCGTGCTCTAGCGGTGTGGTCCGCTCGCCGACGCGAAAGCCGAGATCCGGCACGTCCGGGCTGGCGTTGACCGCAGTCTCTACCGCGGCAAGGTAATCGGAGATTGGCACCAACTCCTCGCGGTCCGCTGGCATGCCCGCCCCGAAACCGGCCGCCTCGAGTACTGGCACGACAGGAGCGCCAAGCGCCTCCAGGATCTCGACGAGCTTGATGACATAGACCGCTTTTGTGCTGTCAATCGCCAATGAATTCCTCACCGGGCCGTCCAGTCGACCCCTGCGCTACGTTACAATTGTGACCCCTAACAGATGACCGAACCACAGTGATCGAGCCTGTCCTCACAATTGAGTCCCGCAAGGCCGAACAGAGCAAAATCTCTGCGAATCTCCTGTTGCGCATGAGCGAGGCACTGCAGGAACCCGGTCAGCAGGAGCTGCTCGCTGCGACGTTGCGGCGCGCCGGGATCAGCCAGAAAAACATACACGAGCGCCGCGACATCGAACAGCAGCAGGTGGACAGGGTGTTGCAGGACCTCCTCCGGCACGTGCCCGATATCAGCCTGCGCATGTTCGCGCGCGCGGAGTTATCCGACCTCGGGATCATGGGTTACGCAGCGATCAACAGCGATACAGTAGGTCGGGCGATGGATCTGATGTACCGCTATCACGAACTGACGTCGGACCGCTACTACGACACGCTCACGATCGAGGACAGCACTGCGATCGTGAGTGCGACGCCGCGACTCCGTCATATTGAGGATTTCAAGAACATCGCCGAAGACAGCTTCGCCGGCAACTGGCGAACGCTGACGTTGCTGCTGGGCCCGGATATTGATACAACAACCGCCGAAGCCTGTTTCGTTTTCCCGGCGCCGGACTACGAGCGCACGTTTCATGAGGTGTTTTCCTGCCGCGTGATGTTCGAGGCTGAGCGTAATGAACTCAGGTTTCCCGCGGCCTGGCTGAAGCTTCCCGTCGCCTCGGCAAATCAGACTATGGCGGACGTTTGCACGGCGATGTGTGAACGCCTGCTCGGCGGTGGGTCTTCCCGCGAGACCTCGCAGGTCGTGCGGCGGCTGCTGCTGAGCCGACCCGGCCGCCGCATGTACCGTCTCGAGGAAGCCGCTGCCACATTGAATTTGTCCCCGGGACAATTGCGCAAACGCTTGTACAAGGCCGGAACCAGCTACAAACAGATCGTGCTCGAGATTCGCATGGCGCTTGCGCAACACTACCTTCGTGATACGGCGCTGCCCGTGCAGGAGATCGCCTACCTGCTGGATTACTCGCAGCCGGCACCGTTCAGTCGCGCCTACAAGTCGTATTTCGGTGTATCGCCCGAGAACGGCCGCGGCATGATCGTGACTAAAATGTAATGCAAAGGGTCAGAAATATCATTAACTGACCGCGCCCCCGGGAGCAGAATGCATCCTGCAATCAATGATTACTCCGAGGGGAGCACGAACATGAAAACCATCTTTAAATTGGCGCCCGCCGCCGCATTGCTGGCCACGTCGGTAATGGCGCAGGAGCGCACGATCGAGGAGGTCGTTGTGACGGCCACGAAGCGTGCCGAAAGCGTGCAGGACATTCCGCTCGCCGTGACCGCGTTCACGGGCGAGATGATCGAAGAAGCCGGGGTCAAGGACATCCGTGACCTCGCCGGCCTGACGCCTGGACTGCAGATCAAGTCGCGTGGCGAAACCGAAGGCTCGGTCTTCATCCGCGGCATTGGCTCGGTCGCACCGGGTATCGGCGCGGATCCGGCTGTTGGCATCTACATAGACGGCCTGTATGCCTCACGTGGCACGAATTCCACGGCAGCATTCTTCGACGTCGAACGCGTCGAGGTCGTCAAGGGTCCGCAGGGCACTCTGTTCGGCCGCAATGCTTCCGCCGGCGCAATCTCGATCATCACGCGCAAGCCTGAGATCGGTGAGAACTACGGCAGCGCACTCGTCGGTTTCGGCGACGAAGGCCAGCAGAAGTATGAATTCATCTACAACGCCGGGCTTAGCGACAGCTCCGCCCTGCGGTTTGGCGTCAAACATGACCGCCGCGACGGTTTGTACACCAACTCCCTCAACGGTAAGGAACTCAACGGCCGCGAGCACACTAACGCACGCCTGAGCTTCCTGTACGACGCCGGCGGCAAGTACAGCTCACACTTCTCGGCCGAATACATCGACATGACGAATACGGCCGCGTTTGTCGGGCCCGCTGATTCTTTCAAGGACTCTGTTGCGCTCGACGACGCTCCGGCCGATCAGACTCTCGAGTCACTGCGTGTCAACTGGACCAACGACTGGGACCTGAATGACGCTCTGTCACTGACCTCAATTACGGGCTACTACACGCATGACGTCAATGTCACGCCGGTCGACGCTGACCTGCTCGACTTCTTCGTCGCGGACTTTATGGAGCCGCAGACTGCCGATTACTTCAGCCAGGAATTCCGCCTGAACGGCTCGAGCGATGCTGTCGACTGGTTCGTCGGCGCGAGCTATGCCAAGGAAGACCTGACCTTCAACAACTCGCTCCGTTATGATGAATTCACCGTCGCCTTCCTGTTTGGCCTTAACGATCTGGACCAGGGCAACATGGATGCCTGCGATGGCGGGATCGATTTCGACGGTACTGGTGACATCGCAGTCCCCGTCTGCGTCAACCCGGCGATTGAAACGCCGAGCGGCGATGGAGAGAACGAGAGCGTCGCAGTCTACGGTGACCTGACCTGGCACCTGAGCGATTCGTTCGACGTCGTCGGCGGCGTTCGCTACACGCGCGATGAGAAGAGCCTCGTCTACAACAATGCGCCGACGAACGGTCTTCTCGGCGGCCTCGACGCCCAGATTTTCGGCCCCATCACTCCGGGCCCTGTATCTTCCAGCGTGGAATTCACTTCGACAGACCCGCGTGTGGCGCTCAACTGGTTCGCGAGTGACAACGTCATGATCTACGGCAGTGTCGCGAAGGGCTACAAGTCGGGCGGCCTGAACCGGCAATTCGACCCTGTTGCGCAGAACATCCTGCCGTTCGACAAGGAAGAAAGCACGGCGTACGAACTCGGCATCAAGTCGACCCTGTTCGGCGGGCGCGGCCAGATCAACGCTGCCGTATTCTCTAATGAGTACACCAACTTCCAGCTCGAGGAGCAGGTCAACCTGGTTCCGCAGGTCAATAACATCGGTGACGTCGATGTCGTCGGTGCCGAGGCTGACTTCCGCTTCCTGCTGAGTGATAAGTTCGAACTGTTCGGTTCGATATCGGTACTCGATACCGAGGTCAAGAACGCACCGGACACCACGCGGAATGGCAACAAGTCGCCGATGGCGGCCGAAACATCCGGTGCACTGGGTGCCCGGTTCACGACACCGGCGGGCAGCGGTGATTTCGACGCATCGGCGGTGTGGACCTACTCCGACAACTTCTTCTTCGATCTCGCAAATACACTTGAGCAACCGTCATTCAGTACTATTGATGCGCGCGCAGCATGGTCGAACGATCGTTGGGGTGTCGCCCTTATTGGCGAGAACCTGGCGGACGAGGAGTACCTGGCCGAGTCCTTCCTGTTCCTCGACGTGACAAACATCCGCGCCTGGGGCCGTCTCGTACGACTCGAAGCGCATCTGAACTTCTAATATAAGGAATCTACGTAGGAGCGATACGTAGTGGTACCCGACAGCGGCAAGGCCACCCACTCTTCCCCCATTTGGGTGGCTTTGCCGCGGTACTTCAAAAACTTCATCAACGTGAGCACGCGACATGAGCGAGGCGGTAGAAAAAAATGCCATGGATGCGGCCACGGTCGTAACAGCCGCCATCATCGCGTCCGCGATTGGCGCGCTCTTCTATAACGTACTACCGCTCTACCTGGGCAGTGCCCAGGACTATCGCGGCCTAGACAACCGCGCCATAGGATTTCTGACCTCGGCATTCTTCTTCGGCTACAACGTCGTCACGATCAGTGCTTTCTTCTGGATCCGGCGCCTGAGTTGGGGATTGATCGTCGCAATCGCGACGCCGCTTGCAGCCCTTAGCCTGTACGCCGGAACCCTATTCCACGGTTACACGGTTCTGCTCGTGTCGGTCGCCATCGCCGGTGGCGCGTTCGCCGCCGTCTATGGTGTCGGCACGACAATTCTGGGCGATACCAGTAACCCGGCGCGCTGGTATGGACTGAAAATTGCCGCGGAAGCTCTCATAGGCGCATTGCTATTGCTAGTACTGCCGTCGACGGCGATTGCGCGCTGGGGATTCGACGGTGCCGTGTTCGGCATCATCATCGCCATGATCTTCATGAGTCCGTTCCTTTTCTGGACACCAGCCCACGGCACAAAGAGCGAGGATGCCGAGGTGCTGCCGATCGATGTTCCTGAACCGGCGGCAATCGGACAGCCGCTGCAAACTCCTTACATATGGGGAGCAATTCTCGCGACGTTGGTGTTCTTCGCCGGCGCATCCGCGATGTGGGCATTCATCGAACGTATCGGTGCGGAGGGCGGCCACGATCCGGCCGCTGTCGGCATGTTGCTCTCGGTGACGCTCGTGTTCGCCGTTATCGGCTCGATTCTCGCCGCTGTGCTCGGCGGGCGCTTCGGCAACGCCAGGCCTTTTATCGCCGGTGGCGCAGCGTTTCTCGTCGCACTCGCGTTCCTGAACGAATCGCAGGCGTTCACCATGTATACGATCGGCGCCTGCACAGTGACGTTTGCCATCGGCTTTATGCTGCCAATCGCCATTACCGAAATTGCCGAACTTGATATCGACGGACGTTACGTCGTCTTGAGCGTGCCCGCGATCGGCGTCGGCGCAATGACGGGACCCGGCATCGCCGGAATGCTGACGCAATCGGGCAACTACGCCCCGTTGCTCGTCTTCGGCGCCGCGACGATTATCGTTGCAAGCGTTCTAATTACTGTTGCTGCGGCTCACGCGAGACCAGCGGCTACACCTACACACTGATCCGAGGTACCTGACATGGCGCCAACACAACAAACGGCCCTGCAGACCGAAAACATGACTGATGACAACGTACTCCGCTTTCTGGATGCCGATGGCAATCTGCTTCTGGAAAATCACGGCATCGATGACGACACGCTCGTCGAGCTGTATCGTCAGATGGTCCGTACACGGGCTTTTGATGAGGCTGCGATGCGTTTGCAACGTATCGGCCGTATTCCGGCCTACTATCCTTGCGCCGGCCAGGAAACTCACGTTGCCGTAGCCTCGGCACTCGAAGATCGTGATTGGATCTTCAGCCAGTATCGCGAGCAGGGCGTACGACTCACGCGCGGTGTACCGGTCGTCAATGAACTCGCCTTGTGGCGCGGTATGCCCCACGCTTTCTGGGACCCCACCGAGTATCGCATTACGCCAATGAATGTGACTATCGGTACACACCTGCCGCACGCGACGGGTTACGGGTACGGTGCCAAACTGCTTGGCAAAGACGAAATCTCGCTCGCCCTGTTCGGCGACGGGGCGACTTCCGAGGTAGATTTCCACGCGGCACTAAATTTCGCCGGTGTCTTGAAGAGCCCGACCATTTTCTTCTGCCAGAACAACCGTTACGCACAATCCACGCCGATTGAGCAGCAGACCGCATCGGAGACGCTGGCGCAAAAGGCCAATGCCTATGGCATAGAAGGCGTACGGGTCGACGGCATGGATATCATTGCCGTGCACACGGCACTGACTGCGGCCGTCGAAAAAGCACGCGCTGGCGGTGGCCCGACGATGATCGAATCACTGTGCTATCGCTACACGCCGCACTCCACCTATGACGGCACGCCGGTTTACCGTACGCGTGAGGAAGAAGCGGAGTGGAAAGAGAAGGACCCACTCGTTCGCACACGCGCGATGCTACTCGCCCGTGGTCTTATCGACGAAGAATTCGACGAAAAAGTAACGGGCGAGATGCGCGCTGCTGTTGACGCAGCTATCGATGAACTCGAGGCGATGCCCTTACCGTCGCGCGACACGTCCTTCCGTTCCGTGCACGAAAAAATCCCGCAGCGGCTGATCGAGCAATTGCACGAGGAACAGGCGGCTGCAGGTGAGGAACCTTCTGTTATTCCTGACGACGAGTGCTACTCGCCTGGCGACGAAGTTGAGCCCACCGGAGAGCGCAAGGCGCTGACATTGGTGGAATCGTTGAATCTCGCGCTGGATCATGCGATGACCGAGCGCGATCAGACCGTGATCATGGGCGAGGACGTTGGCCGTGAAGGCGGCGTATTCCGCGTCACCGCTGACATGTACGAAAAATACGGCGCCGATCGTATGCTCGACACGCCACTTTGCGAACTTGGCATTATCGGCACAGCGATCGGCATGTCGATGGCCGGCGTACGTCCCGTTTGCGAACTGGAATTCGCAGGATTTGCGTTCACGGCGTTCGACCAGATCATTTCCCACGTCGCACGCTATCCCTGGCGCACCGTCGGCAAATCCCGCTTCCCGATGGTCATTCGTATGCCGGGTGGCGGCGGTCATGAGGGTTACGAAGGTCACTCGGACTCGACCGAGGCGCTGTTCGCTCACGTACCCGGCTGCCTGCAGGTTGTATACCCATCCAACGCGATCGACGCCAAAGGGCTGTTGGCGGCGGCGCTCGAAAGTGAGGACCCGGTCATTTTCTTCGAGCCGATCGTCAAGTATTTCACTCGATACGACGACGTTCCGGTCGAGCACTATACGATTCCGCTCGGCAAAGCCCGGATCGCACGCGAAGGAAGCGATGCGACCATCGTCACTTACGGCAATACGGTCAGCATTTCCGAACAGGCTGCGGCGCAACTGCAAGAACAGGGCGTGTCCGTTGAAGTCATCGACTTGCGAACCATCAAACCCTGGGACGAGCAATGCGTGCTGGAGAGTATCGAAAAAACCGGCCGGCTGGTCGTGGTCCATGAAGCCGCCAAGAGTGGCGGTTTCGGCGCCGAGATCATCGCGACCGTCATGGAGAAGGCCGGATATCTGCTCGAAACGCCACCTGTCCGCGTTGCACACGCCGACATGCCCTGGGCTGTTGCCAAACTCGAGCCTTTCTCGATGATCAGTACTGAACGTATTGCCATTGCTGTCCGCAAGGTAATGGAGGACTGATCATGGCCAAGGAATTCAAGCTTCCCGATCTCGGCTCCGGACTGCAGGAAGGCCAGATTGTCAACTGGCTCGTCAGTGTCGGCCAGGAAGTCACGACCAGCGACGACTTGTGCGAGATAGAGACCGAAAAAGCCGTTATCGAGATTCCGATGCCTTACGCTGGCACGGTACTCGAACTCAGGGCTGAAGCCGGCGAAATGGTCCAGGTCGGCTCGGTCATCGCGGTTATCGGCGATGCGGGCGAATCAGCCCAAAGCGCCGAGGCGCCTGTCGAGGATGCTGAAGTCCCTGAAGAACCAGTAACCAGGGAGATAGCGCCCGCGGCCACTGCGGAAACAACTGCGGCGACAGCCACGGGCCGCGTAAAAGCAATGCCCTCCGTGCGACGCATCGCCCGCGAACACGACATCGAGCTGGCCAGCGTCGCCGGTTCCGGGAAGCATGGTCAGATAACGAGAAAGGACGTGCTCGGCATACTGGACAATCGCCCGGCGGAAGCTGCGCCACCACCTGTTCAGCCTTCGGTGCCGCCGGTAAGCGCGTCTTCCCAGTTCGAGCCGTTCTCCATGATTCGCAGGACGATTTCTTCTCGCCTGTCGCAGTCGTGGCAGGAAATTCCACACGTGTTCACACGCATGGAAATCGATGCAACCCGCCTGCTGGTTGTACGAAAGGCGCTGATAGAAGAACTCGATACCAAGATTCCGATAGAGGCCATACTCGTCAAAGCTTGTCTGCCGGCAATTAAGGAATTTCCGGCGTTCAACGCGACAGTCGCCGAGGGTGGCCTCGAACTGCATCAGTACTACAATATCGGGCTCGCGGCAGATACCGAGACTGGTCTCGTCGTGCCTGTCCTGAAAGACGCAGATCGGCTGTCCCTGCGCGAGATGGTCGCTGCAATGCTCGACTTGCTACCCAGAGCCGTGCAGCGCAAGGCAACGCCGGAAGAACTTTCGGGCGCGACTTTCACCGTCAATAACATCGGCGCACTCGGGCACCTGATGGGCACGTCGATCATTCCTCACGGTACGACCGCGATCCTTTCTGTCGGTCGTGCGGTCGAGAAGCCGGTCGTTCGGGATGGCGAAATCGTGATTGCGCCCGTCCTCGAAGTCACCCTGTCATTCGATCATCGTGCGATCGACGGCGGACTTGCGCAGCGTTTCATGGCACGCATCCGTGAAAACCTCGAGGAGCCCGTAAAGGCGCTTTTGTGACAGCCGATCCATTCGAGGTGCAAGTGAAGCACTTCCAAGACTCCGTCGAATCGCGCCTCGGCGCCCTGCGCGGCCAGGTGATCTACAACGATATGAATCCGGGCAATGTACTCGTCAATAGCGGGGACGTGAATCGCCTGGCGGGAGTGATCGACTGAAGCACACGCCAACGCTTTCGCGAGGTATGCTATCCGTAGCAAGAATCCACGGAAGCGCCATGAGAAATACGAATTCTGCAATGATCGAACGGCGCCGCGAGCTGCTTGGCGCCGCGTACGAACTTTTTTATGACGACCCTGTGCATATCGTAAAAGGCGAAGGCGTCTGGCTATTCGACGCCGACGGCAGGAAGTATCTCGACATGTACAACAACGTGCCGCATGTCGGGCACTGTCATCCGCACGTCGTCGAAGCGGTCACAAATCAGATCACAACCTTGAACACGCACACCCGCTACCTGCATGACAACATCCTTGACTACGCCGAACGCCTGACGGGCAAGTTCGAAGACGAACTCGATCTCGCGATGTTCTGTTGCACCGGCAGCGAGGCAAATGAACTCGCCATGCGTATTGCGCGCACGCATACGGGCGGCACCGGTTTCATCACCACGGATTTCGCGTACCACGGCAATACGAAAGCCACATTCGAGATTTCAACCTCCGATATCCCAAACGGCGAGTTACCGGACTACATTGCCACGGTTCCCGCGCCAGACCCCTATCGTGGTCCGCATGTCGGGACCGATGCCGGCGAGCAATACGCTGCTTGCGTTCGCGATGCTATCGATACCATGAACAGCCGCGGTATCAGGCCTGCAGCGTTCATCATCGACACGATCGCATCATCGAGTGGCGTGGTGTCTCCTCCGGAAGGCTATTTGTCGGGAGTCGCCGATATTGTGCGCGGGGCTGGGGGCCTATTCATCGCCGACGAGGTTCAACCTGGCTTCGCGCGCACGGGAAAAACCTTTTGGGGGTACCAGGCCGATGGATTCGTCCCGGACATCGTGACGATGGGCAAGCCGATGGGGAACGGTCATCCATTGGCAGGTGTTGTCACACGCAGCCGTATCGTCGAAGAATTGGCGGGTCGGGGTGGCTACTTCAATACGTTCGGCGGCAACCCGGTGTCCTGTGCCGCAGGCCTCGCGGTTCTCGACGTAATCGAAAAAGAAAACCTGCAACAGAATGCGCTCGACATCGGACAGTACCTGGTCGACGGACTCCGGAAGCTTGCCGAGAAGTACGAATCTATCGGTGATGTTCGCGGCACGGGTTTCTTCCTGGGGCTGGAACTCGTCGAGGATCGTGACACGAAAACGCCGGCAACCGCACTGACGAAATCTATCGTCAATGATCTGCGAAATCGGGGTTTGCTGACCGGCTCCATCGGCCCGAACGCCAACATACTTAAATTGCGGTGCCCAATGGTGTTCAGCCGGGAGAACGCCGACTACGCGCTCGGGACTATCGATGCCTCGCTTGCCGCGATGTCAGAGTTGGCTTTTGATCGGTAGGATCCGCACAAGTCCGACCGCGAATCGCTGGCCCCAGGTCGTCTGAGGTTCCTTCTCGTAGATGATTTCCTGGCCGTCTTCATAGCCGCGCCAGCGGACCTTGCCTTTCTCGTTCAGGAACACTTCGTAGGTCTGTTCACTCAGTACCGCCTTGATCCGTTCCGTGTAAGCCGTGGCCATATCCGAGTCCCGAATAATTACGCCAAGCTCCGTATTGAGGTTTGCCGATCGCGGGTCGAAGTTGAACGAGCCGATAAACACTTCCTTGTCGTCCACGATGAAGGCTTTCGTATGCAGCGTAGCCTTGGCACCGCTTGCGTTGACGAATTCCGTGCCACTGACCTCCGCATCCGGGCGAACCTCGTAAATCTGTACGCCGGCCTGGAGCAGTGGCTTGCGTGACGGTGCGTATCCGCTGTGCACTGTGAACTGGTTATTTGCCGCCAGTGAGTTGGTAATGATGATGACATTGACACCACTTTTCTGGATTTCCGAGAGCCCTTCGATACCGCCCTTAAGCGGTACGAAGTATGGCGAGATTACGATCAGCTCTTTCTCCGCAGATTGAAGGGACTCGAGGAGTGGCGTTGTAATTGAAGCGGCCTCCTTCGCCTGCTTCTTTATACCCTTGTCGGGTGAATCCACTACGAGCTGGTACGGCGCCCAGCGAAACAGCTTCTCGTCGCTGCTGATGTAATCTGTGATTTTTCCAAGAACCGCCTCTGCGTACTTGGATTGACTTACCTCCTCGTTCGACCCTTCCAGCCGATCCCGCAATTCATTGAGCTCGGCTTCCGGGTCGTCGAGCTCCTTCACGAACGCCGGTGCCGGGAGCGCCGTCGAATGGTTCCAGTAAGTATCGAACATATCCGACACGTCCTGCACTATCGGGCCGATGGCCAGCACGTCCAGGTCGCCAAATTTCGCATCTTCACGAGCACCGAAATACTCGTCCGCAATGTTTCTGCCCCCGATCAGCGTGACCTGGTTGTCGATCGTGAAAGATTTGTTGTGCATGCGGCGATTGATGCGGCTGAATCCGGTAACAGCGCTTCTCGCCCTGCCGGCCGCCCCGCGATGGAACGGGTTGTAAATTCGAATCTCGAAGTTCGGGTGCGAGTGCAACGCCGCCATGCCGATATCGTAGCCGGATGTAAACATGTCATCGAGCAAAAGGCGTATCCGGACACCCCGGTCCGCGGCACGAAGCAATGAGAGAATGAATGCGCGACCGACAATATCGTCCTTGATCAGGTAATACTGCACATCGATGCTCTTCTCGGCGCGATGTGCCAGCAGCAGCCGCGAAGCGAGTGCGTCGATGCCGTCGTTCATCGGGTAAAACCCGGAATAACCCTCGGGCTGCGTCATTGCAACCGGCTGGATCTGCCGGCCGAGATAGGTGTCGGCAGTATCCGTCAGATGGAATGACTCGGTCCTCGGGTAGTCGAAGTCGATGCTCGCGCAGCCGGCGAGAAACAGCAACGCGACCGTGGTACCAAATAATCTCGTCATGCCGATCATTCTTAGTTCACTCAATTCTCGTTGATCCTTCGATCTCCAGGTCCGGGAACCGGTGACCAAGCGTCTCGATCGCACTCTCGGCCGTGTCTCCGCACGGATCTCGAGATCGCGACACCCGATCCCACACGCTCTTTGCCAGCAATGATAACCCGCCGGTCGCCACGGCGGCACCGCCACTAATTAGCACACCTGTCTCGTCGACCGCTAGTCGCGGTGCAGCCAGCGTACCTACGACCTGAATATACGGATTGACCAGCTCGCCCGCGCTGATACTCAGGGTCCGCGACGGCGTCGTGCGAATTCCCACCTTAATCTCCTCGGTTTTCAAATTCACCGAGGATTTCGTCGCTATTCGAATCTTGCTCGTGGCTATGAACGAGTTCGGCGCGCCGA
>Ga0070727_10003384_pt1 | contig 14523 bp, 10 predicted proteins | sample tdAd472_FD_66722 | JGI IMG/M metagenome (GOLD analysis project Ga0070727, IMG submission 66722) | Marine sediment microbial communities from the Atlantic coast under amendment with organic carbon and nitrate - tdAd47.2 | ecosystem: Environmental > Aquatic > Marine > Coastal > Sediment | place...
CGCCCTGTCGTCGGTACTTGGCATTGTCCTGCTCCAGTCGACCGATACACAGGAGAAGCTGACCACCGTCGGGAAGAGCCTTCTCGACAAGCTCGCCGCACATTCGCCCGGCCGCGTAGTTGTCCATCCCGATATACATCAGCCGATCCGATTGTGGGCAGTCACTGTCGTGCGTGATCAGCGGAACCTGGCTGGCGATTTCATTGATCCAGTCGACCTGATTTTCTGCGTCCAGCGGACTGATGGCGATCGCCTGCACACCGGAAGTCAGCAGGTCTTCCACCTTCTGCTTTTGAATCACTGCCGTCGCTTCCTGCGGCATGATAAATTCCACGTCAACATCAAAATCGCTTTCGGCCTGCTGGCAACCTGCTTCTGCGATCTTCCAGAAATCGGCGATCTGGTTTGTTACGAAAGCAACGCTGGGGCGAGGTGTATCTGATGCCCCGCCCGATGATTCGTTCTCGCTCGAGGTGGATCCGCTGCCGTTGGCGGTACCAGCCGACTCTGATTCATCGGACGAACAGCCAGCCACGAAGAGAGCGGCAGCGGCGAGGAGCAATGTGAGTTGTTTCATGGCTTTTTCGCTGTCAAAGACGGCACGGGCGACAGTTGCTGGACGTTCTCATCACAGCAATGGGTGTGAGCAGACAACATATGACTCACTGCTGCACCTTTCAATTGAACCGCTGCGAAAACAGAGGCACGACAATCGCGACTTTGAAAGATGGGGGTTGAAGTTGTCAGGGTGAACACGGATGCTGGAATGAGCTTCGGCAATCGCTGCCGAACCCTTGAAGTGAATTAGAGAACGGCAACGACAGGCTGGCAGTCGCCATTGTGAGCCTCCGATGTCAGCACTATATTCCGATCGGTCACCGTGACTGAGGTTGCGCGGTTGTTTCGTACCACTGATTTTTGCTGACGTTGCAGTATCGCCATCACTATTGAGGCCGCACGACCGGCCTGGACTATCTGACAGATGACTTCTCTCCAGCCATTTGAACAAGACGCACAGTTCATGCGGCTGGTCCGTCGCGAGACAGAAGTGGATCTGGTGACAGCTGCACTTGAAATCGCACGGGACGGTCAGGAACACCTGGACTTCGGACCGACACTGGACAGGCTCCGGTTGTCAGTGGCAGAACTGATCAGCCCGGTGACGCAGGCCAGTTCAGATCTGCTGGAACTGGAAGTGCTGATCCGTCACATGACGGAGCGACTGAACCTGCATGGTGACGACGACTGTTTCTCTGACCCTGCGGCGAGTTACCTGAACTGTGTGCTGGATTCGGGACGCGGACTGCCGATCACACTGTCCGTCGTCTATGTCGCCATCGCCAACGAAATCGGAATTCCGCTCGAACCGATCGCAGCCCCTGCCCATTTCCTGACGAGACTGTATACCGACACGGGAACGGTCTACGTGGACGCGTTCGATCACGGACGCATCATGCAGGAAGTCGAATGTCTGGAATGGCTTCACGATCTGACCAACATCCCTGTGTCGGACATTCAGAATTCTCTGCGGCCGGCCAGCCACCGATCCATCATGATCCGGATGCTGCACAATCTGAAATCGCTGTTCGGAAATAAGGAACGGTGGGTCTCAGCGTGGCGTGTCCAGAAGCGCCTGACGCTCCTGTCGCCGGCGTCGTATCGAGAACGACGCGACCTGGCGATTCTTGCATACCGGGCCGGCAGGTCCGGGGAGTCCATCCGGCTGCTTGAAGAATGTCTGGAAACGTGCAGCCCGGAAGACCGCGAGGTTCTTCAGCAGTACCTGAAGCAGGCACAGCGCCAGGTCCCGATCTCCAACTGATCCGGACAGATGCAGACCCGAATTCGACTTCGGTCACAGATGTCGGAGTTCGCAAGAACCGGGGAAAGACGAGGCAATTCTGCCCGCTCCTGCTGCAACATGACGCGTGATTGTCTAGAGTCAGGGTCGGCAACAAAGAAGAGGGCGGCAGCACTGCCGCCGGACGGCCCCGCCGACCAAAGTAGAAAATGCTGTGTTCGTATTTGAGGTAGCTCATGCCTTCTCCACTGGAATCACTGATTCAGACCGGCACGAAATTGTGGCTGGACAGCGTCGACCCGGATCTTGTTCTGCAAAACCGCAAGCTGGGCGCAACTGGTGCGACATCAAATCCGATCATTATCGCCGACCTCCTGAAATCAGGGCGTTTTGACGATGAGATTCGCCAGCTTGTGGAAGCCGGACACGATGATGCGGCGATCGCCTGGAAGCTGACCGACCACCTCGTCCAGAGTGCTCAGCAGGTGTTTCGGGAAGTGTACGATTCCACGGCCGGAAACGACGGCTATGTCAGCTTCGAACTGGATCCACTGCTGGAGGACCCGGACAATCCGGATTCGCAGGAATCCCGGACGCAGCAATACATCGAACTGGGCAGGGAATGGTCGTCCGGACATCCCAACCGCATGATCAAGGTCCCGGCGACCCCGGCCGGGCTGGCTGCTCTGGAAGAACTGGCTGCTGCGGGCATCACATTGAATGTCACGCTGATCTTCACGACGCGCCAGTACCATGCGGCGAGGGATGCCATCTGGCGCGGTGCACAGCGTCGCGATTCCCTGGATCGCTTCAAATCTGTTTACAGTATCTTTGTGAGTCGTGTGGACGTGTATACGCAGAAACACGTAGCGCAACTGTCGTCGGAAGCGCAGGGAATGACAGGAATCGTCAACGCCCGGCAGCTGTGGGAGGACAACCGGGCGTTCTGGAGTGACAAGAAACTGCCGCTGCAGCAGGAGATCATCTTCGCCAGTACCGGGGTGAAGAATCCGGAAGATCCTCCTGACAAGTACGTCGCGGCGCTGGCCGGGTCAGATATTCAGACGAACCCTCCGGGGACGAACGATCAGATTCAGTCCATGGACGGAAAAGAGTTCGAACCGGCTCTGTTCGCCTCCATCGACGCAAAAGTGATCGAAGAAATTGAGCGCGAAGTCGACTTTGCCCGAATGGAAGAAGTTCTGATGTCGGAAGGCCTCGAAAAATTCGCCTCTCCGCAGAAGGCACTGCTGGAACTGATTGGAACCCGACGCAGCGAATTCAGCGGAACCGCCTCAGTGGACTCGTCGAGTGCAGCATCCTGAGGAATCCGACCGCCCGATGCGAAATGCAGGTTTGCCCCCCGGAGGCAGATTCGTCCGTCAGGACTGCCGCAGTCCGCAATGGCAGATGTCAGGCATTCCGGAACCAGGGCTTTTTGACTCCAGGAACAAGTGATCAGCGCTTTTCACTGCCACAGACGCACACTAGAATCGCGCCCGACTCGGGGGGCAGGCGTTGAAGGGAATCCACGATTGTCCCTCTAATGAGGGGACGGCTGGCAGACGTGTCTCACCGCGTGTTGATGAACCGCACAGTTGGACTTGATTGAAGGGTATTTGAATGCAGGTTGCGATTACCTGTCGTCACGGCAGCATCCGTCCGGATCAACGAGAATACATTGAGCGGAAATCACAGAAGATTGTCCGTTACCTCGAAGAAGTCAGCGAAATTGGAGTCACACTGGAGTTTGAAGGCCCTCGCGTTGCCGTGGAAGTCCGAGTCGAAATCGATGGGCATCACACGATGGTGGCGGAAGTCGAGGGCGAGGACAGTGTCATCACCTTTGACCAGGCGCTCACGAAAATGGAGCATCAGGTGCACCGCTTCAAGGAAAAGCGCCGCGACCACCGGCGTGACAAGCCGTTGAACGAAGTAGCAGGCCTGGACGTCTCGGCCGAGCCGGACAGCGAATAACGTCGGCTGTTGTCGGCACAAGCTCAAAATGGACAGGGATTCAGCTGCCTCCGGCAGGTCAGCCAGTTTCCGTCGCATGGACGATTCACAGTGCCATGCCATGTCAGACCGGTGAAGACAGCAACCAGGACAGACTCAGTCCACGATTTCAGACCCACGCCAGACGGACGAGCCGAATGGCATTGATTTGGTGAAAGTCACCCCCGATGAAACTGACCGAATTTGTAATCAGACAGGCAATCGTTCCATCCCTCAAGGGAGGGAGCAAGGAAGATGTCATCCGTGAACTCGTCGGCAGCCTGAAAGCTGCCGGGGCTGTTTCGGAGGAAGACGAAGACGCAGTCGTGGCCGCGATTCTGAAGCGCGAAGAGCTTGGATCCACCGGAATCGGCAATGGCGTCGCAGTTCCGCATACGAAGCATCCTTCGGTCGACAAATTGTCTGCCACGGTTGCCGTCTCACAGACCGGTGTCGACTTTTCCAGCCTCGATGGCGAAGACGTCTTCATCCTGTTCCTGCTGGTTTCCCCGCCGGATCGTCCGGGGGACCACCTGCGAGGGCTGGAGAACATCTCTCGCCATCTTCGCAGCCAGGACTTCTGCAGCTTCCTCAAGCAGGCCCGCAATGCGGATGAAGTTTGGGATCTGCTGCAGGAAGCAGACAGCGGCGAATCCGGAGCATAGTACGTCGCGAGGCTGCCCCGGTGCCTGACTGTGCCATCGACACAGATCAGGCCGGATGCAGCAGCGTGATCAATCGAGGCTGTGCCGCTATGGGCGAGGGCAGTGAGCCAATTCGCAGACAAGTGACGCTGACTGTCGAACAGGGTCTGCACCTGACACCAATTTCGGTGCTGGTGCGGCACGCAGGAAAGTTCTCCTGCCGCATTACATTGACGTTTGATGGTCGCGTCGCGGACGCTCGCAGCGTCTACGACCTGATGCTGCTGGGTGCTCCCTGTGGTTCCATCATGACCCTGGAAACTGACGGTTCCGATGCGGAAGCAGCGGCGGATCACATCGAGAAGCTGTTTCTTGAAGAGTTCCAGGTGCCACCGGCGGCGGAGAACACATAACCGTCTGTGACAAGACGGAACTGGCTCGCAGTGGAGGGGCTCGGCAGCGGATTTTCCGGGGCAAGTGTGTGCCTTCCCTCGTTCTCGCAATCGACAGACTGGCACCTGACGAATTCCCTCGACGTTGAGCTCGCTTTCGGTCGGCAGGAAATCCCGGCATAATGCCGCGACCGACACCCGCACTTTTTAGACGTGATGCGGAACGATGTGCCTCGCCGTGCCATCCACAGCACGGATCTCCAGGGTTGCGGCAGTTGACAGTTTCTCTCCTCACAACGACCACTGGGCGATGCAGGTTAAAACGGGAATTGCAGTATCACCGGGAGTGGTGACAGGACCGGCACTGGTCCTGGGCGCTGAGGATTTCCGCATCCCTAGAAAATTCGTCAATCGCGACGCCGTTGATTCTGAACTCGAACGATTCCGTCACGCTCTGGATGCCGTTTGCGAAGATATTCAGGCGAACGAAGCCCGCGTCACCTCCGAGATCGGTTCGGAGTTCGGGGCTATTTTCACCGCCCATCTCCAGATGGCCCGGGATCCCCGCTTTGTCAGCGATGTAGAATCCCGAATTCGCACAGAGTCACACTCACCTGAGCATGCAGTCAGCACGGTCCTCCGCCGATTTGCTCAGCAGTTACAGGCGATGGGCGATCGATACCTCGCCGAGCGGGCGCTTGACATCTTCGATCTGGAGAAGCGTCTCCTGCGACAACTTTTGGGTGAAAGCCGGACCGAATTGTCCGACCTGGCGGAACCCGTCGTGATCCTGGCACATGACCTGACGCCGGGAGAAACAGCCACGCTGGACAGAGAGAAAGTGCTGGGGTTTGCGACGGAAGTCGGGGGACACACCAGCCATACCGCAATTCTGGCCGGGGCGCTGGAAATCCCGGCCGTGGTCGGTCTTGGTCGAGTGCTCTCCGGGATTTCGGCGGGCGAGACGGTGATTCTGGATGGCGATCACGGTCAGCTCGTCATTGAACCCGACGAACACACGATCACCCGATACAACGCGCAACGAGTGCGCAGCCTGCAGGTTCGGGAACGCCTGCACCAGCTCGACACGGTGGAGGCGGAAACATCGGACGGCCGACGCATCACCATGCTGGGGAACATCGAATTCCCGGAAGAGGTGGAACAGTGCATCAAACGCGGTGCACAGGGGGTCGGACTGTACCGCACGGAGTTCCTGTATCTGAGCGGCAATCGTGAGCCATCAGAATCAGACCATTACGAAGCGTACTGCCGGGTTCTTGAATCATGCGGCGAGCTCCCTGTCGTCATCCGGACGCTCGATATCGGTGCCGACAAGGTGCCGGGCGCGCTGCAGGAGCAGTTCGCAGACTGCCAGAACCCGATGCTCGGACTGCGCAGCATCCGACTCAGCCTGCGAAATACAGTGCTGTTCAAACGGCAGTTGCGGGCCATCCTGAGAGCGTCGGTCCACGGCAACGCCCGCGTCATGTTTCCGCTGGTGTCATCTCTGCTGGAGTTTCGTCAGGCAAAGATGATCCTGCTGGATGTGATGGAGGACCTGGAAGAGGAGGGCGTCCCGTTTCAGCGCAACCTGCCTGTCGGCATGATGGTGGAGGTGCCGTCGGCAGCGATACTCGCAGAAGAATTCGCCCGCGAAGTCGACTTCTTCTCAATTGGTACCAACGATCTCATTCAGTACACTCTCGCCTGTGATCGGTCAGACCCCGTCGTTTCGGGACTCTACCGGTCCGGAGACCCGTCGATACTTCGCCTGCTGCGTACCGTGCTGGAAGCCGGGAAACGGCACGACCGACCTGTTACAGTCTGCGGCCAGATGAGTTCTGAGCCGCGTTTTATCCCGCTGCTGGTCGGGATGGGTCTCACAAGTCTGAGTGTCACGCCTCAGTCCATCCCCAAATTGAAGGAAGTCATTCGCAGCATGTCGACCAGTGATGCTCAGCGAATTGCGGCTCATGCCTGCTCGCTGGACCTTGCTCGCGACGTGGAACATTACCTGCTGGGCGAACTGTCGCGGCTGTGCCCCGATCTCGTCCTCTAGCAGCCCATTGAAACAGATGCAGGTTCAGTGGCCATCCGGGTTCAAAACGTCCCGTTCCGCCGAATCTGCTGAGGAAACTATCCGAACTCCATGCCGACCCATTGTCGGTACCCAAATCCCGAAGAGACATCCCACTGTGTCGGCGACGACCTGCCAGACCTGATTTACCGTCGGGAAGAAACAGGCCGTTCAAAGACTCAGCCGGAGCTCATCGGGGCGTGGCATCGTTTGAAACACTGTCCTTGAGTTGACCAGCCAATGTGCCTGAGCTGCCTGATATGACGGCCGTACGGGCCCCGTATCGGGACATCCTGTGCGTACTGTGGCACAATTCATCATGAGAGGGTCTGTTCCTTAAGAAGCGTCATGGCATCTTCTGAATTGCAATTTGCTGCTACTCGATCTCCGGCGACATCATGTCCCCGGGGATCCCTTTCTGCAGCGCGATTCGCAGGACCGCCCACACAGAACTGACGACGCGACGACGGACGACCCCGACGGCCGGCTCTCACTGACAGTTTCTTCAGCGATGCACGCACTTCGCCATCACGAAAGGTGTGTCATGAAGAAGGAAATGCTGATTAACGTCCTCCAGCCGGAGGAAAGCCGGATCGCCATCGTGGAAGACGGCGTTCTGGAAGAGCTGTATGTCGAACGATCCAGTGCCGAGAACTACGTCGGCAACATCTACAAGGGTCGTGTGGTCAATATTGAGCCCAGCATCCAGGCGGCCTTTGTCGACTTTGGAGTCGGCCGCAACGGATTTCTCCACGTCAGCGACGTGGAGTATCAGTACTACAAGCACCTGGTCGACGACGAATCCTCTGAGGCAGAGGACGCACCGCCAGCCAGACGCGGAGGCAAGCCGCCGAAGCACCTCAACGAACGCAATGCCCGCAACAAACCGCCGATTCAGCGGATCTTCCAGCGCGGCAGCGAAGTGCTGGTTCAGGTGATCAAGGAAGGCCTGGGGAACAAAGGGCCGACGCTGTCAACATATATCTCCATTCCCGGACGATATCTTGTCCTGATGCCGGGCCTGCAGCGAGTCGGAGTCAGCCGCAAGATTGAAGATGACAAGGCTCGACGGCGACTGCGTCAGACGATGAAAAACATCCAGCCTCCATCCGGGCTGGGGTACATCATTCGCACGGCAGGGGTGGACCGCGAGGAAGAGGATCTGCGGCGAGACCTTAACTACCTTCTGCGACTCTGGGAGACCATCGCGCGGCGTCTCAAAAACACCGCCGCTCCCACGGATGTCTACGAAGAAAGCGACATGATTACGCGGACGATTCGTGACATCTACAACGGAGAGATTGACTCGGTTGTGATTGACGAAGAGAACGCGTTTCACCGTGCACGGGAGTTTATGAAGATCGTCATGCCTCGCCAGGTGAGCCGTATTCACCTTTACGAGGGCTCCGAACCCATCTTCAACCGTTACAACATAGAGGACGAAATCGCCCGGATTCAGGATCGCTATGTTCCGCTGCCCGGCGGCGGATCCCTCGTCATCGACCAGACCGAAGCCCTCGTCGCTATCGACGTGAACAGCGGGAGCTTCCGTGCAGACGACGATGCCGAGCAAAGCGCTTATCAAATGAATCTGCGTGCGGCAGAAGCCATCGCTCGCCAGATCCGCCTGCGGGACCTGGGAGGCGTGATCGTCAACGACTTCATCGACATGCGGGAAGAACGACATCGTCGCGGGGTCGAACGAGCCCTCAGAGATGCTGTTCAGCGCGACCGAGCCCGCACGCGTGTGCTCCGGATCAGCCCCTTCGGCCTGATCGAAATGACTCGGCAGCGAATTCGACCATCGCTGAGACGAAGTATTTACGAGAACTGCCCCTCCTGTAACGGTGTCGGACAAGTCAAAACTTCAGAGAGCATTTCCATCGAGGTCATGCGTCTGGTTCTGGCAGCCACGGGCACCGAAAAAGTCGCCCGAATCGTCATCGAGGTCCATGACCGCGTCGGAAACTTCCTCAACAACCGAAAACGCAAGGAACTGACTCGGATCGAGGACGACAACGAACTGACCATCAGTATTGTTGCCCGCGCTGACGTCTGCCTGGAGCATCTGACCTGCCGCTTTGAAGATGATGGCGGTCGCGAGGTCTCCCTCGAATAATCCCATTCGCTGCATCGACCGACACTCCGCAGGAATCATTGCGATTTCCAGGTGAGAAATACGCGTTGAGGGGCAGGTTCCGCTCGCAGACCAATTTTGCGTTCGTTATGCTGCCCCGCTTCGTTTTCCGGCGATCACGGGTCTTGTATGGCCTCGGCGTTGTATCGCGCAGACGGAAACGACACTGGTTCCAGCTTGTTCATGTCGGATTGAAGTCATGTTCGCAGTAATTGAAAACGGAAGTCGGCAGCACAAAGTCTCTACGGGAGATACGGTCTCGATCGACTTTCGAGATGACCTCTCCAACGGCGACACCGTGACTTTTGACCGTGTCCTGCTGGCCAACGGAGGCGGATCCAGCGCAATCGGGGCGCCGACCATTGAAGGGGCATCTGTCACAGCGGAAGTTGTGATCGAGACTGAAAAGGGCCCTAAGCTGGAAATCCAGAAGTTCCGACGTCGAAAAAACTCGCGTCGGCACACGGGGCATCGACAGAAATACACCCGCGTCCGTATCTCAGCCATCGACGTCCCCGGACTCGAAGTTGTTGAAGAGAAAGCAGATGCGGCGGAAAACGTTCCTGAAACGGCCGATTCCGCTCAGTAATTCGCTGTCAAAATCGCCCCATCGAGGCTCGCACACCGACCAGATCCGTTGTTCGGTCGTGTTCTCGCAGGCAGCTAAGGGTACGGAGAAGTACCCCCCGACATTGAATATTGTCGATTCTCCCCTGCACAACCCGGGTGGCAGTCGCTAGGCTCCATATCGAATATGCAGGTTGCTTCAGGGACAGAAGTGATCGCGCTTCAACAGCCGGAATTAAGTGGGAGTGGAGTCACGGAGGATCGGGATGCAGATCAGATCTGAAAGCACAACGGAAACCGACCGCTGCCTCGAAGTGATGCGGCAACTTGCCAGTGTTTTTGTCCAGGACCTCAACGTCACGGTCGACGATGAGACCGTATGCCTGATGGGCCACGTGGGGTCCTGGTACGGTAAGCAGGTTGCGACGACGGCCGTTCGACGGCTGTACCCGACGCATCGAATCGAGAACAAACTGCAGGTGATCACAGTTCGCTAAGTTCACCCGGCGGAATCAGCGATTCCGGCATCTGCCGTCGAAACGCTTCTCGTGCATTGGTCGAAGCCGCCGTTTCGACCGTGCCATAGCACAGCATCCGCCGACTTCCGCGCGACAGCCTTGTCTGCGCCCTGTCTGAACGACGCCAGTTCGACAAGCTGACATCAATTGTGTATTGGTCATCCAATACGGACGTGTCAGCCTCTCAACGCTTCGTTCGAACCCGTCTGGGGAAGACATCCGCTGCTTGTCCGGTCGCCGACAGCCTTCCGGGATGTTCCACCGCGCGTCAATCCCGTTGCTGCCTGCCGGTGGCCCACTGTAGTTCGCCGGCGAATGCACCGAAGCCCGCTGCCGCCATACTGGAGTACAAAGATGCTCAGCAAACTCAGCCAAATCTGCCTGCTTCTGTTGATCTGCAGCAACAGTCCGCTGCATGCGCAGGAGGTGCTGATCGAAGCGGAGAGCTTCGACGACTTTGGGGGCTGGAAGCTCGATACGCAGTTCATTCTGGAAATGGGTTCACCGTACATGCTCGCCCATGGACTGGGGCGTCCTGTTGCCGATGCTACGAAACGCGTAACGTTGCCCGAGGCTGGCCAATGGCATGTCTTTGTCCGGACGAAAGACTGGGTCGCCCGGTGGGATGCGCCGGGAGATCCGGGACGCTTCGAACTGCTGATCAACGGCAAATCCATCGGCCACACGTTCGGCACTCAACATGCCGATTGGACCTGGGAATCAGCCGGAATAGTGACACTGTCCGAAGCGACGTTCGAACTGAGCCTGCACGACCTCACGGGATTCGACGGTCGCTGTGACGCGATTGTGTTCTCAAAGTCCGGCGATGCTCCCCCGGACTCGTCAGAGCCGCTGTCTGCATGGAGACGCGAGCAGCTGGGCCTCAGCGAAACTCCGACGCAGCGCGACGGATACGACCTGGTCGTGATCGGAGGCGGTTACTCGGGAATGGGTGCCGCAATTTCAGCCGCCCGAATGGGATGCCGAGTCGCGCTCATTCAGGACCGTCCGGTTCTGGGAGGAAACGGCAGCAGCGAAGTGCGTGTATGGGCCAATGGCTACATCCGCCGCGGCAAGTTTCCACGTATCGGCGAGATCGTCGAAGAGTTCGCCGACAAGGCAAAGAAGTCCCCGGGAACAGCCGAGGAGTTTGGCGATGATCTGAAACGTCGCATCGTCGAGGCGGAAGACAACATCGATCTCTTCCTGAATCATCACGCGTTTGCCACTCGCACAGAAGGAATCCGCATCGTCTCCGTCACTGCCTTTGACACGCGAACGAGCGAACACTCTGAATTCTTCGGGCGGCTGTTCTGCGATTGCACGGGACACGGAACCATCGGAGCTCAGGCCGGTGCGGACTGGGACATGACTCCCAAAGGTCGCATGGGAATGAGCAACATGTGGACCTGGGACGAAGTCGATGACCCGAAATCGTTTCCGGAAACGCCGTTTGCACTCGATCTGGAAATGAAAGACTTCCCCTATCCGAGGGATCACCACGGACAGTGGTTCTGGGAGACCGGCTTTGACAAGGATGCGTTGCAGGATGCGGAAGGCATCCGGGACTGGAACCTTCGCGCCGTCTACGGTGCCTTCAATGCCATGAAGAACAGGGACGGAGCGGACGACCACAAAAACGCTGTTCTGACCTGGGTCGCGTACATCGGCGGCCCTCGAGAATCACGCCGGCTTCTCGGCGACGTCCTGCTCACTCAGGAACATATTGTCGAAAAGCATGAGTTCCCGGATGGCTGCGTCCCCAGCACGTGGACGATCGACCTCCACTATCCGAAGAAGCAGTACCTGGAGAAGTACCCGGACAACCCATTCATCAGCATCGCCGTTCACGACCGAAGGATCGATCGCCAGTACGGTTATCCGGTGCCTTATCGTTGCTTCTACAGCCGCAACATCGAAAACCTGTTCATGGCCGGCAGAAACATCAGCGTCACACACGAAGCACTGGGCACGACTCGGGTTATGAAGACCTGCGGAATGATGGGCGAAGTCGTCGGGCGTGCGGCCAGCCTCTGTATTCTGCATGAGTGCAGCCCCAGAGAAGTCTACGACCGCTATCTGGAGGATCTGATCGACCTGCTGAATCTCCCCGGCAAGGCGCGTCGCGTCAACGTGTATGAACCCGTCACAATTCCGGATGACGCCATGGAACTGGCCGGTCCCTGGGGTCCGCCCACCGGCCTCGACCCTTCAAAGCTGAAAGGAATCGTCGTGGACGATCGCTCGGCAAATAAGACCGGGAAATGGACGGAAGGCTCCGGACTGAAGGGGTACGTCGGTTACGGCTACCTGTATTCGTCCGACCCCGAGGCAACGATTCGGTTTCCTTTTAAGGTGAGTCAGGACGGACGTTTTGAAGTCCGCGTGGCCTATCTTCCGCATCAGAATCGAGCAAAATCTGCGATCGTTGTCGCCCGTTCCGGTGACCAGGTCATCGAGAAACGAATCGATATGACCCAGCCCGCGCCTGAGGCAAATGACTTTGTGACCATTGGCGAGCTGCGTCTGGGATTCGGGGACCGCGGACACGTGGAATTGCGAGCAGAAGACGCACAGGGCATCGTCCACGCAGATGCGATTCAGCTTGTTGAAGTGGGTCCCCGGCAGAATTAGCCAGAGCACCACAGACGATCGCGGCCCGAAGGCTTGTGGTACCAGCAAGCCGGTCGAGAGCGGGACGGATGACGGAATGGCATCAGGCAGGCTCAGCGAGCGAACGATTCAGTTAGTCCGGCTGAGTATTTTCGCACTGGTCGTTCTGTGCATTCACCTGCAGCACGGACACTGGCAGCGACAGCAGCGTGCGAGAAACGTTTCTGCCGAACTGAAGGCAATCGCGCGTCGAACGATTCCCGAAACCAGTGAGCTGGTCGCGCCCGAATCACCATCCGGCCTGATCACAATCGTCGATGCCGAGGGACAGCGAGCCGGCTATCTGGTTCGTACGTCTCCTTCAGCTGATCATATCATCGGCTTCTCAGGACCGACCGACATCGTGATGGTGGCTTCCGGCGACCGGGAGGTCTTGTCCGTGGAGATCCTCTCCAGCCGCGATACCAGGGAACATGTCGGCCAGATCAGAAGCGATCCACAATTCCTGAACCAGATGCAGAGCCATTCACTGGACGATGCTCAGGCGTGGACGCAGATCGATGCCGTGTCGGGCGCAACGCTGACCAGCTATGCCATTCTCGAATCCATCAGGTACCGTCTTGCGCTCGCGGCCGGCGAAACTCCTCAACAGGACCTGTCGCTGCGCTTTCCGAATCCGATTCCCATGTCTGCAGCTCGCCAGCTGTTTCCGGACGCCGCCGAGGTCCTTTCACCTGAGGAGTCTGAGTCGACCTGGACGGTCAATTCCGAGGATGGCCAGGTGCTGGGAGGAATCTTGCGGACTTCTCCGGTGGCCGACAACATCACAGGATATCAGGGCCCCACCGAAACTCTGATTGGCCTGGCACAGGATGACACCGTGACGGGAGTTGTCGTGGGAGACAGCTACGACAACGAACCCTACGTGGATTACGTTCGCGACGACGACTACTTTCTCAACCTGTTCAGCAACCGCAGCCTGAACTCTCTCGCATCGGTGGATCTGGACACTGAAGGCATCGAAGGAGTCTCGGGGGCCACGATGACCAGTCTTGCAGTGACGGAAGGCATCGTCGCCGCAGCGCGTGCGGAAATGACGCGCCGAGAAGAGGCCCGGCGTCCTGATCCTTCGACAACGCCCGCGGGCACCAGCATCCTGACTCTGCGCAATACTTCGACGATCCTGATTCTGGTGATGGGGACCATCATCGGACTCACTCGACTACGAAGACGACGGAGCATCCGAATCACGAGCCAGATCGTCGTGATCGCATGGCTGGGGCTGATGAATGGCGATCTGGTATCGATGGCGTTGCTGATGGGGTGGGCGCAAAGCGGTATCGCGTGGCAGCATGCGACGGGCCTGTCCGTGTTGTGTCTGGCAGCGTTGCTGATTCCGATCACAACGGGCAGAAATGTGTACTGTGCCCACATCTGTCCGCACGGTGCTGTCCAGCAGCTCATCCGTAATCGGCTGCCGTGGCGGCTGAGATTGTCCCGGCGAACGCAATCGTGGCTCAGTGTCATTCCGGCCGTTCTGATTGCCTGGGTCGCTCTGATTGGCCTGCTGCACCTGCCATTCAGTCCCGTGGACATCGAGCCGTTTGACGCATGGCTCTGGACGGTCGCCGGCACCGCCACGCTGTCCATCGCAGCAATCAGCCTTGCGGCATCAGCCATTGTTCCGCTGGCTTACTGCCGCTTCGGTTGTCCGACAGGTGCTGTGCTGAACTTCCTCCGCCGCCCCCGCACTTACGGATTCACGGCCGCGGACTACTT